>JAANMU010000027.1_pt1 | contig 158953 bp, 141 predicted proteins | sample 7279701 | NCBI WGS metagenome assembly JAANMU01 (sample SAMN14094539, study PRJNA606508) | bioreactor metagenome | isolation source: A lab-scale SPAN reactor treating ammonium-rich wastewater day 57 | place: Ireland: Galway | collected 2017-03-13
CCAGCCCGACCAGTTCCTGCCAGCGCGGTTTGTGGCGGAAGACGAACACGGCCGCCGCGAGAGTCAGGGCGGCGGCGATCCATACGGCGGAGTATTGATTGAAGATTTGTCCCATGCGGTTTTCCCGTTGACATTAAAGTGACAATTCTCACTTTGACAAGTTATTCGAGTTCCTATAAAATCGGGGGGCTTGCTATTTACAAACCAGGCTTCTTAAAGAAACCTGGTTTCTAAAACACTATTTCCGTCGAAAGGGATACGTGATGAAAGAGTATACCACCGAGTTTATCCGAAATATCGCCCTCGTCTCGCATGGCTCCGCAGGAAAGAGCACGCTGGCCGAGGCGTTTTTGCATTTTACGGGGGCTACCACCCGCCTCGGCAGGATCGAGGACGGGACGACCGCTTCAGACTATGACGAAGACGAGATCCGCCGCAAACTTTCGCTCTCCACCAGCGTGCTGCCCATCGAATACCGCGACCATAAGATCAACGTGCTGGACGCGCCGGGCTACACCGATTTCGTCGGCGAGATGATCTCGGCTCTCAGCGTGGCAGACGGCGCGGTCATTTTAGTGGACGCCGTCAGCGGGGTGGAGGTCGGCACGGAACTGGCTTATCGCACCGCCCTGGACTTCGACCTGCCGCGCTTCATGGTCGTCAACCGCATGGACCGCGACAACGCCAACTTCGCGAACGCCTACGCCTCGGCGGAGCAGTTCGTCCATGCCTCGGGCGGACGCGTCGTCAAAGTCCATCTGCCGATCGGCGAGAAGCACGATTTCAAGGGCGTCATTGACCTGGTCTCCATGAAGGCGTACATGGCCGACGGGAAGACCGTCGCCGAAATCCCCGCGGACTTGAAAGCCGCGGCGGACGAGGCCCACTTCGCGCTGGCAGAAGCCGCCGCCGAAGGCGAAGACACCCTGTTGGAAAAATACCTCGAAAACGGTTCGCTCTCGGACGAGGAACTGATCCGCGGGCTGAAGAAAGTCATCCACTCCGGGACGTTCGTTCCGGTCTTCGTGGCAGCGGGCGGACGCGAGATCGGCATCGCCCCGCTCCTGAACGCCATCGTGGACCTGCTGCCCTCGCCGGCGCAGCGTCCCGAAAAGGCCGCGCAGGGCAGGGACGGCGAGGAGAAGCTCGCCTGCTCCGATTCCGGTCCGCTGGCCGCGTACGTTTGGAAGACGACCGCCGACCCGTTCGTCGGCAAGATGACCTACTTCCGCGTCTACAGCGGTTCGATCCAGGCGGACGCGCGCGTGTGGAACCAGGCCAAAGGCGCGGAGGAGCGCATGGCGGGACTGCACCTCCAGCGCGGCAAGGAACAGATTCCCGTCAAGGTCGTCCACGCGGGCGACATCGGCTCGGTCTCCAAGTTGACCGTCTCCGCGACGGGCGACACGTTCTGCGACAAGGCGCATCCGTTGACCCTGCCCGCGCCGAAGTACCCGAACGCGCTGTACCGCGTCTCGGTCCATCCCAAGACGCAGGCCGACGCGGCCAAGATCAGCCCGACGTTGACGCGTCTCTGCGAGGAGGATATGACGCTCTCGTGGTACAACGAAAAATCCACGGGTCAGACCATCCTGCAGGGCATGGGCGACCAGCATATTGACGTGGCGCTGCACCGCGCCCAGTCCAAGTTCCAGGTCGGGCTGGCGACCGACCAGCCGAAGGTGCCGTACCGCGAAGGCATCACGCGCAAAGGCTCGGCCATGTACCGTCACAAAAAGCAGACGGGCGGCGCGGGCCAGTTCGGCGAAGTCCACCTGCGGATCGAGCCGCTGCCCGACGCGGACTTTGAATTTACCGACGAACTCGTGGGCATGAACCTTTCCCGCTCGTATCTGGCGCCGATCGAAAAAGGAATCAAAGCCACCATGGAGCAGGGCGCGTTCGCGGGTTATCCGATGAACAACGTGAAGGTAATCGTCTTCGACGGCAAGGAGCATCCGGTCGACTCGAAGCCGGTCGCGTTCGAAATCGCCGGGCGCGAGGCCTTCAAACTCGCGGTGGAGCAGGCGGGACCGGTCCTCTTCGAGCCGATCATGAACGTCCGCATCACCGTCCCCGACGCGCACATGGGCGACGTGATGAGCGACCTGAACACCCGCCGCGGCCGCGTGCAGGGGACCGAGTCTCAGCGCGGCAGCGCCGTCGTCATCGCGCATGTCCCGCTGGCGGAGATGCTCCGCTACGTGACGCAGATTCGCTCCATGACCGGCGGGCGCGGCTATTTCACGATGGAACTCGACCACTACGATACCGTCCCGCAGCATTTGGCGGCGGGAATCATCGAAGCGCACAAGAAGGAAATGGAAACGAAGAAGGAAGAGTAAGGCGGGATATTATCCCGCCACTACGACGAAGAACGGAACCCCCGTTTTGTCGCCTTTTGCGAAAAACGGGGATTCTGTTTTTTTCTGACTAATCTCTGTTCTCTACTTACTCATCCCTTCGGCGAGAAGAAGATATCCTCGACGGGGACGGTGAGCGACATGCGCCGCCCGGTCGTGTCGAAGGTCATCAGCGAGGCGAGGGAGCGCGGCGTCGGGTCGTTCCAGAGCTGCAGGTTGTCTTTTTGACGCGCCATGTAGTCGGGAAGTTTCGTGAAATCGTCGTAGGCGTCGCAGAATTCCACGAGGCGGCGGAAGAGTTTCGGCAGGATGGTGACATCCTCCTGGATGGTGCGCGTGTCCCACAGGACGAGGTCGGGGGTGCGGTCAATCGCCCAGATGCCGCGCGCGTCCCCGCGCGCCAGGCGCACGGCTTTGCGGATCTTGTCCACGAAGACTTTGTCGGTGGTCGTGTAGAAGGTCGGGTAGACGAGTCCCTCGCGGGCGAGCAGGTAGTTGACCGATTTCTCGAGGGGCAGCCGGTCCGAAGTCAGGAGCGAACCGTCGGTCAGTTTGGCCGAGGCGGGAAAGAGCAGGGAGATGGGACGGTCGTAGCGGTCGAGTCCGTCGGTGGCGATGAATCCCGGTCGGGCGTCGTCCGCGTCCACGATGGTAGTGACGTTCAAACTGTAGCGAACATTTTCGATCCCCAGGAGTTTGAGCAGGCGTTCGAGCGCGGCGATGGCAAAGGGACGCGGCTGGTGGTAGCCTTCGTAATGCGTCTCGAGGGCGTCTATGGCTTCGATGCGCAGCTGCTTTTTGGCGGCCTTCTTTTTGCTGGCGCTGTCCCATTGGAAGGCGTCCCAGAGCGCGGGGTTGTCCGCCTCGAAGCGGATCGAGTCGCCGTCGGGCTGGTAGCCTTTGACGTGGAACCGGCCTTTGATGATCGTGAATTGTGACATGGGGAATCTCCTCGCTGTCATTATAGAAGGTTTTGGCGTTATTTTGATTTCGAAAACTTTCTTATTTTTCTCGTTGATTCGAACGTCAACCAGTATACTATCAGTAGATCACGAAAACTACGCGTAACTTGCGCTCTCCAGCGCAAATCTGGCGATGGAAACCGCCCAATACGCGCTTTCGCTCTACTGACTATCGTCACCGCAAACGGAGGTTGCCATGATCGATCGTCGCCGGTCCTGCTTTCACTGGACGAAGCGCTGGTGAAAGATGAGCGCTTTTGCCGTCATCTTCGAGCGCTCCGGCGCGCCGCTTCAACCCGACGCGTTGGAGCGCCCGATGGAACGATTACGCCATCGCGGCCCCGACGGAAGCGACACGCTTCGGCAGGGACGCGTCGCGTTCGGCCATTGGCGCTTCTGGACGACGCCCGAGGAGGTCGGCGAACGCCAGCCCCTTCGTCTCGCGGGCCTGCCCTACATCCTCGTATTCGACGGGCGGCTCGACAACCGCGCCGAACTCCTCGCCGCGCTCCAACTCGAGCGGACGACTTCGGACGCGGCCCTCGTCGTCCACGCCTTTGACCGTTGGGGGCGCGGCTGTTTTGCGCGTTTCGTGGGGGAATTTGCCCTCGTCATTTTCGACGAGACGCGCGGCGAATTGACCTGCGCGCGCGACCCGCTCGGAGAACGCTCCCTCTTCCACGCCTCGCGCGGGACGTTGCTGGCGGTCGCGTCGGAACCGTGGGCGGCCGCGGCTCTCGAGGCCTCGCCTCCCGCCCTGAGCGAGTCCGCGGCGGCGCACTACTTTGCCCTGCGCGTCCCCTCCGATAGGCAGACCCTCTTCGAGGGCGTGCGCGAACTCCCTCCCGCCCACACGCTGACCGTCAACGGCGGGACGACCCAACTCCATCGTTATTGGGAGCCGGATCTTTCCAGGAAGATCCGCTTTCGCTCCAACGAGGAATATGCGGAGGGATTCCGCGCCCTGCTGGAGGAAAGCGTCCGCTGCCGGATGCGCTCCACGAGGCCGGTCGGGATACTGATGAGCGGCGGGCTGGACTCCACCTCGGTGGCCTGCCTCGCCGCCCGCATGTCCGCGCCCGCGCCGCTCGCCTCCGTCTCGTACGTCTTCGACGAATTTCCTGATTGCGACGAGCGCCCCTACATCAATTCCGTCGCGGAGATGCACGGCCTGCGCTCCATCCAAATTCCGAGCGACGATCTCTGGCCCTACCGCGGCTGGCGCGGCTGGCCGCGTAACCCGAGCTGGCCCGAGGGGAATCCCTACCGCCTCGTAAAGGAGCGCGCCTTCCGCCGGGCGCGCGAGGAGGGATTGGGCGTGATGCTGACCGGCGGCTTCGGCGACGAACTCTACAGCGCCGGCGTGGACTGGCTGGCCGACCTGCTGGCCGACGGGCGGTTCCGCGACGCCGCGATGGAAATGGGCGCGTATCTCCGCGCCGGGGGATTGCGCTGGACGCTCTCGGCGGATTTCACGCGCCGCCTCGCCCGCCGTCTCCTCGACGCGCTGCCGGGCGGACGCTCCCTCCGCCGCCGCGCCGCGCCGCCTGAGTGGTTGACGCCGTACGCGCGCGGCCTCCTGCCCGACGACTTGTCGAGCGAATACGGCGTCCGCGAAAACCTGCTGGGATTGTTGTCTGCCCAGGGCGGTTCCATCGAAGCCTTTCATACCAGCCGTCACAGGCTCGAGTTCCGCCATCCCTACCGCGACCGGCGGTTGGTGGAATTTGCGGCGGCGCTGCCGGGATATCAACTCTATTTCCACGGCTACTATAAGATCGTTTTGCGGAACGCGATGCGGGGAATTTTGCCCGAGAAAATTCGCACGCGGCGCATCCCCACCTCGCTGGTGAAATTTTATTCCCACGGAATCGCGCGCGAACGGGAGACGATCCGTTCCAGCCTGGAATCCGCCTCGGCGCGCTGGGACCGCTTCGTGCGCCCGGACTGGATGCGTCCGCGCTGGGACGCGGAGGTCAGCCGCGAGGGCGACGGTCCGCACGCGCTCGTCCCGTGGCTGTGCGTCGCGTTCGAAACCTGGCGCGACAATATCGGAGATTAGGGCGGGGCCGCGATATCTGGATTGGATCTCGTCTCTTGTATTTTCCCTCCCATTAACGATATACTACAAACGGGGTTGACGTTACTTTCCAACGGCGGGGCGCTTTCCGCCTTCATAATTGACAGAGGCTTGGAAGCAGGCGCGTAACTTTGGGCGCCAGCGCCTGTCGAGCCAATGGCGCAACCGGCTGTCCCGATATGCAGAGCGTTCCTGTCTGCCTGGGCGGCCGGTTTTAAATTATTCTCCCGTGGCCGCGTTCGTCGCTTCAAAGTTCATCCGTTGATTTGCGCTGCGCGATTCTGTTTTGGAAGGAGAATGCCATGACTGCCGCGAATCGTTTTTCACTTCGGATTCTTGCCGCTGTTATTTTGACGTCGCTCGTGTTCGCCGCGCTGCCTGCCCGGCCGGTCTATGCCTACGACTGCGCGTGGACCGGCGCGAACGGCTCCGCCTGGAGCGACGCCTCGAACTGGACGGGGTGCGGTGGGAGCATCCCCAGGACGACCGACACGGTCACGATCCCCGACGCGGCCGCCACGCCAAACGACCCGACGCTGACCGCCGTCGAGACAATTGACGGGCTTACCATCGAGAGCGGCGGCATTCTCAACGACGGCGGGAAATCCCTCATAGTCATTGGAACCTCCGTGACGCTGGATGGGACCTGGCTTGGGACGGGATGGCTGAATTTAAATAACGCCGGAACCATCACTGTGAACGGCGCCGGCTCCATGGGAAGCGGGACGCGTCTCGCGTTGATCGCCGGGTCGGTCGTATTTCCTGCAACCGCAAATTTAACCTTTGATCGGATAGACGCGCGCGGGACGGGCCTCGCGGCGACGAACAATGGGACGGTTACGGTGACCGCCGGAGCCATGACCCATAGCGCCTCCTCCACCGCAACCTGGACCAACGCGGCCGCTTCCGCATTGATCCTGAATACGGGGACGACCAACCCCGCCGTCTCGGCTGGGTGGACTTCGATCGTCAACGACGGCGCGCTGACCCTGAATGGCGGGGGATCCGTTTCCTCCATCGTCAATAATGCTGCGGGAACGCTGAACATCGGCTATACCAGCCAGCCGTCCATCACTGCCTTGAATCTCAGCGCGGCCGGCAACACGGTCGTTTATAACCGCGCCGGCGCGCAGACGATCAATGCCGCGGTTACCTACAGCAACTTCGCCACAAGCGGAAGCGGGACTAAAACCGCAAATGGGGCGATGACCATCTCCAACGATTTCACGGTTGGCGGAGGGACTGCCTTTACGACTCCCAATAGCGTAAGCATTGCCGGCAACCTGACGGCGGACGGGACTTTTACCCAGACAGCCGGGACGACCACATTTACCGGCGGCGGGACGCATACCTTTGCCGGGAACGGCGTTATTCAATTCAACAATCTCACGACCAGCAGCCAGACTGTCAACGCCGGCGCGAGCGATCTTCGCATTTTTGACGACTGGACGCATGGAACGGCCGGGGCTTTCAACGCCCAGACCAGCACGGTCACGTTCAACGGGACAAGTTACCAGTCCCTGCCCAATCCCGCCTATGCGCCATCCTTTTACAACCTGACGATCAACAAATCGAGCGGAGGGATGACCACCGGGCGCACCTGGACCGTGACCAATAATTTCGTGTTGACGCTCGGGACCATCGAGCCGGCCGGTAATTCCAGTTTCAAAAACGTCACGTTGGACGGCGGAACTTTCACCGCGCCGGGCGGCAATATTAACGTCAGCGGGGATTGGACGCAGAACGCCAGCGCCTTCAACGCCGGCAGCGGCACAGTTGTTTTTAACGGCGCATCCCAGCAAACTCTCGGCGGCTCTGCTGCCACTACTTTCAACAACTTGACCTTGAACAACGCCGCGGGGCTGGCGTTGAGCGCGGTCAATCCCACCGTCAATGGCGTCTTCACGTTTACCAACGGCCTCGTCGCCACCGGCGCGAACTCGCTCATTCTCGGGACGGGCGGCTCCATCAGCGGCGCGGGCGCGGGGAAATACGTTTACGGAAATTTGCAGAAGAACTTCAACTCCGGCGCGGGTCAGACCTTCACCTTCCCCGTCGGCGACGCGGCCAACTACGCCCCGGCGCAACTTTCCGCGTTCAACGTCTCCTCGGCGGGCAGCCTCGCCGCGTCCACGACAAAGGCGCGCCATCCCGAGTTCATGTCGGCCAACATCGGCGACAAATACGTCGAACGCTATTGGACTCTTGCACCGGCCGGCGGACTCGCCGCCAGCGGCTACGACCTCACCGTCACCTTTGCGGCTGGCGACCTCGTCGGCTCGCCCAACACCGGCGCCCTCGTCATGCAGAAATACAGCGGCGGCGTGTGGAGCAACCCGTCCGCCAGCTCGTCCACATCCACCACCGTCACCGGCAGCGGCTTCACCTCTTTCAGCGACTTCTTCACCGGCGAATCCGGCATCCCCACGCCGGTGACGCTCTCATACTTCCAGGCGATTCGCAGCGGCGGCGCGGTGTTGTTCACCTGGTCCACCTCCACCGAGACCGGGAACGTGGGCTTCAACCTGTACGGCGGCGGACAGAAACTGAACGAAGAACCGATTCCGTCCAACGCCACCGACTCGCTGGAGCGGCAGGACTACGGCTACGAAGCCCAAACCGACGCGGACGAGTTCTACATCGAAGACGTGAGCATCAACAACGAGACGCGGCGCCACGGCCCGTTTGAGATCGGCGAAGAATTCGGGACGCGTCTCGAAGCGGACAAAGTGGACTGGGCGTCCATTACCTCCGCCTCTCGGCCTCAGGCGAACTTCGCGTCGGTCAACGCGGCGGACGCGCTGACGCTCCGGGTCCGCGAGACCGGGCTGTACCGCGTCGACTACGAACAGATGCGGGCCGCGGGACTGGACCTGAACGGCGTGCCGTCGGCGGACCTCGTGTTGACGATGAACGGAAAAGCCCAGCCGATCTACGTCTCGACGATGGCGAACTTTGGGCCGGGCGAATACATCGAATTCTACGGCCGCGCGCTGGACACCCTCTACACCGACACGAACGTATACACGCTCAAAGCGCAAAAAGGGAAATGGCCGCGCATCGCGGTGAAACTGGCGGCGATCCCGAAGGGCGCGAAACCTGCGGCGACATACAGGGAGACGGCGACGGTCAACAACCAGAAAGGTTACGCCAACTACGCGCCCGGCGCGGATGCGTGGTACGACACGAGCATGTTGGCCTATACGACCCCCAAATCGTGGGACTTCCAATTCAGCGTGGACGGGGCGGCGAACCTCGCCAAACCGTCGGCGCTGGCGTTGACAGTTTGGGGCGTGACGAACTGGCCGCAGAGTCCGGACCACCGCCTGCAAGTCAGCGTGAACGGCGCGCCGATCGCGGACGTCACGTTCGACGGGCTGAGCGAACAGGTCATCAAAGCGACCCTGCCGGGCGGGCTGCTGCGGGCGGGCGAAAACACGTTGACGTTGACGCTGCCCGCAGACACAGGCGTGAAGTGGGACATGGTGAACTTCGACAAACTGAGCGTGACGTACGCGCGCAGATTCATCGCGCGCGACGGGCGGCTGACCTTCACTGCGGCGGGACGGGTCTTCCGCGTGACGAACCTGCCCTCGAAAGAAGCGACGGTCTACCAGATGGTGAACAACCGCCTGGCGCGTCTGAACAATGTGAAGGTCAAAGCCGATGGGGACAAGTTCATCGTCACGTTTGGCAACACGGTCGCCGGAGACAAGAGCCGGGCCTACACCTACTTTGTGGTCACGCGGGACGGGTTGAAAACGCCCGAGATATCTTCCGCGCTCGCGGCGGCGGACCTGGACCAGGCGGCGGACTACCTGATCGTCTCGCACCCGGACTTCATTGCTGGAATCCAGCCATTAGTGCAAGCGCGGCAGGCGCAGGGATATCGGGTCAGCGTGGTGAACGTCAACGACCTGTACAACCGATACACCTACGGCGTGTTCGATCCGAAAGCCATCCAGCGCTACATCGCATACGCGGCGCGTGAACTGGGGACGAAATACGTCCTGCTGGTGGGCGGCGACACGTACGACTATCGCCATTACCTGAAAGACAAGAACGGCAACCCGGTCGCCAGCGTCAGTTTCATCCCGTCGCTGTACACGCAGACCAGCCCGATCGCGCGGCTCGTGCCGGTAGATCCACTGTATGCGGACGTGGACGGGGACAAGATTCCCGACCTGGCGATCGGGCGCTTCCCGGCGCGGACGGCGGCGGAGCTGGACACGCTCGTCGGCAAGACGCTGGCCTACCAGAACAAGGATTACGGCGCCACCGCGCTGTTCGTCTCGGACGTGGTGGACGGCTCGCTGAACTTCAAGCGGGCGAACCTGGACATGGCCGCCGGACTTAACGGCTGGACGGTCAACGCGGTCCATCTGGAGGACTACTATGGACGGAACGCGCAGAACAAACTGATCCTGAACGTAGCCGCGGCGCGGACGGACCTGCTGAACGCGATGAACGCGGGCGCGGCGCTGGTCGCCTACAGCGGCCACTCTTCGATGGATCGCTGGACCTTCAGCGGATTGTTCACGCTGGCAGACGCCCGTGCGTTGACGAACGCGGGACGTCCGTTCGTGGCGGTGCAGTGGGGCTGCTGGAACACCTACTACGTGGACCCGGTGTACAACGGCCTGACGCAGGGACTGCTTCTTTCGGGAGACCGCGGCGCGGCGGCGCTGCTGGGCGCGTCCACGCTGACGGATGGGGAGGCGGAACGGCAGTTCGGTCTGCTGCTCACGCCGCGCCTGGCGGCGCCGGGCATGACGATCGGCGACGCGCTGCGCCTTGCCAAGTTGGACCTGGCGAAGACTCGCCCCGGCTGGCTGGACGTGCTGCTCGGCTGGAACCTCATGGGCGATCCCGCGCTGGTGATCCAGCCTTAAGATGAGCGCTTTCTCGCGCTTGCCGCGCGGCGCCGGTCGGATCGTCAGTCCGACCTGCATGGCATTATGGTGTTGTCATGTATGTTTTCTCGGACTCAGTTAGAATCAAATCATCTTGTTGGTGTGGAGGCATTATGCCTGATGCAAACCTAAATGAAAAAGATCGGAATGTTTCGGGCGTCGTCGCGCGCCGCCGGTATCGCAAGCCGCTCCTCGAACGGCTTGGGGAGTTACGCGCCCTCACTCTTGGCGGTTCTCCTGGTGTCGGCGATAGTGTCGACCCCTTAAATCGGCGTCCCCCGGCCGAGACGTTGCCGCCCGGTTTCCTGCCGCCGGACGATCCATTCCAGTTCTGAGACTGGATGGCCTGGTATCGCCTGGGCGGGCAGGAAATTGAACTGCCGCGCCCGTTCCCCGAGATCGAACCCTTCCGACTGGCGAAGGACGATTCTTCGGATGCGCTTCCGCCCCCTCCGCCCGCCGCGTTGACCTGCCGCGCGGTTGGCTGGGTCGGGGGCGCTCAAAGCGAAGTGGAAGTCTGGTCCGCGCCGCCCGGCGTCCTGTTGAGGACGTCGGGCGGCCGTGATTTTTATCTCCCTCCCGACGGCTCTTCCATTCTGGACGCCGGTCAGCCAACCGCAGATTGGACTCCCCTCGACGGCGAGATTCTCCTCGGCCCGGCGCTGCTCCTCGCCCTCGCCTCGCGCGGGACCTTCGGCCTGCACGCCAGCGCCGCCGCGTTTCGCGGCCGCCTGACGGTTTTCCTCGGCGAATCGGGGGCGGGAAAATCCACGCTGGCCGCGTACCTGTCCGCGGCGAGCCGCGAATGGACGCGGGTTGGCGACGACATTTTGCCGGTCGCCGCCAGCCCGTCCCGCGTGGAGGCGCGGCCGCGTTTCCCGCAGTTGAAACTCGCGGCCGATTCCCAGCCGGGCGCGGCCTCTCCCGAACAAATCCCCGTCAGCCGAATCATCCTGCTTGAACACTCCGACGGCGCGCCTGCGGTAGAATCGCTCCCGCGCGGCGACGCGGCGAAGACGCTCATCGGTCACACCGCCGCGGCCCGTCTGTTCGACCCGAGGCTCCTGGCCGCGCACCTCGCCTTCTGCGCGGACGCGGCGCGGCGGGTCCCCGCGTTTCGCCTATCCCATCCCCGCCGCATGGACGCGCTCCCGCGCCTGCGGGAAATCCTGGAGACTTTATGCTGACCCTCGACGCCGACTTGAAAATTCCCGAAGGCGTGCTGTCCGCTTCGCTGGACGACGAAGCCGTGTTGCTGGATACGCGCGCCAACCAGTATTTCTCGTTGACCGAAGTGGGCGCGCGTTTCTGGCAACTGCTGTCGGAGGGGAAATCCCTGCGCGGCGCGTTCGACCTGCTGCTGACGGAATACGAGGTGGACGCTCCCCAACTCGAACGCGACCTGCTCGAACTCGCAGACCGCCTGACGGAGAACGGCCTTGTGGAAGTCGCTTCGGCATAGATGGTCTCTCGCGCGCGGGCTTTCCCCGTCCGATTGGGCCGCGCTGACCGAAGCCTGGCGCGCGCTGGTCCTGTTTTATTTTCTCATCCGCTGGAGGGGTTACGCCGATCTGACGCGGATGGACGATTCGAATTTCGAAGCGGGGGACGACGACCTGTTGACGGCGCGCCGTCTGTATCAACTGACGGGTTGGGCCGCCCGCCTCCACCTCCTGCCGATGACCTGCCTGGTCCAATCCCTCGCGCTGCGGCGGATGTTGACGCGGCGCGGGATCGCCTCCCGTTTAAAGATCGGCGCGGCGCGCGGTCCGTCCGGCTTCCGCGCGCACGCCTGGCTGGAAGTGGGGGGCGATCCGCTCGGCGAGCCGCGGGATGCGGGCGGATTCTTCCGCGTGTTCGGGAGGGGACGTTGTCGTAGTCACGGCGATTCTCAATGAAGCGCCAGAAACGCGCAAATCGCCGTTGAGTGCGGTATAATTTTCGCCGCTGGAAGACCAACTGCCATCTCAAAACAGGAGACACGGTATGGAAATCAATCTTAAAGAATTCAAGCATTGTGTGGTCATCGAAGTCAAAGGCCGCGTGGATAGTTCCAATGCCCAGCTGCTTTCACAGAAACTGGAGAAGGTCGGCGAGGATGGGCATTTCAAGATCGTCCTCGACCTGGCCGGGTTGGAATACATGTCCAGCGCGGGCTTCCGCGCCCTGCTCGCCGCCCAGCGCGTCTGCAAGCGCTATAACCGCGGCGAGGTGGTCCTGGCCTCCGTCCCGACGCGCATCCACGAGGCGTTGGAACTAGCCGGGTTCACTGAACTTTTCAAGACATTTCCCGATACCTTATCCGCGGTTGGCAATTTCTAGCCCGGATCGGGCGCATGAAAGGCGAGCCGCCGTCAACTGATCTGGTTGGGGCGGCTTTTTAAGCGTCAAATGCTAACCGTCAAATATTCCGCCGATTTCGAGAATTTGGACGCCATCCGCGAACTCGTGGGAGAGTTTGCCCGGCGGGCCGGGTTCGACGAAAAGACGGTCTACTCCATCCAGCTTGCCACAGACGAAGCCTGCTCCAATGTGATCGAACACGCCTATAAGGGGATCCCCGGCGGCGAAATCGAAATATCGTGCCAGACCACAGACGAACAGATCGCCGTGATCGTTCGCGATCACGGCAGGGTGTTCGACTTCTCCTCCGCCCGTGAGCCGAACCTGAGTCCGCAGCTCAGCGAGCGCCAGATCGGCGGGCTGGGGATATACTTCATCCGTCAATTGATGGACGAGGTGCGCTTCGAGTCCAACGGGGAAGCCGGCAACACCCTCACCATGATCAAGAAAAAAGCGGGGAAGGTATGACCGCCGCGCAGGATTCCCCCAATCTTTTGGAATGGCGCCGGCTGGCCAGCCTGGGAGAAGAACTGGCGAACGCCGATTCCCTCGCCGCCCAGCAGGAACGCATCCTCAAGATGGCGCGCCGCCTCATTGATGGGCGCGTCTCGCTCTGGCTGGACGGAGGCCTCTTCCACCTCCCCGACCGCGAATCTGCCCCGCTCTTTCCCGCCGAACCTCCCGCTGGCGGGCTGCGCCGCGCCTGGAACAGCGGGCAGGTCGTCCGCTCAGGCCCGAAAGCGGCGCGCCAGTGGGTGGCGCTGCCCATCGCCGACCAGGGCGTGACGATGGGCGCGTTGATGGTCGCACGCGCCGAACCCTTTCGCGCGGAAGAACTGGACATCCTGGAAGGATTATCGTCTATCATCGCGATCGGCCTCTACGCCTCGCACCGCGCTGCGGTCGAGCGTTTTCGTCTCGAACAACTGAACCTCGTCCGCAAAGTGAGCGCGCAGATCGCCAACGTGCTCGAACTTGACGAACTGGCGCGCCGCGTCGCCTCTCTCATCCAAAAGACCTTCAACTACTATTACGTCGCCTTCTTCACGCTCAAACCGGGCGCCGAAACGCTTCGATTCCGCGCCAGCGCGTCGGGGTCGCGGCGCGGGAAAAAAAACATCGTGGTGGACGCCGTCCTCGGCAAGGGCCTGGTCGGGCAGGCCGCGCAGACGGGGGAACGCGTCCTCAGCGAAGACGTCCGCCAGGACGCGCGCTACCGCTTCATCCACCTCCTGCCCGAAACGCGCTCCGAAGTCGCCCTGCCGCTGAAGATCGAAGAACGCGTCCTGGGCGTGCTGGATGTGCAAAGCGACCAGCCGCAGGCCTTCCACCCCAACGACCTGCTTGTGCTGGAGGCGCTGGCCGATTCGGTCGCGCGCGCGGTCGAGGGCGCGCGTCTCTATGGCGACCTGCGCCGCCGCGCCGACCAGTTGAGCCTGATCGCCGAAGTGAGCAAAGGCGTGACCTCCTCGCTCGAACTGCGCGAACTGATGCGCAACACCGCGCGCCGCATCCAGCGCAGGTTTGGCTTTCCCCACGTCCACATGTTCTCGGTACATCGCAACCGCCGCGCCATCGAATACGAAGCGGGGAGCGGGCGGCGCAGCAAACGACTCGAAAAATATACCCTTTCGCTCGACGACGCGCACGGCATCCTCCCGTGGGTGGCGCGCAACGGCGAGACCGTGCTTGCCAACGACGTGACGAAAGAGCCGCGCCACGTGCCGTCGCCGCTCCCGCCGAAAGACATCCGCGCCGAACTGTGCGTGCCGCTGATCTACGACGGCGAGGTCGTCGGCCTGCTCGACATTCAGACCGGGCGGCTGAACGCCTTTACCGAAGACGACCGCTTCATCTTCGAGGCTGTCGCCGACAACATCGCGGCCGCCATCCACAACGCCGACCTGTACGCCGCCGAACAATGGCGCCGCCGCGTAGCCGACAGCCTGCGCGAAGTGGCCGGCCTGCTCTCCGACAACGTCGGCCTCGACGAATCGCTGCAAGCCATCCTCACCGAACTGGGACGCAATCTGCCGGTCGACATTTCCGCCATCTGGCTCATCGGCGAAAGCGACCTCTACCTCGCGGCCTGTTCCAACGGCGACATAGAGGCCCTCGAACAGGCGCGCCGCGACAATCCCGACGCCTCCGCCGCCATGATGGCCGCGCTCCTGGCCGATGAACCTGTCATTCGCCGGCCCAAAGACCCCTCCTGGCCTTCGGGCATCGCGGCGGGCTTCTCGGCAGACTACTCGGCCATCGCCGCGCCCCTGCGCATTGGCAACCAGCCGCTCGGAGTTATCACGCTCGCGCACCACACGCCCGGGCGCTTTGGTCACGAAACGCAGAAAATGCTGTCCACCTTCGCCAGTTACGCCGCGGTAGCCATCGAAAACACGCGTCTCTACGACCAGGCGCAAGAACAGGCCTACGCCTCCGCCGCGCTGTTGCAGGTGGCGCAGGCCGTCGTCAGCATGGGCGACCTCGACGAGATCCTCGGCGCCATCGTCCGCACCCTGCCCATCCTCGTGGGCGTGCGTCGGACGTTGCTCTATCTCTACGACGCCGATCACGACCGCTACACGCCCGCGCAGCGATACGGATTCGACGAGGCCGACGAGACGCTCCGCCGCGGCTTCGCCCCGGGCGAATTTGCCCTGCTCGACGCCGTCTGCGAGGCCAACCGCCTCCACGTGCGGAAGATCGACCCGGACGCCGCGCCCGAAACCTGGTCGGCTCTCACGCCTCACGCGGACTGGGAGCTGGCTTCCGTCTACAGCGACAGTTCCCCGCTCCTGATGTTCGTCCCGCTCTCCATCAAAAACGACTTCTTCGGCGTCCTGGTGGCGGAGGAAAGCCCCGGCGGGCTGCGCTTCCGCTCCCGCCGCGCGGAGATCGTCAGCGGCATCGCCCAGCAGGCCGCTCTCGCCATCCAAAACGACCGCCTGCAAAAGGAGATGGTCGTCCGCGAACGCCTCGAGACCGAAGTCCAGTTGGCGCGCCAGATCCAGCAGACCTTCATCCCTGAAGTCCTGCCGACGCATCCGCAATGGCAGTTTGCAGCCCGCTGGCGCACCGCCCGCCAGGTGGGCGGCGACTTCTACGACGTGATCGAACTCCCGAACGACCGCCTGGGACTCTTCATCGCCGACGTGGCCGACAAGGGCATGCCCGCCGCCCTGTTCATGGCGTTGACGCGCACCCTCGTCCGCGCCGCGGCCGCGGAGACCTCGTCTCCCGCCGAAGCCCTGCGACGCGTGAACGAGTTGCTCCTGCCCGATACGAAACAGGGCATGTTCGTCACCGCCGTCTATGCCGTGCTGGATCTGAACACGGGCGAACTGACCTACGCCAACGCGGGCCACAATCCGCCGCTTTGGACGCGCCGCGATTCTCTCGAAAAATTGGCGCGCACGGGCGTAGCCCTCGGCGCCTCGGAAGATTCCCGAATCGAGGAACGGACCATCCGACTCGAGGCGGGCGAATCCCTGCTGTTCTACACTGACGGTTTGACCGAGGCCTTCAACCTCGAGGGCGACATGTTTGGCGAGGAGCGCCTGCTGCGCGCCCTCGGCTGGCAGGAAGCCGCCTCCGCCGACGAGACGATCCGCGCGGTCGAATCTGCCCTCGACGATTTCGCGGGCGACGCGCCGCCGTCCGACGATCTCACCATGCTGGCGGCGAGGCGGGTCTGATTTTTGTAAAGGCCAGGTTTCCACGAGAGACCTGGCCTTTCTCACAATCCGGGCATGTTGGATGGATGATACAATTCCTTATCCGAAATTGAAATTTCAAGGAGAGGTCCCATGACTGCAAAAACCATCGTTTCCACTCCCAACGCCCCGCGAGCCATTGGGCCGTATTCGCAAGCCGTCCGCGCGGACGGGCTGATTTTCACCGCGGGACAAATCGGGCTGGACCCGTCCACGATGGAGATGGTCGCGGGCGGGGTCGAAGAGCAGACGCGCCAGGTATTGACCAATTTGAAGAGCGTCCTTGAAGCCGCCGGTTCCAGCCTCGGACGCGTGGTCAAAACGACCGTTTTTCTCACAGATATGGCGAACTTCGCGGCCATGAACGCCATTTACGCGGAATTTTTCCCCGATGAGCCGCCCGCCCGCAGCGCTGTGGCCGCGGCCGGACTTCCCAAAGGCGCGCTGGTGGAGATTGAAGCCGTCGCGCTTGTCTGAACTAATCGGGGGGCGTTCGCGCGCAGTGGTACAATACCGTCCGCATTTACGCGCTCCGCAAACGGCGCTACAACGCGCAACAGCCATGCCTAAAGTCTCTGTGATCATTCCCTGCTACAACGAGGAAGCCACCATCGGCGATACGCTGTCCGCCATTCACGGACAGACGTTTCCCCGCGCCGAGATGGAAGCGGTGATCTCGGATTCCATGTCCACGGACCGGACCCGCGCGGTGATCGCGGATTTTCAACGCCTCCACCCTGAACTCGCGGTGCGCGTGGTGGAAAACAGGGCGCGCGTCATCCCGGCCGCGTTGAACCGCGCCATCGAAGCCGCGCAGGGCGAGATCATTGTCCGCATGGACGCGCACTCGAAGCCCTATCCCGACTATGTGGAGAACTGCGTCCGCGCGCTGGAGGAGGGCCGCGGCGCGAACGTGGGCGGGGTGTGGGAGATCCAGCCGGGCGCGCCGGGCTGGATCGCGGCGGGGATCGCGGCCGCGGCGGCGCATCCGCTCGGGGCGGGGGACGCGGCTTACCGTCTGAAGCCCGAGGCGGGCGCGGTGGACACCGTCCCGTTTGGGGCGTATCGAAAATCCCTCGTCGAGGCGATCGGCGCGTTCGACGAGTCGCTTTTGTCCAACGAGGATTACGAGTTCAACGTCCGCGTGCGGCGGGCGGGAAAGACCGTCTGGCTCGACCCGCGCATCCGCTCGGTCTATTTTGCGCGTTCCGATTTCGGCGCCCTGGCGCAGCAGTACGCCCGTTATGGATTTTGGAAGGCGCGCATGTTGCGCCGCTATCCCGAAACGCTGCGCTGGAGGCAATTCATCCCGCCCGTTTTTGTGGCGAGCGTCGTTCTTCTGCTGGCGCTTTCGTTTTGGCCGCCGGCGCGGGCGCTGCTGGCGCTGGAATTGCTGGTCTACATTTTCATTTTGTTCGCGGCGGGAATCCAGCAGGCCGTCAAACGCAAACAGCCCGCTTTGGCGCTCGGTTTTCCGCTCGCGATCATGACCATCCATTTTTCGTGGGGCGGCGCGTTGTTGTGGAGTTTGATTTCCTCCTTGTGGAGCGCGAATGGCTGAACGTCCCACCCGGCCGATCAGCCTGCGTTTAAGGTCGAGCGAGCATCGCACGATACTCTTTGTCGGCGATCTGATCGCGGCTTCGCTCGCGGGAATCGGCGCTTATTATTCCTGGTTGGGATATGCCTGGTACAAATTGATCGCCAGCGGCATTCCTCCGCTGCGCGCCATGAAGTTCTTTCCCAGCGCCGACGTTCCTTTCTGGTTTTATGTCCTGCCTTTGGTTTGGGTCGTCTTTCTGGTGGAATTGTATGATCCGCGCGTTTCGTCGCATCGCGGACTGACTTTGCGCGGCATTTTGCTCTCGGCGATTTTGGGGTTGATGCTGTATTCCCTGTTTTTTATCTTTTCTTCCAACGCCAAATCCTTCGAATCTTTGCCTCGCGTCCTTGTGGGCGCGTTCCTGCTCATCGCCTCGCTCCTGACGCTGCTCTGGCGCCTGCTCTACATCCGCCTCTACACCTCGTCGGGACTCCAGCGCCGCATTCTCGTCGTCGGCGCGGGCAAGGCGGGACGGACGCTGGCCCGCCTCTATAAATCCATGAACCCGCCGCCCTTCCATTTCATCGGCTTCATTGACGACGACCGCGAGAAGGCCGGCAAGACTTACGAAGGGTATCCCGTCTTCGGGAACAGCGACCGATTACTCCAGACGCTGGAAGAACAACGCGTCTCCGACATCGTCATCGGCATCATGGGCGCGATGCGCGGCATCACCTTCCAGCGCATCCTCGACGCGCAGGAGAGCGGCGTGGAGATCATCCCCATGCCCACGATGTACGAGGAAATGACGGGACGCGTCCCCATCCAGCACCTCGATTCCGACTGGCTCATCCGTTCCTTCGTGGACCAGGCGCGCGTGAGCGGCTTCTACGAAATGTTCAAACGCCTGCTCGACATCGTCGGCGGGCTGGCCGGCCTGGCGCTGCTCTGCATCCTGTTTCCGTTCATCGCGCCGGCGATCGTCATTGACAGCGGCTTTCCCATTTTCTACACCCAGTCTCGTTTTGGCAGGGGCGGACGGATATTCAACATCCGAAAATTCCGCACCATGTTCAAAGACGCCGAAGTGGACGGCAAGCCGCGCCTCGCCACAGAGAACGACCCGCGCGTCACGCGCGTCGGAAACTTCCTCCGCAAAACGCGCCTCGACGAACTGCCGCAATTTTGGAACGTCGTCAACGGCGAGATGAGCCTCGTCGGGCCGCGTGCCGAGCGCCCCGAATTGGTGGCCGAGTTCCAGCGGCAGATCCCCTTCTACCGCGCCCGTCTCCTGACCAAGCCCGGACTCACCGGCTGGGCGCAGATTAACTATGGCTACGTCGCCAACGTCACCGAGACGGCGGTCAAACTCGAATACGATCTCTATTACATCAAACATCGCACTTTAATGATGGACATCCAAATCGTCCTTCGCACCATCGGCACGGTCGTGCGCGCGGGCGGGAGGTAGGCAGCATGAACGTACTCGTCACCGGCGGCGCGGGATTCATCGGCTCGCACATCGTACGCGGCCTGCTCGAACGCGGCGACCGCGTCCGCGTCCTCGACAACTTCTCGACCGGCAAACGCGGCAATCTCGACGGACTCGACGTGGAGATCGTGGAGGCCGACCTGCGCGACGCCTCGCGCCTGACCGAGGCCTGCCGCGGCGTCGAGACGGTCTTCCACCAGGCCGCGTTCGTCTCCGTCCCCCAATCCATGCAGGAGCCGCTCGACTGCTTCGACGTGAACGTGACGGGCACCGCGTCGCTGCTGGAGGCCGCGCGCAAACACGGCGTGAAGCGCGTCGTCTTCGCCTCCAGCGCGGCGGTCTACGGCGATTCGGACGCCTACCCGCTCTCCGAGGAGACTCCGCTCCGTCCGCTCTCGCCCTACGCCGCCTCCAAGCGCGTGGATGAAATCTACGGCCAGCTTTACACTGCCTCATTCGGAGTGGAAGTCGTCGGCCTGCGCTACTTCAACGTCTACGGGCCGCGTCAGCGACCCGATTCGCAATACGCCGCGGCCGTGCCGATCTTCATCCGCCGCCTGCTCGACAACAAGCCTGTCACCATCTTCGGCGACGGCGGCCAGACGCGCGACCTGATCTTCGTCGGGGACGTGGTGCGCGCCAATTTTGCCGCGGCCGCCCACCCGTCCGCGCCGGGAGGCGTGTTCAACATTTGCACGGGAAATGAGACGCGCATCCTCGACCTCGTGGAAATTTTGCAGGACCTGTTCCCGTCCGCGCCTGCGCCCGAATTCGCCGCGCCGCGCGCGGGCGACATCTATCGCTCCATCGGCAGTCCGCAAAAAGCCGCAGAGACGATCGGCTTCCGCGCCGAGGTCTCGCTGACCGACGGGCTGGCGAGGACGGCGGAGTGGATGAAGGAGTCATAGGCGGGCGGGGCATGAAACTTCGCAATCGTTTCGTTGTCATCGGCGATATCATCCTCATCATCGTTTCTGTGTTGGGGAGTTTCGCGCTGCGTTACGACGTGGGGCAGATGTCGTTTTATTTCCCCGCCATCCTCATCATGTCGGGCGTGGCGCTGCTGGTCAAAATCCCCACCTATTATTTTTTCGGACTCTACCGCCGCCTGTGGATGTACGCCAGCACGAACGAATTGAAACTGATCGCGGTGGCGGTCTCCACCGCGTCCGTCCTGACGGGCGGCGTGATGCTGGCGCTGATCGCGGCGGGACTCGTCCAGCCGGGGATGCCGCGCACCGCCCTCGTCATTGACTGGCTGTTCTCGCTCGTCCTGATCGGCGGCTCGCGCTTCGCCCTGCGCATCCTCAGCGAGCAGTCCGCCTCCCGCGTGGACAAGGGACGGCGCGCCCTCATCATCGGCGCGGGCGACGCGGGCGCGCTGGTGGCCCGCGAACTGCAAAAGACGAACCAACTCGACCTGACTCCCATCGGTTTCCTCGACGACGATCCCGCCAAACAGCGGCACGAGATTTACGGCGTGCGCGTCATCGGCAAGGTGACGGATCTGGAATCCGTCCTCGCCAACCGCCGGGTGGACGAAGTGGTGATCGCCATCCCGTCCGCGTCGGGCAAACTGGTCCGCCAGATCACGGACACCTGCCGCAGGAGGGGCATCCCCTCGCGGACGATGCCCGGCATGAACGAACTCATCGGCGGGAAGGTCAGCGTGAACCGCCTGCGCGAAGTGGACATCACCGACCTGCTGCGCCGCGATCCCGCCACGATAGACGAGCGCCTCATCGGTTCCTCCCTGAACGGGAAACGCGTCCTCGTCACCGGCGCGGGCGGCTCGATCGGGCGCGAACTCGCCCGTCAGATCGCGCGCTGGATGCCTTCCGAGTTGACCCTGCTCGGCCACGGCGAGAACAGCATCTTCGAAGCCCTGCTCGAACTGCGCGACGATTTCCCGTCGCTGTCGCTGCATCCCGTCATCGCCGACGTGCGCGACGCGGCGCGGCTCGAGGCCGTCTTCGCGGAGTATCGCCCGCAGGTGACGTTCCACGCCGCGGCGCACAAACACGTCCCGTTGATGGAGGCCAACGTCGCGGAGGCGGTGACGAACAACGTGCTGGGGACGCGCAACCTCGTCGAGATCGCGGGCAAATACGGGGCGGAGCGGCTCGTGATGATCTCGACGGACAAGGCCATCCGTCCCGCCAGCGTGATGGGCGCGACGAAACGCCTGGCGGAGATGATCGTCCTCAACGCCGCGCACCGCATGGGACGGGCCTATTCGGTCGTCCGCTTTGGCAATGTGCTCGGCAGCCGCGGGAGCGTGGTGCCGCGCTTCAAACGTCAGATCGCGCGCGGCGGCCCCGTCACGGTGACGCATCCCGACATGCAGCGTTACTTTATGACCATCCCCGAGGCTGTGCATCTGGTGTTGCAATCCGCGGCGATGGGGACGGGCGGCGAGGTCTTCTTCCTGAACATGGGACAGCCCGTGCGGATTTTGGATTTGGTCGAGGATTTGATCCGTCTTTCGGGACTCGAACCCGGGCGCGACATCGAGATCGAGTTCACGGGCATCCGTCCCGGCGAAAAATTGACCGAAGATCTCTCGGACGACAGCATGAGTTTCTCGCCGACCTCGCATCCAGAGATCGTGCGCGTCGAATCGGACGAGGCGGTGGAGGGCGCGCAGTTGGACAACGCCCTGAACGAACTGGCGCGCCTGGCGGAGCAGAACGAAACCGAGGCGCTCCTGCACACGCTGGACGAGGTCGTGCCGGGCGCGGCGGTCCGCTCCACGCCGCCGCCCGATCTGACCTCGTTGGTTTAGCGGCGGGACGCGGAGACCGGGGCACATGGCAGAAGTATCGCTTGCTGAATGGAATCGTTTTTTGGAGGGACATCCCGACGCGCACATCCTCCAGACGGGCGAATGGGGCGAACTGAAGTCGGCGTTTGGCTGGGACGCGGCGCGGATGGTCTCTGGCGATTCTGGAATCCAGATTTTGTTCCGTAAGTTGCCGCTGGGATTCATGATTGCGTACGCGCCGAAGCCGGTGTTCGGCGATCAATCATCAGTGAGCAGCGATCGGTTTTGGACGGAAGTGGATTTGGTTTGTCGAAAACGCCGCGCGGTCTTTCTTAAAATCGAACCCGATCTTTGGGAGAACCAAAAACTTGAAACCTGGAACCTGAAACTCGAAACTTCTTTCCATAATATCCAGCCCCCTCGCACGATCCTCGTTGACATAAAAGGAACCGAGGCTGAAATCCTGGCGCGCATGAAGCAGAAGACGCGCTACAACATCCGACTCGCGGAGAAAAAGGGAGTCGCCGTCCGCGCCTGGGACGACATCCCCGCTTTCCACAAAATGATGCTGGCGACGGGCGCGCGCGACCGCTTCGGAGTCCACTCGCTGGAATATTATCGCCGCGCCTACGAGTTGTTCCATCCGAAAGGCATGGCGGAATTGCTGATGGCCGAGTTCGAGGGAAAGCCGCTCGCCGCGCTGATGGTCTTCGCCCGCGGACGCCGCGCCTGGTACATGTACGGCGCGTCCACGGACGAGAACCGCAATCTCATGCCGACCTACCTCCTGCAATGGGAGGCGATGAAGTGGGCGCGCTCCAAAGGCGCGGAAGAATACGACCTGTGGGGCGTTCCCGACGAAGATGAAAAGACGCTCGAGGAAAATTTCGAGACGCGCCGCGACGGCCTGTGGGGAGTCTATCGCTTCAAGCGCGGCTTCGGCGGAGAGTTGAAACGCGCACAGCAGGCGGTGGATCGCGTCTATAATCCGTTGTTGTATCGGTTGATTTTGCTGTGGATGAGAGTTCGCAGAGTTGACGATTGAGATTTACAGTTTTTTCGATTTACCATAAAATTCACACAATGAGAAAAGGAGCGCCTTATGCGGTTTAAAATTGTTCTCGAAAAAAGCGATGAAGGCGGCTACACAGTTTACGTACCGTCCCTGCCGGGTTGCATAAGTGAGGGAGATACGAAGGAAGATGCACTGAAAAACATCCAGGAGGCAATTGAGTTGTATCTGGAGCCGGTTGAAGATGATTGGATCCTGGATGAACATAACCTGGTGCAGGAAATCGAAGTATGAGCAAAGTTCCCAGCCTGTCCTACATAGAAATTGTCAGGGCTTTGCAACGAGACGGCTGGACTGTGGTGCGCCAGCGCGGAAGCCACATTCGATTACAGAAGCGCATTTCGGGCGAACTGTTGAAGATCACTGTCCCTGCGCATCGCCCTGTCAAACGCTCGACGCTGGCTCATATTTTGAAGCAGGCGCGGCTGGACGTGGAACATTTTCTTGAATTGGTCTAACTGGAACTCTATTGTTTCGTCCCTCCCCAACCCTCACTTCCTCCAAACCTTCGAATGGGGACAGGTCAAGGCGCGATATGGATGGGAACCGTTTTTCGCGGTCTGGACTGAGAGTCGGTTTTCAGCGACCAGTGATCGTACTGAAAACTGGACACTGGACACTGATCACTGTATCGCCGCCAGCCTGATTTTGAAGCGCGCCGTCCCAATTCGCGGGTTCGCGGCGCGGTTAAGCGTCTTGTATTGTCCCAAAGGTCCCTTGCTCGATTGGACGGATCAACCTCTCCGCGAGCGCGTCCTCGACGACCTGCAATCCTTCGCCAAAAAGCAGGGCGCGGTCTTCCTCAAGATGGATCCCGACGTGAGGCTGGGGACGGGCGTCCCCGGCGCGGACGGCTCGACCGAGGAACGCCTCGGCGCGGACCTCCAGGCGGGGTTGACGCGGCGCGGCTGGGTCTACTCCGCCGACCAGATCCAATTCCGCAATTCGGTCTTGATCGACCTCCGTCCGTCCGAGGAGGAATTGCTGGCGCGCATGAAACAGAAGACGCGCTACAACGTCCGTTTGGCGGAGAAGAAAGGCGTCATCGTGCGCGCTGGCACAACGGCAGACCTGGCGGCGCTCTATCGCATGTACGCGGAGACCTCCGTCCGCGACGGCTTTGTCATCCGCGATGAAGGCTATTACCAAACCGTCTGGCAGACCTTCATGTCGAATGTCAAATCTCCAATCTCCAATCCCCAATTACCAATTACCATCCCGCTCATTGCCGAAGTGGACGGCGAGCCGGTAGCCGGTCTGTTCCTCTTCATGTTCGCGGGCCGCGCGTACTACGTCTACGGCATGTCGCGCGACTCGCACCGCGAAAAAATGCCGACCTACCTCCTGCAATGGGAGGCGATGAAGCGCGCCAAATCCGCGGGCTGCGCGGTCTACGACCTGTGGGGCGCGCCGGAGACGTTCGCCGAATCCGATTCAATGTGGGGCGTCTATCGCTTCAAAGAGGGACTGGGCGGCCGCGTCGTCCGTACCCTCGGCGCGTGGGACTACGCTCCGAACAAATTCTGGTATCGCATGTATTCCGAATTCATCCCGCGCCTGCTGGACGTGATGCGGGCGCGCGGAAAACGAAAAGCCAGCCAGGCTGCGGGCGCGTGATTCGCTCGAACGAAAGGACTCTCCCGTGAACTCCATCCCCCGACTCCGCTTCGCTCATCTTCCGACTCCCATCGAGGAACTGCCGCGTCTCTCCTCGACTTTGGGCGGGCCGCGCCTCCTCGTCAAACGCGACGACCAGACCGGGCTGGCCCTCGGCGGGAACAAGACGCGCAAACTCGAATTCCTCGTCGCGGAGGCGCAGGAGCAGGGCGCGCGGACGCTCATCTCCGCGGGCGCGATCCAGTCCAATCACTGCCGCCAGACGGCGGCCGCGGCGGCGCGCTTCGGCTTTGAATGTATCCTCGTGTTGACGGGGGAGATGCCCGCGCGGCCATCCGGCAACCTGACGCTCGACCATCTCCTCGGCGCGCGCATCGTCAACGCGGCGGATCGGAAGGACCGCGACCGAATCTTGCAGGAGACCTTCGACCGCGCCGCGGCGGAGGGGAAGAAGCCCTACCTCGTCCCGTACGGCGGATCGAGTCCCACCGGCGCGCTGGGCTACGCGTTCGCCGTGGAGGAGGTGATGAAGCAGGGCATTGAAGCGGACTGGTTCGTCTTCGGCACGTCCTCGGGCGGGACGCACGCGGGGCTGATGCTGGGTCAACGCGTGTTCGGGTTCAAAGGCAAAATTTTGGGAATCAGCATTGACGAGTGTGTGGAGTGGCTGCAGGAGACCGTCTCCGCGTTGGCGACGAAGGCGAGCGAAAAGCTGGGGGAGCGGATCGGGTTCGCGCCGGCCGACGTGGCCGCGAACGCCGACTACTGCCGCGCCGGCTACGGGGTCCTGACCGAGGCGGAGCGCGAAGCCGTCCGCTTGTTCGCGCGGACGGAGGGTCTGCTCCTCGATCCCGTCTACACCGGCCGCGCCGCGGCGGGGTTGATCGACCTGATCCGCAAGGGGTTTTTCAAGAAGGACGAAACCGTCCTGTTTTGGAACACGGGCGGGCAGACGGCGCTGTTCGCGGAGAAGTACGCCGACATCGCATGAAGTATCTCGCCGCGCTGTTCGCGGTTTTCATCGTGATCGTCATCGCGCTGGCCGACGCGAACCTGCTCGGCTTCCTCAGGCGTCTCTACGATTTTCCCAACGGCGATAAAATGGGACATCTCGTCCTGTTTGGGATCCTGTCCTTTCTCGTCAACCGGACGGCGCTGCGTCTGCCGCGTCTGAAAAACCGTGCGTGGACTGTGGCCGCCGCAACCCTGCTGCTTGCCCTGTTGATCGGACTCGAAGAATGGTTGCAGAGATGGTTCCCAAACCGCACATCTGATTGGGTGGATTTGGCGTGCAGTTATCTCGGCGTCGCGCTCGGCGCGTGGATCGCTTTTAAACGTCGAGGGACGGGATGACCCGTCCCTCGACGTTTAACCTTCACCCTGAAATTTTCAACCGATCAAGGCGTCAGTCTGAGATGCGCCTCGCTGTGGTCAATGACTGATTGGCGGTCCCACCACATCGGCTGGTACTGCACGTCTGCCCACAACGGGATCATGTCGTCGTAGTGCGGATGGTACGCGTGTCCCGATTGCCCGGTGGTGTGCAGGGCAAGCGAGGCGTCGAGGTTGCCCAGGTCCACGATCTCGCGTTCGGAGGGGAGCCAGTCCACCTCGAAGGATCTGCCCATCGCCCAACCCGTCGCGTTGACGATGCTCTCGCCGCCGCCGGTGACAAACGGCCCGCGATTGAACAGGTTTTCGATGAGGCCGATCCCCGATTCGCCAAGCGTCTGGTTGCGGAAAGTGGCGGTGTGGAGTTTGCCCCAGGCGGGCCACTTGGCGGCGTCTTTGCCGTATTCCTTTTCGATCTGCGCGACAGTCTCGCTGAAAGCGCGGACGAAGATGTCGTCGCGGGTCTCGACTTTGTCGGCGGTGGACTTGTCGTCCCACCAGGGGCTGTCGGGTTGTTGGATGAGGTTGCGCGTCACCAGGTACCAGCGCGAACCGCCGCCAGGCCGGTAATTTTTGGGCAGGTCGTCTTTGAACGTGTCGGTCAGCAGGTTGACCCAGAACGATTCGAAGACGAAGGCGGCCTGGGAGTCGGCGCGCTCCTGGTAGTCCCACGAGGCGAGGAATTGAGCTCGGACGGAGGCCGCTCGCGAGTCCAGGTTGACCGAGAGCAGAACCGGGACGAGGGCTTCGGCGTTGAGACTCTTCGAGTCCCCGTGCATGGACTGGATGTAGGCCGCGTCGATCTTGCCCGGCGCGCTGACGATCATGTCCACGATGCGGGCGGCGCGCTGTCCGTAGTCCCAGTCTTTGGTGATGAGGTAGGGATAGCCGCGCGGGTTGGCCTGGTTGTTGGCGGTGACGATGTAGCCGCTCTGCGGGTTGAAGACGTAGGGCAGTTCGTCGAACGGAATGTAGCCCGTCCAGTCGTATTGGCTGTCCCAGCCGGGGACGGGGAGCGTGCCGTCGCCGTTCTTGCGGATGGGGATGTTGCCCGGCGTCTGGTAGCCGATGTTGCCGTCCACGTCGGCGTACAACAGATTCTGCGCCGGGACGGACCACATGCGGGCCGCGGCGCGGAACTCGTCCCAGTTTTGCGCCCGGTTGAATCCCCAGATAGCCTCGAAGGGCGAGTTGGGGCTGAGCGCCGTCCACGCCAGGGCGATGACGTAGTTCTGCGGCAGTTCGATGCCGGCTTTATCCTTGAACGGCGTGGCTTCCGATTTGGGATCCACGTTGTCTTTGAGCGGGCCGTACGTGTCGGAGATGACGGGGCCGTGACGCGTGACGCGGACGGTGATCTCCACCGCCTCGCCGCCGACGACGCCGATGGTCTCCTTGCGCGTTTCGAAGTCCACCCATTTGCCGTCTACTTCATATTGGTTCGGATTGTCGGGATTGACCTTCTCGATGTACAGGTCTTGCACGTCGGGCCCGAGGTTGGTGAACGCCCAGGCGATTCGGTCGTTGTGACCCGCCACGACGCCCGGCACGCCCGCGAACGAGAAGCCGGTCACCTCGAAGGGACAGGCGTCCGATTTCGGCGCGCAGTGCAGGGAATTTTGGAACCAGATGGACGGCATTTGAATGCCGAGGTGCATGTCGTTGGCGAGCAGGGGTTTGCCGGTGGTCGTCAACTGGCCGGAGACCGCCCAGCTGTTCGAGCCGATGGCCGACCCGCGCGGGCCGAGGAGCGCGTCCACTCGCGCGAAATTGTCCGTGACGGACTGGAAGTCCACGCCGGGCAGCGACGAGTAACCGATCGCCGACGGAGAATCGCCGCGCGCCGAAGCCTGATTCCCGATCTTCGGCACGATCACCGGGTAATCTTCGGGATACGCGGGGAAGATCTCCGCCAGTTGTTCGGGCGTGAGCGTCTTCAACAGGACGGCGCGCTCGATCTCGTCGTCCATGTTGCCGCCCAGGTCCCAGGCCATGGCCTTGCCCCACGTCAACGAATTGACCGGCGTCCACGGCTGGATCTTGTAATCGGGGCTGAGCAGTTTCACGATGGCGTATTCCAGGCTGACCGCGTCGCCGTCATGGTCTTTCAGGTAGGCGTTCACGCCGTCGGCATACGCGTCTGCGATGGCCTTCGCGTCGGGGCTGAGCTGCTCGTATTCCTTTTCCGCCACCTGTTTCCAGCCGAGCGTACGCAGGAACGAATCGGTCTTCACCTGTCCCGCGCCGAACATCTCCGAAAGCGTCCCCGAGCCGATGTGCCGCCAGGCGTCCATCTGCCAGAAGCGCTCCTGCGCGTGGACGTATCCCTGCGCGAAGAACAGGTCGTGCGTCGTGGACGCGTAGATGTGCGGGATGCCCATCTGGTCGCGGTAGATGTCCACCGCGCCGTCCAGGCCGTCCATCATGATCTCCCCGTCAATTTGCGGGAACGACTTCAGCGCGACGGTCTTGGGCAGGTACGACTTGAAATAATACGCCCCGCCCGCGCCCGCAATCAGCGCAAGCACGACGACCACGATCAATCCCCGCAACAAAAACTTGCCGAGTTTCTTCATGCAATCCTCCAATGGCGTTTTGATGACAATGACAACCCCGCGCCTTGCTGCAAGGTCGCGGCGAGTATAATCCGAATTCGTGAAGCGTCAACCCGATTTTTCCGTTCTCATCCTCTTCGCCGCCCTGCTCTTCGGCGGACTTGTCCGCTTCCTGCCCGCGCTGATGACGCGCTTCCCCATCAACGACGGCGGGATGTTCTACACGATGGCGCGCGAACTCTCCGCCAACGGATACGCCCTGCCCGCGACGACATCTTACAACGGACTGTCCATCCCCTTCGCCTATCCGCCGCTCGGACTCTACCTCGCCTCGCTTCTCGCGGACCTCGCGCGGGTCCCGCTTCTCGGGGTTTTTCTCTGGCTTCCGCCTTTGTTCTCCCTTCTCGCCATCCCCGCCTTTTACCTCCTCGCCCGCGCCCTCCTTGCGGATAAACTGCGCGCCTCCCTCGCGGCGCTCTTCTTCGCCCTCGCCCCCGGTAGTTATGACTGGCACATCATGGGCGGCGGCGTGACGCGCTCCGCAGGGATGCTCTTCCTCCTCCTCGCCGCGTTTTTCGTTTTCCGCCTGTTCCAACAGGGCGACCGCAGACTCGTCCTCCCGGCCATCCTCTTTTCTTCGCTGGCCGTCCTCAGCCATCCCGAAGTGGGACTTCACATGGCTGGCCTGTGCCTCTTCTTCTGGCTCTCCCTCGACCGTACGCCGCGCGGACTTCTCCACGCCTTCCTCCTCGCTCTCGGTGTGTTCCTCCTCTCCGCGCCCTGGTGGGGGACTGTCCTCGCCCAGCACGGACTCTCTCCTTTTCTCTCCGCGCTTCATACCGGCCAGCATTCATCCGCCGCCTGGGGCGCCCTGCTGGTTGGCTTTTTCGTCGGCGACGAGATCGTTCCGCTCCTCCTGTTCTTGCGCCTCGCGGGTTTTATCTATGCCGTCTGGAAACGTCAATTCCTGTTGACCGCCCTTGTTCTCTTCCCCCTGTTCGTGGACCCGCGCTCGGCGGTCGCCATCGCGCATATCGCCCTGTCCATGCTGGCCGCGCTGGGATTCCTCGACGCGCTCCCCGCCCTGCTCCGAAAAATTCGCGGCGCGGCAGACTGGCTCCCGCGCGCGGCTACACCCGTCCTGGCCGCGCTCGCGTTCACGCTTTTCATCGAATGCGGGCTGCACGATTTCAAGCTCGTCAACACCACGCTGACAGCGGACTCGCGCGCGGCGATGACCTGGCTGCGCGGAAACCTTCCTCCCGGCCGGGATTTCCTGCTCCTCACCGGCTGGCCCTACTCCATGAGCGACCCCGTCCAGGAGTGGTTCCCGGCGCTTGCCGGCCAGCATAGCCAGACCACGCTCCAGGGACTCGAGTGGACGCTCGGCGCGGGGTTCAACGCGCGCCTCAGCGACCTCGTCGAACTGCAATCCTGCGCGAGCGCGGCGTGCGTGGACGCCTGGTCCGCGCGGACGGGGCTGGGCTACGACTATCTCTGGGTGGCAAAAACGATTCCCTCCCTCGAGCAAGACCTCCGCGCTTCATCGGACTATCGGGCGGTTTTCCAATCTGAGACGGTGGCGGTCTTTCAGCGCGTTACAAAGTGACCGTCTGACCGTATTGCGCGAATTTTCCACTAATTTTCGTGAAATTCGCGCCATTCGCGGCAGAAAAAGAGGCGCAGATTCGTCCGCTCAACCTCGCTAGACCGCCACTCCCATCACCGCGACGAAGTGCGCGGCCGCGGCCAGCAGGACGAAGATGTGCCATACTTCGTGGAATCCGAATACCCCCGGCCAGAAATTGAAAATTTTGGTGATATACACCACCGCGCCGAGGGTATAGATCACGCCCCCGGTCAGCAGCCATCCGAACACCCAGGCGGGGAGCGCGGCCAGCATTTGTCCCCCCGCGCCGACGCAAAGCCAGCCCATCACGACGTATATGCCCGCGTTCAACCAGCGCGGCGCTTTGATGTAGAAGATCTTGACGACGATGCCGATCGCGGCCAGCGTCCAGATGACGCCCAGCATTCCCCACTTCCAAAAGCCATCGAAGGCGTTGACGCAAAACGGAGTGTACGTCCCCGCGATGAGCAGATAGATGGCGGAGTGGTCGAGTTTCCGCAGGACCAGCAGGACTTTCTCTTTGGCGCGCACCATGTGATACGTGGCGCTCGCCGAGAACATGGCGATCAGGCTCAGGCCATAGACGGCCAGCGAGACGATCTTGGCCGGTTTGCTCCACCCGACGATGAGCAGGGCGATCAGTCCCGCCAGCGCGAGGACCGCGCCCGCCCAATGGGTGAGACTGTTGACGGGTTCGCGAATTTTTTTCAACATGAGCGACTCCTATAAGAATTTGTTGAGAACCATGACGACCGTATCAATAAAGACGTCGAGCGCCTCGTCGTTGGACGGGATGACGCCGATGGCGAACGAAAATTCCTGCGGGCGGATGTCCATGACCAGCGAGCGGAAGAGGCGCTGCTCGAGTTGAGCCTTGAAATCGGGCGTCGCGAGTTTCTGCGCGGCGAACCCGTCCTCGGTGGTCAGCGTCCAAAGGCGGTCGAACTCCTCGTCGCCGGTCAGCAGGCGTTCCCGTCCGAAGGCGGCCAGCATTTTCTGCAACAGGAAGTTCCTCGTCAGGCGAAGCGCGGGCAGCCGCGGCGAATCCAGTTTTATCTGCGCCACCGTCTTGGGCGGACTGTAACGGCTGCCGGGGATTACGCGGATGGCGATGAACGCGTCTTTGAAGGGAATCCGCAATTCGGGTTGTCGCCACAACGAACCTTTGCGGATCTCGCCGCCGCGCTTCTCCGCCTGGCGCGTCAACCGCGCGCTCCGCGCCCGGCTTTGCAGAACCGCGAAGGCCATGACGCCTCCAAACACGGCGAACAGAAAGAGAGCCAGAAGAACTTCGGTAGAATCCATCATCCCTCCGCGGGTTTTTGAGCGACCGCGATCAGCAACCGTCCCGATTCTAATTCATTAATGTCAATTCGAACGTCGAATCTGGCGCGCTGGAAAAGGTCCGCGGTTTTCTTTTTGACGAGGCTCTCCGCTTCGGACGGGGCCTCGCCTGTGACTCGATACACCCATCGAAGGATCCCGTTCTTCGGCCACGCGGCAAACAGGACGATGAAGCGGCCTCCGCTTCGGAGGACGCGCCGCGCCTCGGACAGGGTCCGCGCCTCGGCGATGTACGGCGCGGGGAAGGCAGCGACGATACTGTCGAAGGTCTCCGCGGCGAAGGGGAGGCTTTGCCCGAGCCCGCGCGTTAAGTTGACCTGCGCGTAGCCAGAACGGTGGAGGCGTCGGCGGGCGAGGCGGGACATCTGCGCGGACTCGTCCAACCCGACCGCGGCCAGCCCTCGGTCCAGGAGGGCGCGTTGGAGATGCCCGGGGCCGTGACCAAGTTCGAGTAGGCGCGTCCCGCGCGCGTAGGGAATGACCGTCTCCGTCCACTCGATCCAGCGGCCGAGCGAAACCGTCCACGCGACCCAGTCGTAGGCGAAGGCCAGGCCGTGGTAGAGATGGCGGAAGAAGAAGTCCAGGAGGCGGGCGGTCAGGCGCATAATAAAAAACAAGGGCTTGACGGCTGTCAAACCCTTGTGGTGGGCGGGCGGCGGTTAGATGGCCGCTTCGTCGATCTTTTTGGTTTTGCGGATGGACTCCACGGCGTTTTTGCCGCGCGTTTTGACGTCTTCCACGATGGCGCCGCCGCGCGTCCTAACGTCGCTGACAACGCTCTCGCCGCGGGCTTTGAGTTCTTTGGCGAGTTCGTCGGCGCGGGCGCGAGCCTCGGCTGCGGCGGCCTCGGCCTTGGCCAGCGCCTGTTCAGCGGAGACCGAAGCCTTGTCGCGCAGTTCGATGCTCTTGTCTTTGATGAGGGCGCGGGTTTCTTCGCCGGATTGCGGGGCAAAGAGCAGGGATACGACCGCGCCGGTCAAACCGCCGACGATAAAGCCGACGAGGAAGGCTCCAAATTCATCTCGATCAGACATAGTGTGCTCCTTTTCTGATTTATTTTCGTTTGATGCCCATTAATTCTATCATACGTTGCAAACCCGCCAGGTAACTGTTGAGTTTGACAACGGGCTCGATGACGTTTTCTCCCAGGAATTCCGCGGTGCCGCGCAGGTTGTTGACGGTCTCTGTGGTGGCCGCCAGGATAGGGCGGACTTCGTTTTGCAGGAGGTTGACGAGGCTGGCGACCTGCACGATGAGGACGATCAGGGCCGCGCCGATGAGCAGGGACTCCAACGCCATGACGATGATGAACACGTCGCGGAGTTTGCCGACGAATTCGCCGCTGGTCTGCGGACGCAGCAAAAAGACGATGGCTGTCACGAGCAGGGCGAGAATCAGGACGATTCCGACAATGCTCCACGTCACGACCGCGCGCTGTTTTCGCTCGGCTTCCTGTTGCGCGGCCAGTTGCTCGGGCGTCAGTTCGGGCTGGGGAGTGGGTTCGGGAATTGCCATGAGCCGATTATAGCATTATCCGTGTTTGTTCGTGCGATCCCGTCAAATCCGTGTACACAAAGAGGGTTAAGAAACGCTCTTTAAGGCAGGCTGGACGAATGGAGGAACGACAGGATGGCCTCCAGCGCGCCGCCGCCGATGGCGAGGGCTTTGTCGGAGACGAGGCGGCACAGGGCGGGATCGTCGCGTTCGTCCACGTCGCCGAGTTTCAGGCCGCGGGCCACTTCCATGCCGTCGGGGAGCAGTCCGCGCAGGACGCCTTTGAAGGGGCTGTCGATTTCAATTTTTCGATTTTCAATCTTTGAATGGATCTCGGCGACGAGTTGCCCCGCTTCGAGATGGTCGCCGATGGCCGCGTGCGAGACGAGGGTCCCGTCGGCGTCGGCGCGCAGGACGCGGCGCGGGTCGCCTTCGGGCTGTCCGCTGTCGGGCGCGGAGCCTCCCTGCCAGTAGACGCGTCCGAGGGTGTGGCCGCGGCGCGTCTCGATGACGGCGTGGCAGTCGCGCGGGGCGGTGAAGCCGGGTCCCAGTCCGATGTGAAGCGGGACGGGGGCGGGGAGCGGGCGGGGGGAAGTCTTAAGGAGGCGGGCGTCTATGATAATTTGGTAATTGGTAATTGGTAATTGGCTGATTTCGGGATCGACGAGGACGGGGATTTCGCGTCGGGCGAGAGTCGACTCGATCTGGTCGGGCGTGACGAGGCGGGCGGCCGCGTCTTCGACGACGATCTGTCCCGCGTAGACCGCCTCGGAGAACGAGACGAGGCGTCGCACCGCGAGCGGACGCGGCAGTTCGGCGATGACCACGTCGAATCCCGCGTGGTGGAGACGGAGCGCGACGCCGCTGGCGAGGTCCCCGCCGCCGCGGATGAGGATGCGTTGGTTCATTTTTCCCTGACAGGTTCCATGAGCAGATGCCCGAAGGCGTACAGCGTGACGTAGACGAAGAGGAAGAATCCCGCGAAGATGACCGTGAAGCCGATGGAGCGCAGGCTGGGGTCTTGCGCGCCGACGACGAATTGCCGGAAGATGCCTTTCGGGTCGGCGAAGATGTCCCACGAATTCCAGCGGATGAAACGCCCGATGTAGACGCCGAGTCCGCTCAACACGGAGACGACGAAGACCATGATCCAGCTGACCCAGCGTCCGAATTCGCGGTGGACGATATCCTGCATCAGGTAGAGGGAGACGACGCCGAGGAGCATCCCCGTCCACGAGAACCACATCAGCAGCATCACGTCGAACCAGTCGGGGACGCTGGCGCTTGGCTCAGCCAGGTGTTTGAAGTCGGTGATGATGTAGGGCGCGTTGGGCAGGAAGATCAGCCACACGAAGGCGATGACGGGGACGACGATGTAAAGCCATTTCCGTCCCAGGGATAGCGTCCAGGCGGTGTAGGCCGCGATCAGCGGAATCCATGCCAGGAAGAGATTCCAGACGAGGAAGGTGAAACCGTAGTCGTTGTACCAGAATCCGCGGAAGCGGTAGAGCGCGATGGAGAAGACGCTGGCGGCTCCGAGCAGGAAGAAGATGGCAAGGCGATAACGGTAGGATTTGACGGTGTTGTAGAGATTGCTCATGGAGGGGATTATAAGGGATGGGGGGAATAGAGAGTAGAGAGCAGAAGGCGGAAGGCGGGAGGCGGAAGGCGGGAGGCGGAAGGCGGAAGGCGGGAGGCGGAAGGCGGAGAGGGTTAGGCGTGGGTTGTGAGGAATTGGTGAAGGATGGGGTTGACGGTTTCGGGTTTTTCGTAATGCGGGATGTGTCCGCAATTTTCGATGACGTGGAATTCGGCGTGCGGGATGGCGGCGCGGATGAAGCCGCTGTCCGCGAAGGGGATGGTCGTGTCGTCCCGACCCCAAAAGAGGAGGGTCGGTTTGCGGAGCTGCCCCACGCGCCGGTAGGTCTCGTGGAAGGATTCCAGCATCCCGCTGCGGATGGTGGACAGAATGGCGCGCCTGAATCCCTTGATCCGCATTTGCGGTTTGTAGCGCTCGATGAAATGTTTTACCAGGATCGGATCGTAAAAATCGGACGCGATCTGGCTCGCGAAGGAGTCGTTTCCGAGCAGGCCGAGTCCCAACTCGCCCAGGCCGCGAACTTTAAGGAGTTTGAGCGCGGCGGGAAGTTGGACCGGCCGCGCGCCCGCCGGGTCCACCAGGATGTGCGTCTTGACGCGCTCGGGGAACTGATCTGCGAACGCGGCGCTGATCGGGCCTCCCAGCGAAAGTCCCGCGAGGTGGACCGGCTCGCGCAGGTCCAGCGCGTCCAGCAGGTCTTTGAGTTGACGCGTGAACAGGCGGATGTCGTAGCGCACGCGCGGACGGTCCGAAAGTCCGCGCCCGAACAGGTCGTAGCGCAGGACGCGGAAGCCGGAGACGCGCAGGAAGTCGAAGGTCGGATCCCAGATGAAGGAGGGGACGGAGAAGCCGTGGATGAGGACGACAATTGCCCTAGCCCCTTTCCCCTCTCCCGATTTCGGGAGAGGGAAGTGAAGTTCGTAATGGCAGACGCCGTCTGAAAGTTGGACGAACGACCCGCCCGCGTGAGCGCGGGCAGAGTCGGTCAACTCCTCGGTTTCGGAGAAGTAAGGGAAGGACATGATGTTCGAGGCGCGGATTTGGCGGAAAGGAATTCCAACGAAAATCCGCGCCATCCGTGTACCGGCTTAAATCTTTCCCAGTCCTCTCAACACGCGTTCGGGCGTGAGCGGGAAATCGTCGAACCAGACGCCGGTCGCGTCGTGGACGGCGGAGGAGATGGCCGCGGCGGTCGGCAGGAAGGGCAGTTCGCCCAGCCCGCGCGCGCCCCACGGTCCGTTCGGATCGGGGACTTCGACGATGACTGATTCCACTTTTTCGGGGATGTCGAGGATGGTCGGGATGAGATACGTGGATAGTTGGTTGGTCAGGATGTGCCCGTCCTTCAATTTCAAGTTTTCGAGCATGGCGTAGCCCTGCGCCTGCACCACCGCGCCTTCGATCTGGCCCTCCACCAGCGTCGGGTTGATGGCCTGCCCCACGTCGTCCGCGGAGATGACGCGCAGGACGCGCACCTGTCCCGTCTCGGTGTCCACTTCCACTTCCACGGCTTGCGCGGAATACGCGTACGCGAAATTTGGCACGGAATGACCCGTTTCTTTGTCCATGGTGGTCGTCTTCGGCGCGAGATATTTGAACTCCGCGATGGCGGGACGTTCCTCGGCCTCCCATTTTTCCAGAGCCGCCTTGCCCGCGCCCTTGATGGCGTTGCCCGCCATGAACGTCATGCGCGAGGCGGAGACCGAGCCGGAGCTCTGCGTGAACGACGTATCCGACACGCGCAGCTGCACTTTGTCCACGCTCACGCCGACCGCTTCAGCGGCCATCTGCGCCATGACGGTGTGAGTCCCCTGTCCCACCTCGGCGCCCGCGTGGTACAAGACCACCTTTTCGATCTGACCGTTCCCGTGGATCTCGACCTTCGCCCAGCAATTTTCCTGATAGCCAAAACTGAAGCCGATGTTTTTGAATCCCGCCGCGAAGCCGCGCCCGCGCACAATGGACGACGGCCGGCCGGACTCGACCTTCGGACCGCGCGCCTCGGTCCGACTCCAACCGAACTTCGCCGCCGCTTCCTCGATGACCTTCGAGACGGTCACCGGACCCGGGGCCGGGGTGCCGACCCCGAGCGTGTCGCCGTCTTTCAGCGCGTTCTTCAGGCGGAACTCCACCGGGTCCATGCCGAGTTTTTCGGCGAGTTTGTCCATTTGCAGTTCGGCCATATACAGGGCCTGCGGCGCGCCGAACCCGCGGAAGGCCGCGCCCGGCACGTTGTTGGTGTAGACGCCGTACACGTCTGCTTTGAGATTGGGGATGAAGTAGGGTCCCGTGCAGGTGATGGCGGAATTTCCCAGCACCTTGTTGCTGGTGTACATATATGCGCCGCCGTCGCCGACCATTTCGATCTCCGCGGCTACCAGCTTCCCGTCTTTGGTCGCGCCCCATTTCGCTTTTGTGAAGGTCGGGTGCCGCTTGCCGTGACCGATGATGGACTCGCGCCGCGTCCAGATGATGCGGACGGGTTTGTTCAATTTCCACGCCGCCAGCGCCAGCGCGATCTGGACGGAGATGTCCTCGCGTCCGCCGAACGCGCCGCCGATGGCGGGGTAGATGACGCGCACCCGCTCTTCCGGCAGGCCGAGGCTGTGGGCGATCGCTTCCGCGTCCTCGTGCGCCCATTGACCGGCGGCGGCCACCGTCACGCGGCCCTCCTCGTCAATGTACGCCAGCCCCGCTTCGGGCTGGAGGTAGGCGTGTTCCTGGTAGGGAGTCTGGTACTCGCCCTCCACGATCACGTCCGCTTGGCTGAAGTCCACTTCGCCTTTGCGGATCTTGTAATGGACGCAGACGTTCGAATCGCCGCGCTCGGGATGGAGTTGCGGCGCGCCGGGCTGCATCGCCTGGCGCGCGTCGAACACGGCCGGCAGGTCTTCGTATTCGACCTCGATCAGTTTGACCGCCTGCGCCGCGATCTCCTCCGTCTCCGCGACGACGGCCGCGATCTGGTCGCCCTCGAAGCGGACGATGTCCGTCCGCAGTTTTTGTCCCTCTCCCGATTTCGCGGCAGGGACGGGGGCCGGCCCGCAGAAGACAGGCTGATCCTGCCACTGCAGCCCATACTCGTTGACTGGCACGTCCTTCGAGGTGAAGACCGCCGTCACGCCCGCGAGCGCCTCCGCCTTGCGGACGTCGAGCGCGGTCACGCGCGCGTGGGCGCGTTCCGCGAACAACATTTTCATGTGCAACATGCCCGGCATGGACAGGTCGCCGGAGTATTGCGCCGCCCCCGTCGCTTTGCCGCGCGCGTCCACGCGCGGGGAAGATTGACCGATGGATTTTGTAGTCATGGTTTACCGTTTGTATTTTCTGACTTTGACGTTGGCCGGCGGCGCGTCGAATTGCGAATAACGCGACGGCCCGGCCAGCCGATAGACGAACGCGTATGCCAGGGCGATGACGCCCATGAGCAGGATGACCAGCGTGAAGGCGATGAGCAGGATGGCGTAGAGATTTTCCAGGCTTTGGATCCAATTCAGGATCGGGACCAGGCCGGGAACGCGGAACAGAAGCGCGGGCATGAGCGGCCGTCCCAGCAGGCCGGGAGGCAGGGCGATGCCCAGGCCGGGCGCCATCTCGACCAGGATCGTACTGAGTCCCAGCGACATGGCCGGCACGATCAGCAGGATCAAACAGCCGATGCCCCGCCAGATGGGATGAGGCTCCTTGCGGCGGATCGGCTTCACCTTGCGTTCGGCGGTCTGATATTTCGGCATGGATCACCTCCTGCTGGCAGCCTCGACCGCCTCGATGATTTTATAGTAGCCCGTGCAGCGGCACAGGTTTCCCGTCAATGCCTGCTCGATCTCGTTATGCGTCGGCTGCGGACGTTCCTCCAGCAGTTTCGCGGCCGACATCAAAAAGCCCGGCGTGCAGTAGCCGCACTGCACCGCGCCGCTCTGGATGAAGGCTTCCTGTACGGGATGGAGTCGCTCCCCGTCGGCGAGCCCCTCCACGGTGACGATCTCCGCGCCATGCGCGCGCGGCGCCGGGACGAGACACGCCATCACCGCCTTCCCGTCCAGGAACACGGTGCAGGCGCCGCATTCGCCCTCGGCGCAGCCTTCCTTCGTCCCGATCAACATGCCTTCGTCTCGCAGCAGGCGCAGCAGGTTTTTCTCATGTCCGCGCTCGAAGACCATTTTCTTTCCGTTGACGGTCGTTTCGATCGGCGTTGTGGGATATTCATAATTCATAATTCTGAATTCAGAATTTTTTCCCTGCAACAATACCGGGTTCTCAGGCATCCCCTCGCGCTCCGTTCCATCGCGGATCGAGCGCAGTCCGCGCAGCACGCTGACGCGCGTCAACTCGCGGCGGTACGCGGCCGAAGCGCGGATGTCGTCTATGGGACGGCTGGCCTCCATCGCGAGACGCGCCGCCTCGGCGACGACCTCGTCCGTGAGCTTTTTGCCCGCCAGATAGGATTCCGCTTCGCGCGCGTGGATGATGGTGGGCGCGACCGCCCCGAGCGTGATCGCCGCCGACGAGACCGCGCCCGCCTGAACGTCGAGGACGACCGCCGCGTTGACGAGGGAGATCGCCTGGGCGCGGCGCAGCGCCATCTTGATGAACGTCCCGCGCTGGGTTTCGCGCAGCGCGGGGAAGGAGATGTCCACGAGCAGTTCGTCGGGCTGCATCACGGTCTTGCGGACGCCTGTGTAGAATTCCGCCAGCGGGACCGTCCGCTCGCCGCGCGTCGAGACGAGGGTCACGGACGCGCCGAGCGCCATGAGCGGGGTGATGGTGTCGTTGGCGGGCGAGGCGGTGATGAGGTTGCCCGCCACGGTGGCGCGGTTGCGAATCTGCGGCGCGCCGACTTCCCACGAGGCGCGCGCCAGCGGGTAGGCGCGCGCGCGGAGGAGCGCGGACGCGGCCGCGTCGTTGTGCGTCACGAGCGGGCCGAGGTGGATGCGGTTGTCTTCGTCGAGGCTGATGCGGTCGAAACCGGGGATGCGGCTGACGTCAATGAGCGTGTCCACGCCTTTGCGAACGCCGCGTTCGAGTTCGAGCATCAGGTCGGTGGCGCCTGCCACGATTCGGGCGCGTGTCCCTTTTTCTGTGAGCAGGCGAATGGCTTGGTCGGTGGATGATACGGTGTAATATTCGCGCCACATTGTTTTGTTCCCTTTCTCACTTATTCTAACACGACAACGAGAGAGGGCGCGCAGGGCGGCTTAAAAAATTATCCCCGGAACGCGGCTTGGCGTCCCGGGGCGTTTTGAAATTTTTTGGCCTGGCGGAGGTCAACTCGTGAAGACTTCGTCGCGCTGCTCGAAGGTGGTCACGGCCTGGCGCGCCAGCGTGGTCAGGTTGCGGATGGCGGCGGGCAGGGCTTCCTCGTCCGCGAGGCTGGCTTCCACGTTGTCGAGGGCGCGGCCCGTCTGGTCCGCGAGGTCGAAGAAGGCGTTGTCGAAGGCGTAGAGTTTCGCCAGTTCGGCCTCGTTGATCTTGACGGCGTCGAAGAGTCCCGACGCGCCGTAGGAGGCCTTGCTGATCTTGTCAATGAAGGTGCGGATCTTGATGACGGCCTTCTCCATGTCGTCCACGTAGGAGAGCATGCCGCTGCTGACGAGTTCGGCTTGCAGGGCGGAGGCGCGGCTGTAAAGTTCCTCGAAACGCCGGGCGACGGTCTCGCGCAGGAGTTTATCGGCCGCGCGGCGGTTCTGGCGTTCGATGTACCCGCCGAAGCCGGGGATTTTGGACGCCAGGTTTTTGAACGCGTCCTGACTGTTGGTCACTTTCTCGAATAGATCGCTCATGTGTGAGTCTCCTTGATTGCATGTACGGAAAAAGACGCTTTGCGTTGCGCGGTTTTCATTCATTATAGCCTGACTTCGGAGTTATAATCAAGAAACAAAATATTACAGCCCGACGGGCATCCTCGGGCAAGGAGAATTGTGATGACCACTGACATTGCTGCCCTTTTGGGCGACAAGGCCGAATCGCTGCTGGGATTCAACTCGCCGAAGATCTCCAAAGACCGCCTCCAGCTGGCGGGACCTGACTTTGTGGACCGCGTTTTCGCGCAGTCGGACCGCAACAACCGCGTCCTCGGCAACCTGACATGGATGTACGGCCACGGCCGCCTCGGCGGGACGGGCTACATGTCCATCCTGCCGGTGGACCAGGGCATCGAACATTCGGGCGGCGCGTCGTTCGCGAAGAACCCCGATTACTTCGATCCCGAAAAGATCATCGAACTCGCCATCGAGGGCGGCTGCAACGCGGTCGCTTCGACTTTCGGCGTGCTGGGGATGATGTCGCGCAAGTACGCGCACAAGATCCCCTTCCTCGTCAAGATCAACCACAACGAACTGCTGACCTATCCGAACAGTTTCGAGCAGATCCTGTTCGGGACGGTGGAGCAGGCCTACGACATGGGCGCGGCCGCCGTCGGCGCGACCGTCTACTTCGGCTCGGACGACTCGCACCGCGAACTCATCGAGATCGCGCAAGCCTTCGCCCTCGCCCACGAACTCGGCATGGCGACTGTCCTGTGGTGCTACCTCCGCAACCCGGCCTTCAAAAAAGACAAGGACTACCACGTCTCCGCGGACCTGACGGGACAGGCGAACCACATCGGCGTCACCATCGAAGCGGACATCGTCAAGCAGAAACTTGCCGAGAACAACGGCGGCTTCATCGCCTTGAACACGGGCGGCAGTTCCTACGGAAAACTGGACAAGCGCATCTACAGCGACCTGACCAGCGACCATCCCATTGACCTGTGCCGCTATCAGGCGATCAACTGCTACGCGGGCCGTGTCGGGATGATCAACAGCGGCGGCGCTTCGGGCGAGAACGATTTCGCCGATGCCGCCATAACGGCGGTCGTCAACAAGCGCGCCGGCGGACACGGTCTCATCTCCGGCCGCAAGGCCTTCCAGCGCCCGATGGCCGAAGGCGTGAAACTGCTGAACGCCATCCAGGACGTGTACCTGGACAAAAGCATCACGGTGGCGTAAGTGCCTCGGTCCGACCAGGGCGTCACCCGCGAACGTTACATGCTGATTCCCCGCGTGCTGATCTTTTTACGGCGCGGGGAATCGGTTTTGCTCATCAAAGGCGCGCCGACCAAACGTCTCTGGGCGAACAAGTACAACGGGATCGGCGGACACGTCGAACGCGGCGAGGACGTCCTGGCCGCGGCGCGGCGCGAACTGGACGAAGAGACCGGTCTCCGCGCGGACCTTTGGCTGGCCGGCACGGTGACGGTGGACGCCAGCCCCGACATCGGCGTGGGGCTGTACGTCTTCACCGGGCAAATCGAAGAGTCGGGGCGGACCGATCCGTTGGGGCGGACCGATCCGTTGGGGCGGACCGATCCGTTGGGGCGGACTGATCCGTTGGGGCGGACTGATCCGTTGGGGCGGACCGATCCGTTGGGGCGGACCTACGTGTCCGCCCAACTCCGTCCCAGCGCGGAGGGGACGCTGGAGTGGCTGCCGCTGTCCGAACTGGCGAGCCGGCCTCTCGTCGAGGATGTGGCGGCGCTGCTCGACCGCGTCCTGCGGATGAAGGCGGGCGATCCGCCCTTTGCCGCGCGTTCGTTCTATGACGACGACGAAAAATTGAAAGTGGTCTTCGCCTGAGCGCGTCGCCCGGACGGGGTGAACGGCCTGATATAATCCGACAGAGAGGAATTTTTATGTACACTCCCGGCCCCGAAGACAAAGTCACCCTGGTGATGGCGTACACGCAGAACGGTTTGATCCGCGGCGAGGTCGTGACGATGAAGACCATGCGCATCAACAACTGGCTTCGTACCGACAGCGCGCCCGATTACTTCCATTTTTACAACCTGCAATGGCTTCAGATGACGGCCGGCGGAATCAAGTCTGCCGCCTACCAGGAACTGATCCTGCCCGTTTCCCAGGCGATCGGTTTTCACGCCGCGCCCCCCTCGCAGGAGCCGCTGGATTACGACGAGCGCGAAGACCGGCGCGTCAACAAACCCGTGACCATTCACATGGGCTTGTTCACCGTGAATGGATATTTCCGCGCCGCCTCCCAAAGCGACCTGCTCACCACGCTTTCGGTTTCGCATTCGGCCTGGATGTCCATTTACGACGCCTCCGTCAGTTCGCCGTATATTCCGCAAATGCCGCCGATCCAGGTATCCATGATGCTGGCGCGCTCGGAGCAGATCGGGTTTATTTTGCAGGATTGAGATTTGACGTTTTTTCAGTGAAGCATCCGCGCTTTTCGAGATGGATCTTCAACTACTTTTTTAGGAGACCCCATGACCACCATTGACCTTACCATCGAAAAAGACCGCCGCGCCCGCGCGGTCCAACGCGCCCGCGAGCGCAACATCATCATTCCCACCTACGCCCAGATGAAAGACCCGACGAAGATCCCGGGCAAGATCAAGGATGAATTAAAGGGCATCGGACTTTGGGACATTCACCCGCGCAACCTCTTCCGCATCACCTGGAAGAACCAGCCCGTCGCCTCGGGCGGGACCTTCGGCGGGGCCAACTTCATCGAACTGCCCTCCTCGCTGACGGGCGTCCGCGCCCGCATCGTGGCGCTGGTGGGGAAGTGGTTCCCGACGGGTTCGCACAAGGTCGGGGCGGCGTTTTCCTGTCTCGTGCCGCGGCTCGTCACGGGTCAGTTCGACCCGACCACGCAGAAGGCGGTCTGGCCCTCGACGGGAAATTACTGCCGCGGCGGCGCGTACGACTCCGCTCTGCTGGCCTGCGATTCCATCGCCATCCTGCCCGAAGGGATGTCGCGGGAGCGCTTCGAGTGGCTGTCCAACGTCGCGGGCGAGACGATCAAGACGCCCGGCTCCGAATCGAACGTCAAGGAGATCTTCGACAAGTGCTGGGAACTCCGCAATTCGGGACAGGACCTGATGATCTTCAACCAGTTTGACGAGTTCGGCAATTACCTGTGGCACTACGAAGTGACCGGCCACGCGATGGAGGAGGTCTTGAAGCGGGTGATGGGACCGAACGACCGCTACCGCGGCATGGTCTCCGCGACCGGCTCAGCCGGGACGATCGCCAGCGGCGACTACCTGAAGCAGCTCTTCCCGGAAAGCAAGATCGTAGCCAGCGAAGCCCTGCAATGTCCGACCCTGCTCGAAAACGGGTTCGGCGCGCACCGCATCGAGGGGATCGGCGATAAACACGTCCCGTGGGTGCATAACGTGAAGAACACCGACCTCGTGGCCGCGGTGGACGATAACGCCGTGGTCAACCTCTCGCGTCTCTTCACCGAGGAGGCGGGACGCGCCTACCTCGTCGAGCGCGGCGTCCCGGAAGACGTTGTGGCGCGGCTCGACCTGTTCGGCTTCTCGGGCATCTCGAACATGCTGACGGCCGTCAAGATGGCGAAGTATTACGAGATGGACGAGAACGACATCGTGCTGACCCTCCTGACCGATTCGATGGAACTGTACCACTCCCGCGTCGCCGAGATGCGCGACGAGATGGGCGAATACACCGACAGCAACGCGGCCGCCGATTACGCCCGCTGGATCCTGGGCGAATCCACCGATAACCTGCTCGAACTGCGTTACACCGACCGGCGCCGCGTCCACAATTTGAAGTACTACACCTGGGTCGAACAGCAGGGCAAGACCTACGAGGAGATCCAGCAGCAGTGGTATCAGCCGAATTACTGGACCGACGTCCAAAAGCAGGCGGACGAGATCGACGAGTTGATCGTCGCGTTCAACGAGGATGTCGGATTGTTGAAATAGGAAAGCGAAACCCCGTCTTCATACAGGAGACGGGGTTTTTTCGTATTGCCCCGCGCTGAAACCGTCAAGCGCCGCCCGGGCCGCCGGCGTTAATCTGCCGTAACTTTATTCCGCCCGTCGTTTTTGCTTTTATACATCAGCGCGTCGCTCCGCTTGATGGCGGAGGCCAGCGTCTCGTTTGCCGCGGCAAAGGTCGCGCTGGTCGAGATCGTCGTCGAAATCCTCCGGTTGTCCGCCATGATGAAACTGCGTTCCACAAAAATGTTGATCCGCTCCGCGATGGCGCGCAGGTCTTCGCGGCTGATGTTTGGCAGCAGGATCAGAAACTCGTCCCCGCCCCATCGGAAGAACAGGTCCGATTGGCGCAAGGCGCTGATCGCCGACTTGCTGATCATGACCAGCGTCTTGTCGCCGATGGTGTGACCGTGTTGATCGTTGATTTCCTTGAAAAAGTCCACGTCGAAGAAGATCATCCCCAAAACGTCCCGTTTGTCGGCGTGGTTTTCGAACATGATCTCCGCCAGGCGGCGGTTTCCGATTCCCAGCAGCGGGTCTCGGAACGCGTCGTTCTTGAGCCGCTCGATCTCCTTCAACATATCCAGGTTCTTCGAATTTTCCGAAAAAGTCTCGACCGCGCCGATGATCTCCCCCGTTTCGTCCACCAGCGGCGCCACCCGCACGTGGACGGATACGCGGTGTCCCTGCTTGTGATGCAGGAACACAAAGGCTTCCCGTTTCTCGCCGTCCTGCAAGGTGAGTTGCAGCGGACAGCCGTTCTCGCACAATTCCCGCCCAGTGACGTCCATGTGTCGAAGGATATTATTGGCGCAGGAATGTCCGATGATTTCAGGTTTTTGGTATCCCGTTATTTTCTCGGCAGTCGTGTTCCAGTAGGTGATATTTCTATCCTTGTCCACGTAATACACCCCGTCGGACAGATTGTCCAGCAGGATTTTCGATAAGTCGTCGTTCATGGTTGTATCCAGACGGACGCGCCCGCAACCGGCGCGACCTGCCTTAAACCTCCGCTTTCATGGGATTGGAAAGAGTCTTGTCGGTTTTCAACTTTTTTCGCTCCTTATTGTATATCACAAACGGCGGCGCGGACGCCCTGCGGCTCGCCCTGAACTTTGGGACGGGCGCGACTGTACACGACCTGGAATTGATCGTCGAGCGTGGACAATGCTTGGGAGCAGGAAAAAACTTGAAGCGAGGAAAATGCTCATCGAAGCCGCAGACTCCCGCAAATCCACTGCACGCTTTGTTCGGCGTCGTCCATCCATAGCAAATCAATTTGAGAAAATGTAAATGACAATTGCCGCTGTAATACAAACTGACAGGACAAGTGCCACAGAACTTATTTGATACATGATGTTTAGCAGGTTCACACCTGGTAGGCTCGTACCTGCTTTGGCTTCCATTTTCTTGGCTTCTTGAAGGTAAAAATAATTAACAATATAACCTGGAAAGAAGAAAAACCAATATAGAAAGAAAACAAACACAGCAACCCCAGTATAACTTTTCATTCGGGCGGTTGAAATTTCAAAATCAATCGGTTTTACTGGCGAAGTAATATTTACCGCTGGCGGGGAAGTTAGCGTTGATAGGTTTGTTCCGCATGACAAACAAAAATTAGCGTTCTCTGGAACAGATGCTCCGCATTTAGGACAGAATTTTGCTTCCATGATTTCATCCTTCCTACTTTGAAAGAAGTACTGTGGTTAGTGACCCAATTATTGCGCCCAACAACGCCCCCATGAGCGGTAATACGACATAGACAAAAACGTTATCTCCATGAATGACATCTATATCTACTAACAAAAATGAATTCTCTCCACCTACTTCGCCAAGCCAGTATTGAGAGTTTCCCTTTTCAGATAAATCTCTTTCCTTTGTAAAGTCGAAATATAAAACATTCTCCCCGATATTTCTGTGAGACATAATCTTTTTTGTTTTGAACGGCGGGACACGCTCATATATATCGAATTCTCGAAGCGGTAAAGCACCAGTGCCTTTAGGCTTTATTTCAATTCTCCATGTAGGTTTTGACAATACAAAATACGGCAAAGTCCATCCATTGAAAAGAAAAAATCTGCGCCAACCGATAGGCTTTACCGTGAACTTGTTGTTGCCATATTCGCCGTTTTTGAAATGAGCCATTGGTATTCTCCGAAGGAACGACTTCAAAGGCAGACTGCCAACACGATTCTCCAAAAGCGACTTTATATTCATAAGGAGTCCTAGCCCGACGACAGACGCCGAACTATGTATTATACGGAAACCTTGCGCCAAATATACAACCAGCCCCGCGATTTGACAATCCTTTCGCGGCAGGAACTCGCGACCTTGCATCTCCCGCCTCTAAAACAGTAACGGATTGGCAATCACTGGATACTTGCACCGACGCTTCGACATAGGTATACTCGGGCAATGCAACCCGAAAAGATCGGCCATTACGAGATCAAATCCGAGTTGGGACGCGGGGGAATGGCAACCGTCTACCGCGCCTACGACCCGCGCTTCGAGCGCGAGGTGGCGGTCAAAGTCCTGCCGCCCGAATTGCTCCACTCCGACCAGAACTTCCGCCTGCGTTTCGAGCGCGAAGCCAAGATCATCGCCAAATTGGAGCATCCCTCCATCGTCCCCGTTTATGACGTGGGCGAAGAGAACAACCAGCCCTACTTCGTGATGCGTTACATGAACGGGGGCTCGCTGACCGAACGCATCAAAAAAAGCGTCTATTCCGTGGACGACGCCGCGCGCCTGCTCGAACAGATCGCGCCGGGGCTGGACGAAGCCCACAGCAAAGGCATCATCCACCGCGACCTCAAACCCAGCAACATCCTCTTTGCCGCCAAAGAAATTCCCTGCATCTCCGACTTCGGAATCGCCAAACTGACCCAGCACGAAGGCGAGACCATGACCACGGGCAGCGCCATCATCGGCACGCCCGCCTACATGAGTCCCGAACAGGCCGCCGGCAACGCGGTGGACGGCCGCACCGACATCTACGCCCTTGGCATCATCCTCTACGAAATGCTCACGGGACGCCAGCCCTACCAATCCGAAACCCCCATGGGCCTGGCGCTCAAACACATCACCGAGCCGGTCCCCAACATCCTGGAAGCGCGCCCCGACCTGCCCGCCTGGGTCGGCGAGATCATCGCCGTTTCGATGGCGAAAACCCCCGCCGACCGCTACCAGTCCGCGCAGGAAATGGTGGACGCGATCAAAGCCCATCTCGACACCGAGACCGCGGCGCGCATTACCCGCGGGCTGCCGGCGCGCGTCCGCAAACCCTCTCCCACCGCCCGCACCGCCGTGATGAAAAAGAGCCGCTTCAAGCCCGCCGTCTGGATCGCCGCGCTGGCCGCGCTGGGACTGGTCGTCGTTTTGACCGCCGGCGGATTGCTCGCCTCGGGCTGGCTGCACATTGACTGGACTTCAGAATCCCCCGACGCGGTCCCCTCCTCCCTTCCCTATCCGACGGCCCTGCCCTCCCCGACCGTTTCCGTCCCGACGACGAAGCCTTCCGCGACCGAGACCGCGTCCCTGGTTTCGACGCCCTCTCCCGCGCCGACGGTTCCTCTCCCCGAGCCAGGAATCCCCGTTCTCGGCGGCGCGGACAGAATCGCCCTCGTCCACCGCAACGACATCTGGATCATGAACGTGGACGGGAGCGATCCCAAACGCCTCACCACCGACGGCGCGCCCAAGTTCAACCTGGAATGGCTGGACCGGGAGACGCTCCTCTATATTTCGGGAAAGACCCTGAAAACGGTGAACATCGAAACCCTGCGAGAAGATAACATCGCCAGTTTTCTTTCCTCGCAGTATTTCGAATCCTTCCACGTTTCCCCCGATAAAAAACAGGCCGCCATCAGCCTCGACCGCGAACTCTTTGTCGTCCCCTTCGACGTCGAAAAACTACGCGGTGTGCGCGGCCACACCGACCTGCTGGGCTTGAACGGCTGTCTCTTTTACGACGATTTTGCCGTCAAGGACGCGCGCTGGTCCCGCGACGGCGCGCGACTGGCGCTCAAGATCCTCGTCCCGGCCGGCAACCAGCGCGCCGACGCCATCCGCATCATGGACATTTCCAAGTGCGGCGAAGACAAGCCGAAGATTCTGGACGATTTCCCGACCGGCCGCTTCGAGTTCCCGCACGTCATTGTGGACTTCGACTTCGACGGCAGGGACGTTTTCTTTTTCAACAGCGCCGTTTTCAACGGCGGGTTTGGCAGGCTGCTTTTCTACAGCGCGTTCACGCACAAATTCCAAAAAGTCCGCGATAACGCCTGCTGCTATCGCGACGCGGTCTTCAGCCCCGACGGCGCGTACGTCATCCTCGCGTTCAAGGATATTACCGTGGGCGACGCCGCGCCGGTCCAACTCTACTATGTCCCTGTGGACGCGCTGCTCTCGGGCGGCGCGTTGACGCCGCTTTCCCTGCCTGCGGAATTCGTCTTCCGCAAAGGCGACGCCCCGGTGTTCGCGCTGAGACCCGCGCCGTGACGCGTTTGGGGCGGCGCTTTCGGAAGCTCAACCGCAAGGCTTTCTCAAATGAACCGCTAAGCCCGCGAAGACCGCAAAGAGATCCGATTAAGAGCGTGTTTTGAAATTCCATCTCGGACACGGATCGCGCGGATTTCACGGAAAAATCCAAAGACAAATCCGCGCGCTCCGTGAAATCCGTGTACAAAGAGAATGGAAATACGATTTATAAAACACTCTCTAACGATCAAAGACCGACAGCCGCTTAAGGCTGTCAGTTTTTATCTATTCCCGTCTCCTCCCTGTATAATTGCCCCACCCCAAGGAGTCTCCAATGCGCCAACGCGTTGCGTTTTCCATTTTACTCATCTCCCTGTTGCTCTCTGCCTGCGCGCCATCCGCGCCCGCGGCCGGGACGCGAACCCCCGCGCCGCCGTCCGCTGTCCCCACCGACGCGACCGACGACTCGCAGCGCGTCGAGCCGATTCCCGTCCACGTCGGGTATGGAGGCAAAGGCTCCTTCTTCGAAATCTATTTCACCGATCCAGCCAACCCGGCTTCCAAACAACAGACGGGCGGGATCGAACAGGCCCTGATCGCCTCCATCGACGCGGCGCGCCTGAGCGTGGACGTCGCCATTTACAGTTTCAGCCTGCGCGAGGTGGGAAACGCCCTCCTGCGCGCCCGCGACCGCGGCGTGACCGTCCGCGTCGTGATGGAGAGCGACAACCGCGAGCGCTCCCTTCCGCAGGCGCTCATCGAGGCGGGACTTCCCATCCTCGGCGACCGACGCGAGGGCCTGATGCACGACAAATTCGTCGTCATTGACCGCGCCGAAGTCTGGACGGGTTCGCTGAACTTCACGCCCAGCGGCGTGTACGAAGACAACAACAACCTCGCCCACATCCGCTCCGTCAAGATCGCGGAAAACTACCTGGCGGAATTCAACGAAATGTATGAAGACGATCTCTTCGGCCCCGACACGCGCGCTGCTACCCCGAATCCCGTCGTAACCGTGGAGGGGACGCGCGTCGAGACGTTCTTCTCGCCCGACGACGGCGTCGCGGCGCGCGTCCTTGAACTGTTGCAGGGCGCGCGGAAAAGCGTCCACTTCCTCGCCTACTCTTTCACCGCCGACGACCTGGCGGAAGTGTTGCGCGCAAAACACAGCGAGGGCCTCACGATAAAAGGCGTGATGGACGGCAGCCAGATCGCCTCCAACAAAGGCACAGAGTTCGACCCCTTCCGCCAGGCGGGCATTGACGTCCGCAAAAACGGAAACAAGGGCTTGATGCACCACAAAGTCATCATCATTGACCGTTCCATCGTCATCACGGGTTCGTACAATTTTACCGGCTCGGCGGAAGACCGCAACGATGAAAACCTGCTCATCATTTTCAGCCCCGACATCGCCAAACTGTACCTGGACGAATTCAACCGGGTATTTAAAGCGGCGCAGCCCGCGAGTAAATGACGAGTCTCTCGTCTGGCGCTTGTGCCTCATCTCAAATGACGTTATCATCCACTTAAATCATTGCGGAGGTTCTCATGCTCGATACTCAAGGCAACTTCTTCCTCGGCCGCCTGTTCGATACGGATGCGGGCAAACTGGCCGATAAAGCCCTGCTCTACGATCCCGCCGACCTGACCACGCACGGAATCGTCACCGGTATGACCGGCTCCGGCAAGACCGGCCTGTGCGTCGGCCTGCTCGAGGAGGCCGCGCTCCAGAACATCCCTGCCATCGTCATTGACCCGAAAGGCGACCTGACCAACCTGCTGCTTCACTTCCCCGACCTCCTTCCCGCGGACTTTCAACCCTGGCTCGACCCGGACGTGGTCCGCCGCGAGGGCAAGACCCTCGAATCCGCCGCGCAGGAGACCGCCGCGAATTGGAAGAAAGGTCTCTCGGAGTGGGGCATTGACCGCGAACGCCTGCTCGCCCTCAAGAACGCGGCCGAATTCGCCGTCTACACGCCCGGCTCGGACGCGGGGATTCCCGTCAGCGTGTTATCGTCGCTGGCCGCGCCCGCCATCCCGTGGGAGGAGAACCGGGAAATCCTGCGCGAACGCATCTCGTCCACCGTCACCGCGCTGCTGGGACTCGTCGGAATGAATAACGTGGACCCGCTTCGCTCGCGCGAGCACATCCTGCTTTCCAATATTTTCGAAATTCACTGGTCTCAGGGACAGGACCTCGACCTGACCGAGTTGATCCTGCAAACCCAGAACCCGCCCTTTGAAAAACTCGGCGCCTTCCCGATCGAAAACTTCTTCCCCGAAAAAGACCGCATGAGCCTGGCGATGCTGCTCAACAACATCCTCGCCGCGCCCGGCTTCGAAGTCTGGCGCGAGGGACAGAACCTCGACATCCCCGCGCTGCTCTTCGCGCCGGACGGCCGCCCGCGCCACAGCGTCTTCTACATCGCGCACCTGAGCGACTCTGAGCGCATGTTCTTCGTCACGCTCCTGCTCTCCGCCGTCGAGACGTGGATGCGCACGCAGGCCGGCTCGAACACGCTGCGCGCCATCGTCTACATGGACGAGATCTTCGGCTACCTGCCTCCCACCGCCAACCCGCCCTCCAAACTCACGCTCCTCCGCATGTTGAAGCAGGCGCGCGCCTTCGGCGTGGGCATGTTGCTCGCCACCCAAAATCCCGTGGACGTGGATTACAAAGCCCTCTCCAACACCGGCACGTGGATCATCGGCAAACTCCAGACCGACCAGGACAAACAGCGCCTGCTCGACGGACTCGAAGGCGCGGCGGGCGGCGTCAATCGCGCCACGCTCGACAAACTCATCTCGGCCCTCGGTAAGCGCGTCTTCGTCCTGCACAACGTCCACGAAAAGGCGCCCGTCGTTTTCCAGACCCGCTTTGCGATGAACTACCTCGCTGGCCCGTTGACTCGGACGCAGATCCCCGCGCTGAACGACCTCGTCGGCGCGAAAGCGGCCGACGACCGACAACCGACGACCGAGCGTCCCGCCGCGTCCCTCTCCGACTTTCAGCCGGTCGCGGCGGCCGCTGCCGCCGCGTCCCCTGAACCTGTCCCGGTCTCTCGCCCTCCGTCCTCCGTCTCTGGCGGCAGCTCCACGCGCCCGCCCGTCCCGTCCTCCGTCGCGGAATACTTCCTCCCGTTGACGAACAGCCTGCCCGAGGCGTTCCGCGCCGCCAGCAAAACCATGAGCGCGGACGCGAAGCAGGTCGGCGTCCTTTACCGCCCGGCGTTGATCGCCTCCGCGCAGGTCCGCTTCTTCGACCGCAAATACGGCGTGGACTCGCAGGTGGAACGCGCCGCGCTCATCGAAAACCCCGAGCGGCGCAGCGCCCAGCGTTGGGAGGACTTCATCGTCGGCCTCCCCGTGGACAAAATGGAGACCTCGCCCGCGCCCGGCGCGCGCTTCGAGGGTCTCTCGGCGGCCCTCTCCGACGGGAAACTCGTCGCCGCGCTCCAAAAGGATTTCGCCGACTGGGTCTTCCGCAGCGTCTCGGTCAAGGCGCGCGCCAACGAGACGCTCAAAGTCTACGGCGGCCCCGACGTCTCGCAGGCGGATTTCATGAAAGCCTGCGCCGAGGCCGCCAGCGAGGGACGCGACAAAGACCTCGAAAAAGAAGCCGGGAAAATTGACAAGCAGATCGCTTCGCTGCAGGATAAACTCGCCCGCGAGGAACGCGAACTGCAACAGGACCAGGCCGACCTGCAAAATCGGAAACTCGAAGCGGGCGCGAACCTGCTCGAACTGGGCGCGGGGCTGATCGGCTTCGGGCGCAAGAAGAGCGTCTCCACCCAACTCACCAAGCAGCGCATGACCGCCAACGCCAAAGCGGAAGTGGACGAATCGATCCAGGCGATTGCCGAATACAAGAAGCAGATCGCCGAACTGCAAACCGCCCGCGCCCGCGTCGCGGACAGCGTCAACGCGCGCTGGGGCGACGTGGTCAACAAGATCAGCGAGATCACCATCAATCCCAGGAAGACCGACATCTACGTCAATGTCTTCGGCGTGGCATGGACTCCCTACTACCTCGTCGAAGCCGGTGGGCAGACGATGGAACTCCCCGCATTCGGCGCGTGACGGATTCGCTGAAATCCTGCTCTTGACGAGAACGCGATTTAAAATTGACGCGTAAGTTTCCGCCTCGTCCAGCAGTCCAACCTGCTGGACGAATTTTTAATGGGCGTCGTCAGTCTCCTCCGCAGACGGACTCACGACGAACCCCGAGGTATCCATGAGCGCCTTTTATATTATCCTATCCCTCCTCCTCTGGGGTCTGGTCCATTCCATCCTCGCCTCCCTCAGATTCAAGTCCTTCCTCTCCAACCTTCTCGGCGACGCGCCAATGCGCGGCTATCGCCTCGCCTTTAATGTTTTCTCCTTCCTCACCTTTCTGCCCATCCTCTACCTTGTCGCCGCGCTCCCCGACGCGCGGCTCTACTCCGTCTCCGCGCCGCTCTCCTACGCGATGATGTTTGGACAGGGCGTCATGGTCATCCTGTTGATCGTCGGCGTTTTCCAGACGGGCATGCTCACCTTCGCCGGTTTGCGTCAACTCATTGAGGGCGAACGGCCTCCCAAATTCATCACGAACGGACTATACCGCTTCGTCCGCCACCCGCTCTACACCGCGGGGATTCTCTTCCTGTGGCTCTCTCCGCAAGTGACGGTCAACTCCTTCACGCTGTACATCGCCGCGATGATCTATATTTTCATCGGCGCGTATTTCGAGGAACGGAAACTCGCGCGCGAGTTCGGCGCGGCCTACGCCGAATACAGGTCCAAAACGCCGATGTTCATCCCCTGTCTGAAGGGATGAAATCAGAAATCCGTTTACTCGCAGAAAACTGGGGGACTTGCCTGTAAACACTGCGCGGACGTTATAGTGTGTTCGTCTACGCAGCGTAAAAGACGCTCTCTGGCATCGGACTGACCACATGCACTTTCATTAAAAAGGGCATTTGCCTGCAAAAAGGGGTATAATGTAATGCAATGTATATCAAATGTTTTACAAAGGACGCGCTATGTCAAAAACAGCCTTGATTACTGCTCGTGTTGACCCAACCTTGAAGCAAACCACCGAGGCAATCCTCGCGCAATTGGGCTTGACCCCATCGCAGGCAATAACCATGTTCTATAGACAGATCAACCTGCGACGCGGCTTGCCTTTTGAAGTGAACATTCCCAATGTCGAAACGCAACAGGCGATTAATGACGTCATTCATCGGACGAATGTAAAATCGTTCGATACGGTGGATGAGGCATTAAAGGACTTGGGAATTTAATTCCATGCGCCGCGTCATTCTCACCTCTCGCTTCGAGAAAGATGTCAAACGCTTGAAAAGACGTCGTTATAAGATGGAGGTTTTGAGCGAGACGATCAGGCGACTGGCGAATGACGAAAACCTGGAAGAGCGTTTTCGAGATCATCCACTGCGGGGGAACTACTTTGGGACGCGCGAATGTCATCTTGCTCCCGATTGGTTGTTGATATATCGGAAAGCTGGTGATAGCGAAATTGAATTGATCCGTACTGGCGCTCACGCAGATTTGTTCAGCCACGGCTGAATGGCGATCTAGTCCATGGAACATTATTTTCAATTCGCTCGTTATTAAGCGAACTCTCAACCTCGTAGGTATAATTCCCTCCCATGACCGCCTACTCGTCTCCGTATCCTCGTCCCTACCCGCGCGCCTACCAAGTCTTCGCCGCGCTGACTTTGGGACTGGGCGGATTCATCGCCTTCATCCTCGCCCTCGTCCTCGGCTATCAACTCCTCTACGCGGGACGCATCTTCCCCGGCGTGACGGTGGCGGGCGTGGACCTTTCGGGATTGACGCCCTCCGACGCGGCTCTCAAACTCAACCAGACTCTCACCTTCCCCGTCAGCGGACGCATCGTCTTCCGCGACGGCGCCGACATCTGGCAGGCCTCGCCCGTGGAACTGGGCATGGTCTTCGACGCCTCCGCCAGCGCGCAGGCGGCCTATCGCCTCGGGCGGAGCGGCAATCCCTTCCGCGCCCTCTTCGACCAGATGGTCGCGCGCAGGGACAGCGCGAACGTCGCGCCCGTCATCATCTTCGATCAACGGCTGGCGTACGCCTACGTCAACAACCTCGCCGCGGCGGTCAACCGTCCCGCGCGCGAAGCCAGCCTGAAAATCGAGGGGACGAATGTGGTCGCCGAGGCCGGGCAGGTGGGACGTCAACTGGACGTGGACTCCACACTCGTTGTTCTCAGCGCGCAACTGCAGGCCTTCCGCGACGCCGAAATCCCGCTCGCGGTGACAGAGACCCAGCCCTCGCTGCTGGACGTCTCCGCGCAGGAGGCGACGGCGCGGCAGATCCTCGCCGCGCCGCTGCAACTGTCCCTGCCGAACGCCGCGGCGGGCGATCCCGGCCCGTGGATGTTCGAGCCGTCCACCATCGCATCCATGCTGACCGTCAAGCGCGTGGAGTCGGGCGGACAGGCCCAGGTTCAGGTGGGACTCGAGAGCGGCGCGCTCGCGAACCTGCTCGCTCCCCTCGCCGCGCAGGTGGACCGTCAGGCCAAAGACGCGAAATTCTACTTCGACGACAACACCCGTCAACTGGTATTGATCGAAAATTCCGCCGTCGGCCGCGCGACGGACGTCCCCGATACGGTCGCCGCGATCAACGACGCGCTCATGCGCGGCGAACACGCCGCGGCGCTGGTCGTGAAAGAGGAACAGCCCGCCGTCGCGGATACCGCCACCGCCGAGTCGCTGGGCATCCGCGAACTCGTCAGCGCGCAGACTACCTACTTCCGCGGCTCGAACGCCGAACGGATGCAGAACATCCAGATCGCCGCGGAGCGCTATCACGGCATCTTTGTCGCGCCGGGCGCGACCTTCTCGATGGGCGAGATCCTCGGCGACGTCAGCCTCGACAACGGTTTCACCGAAGCGTGGATCATCTACGGCGGGCGGACCATCAAAGGCGTGGGCGGAGGCGTGTGCCAGGTCAGCACCACTTTATTCCGCGCCGTCTTCTTCGCGGGACTCCCCGTCGTGGAGCGCTACTCGCACGCCTACCGCGTTTCCTACTACGAGCAGACCGCCTCGGCGCGCGATCCCATGTTGGCGGGCATGGACGCCACCGTCTACTTCCCGCTGGTGGATTTCAAATTTGTCAACGACACGCCCTACTGGCTGTTGATGGAGACCTACTTCAACCCGAGCGCGCAATCGCTGACCTGGAAATTCTATTCCACCTCCGACGGCCGCACGGTCACATACACCGCCAGCGGACCGCGAAACGTCACCCCCGCGCCGCCGCCGCTGCTTGAGGAGAATCCCGAGCTGAAGAAAAACGAGATCAAGCAGGTGGACTGGGCCGCCGAAGGCGCCGACGCTACCATCGTCCGAACCGTGACGAAGAACGGCGCGGTCTACTTCACCGACACCTTCGCCACGCATTACGAACCCTGGCAGGCCGTCTGTCAATATGGCCCCGACACCGAGGACCCCGAAAAACTGGCGAAGAAACGCGGCCTGTGCCAGCCGCCGTTGTAACGCGCCGCCGTAACGCAAATTACCAATTTGCGCTGCATGGTAAAATTCCAGCCTGTTGAAAACGGAGAAAATATGATCAGCAAAGAATTGCTCGAAATCCTGCGTTGCCCCAACTGCGTCCGCGAAAAGAGCGGCCTGCTCACGCTCCATAAAGACGCCTGGCTGGTTTGCGCCGAATGCGGGCGCAAATACCCCATCGTGGACGACATCCCCGTGATGCTCATAGACGAGGGCGATAAATGGATCGCAACCCCGGTTGAGAGCCTGCCCATCCCGCCGCCGGAGAAATAATGCTGGAAGCGCTACTGGTCGAACTGACCAGCGGCGACGACGCCCGCGCCGAATCCGCCGTCCCGCGCCTGGCCGCGCTGGGCAAGGAGACGGTCATCCCGTCTCTGCGCGGGCTGCTCGACTCGCCCGAGGCGGACATCCGCTGTTGGGCCGCGCGGACGCTGGCCTCGCTTCCCTCCCTCGACCCGGGCCTGCTCCTGCCCCTTCTGAGCGACGCGGCCCCCGAAGTCCGTCAATGCGCGGCGCTGGGACTGTGCAGCCACCCGTCCGCGGCCGGCATCCCGGCTCTCATCCGCGCCTTATCCGACCCTGATAATCTTGCCGCCGACCTGGCCGCGCGGGCCTTGATCGCGGTCGGGGAGCCTGCGACTGAGAGCCTGCTCGCGGTCCTGAAAGAGGCGGGGCAGCCCGCCAGGATTCTCGCCATGCGCGCGCTCGCCGAAATCGCCGACCCGCGCGCCATCCGCCCGATGATCGAAGCCATGTCCGAAGAATCGGCCATGCTGCAATACTGGGCCGAGACCGGCTTGGAGCGGCTCGGCGTGAATATGCTTTACGTGAAACCTTGAGTGACAATGAAAATCAATTTGCCGAAAATGAAAATTCCAAAGCCGGCTTTTAAGCGTCCCTCCGCGGGCGGCGTTATCTTCTGGGTAATCGCCATTGGATTGGGCGCGGCCGCCTTCATCCTCGCCCGCAACGTCTTTACCTGCTGGACGATCACCAGTCTGCCGGGCGTGTCGCCGGATGCCTGCGGAGCGAGCGCCGCCAACCTGCCTTCGTTCAACCCGCAGGGGACGCCGGTCGGCGCGCCGGAGGCCGCCACTCCGCAGCCGGCCGCCCCGGTGGACGTCCCGCCGCCCAGTTGGGACGGCGGCAGCCGCGTCAACCTGCTGTTCATCGGCATCGACGCCCGCGACTGGCAGGCCGGCGTCGGCGCGCCGCGCTCAGACACATTGATCCTGTTCACAATTGATCCCATCTCGAAGACCGCAGGCATGCTTTCGATCCCGCGCGACATGTGGGTAAACATTCCCGGCTCCGGCTATGGACGCATCAACATGGCTTACTCCATCGGCACGGGCGCAAAACTGCCGGGCGGCGGCCCCGGTCTGGCTATGCAGACCGTGTCGCAGTTCCTGGGCGTGCCGGTCAATTACTATGCCCAGGTGGACTTTGGGACCTTCATCGCCATGATCGACACCATCGGCGGGATCGACCTTGAAGTGCGGGAACGCCTCGTGCTGGACCCGGTCGGCACGGGCAAGGACCACGTAGTAATCACGCCTGGTAATCGTCACCTCGTGGGCTGGAAGGCGCTCGCGTACGCGCGCACCCGCGAGCAAAGCAAAGGCGGCGACGTGGACCGCGCCAAACGCCAGCAGGACATCATCTTTGCCATCATGGATAAGGTCCTCAGCCCGGATTATTTCCCGACCTTCGTGAAACAGGCCCCCGGGTTATACGAGTTAATGGCTTCTGGCATTCACACCAACCTGTCCTTTGAAGACGGTTTGAAACTGGCGGTCTTGCTGCAGAGCATCCCGCGCGCGAACATCAGGACCGGCGTGATTGACTACGACATGATCACCATGAGCGGAACCACTTTGAACGGGGAGGCCGCCAGCGTCTTCAAGCCCAAACCCGACCAGATCCGCATTCTGCGCGACGAGATCTTCGGCGGCGGCGCGGTGGGCGCGATGGCCGCAGGCGACCCGGTGGCGCTCTCGAGCCAGGAAGGGGCGCGCATCCGCGTCGTCAACGGCTCGTACGCGGCGGATTTCGGCCAGCGGACCTCCGCTTATTTTCAAAGCCTGGGACTGAACGTGACCGAGCTGGGCAGCGGCGGCCCGTACGACCGCACGACGGTGATTTTATACTCCCCCAAGTTGTACACCATGCGCTTCATGCTCTACTTGTTTGGACTGAACGGCAACTCGGGTACGTCGCAAATCAAGTTCGAACCCAACCCGTCTTCGCCGGTAGACGTGGAGATCCGCCTCGGCAACGACGTAGCGAACTCCAACGTCATCCCATGACCGATCAAGGCCGGGCCTCCCCGGCCTTTTTCATCCATGCTGTTCACTTTCTTTGTCTCCCTCCTCGTCGGCGTCGCCTGCCTGTATCGGGGTTACGCCGCTGACGGCCGCTTTCACTGGCTGACCTGGTTCCTTGTCCTGGGGGCTTTCTGGGCGCTCGCGCAGGTCCGAGGCTGGCGCTGGTTCGCGCCGATCGGCTTATTCGCGTCCCTGTTTGCCGCCGGCTATGGACTCTGGATCGCCCTCCCCGCCGGCTGGATGCTGGCCGGCGCGCTGGGGACGCTCTTCGCCTGGTACGTGGCAGACTTCGAGCGCCGCTTGCGCGTCTCCGCGCCAGACGACGCGCCCGGGCTGCGGACGCGTCGTCTCCTGCGCCTCGGCGCGCTGACCTCCCTGGCGCTGGCCTGGACCCTTCTGAAGATGGTCTATTGGTGGAAATTTTCGCTCGAATGGCTGGCCTATGTCGCCATCCTCGCCGCGCTGGGGACAAGTTACCTTGTGCTTCGGCTCCAACGCGAGGGCGACTAGCGCATCAACAAATTAAAGTTGTAGGGCAAATTGCCAGTTTGTCGAGCGCTACAACTTAACCTGGCCGCGACATTGGACTCTGAAAATTTACGCGGGGCGGATAGCTTCGTCCTTCCTCGTCAAAACGACTTTTTTCAAAGGCGATCCATGGCAACCTTCCCATATACCCGCCTGGTGGTGGTCGGCGTCACCGGCGCGGGCAAATCCATGCTGGCCGAAAGACTTGCGCGCGCCCTGAAACTGGACTTCATAGAATTGGATGCCCTGCATTGGCGGCCAAACTGGGTCCCCGCCCCAGACGAGGAATTTCGCGCCCTGGTCGCGGACGCCGCGCAAAAGCCGCGCTGGGTTGTCGCGGGCAACTACAGCATCGTCCGCGACATCACCTGGCCGCGCGCGCAGGCCGTCGTCTGGCTGGATTACTCGCTCTGGACGGTCTTCTGGCGGCTGACGCGGCGCATTTTCCGACGCTGGTGGAGGCGGGAGTTGTTGTGGGGCAGCAACCGCGAGACGCTCTGGCATCATTTTAAACTCTGGTCAGACGACTCGCTCTGGCATTGGCTTTTCAAAACCTACCAGCGGCGCAAACGCGAATATCCCCTGTTGTTTGCCCAGCCGGCATACGGACATCTGCGCGTGTTCCGTTTCTCGACGCCCGAAGAGACGGAGGCCTGGTTCGCAAGCCTGCAAAGTTGACCGACACGCAGTTCGCGGCGTGAAGGCGCCAAGCGGGAGCGCCGCAGCGCGAGGCCCCGCTCATATCCGTCATAACGCCGCCGCTTCGAAGCAGTACTTTCAAAACCGAGAACAGAGCGCTTTTTCACGAAACTATGATACGATTCAGTCATCATACTTTTGGGTGAGACTATGTTTAACCTTCCCGATTCTGAAATCCTCCCGCTTTCCAGGGAACACGTCTTCTACACCTGGTCGGCTCAGGCCAAAGTGAACCCCATCGCGGTCAAACTCGCCAAAGGGGTCTACTTTTGGGACGTGGACAACAAACGCTACCTCGACTTCAACTCGATGACGATGTGCGTCAACATCGGACACGGCGACGAACGCGTCATCCGGGCGATGCAGGAACAGGCGGCGGAACTACCCTACGCCGCGCCGGGCATGACGACGAGAATCCGCGCCCTCGCCAGCAAGGCCCTCGCGGACATCACCCCCGGCGGGCGGCTGAGTAAAATCCTTTTCACCCTCGGTGGGGCGGACGCGAATGAGAACGCCATCAAACTGGCGCGCGGCTACACCGGCCGCTTCAAAATCCTGACGCGTTACCGCTCCTATCACGGCGCGACGATGGGCGCGATGGCCGCCACTGGCGACCCGCGCCGTCACGCCTGGGAGCCGGGGACGATGCCCGGCGTGGTCCACTTCCTCGACCCGTATCGCTACCGCTCCACTTTCCACCGCCTCAACCCCGACATTTCGGAGGAAGACTTTACCTGCGATTATCTCAACCACCTCGAAGAGATCATCCGCTACGAGGGACCCGAAACCATCGCCGCAATTTTGATGGAATCGGTCACGGGGACGAATGGCGTCATCATCCCGCCCGAAGGCTACATGCAGGGCGTGCGCGCGTTGTGCGACAAATATGGCATCGTGATGATCGCCGACGAGGTGATGAGCGGTTTCGGGCGCACGGGGAAGTGGTTCGCCGTCGAACATTGGGACGTCGTCCCGGACATCATAACGATGGCGAAGGGACTCACGTCCGCGTACGCGCCGCTGGGCGCGGTGGCGATGAAGCCCAAGATCGCCGCAGCCTTCGACCAGCGCGTGTTCGAGGGCGGGCTGACGTACACGTCGCATCCCGTCTCGTTGGCGGCGGCGGTGGCGAATATCCATGTGATGAGGGAGGATAAACTCGTCGAACGCGCGGCCGCTTTGGGTCCGGTTTTGAAGCGGATGTTGAACGACCTCGGGGAGGCGCATCCCTCCGTCGGCGATGTCCGCTCGATCGGGCTGTTCGGCATCGTCGAATTGGTGCGCGACCGAAAGACGAAGGAACCGATGGCGCCGTGGAACGGAACGTCGCCGGAGATGGCCGCGTTGCGGAAGTATTGTCTCGACCATGGCCTCTTCTTAAGTACGCACTGGCACACGGCGCTGGTCATCCCGCCTTTGATCATTGACGAGGCGCAGTTGACGGAGGGGATGTCGGTGTTGAGCGAAGCGTTGGATTTTGCCGACGAGGCTGCTAAATGAATTTGTCCTACGCGACCTGGTTGACGGTATCTGGCGTGGTGGCCCTGCTGGTGGCTGGGTCGGCCTGGAAACGCCGCTCCGCGCCGGTCGCGCCCGCCTTGTTCGCATTGATGATCTCGCTGGCGTTCTGGTCGCTGACCTATGCCGTCTCCTGGGTCGTCCCGTCCGACGCGGCGGGGATCTTTTGGCTGAAGCTGACCTACCTGGGAGCCGCCACCGCGCCGCTGGCTTTCTTCGTCCTGGTCCTTTATTTTGTGGATCGCTACGCCTGGTTGACGAGAAAAGCGTATATTCTGCTGATGGCCATCCCGGCGTTGACCATTTTGCTGTTGTGGACGGACCCCTGGCACCATTTATTCTTTGGCAATTATCCGGTGGTCGAGAGAGGCTCAATTTACAACGGCGGGCCGTGGTTCTATATTAATTTGTCGTATTCATACGCCCTGGTCATGGCGGGATTCTATTTGCTGGCGCGGGCGTTTCTGCGCTCTTCGCAGTTCTATCGGGGGCAAACGCGCCTCATGCTGATCGGGGCGTTCGTGCCCTGGCTGGCGAATTTCTTCATGTTCTTTGGACAACGCGCCATGACCCGCCTGGATTTGACGCCGGTGGCGTTCACGTTCACGGGGCTGCTCTTTGCGTATGGCATCTTCGGCTATCGCCTGATGGACCTGATCCCGGTCAGCCGCGATGTGTTGGTGGAGAATATGGACGACGCCATCCTGGTGGCGGATACCGACTGGCGCGTGGTGGATATCAACCCGAAGGCGCTCGAACTTGCCAATCCCGGGCTGAACACCCCCATCGGCAAGCCGCTGGGAGAAGTGTTTTCCCGCTGGCGTCATATTTTTTCCAATATTTCGGATGCGGACAACCAGCTGGAAGTCAAACTGGATCTCCCTCCTTTTTCCACCCTGGACCTGCGCATTGCCGCCGTGAAGGACCGTCAAGGTCAGGCGGTGGGGAAACTGGTCACCTGGCGCGATATCAGCCCGCTCAAGCAGGTCGAAGAAAAATTGCGGATCTTCTTCCACGCGGTGGAGCAGAATCCCGTCGCGGTTTTGATCACCGATCCCGATGGGCGCATTGAATATATCAATCCCCGCCTGACGCAGCTGACCGGGTACAGCCTGGACGAAGTACGCGGAAAGAATCCGCGCATTTTGCAATCGGGCGAGACGCCCCTGGAACTCTACGAAAACTTGTGGAATACGATCAAGGAAGGACGGGTCTGGGAGGGCGAAGTGCTGGATCGGAAAAAGAACGGGGAAGTGTACTGGGTCTACGAACTGATCGCGCCGGTGCTGGACAAGAACGGGAACGTGACGAATTTCATCGCCATGCAGCAGGACATCACCTTAAGCAAAAACACCGAAATGGAACTGCGTATTGTCAACGAACGCCTGCAGGCCAAACTGGAGGAAGTGGAACGGCTCCACGAACAACTGCGGGAGGAGTCCATTCGAGACGGGCTGACGCGCCTGTTCAACCGCCGTTACATGGAAGAGACGCTCGAACGGGAGATTTCGCGCAACGAGCGCGAACCGCGTTCTGTCAGCGTGGTGATGATGGACGTGGACCTGTTCAAGACCATCAACGATTCCTTCGGGCATCAGGGCGGGGACGCCGTCCTGCAAACGCTGGGGACGATGCTGCTGGAAAACACGCGTCTCAGCGACATCGCCTGTCGCTACGGCGGCGATGAAATGCTGGTGGTGCTGCCGGGCGCCACGCGCGAGGTGGCGTGCGCCCGGGCTGAAGAGTGGCGGGCGGCCTTCTCGCAGATGACCTTTACGTTCGGCGGAAAAACAATGCGGGCGACGCTCTCCCTGGGCGTCGCCTCCTTCCCGGACCAGGCGCGCTCCTCGTCCGAATTGCTGATCGCGGCCGATAAAGCGCTGTATTGGGCGAAGATGAATCGCAACCTGGTGGTGGCTTACGATTCAGCCAAAATGTTGGGCCAGATGAGCCGCTCGGACGACATCCGGTAGGCCGGGCGTAATAAGCGTTGGGGACGAGGCGTCTTTCACAACGGAAAAATAACATACACAGGATGATCTCATGTCTCAGGAAAATCACACAAAAATATTGATCCTCGGCTCCGGCCCGGCCGGCTTCTCGGCCGCGCTTTACGCGGCGCGGGCGGAGCTGGCCCCCGTACTTTTGACCGGCTCCCAGCTGGGCGGGCAGGCCGCGTTGACCTACACCATCGAGAACTACCCCGGTTTTCCCGGCGGCGTCGGCGGGGCGGAATTGGGCGAGTTGTTTCAGAAGCAGGCGGAATACTTCGGGACGCGCGTGGAGTTCGACACGGCGAACAAAGTGGACCTGTCGGCGCGGCCGTTCAAGGTCGCGACCGACGCGGGGGAGTACGAGGCCGATACGTTGATCGTCACGACGGGCGCCAGCCCGATCCACCTCGACGTCCCGGGCGAGGACGCGCTGCTCGGACGCGGCGTTTCGTATTGCGCCACCTGCGACGGCGCGTTCTTCAAGGATAAGAAAGTGGTCGTCGTCGGCGGCGGGGACAGCGCGCTGGAGGAAGGCCTGTTCCTGACGCGTTACGCCTCGTCCGTGACCATTGTCCACCGCCGCGACGAGTTGCGCGCCGGCGCGATCTTGCAGATGCGCGCCAAGGAACACCCCAAAGTGCAGTTCATCTGGGATACGGTCGTGACGGAGATTCTCGGCGCAGACAAGACGGAGGCCGTGCGCTTGAAGAACGTGAAGACCGGCGAAGAGACGGTCTTCGATGCGGACGGCATCTTCATCTTCATCGGCCATACGCCGAACACGGAGATCTTCCAGGGGCAGTTGAAACTGGACGACCGCGGCTATATCGAGGTGGATCACTTGATGCAGACCAGCGTCCCCGGCGTGTTCGCGGCGGGCGAGGCGGCGGACCCGCATTTCCGGCAGGTAGTCACCTCGGCCGGGATGGGAGCCGCGGCCGCCATCCAGGCGACGCGCTTCCTCGAAGCGGAGACCGGTTGAGCGTAGGCGTGAAGCGAGGAGAGACTTTTCCGAATCGGACGGAAGAGTCTCTCTTTTTGTCGGAATGTCATGTATTTGTATCCCAAAAAAGTGACAAATTCGACTTTTCGCGCGTCAAAGTCTGGAATAGAATTCAAAAACTACAAAATTTGGAGGAGCGATGAAAAAGATTTCGATCATCGGCGCGGGGATGACTGGTTCGACTGCCGCGCACTGGCTGGCTGAACGCGAACTGGCCGACGTTGTTCTGGTGGACGTGGTGGAGGGGATGCCGCAGGGCAAGGGCCTGGACCTGCTGGAAGCCATGCCGATCGTCGGCAAGGATTCGTCCATCATCGGCACGAACGATTACGCCGACACCAAAGATTCGGACATCGTCATCATCACCGCGGGCGCGGCGCGCAAACCCGGCATGAGCCGCGACGATCTGTTGACGATCAACGCGGGGATCGTGGGGACGGCCGCGACCGAGACGCTGAAGTATTCGCCGAACGCGTTCTATATTGTGCTGACCAACCCGCTCGACACGATGGCCTATCTCACGTTGAAGAAAACCGGCCTGCCACGCGAGCGCGTCATCGGGCAGGCGGGGATCTTGGACTCGGCGCGGATGCGCGCTTTCGTCGCGCTGGAGACGGGCGTGAGCGTGGAAAACATCCAGTGTTACGTGCTGGGCGGGCACGGCGACGAGATGGTTCCGCTGACGCGTCACTCGAACATCGCGGGGATCCCGCTGCGCGACTACATCCCCGCCGACAAACTCGCGGCCATCGTCAACCGCACGCGCAAGGGCGGCGGCGAAATCGTCAACCTGTTGAAGACCGGCTCGGCGTATTACGCGCCGGCCGCGGCGGTGGCGCAGATGGCGGAGGCGATCCTCAAGGACAAGAAGTTGATCGTCCCGTGCGCGGCGTACATGCAGGGCGAATACGGGCTGGAAGATATGTTCTTCGGCGTGCCGGTGGTTCTCGGCGCGGGCGGCATGGAAAAGATCGTCGAATATCAATTCGACGCCGACGAGAAGGCCATGTTCGAGAAGTCCGCCGCCTCGGTGAAAGAGACGCACGAGGCGTTGAAGAAGCTGGTTCAACTCTAACTCGTCATCGCGGGCGGAGCGCGGCGCTCTCAAACGACGCCGCGTCGCTCGCGCCTCGCAATGACGAAATATTGTTATGGAGATGAGACATGATATTACACGACAAAATCGCCGAGCAACTTCCCGCCTGGCGCGAACGCATCAGGGTTTTGGCGAAGGATCACGCCGACGTGGCGGTGGAGCAGGTGACGATCGGGCAGATCGTGGGCGGGATGCGCGATATCAAATCCCTGTTGACCGATATTTCGTACGTTGATCCCGCCGAGGGCATCCGTTTTCGCGGTATGTCCATCCCCGAGGCGTTGAAGGCGCTTCCGAAGAACCGCGGCAACAAAATGCCGCTGGTCGGCGGTCTGTACTATTTGCTGATGGTCGGCGAAATCCCCAGCAGGGAGCAGGCTCTCGAAGTGGAAGCGGAATGGGCGAAGCGCGCCGAACTGCCCGATTATGTTTACAAGATGTTAAAGGTCATGCCGAAGGACACGCACCCGATGATCCTGTTCACGCAGGCGGTGATGGCGATGGCGCGCGATTCGGTCTTTACGAGAAAATACCATGAAGGCATGAAGAAGGATTCTTACTGGGAACCCGCGCTCGACGATAGTCTCGATCTCACCGCCAAACTCCCCGTCATCGCGGCGTTCATCTATCGCATGAAATATTTCGGAGAGAAGGCCCGGCCGCGCTACAATCCCAAATTGGATTTCGGCGCGAACTTCGCGCGTATGATGAAGGTCCCGGACAGGAAGGGCTACGCGGAACTTGCCCGGCTGTACTTCATCCTGCACTCCGACCACGAGTCGGGGAACGTCTCGGCGCACGCGACGCACCTGGTCGGTTCGTCTCTCTCGGATATTTTCTTCGCTTTCTCGGCCGGGCTGAGCGGACTCGCGGGTCCCCTGCACGGACTCGCCAACCAGGAGTGCCTCGCCTGGCTGCTGGACGTCCACGCGAAGTTTGGCGGCGTCCCCTCGCGCGACGAACTCTATAAATTCTCGTGGGACACGCTCAACAGCGGCAAGGTCATCCCTGGCTACGGGCACGCCGTCCTGCGCGTCCCCGATCCGCGCTTCACCGCGCAGATGGAATTCGCCAAGAAGAATTTCCCGCAGGATGAACTCGTCCGCCTCGCCGACATGGTCTTCGACGTGGTCCCCGCCGTGTTGAAGGAGCAGGGCAAAGCCAAGAATCCCGCGCCCAACGTGGACGCCATCAGCGGTACGCTGCAATATTATTACGGCGTGCGCGAATTCGACTTTTACACCGTCCTGTTCGGCGTCGGGCGCGCCCTCGGCGTGACGTCCAACTACGTCTGGGCGCGCGCTCTGGGACAGCCCCTCGAGCGTCCGAAGTCGGTGACCACCAGGATGCTGGAAGACGCGGTGGAACGGGCGAAGCCGGCCGGGGGCGATTAAGATCGTGCCAACCGCCGCGCGGTCTGCAAAGGCAGACCGCGTCTACAAAGCAAACTCCCGAAGTCGTTCGGACCTCGGGAGTTTTTTTATTCTTCAACCGTCTTGTCTCACGGCGCGGTCTCGGCAATTTTGCATTGGAGCGGCTGGGTGGCGATCACCTGGCAGTCCACCCAGTCTCGCTTGAATTTCACCAGCACGTGGACGTCCATGAATATGCGGTCGTATTCGCTCAGGATCAGCCGGTAATCGGGCGTGACCGACGCGTCTATGGCGCGGAACGCCCCGACGTGTCTTTGACGCGCCTCGGCGGGGTCCATCTCCCGGCCGCGATGGTCAACGATGAACTGGATCGTGCCGTCGAGCGACACGGTCGGTTCGCGCATGGACTTGTTGACCACCCCATCGTCCACGAGGTAGCCCGCGAGCGCCATCAAGACCAGGCAGGCGAAGATCGGCGCGAGTTTCCCGAAGATCGAAGTCGAAAAGACCGCCGGCTCGCTCATCGGGAGTTGCAGGATGCCCGCCACAGCCACGAAGATTCCCATCCAGGCGTACGCCAAAAGGACGCGCCCTCCGAGATCGCCGTAATCCGTATAATTGAGCAGTCCGCCCAGCCGGGGTTCGAGCAGCGACATGGCTTTTGGCAGGATCGTCAACGGCAGGTTGACGGACAGCCACGAAAAAACGAACGCGCTCGCCAGCCAGACCGGCAGGGCCAGCAGGGGTTTGTTCAACCGCGCCGCCGTCCAGCCCGCGGCTGCGCCCGTGACCATGCAGGCGGCCGCGCCGATGGCGAACTTCAGCCAGGGGAACAGTCCGTGGTGCGCGCTCAGGATGTACGAATCGACGCCCCAGGTGAAAAAGGCGAATCCCAGTCCCAGGGATAGCCCGTACCAGGCGCCATATTGGTATTTTGCCCGCAGGATGTCCGGGCGTTCGAAGCGTAAATTCAGCGGCTGTAATTTCATGGGTTTAGGCGCGTGCATCCAACGCCGCGATGTTTATGTTTGCGACCGTCCCAACCGGCCTGGTCACAAACTGCGCGGCTTGAGGGCGCGCGTGGCGATGTAGGTCGGCATATATTCGCCGATGATATTCTCATGGTGACGGTCTTCGTACAGGCCGGTGATGTGGAACCCGGCTTCGACCTGGCCTCCGAGCTGGTCGCTGAGCGAGTGACTGTGTTCCAACGGCCAGCGGCTGGCGATCATCTTCTTCATGATTTCTGGGTGATCGGAGTCCGCGTAAGGCAATTTGTTCGTTACCTGCAATTTGCCTTTTTCGGCTTTGTCGAAATCGAACAGATAGAAGGCGGGATTCATGAATCCCGCCAGCAGTGTCCCGCCGCGGCGCAGGACGCGGAAGGCCTCCTTCCAGACGGGTTTCACATCGGGGATGAAAACGTTGGAGACGGGATTGAAAACGAGGTCGAAGGATTCGTCCGCGAACATGGACAGGTCGCGCATGTCGCCTTCGACGATATTCAGGGACAGGTTCTCGCGCTCCGCCACCTCGCGGTCGCGGTCCAGTTGACGCGGCGAATTGTCCAGCACGGTCACGTTGGCGCCCGCCGCCGCGAAGATGGGAGCCTGCTGTCCGCCGCCGCTGGCGAGGGCGAGCAGGTCGAGTCCTGGCAGGGGTGGGAACCATTCGCGTGGCGCGGGTTTCTGCTCGGTCAACAGGACCGACCACTCGCCGCGCCGCGCGGCTTCGATGACTTCATGCTCTACGGGGATGGTCCACGGGTTGCCGTCTTCCACCTGTATATCCCAGGCGGTGCGGTTGTAAATGCGGATGTCCATGCTGCTCCTTGTGGAAGAAAACGTCCCCGCGCAAAGATTCACACGGGGACGCGGCGTCTATGATGAAGGGTTCAGGGGGAGGGCGTCTTTTGTACGACCGCGCCGGTCCAGGTGAAGTCGCGTTTTTCGCTGGCCGCGCCGGCCGGGGTGTAGATGGGCTGTCCCTGGTCGTCGGCGCCCGTCTGTCGGACCGGGACCACCCACCAGCGCATAATGTGCGCCACGTTGTCGTTCGGGCGGAACGAGGTGGGGATGATGTAGCTGGTGTCGGTCACGTAGTCCACGATTCGGCGGCCCTGGTCGGCGGTCACATCCTCGACGATCACCTGGTAGAGTTCGCCTTCCCGCAGGGTTCCGAGCGAGGCCCATTGCAGGGTCACGACATCGTGCGCGAGGGTGAAGGCCGCGCCGTCAACGGGAAGCAACAGGTTCGGGGCGGGATAGGGAGGCGGGGGCGTGGGAGTCGGCGTCGGCAGGTTGGGATCGGGGGCGCGCTTGCACAGCGGGATCAGGATGGTCGTCCCAAGCATGACGTTGTCGGTGGCGAGGTTGTTGTAGGCGCGGATGTCTGCCATCGCGACGTTGTAGTTGGCGGCGATGCTCGAAAGGGTGTCGTTGGCCTGCACGGTGTAACTGGCTGTGGAGCAGGCGGCTTTGGTGGCCTGTTCCGGCTCCAGCGTGCTGGTGGGCGGCGGGGGCGGCGTGGGCGTTGGGTAGGGGACTTTGATCGTCTGCCCGATCGGCAGCATGGTGCAGTTGGCGTCGAGGTTGTTCAGGATGATGATGCTGGTGGTGGACACGCCGAACCGATAGGCGATGCCGCCGCAGGTGTCTCCTTCTTTCACGACGTAATCGAGGGGCGGCAGGGGCGTCAGGGTGGGTTCGGGCGTCGCGGTGAAGATTTCGGTGGGCGTCGGCGTGACGGTGGAAGTGGCGGTGGCCGTGGGGAGGGGGGTGGGATCCACCACGCGGTTGGAGGCGCGCAGCGCGCCAAAGACGACCGCCGCGCCGATCAGCAGGAGGACGACCAGCGCGCCCAGCGCGGCCGGCAGGCTGAGCGTGATCTCGGGCATGCGGCTGGCTTGCAGCGGGGCCTTCTCCGCTTTTTTGGCGGGGGCGGCCGCGGCCTTTGGCGCGGCGGTCAGGTTCGTCCCGCAGACGAGGCAGCGCGTGGCGTTTTCGCTCAAACGCGTGCCGCAGGTGGGGCAGAGTTTGGTTTTTTTGCTTTCAGTTTCTGGACTCATCGGGCGGGATTATACCATCGAAAAATCAGGGGGAATTCAGGGGCCGGCCGGGCAAGCTGCTCACTTTTCGTCTTTTTGGGCGGGTTTCGCGAGCGTCGTCACCAGCACTTTGTCCACGCGGCGGGCGTCCATATCCATGACTTCGAATTGCAGGTTGTTCCATTCGAATTTGTCCGCCGCGAGTGGGATGCGTCCCAGCGAATACATGATGAAACCGCCGAGGGTTTCGTAATCGTTCTCCTGCGGGAGTTCGCGTAGGTTAAATATCTCCTTGAAGTCGTCCACAGACAACATGCCGTCCAGCAGCCACGAGCCGTCCTGGCGTTGGGTGGCCTGCGGTTCCTCGGAGCCGATGCCTTCCACGATCTCCGAAAGGATGTCGTTGAGAGTGATCAATCCCTGCACCGCGCCGAATTCGTCCACCACCAGCATCAGTTCGGCTTTACCGCCTTTGAACATTTCCAGCGCCTGCGAAGCCTGCGCCGTCTCGGGGATGTAGATGGTGGGATGCAGGTGCTTTCTGAGGTTCAGTTTCTCTCCCGACATCGCGGCGAGCAGCAGGTCCCGGGCGCGGACGACGCCTACAATGTTGTCCAGCGAATCGTCGCGGACGGGGAAGCGGGAGTAGGGACTCTCGGCGATCTTCTTGCGGATCTCTTCGAGGCTGTCGTTGATGTCGAGCCAGACGATCTCCGTGCGCGGCGTCATCACCGAGTAGACGCGCTGGTCGCCGATGCTGAACACGCCCTCGATCATGTCCTGCTCCGAGGCTTCGAAGATCCCCGCCTGGGTTCCCTGGTCGAGCAGCACCTGCAGCTCCTCCTCCGTGACGGGCGGCTCGTTGGTCGGGCGGATACCCATCAGGCGCAGGATGCCTTCCGTGGAAAAACTCAGCAGGTTGACGAAAGGCGAGAACAGTTTCGCCAGGAATGACATCGGCCCGGCCACCCAGATGGCGATCCGTTCCGGGGAGCGCAGCGCCACGCGCTTGGGGACCAGCTCGCCCAGCACCAGCGATAGATAGGTGATGGGCAGGATGCCGACGATGATGCTGATCGGCACGCTGTAGGGTTCGAGGCTTGGGTATTTGTTCAACTGCGCGTTGATCCACGTGCCGAGCGTCGCGCCGGTCAGCGCGCCGATCAACAGGTCAATGGAGGTGATGCCGATCTGGATGACGGATAGAAACTGATTGGGTTTTTCCATCAAACGGAGGACGGCCTCGGCGCCCGCGTCTCCCTCGCTGCTTTTGTGTTGCAGGCGCGCCTTTCGCACCGATAACAGCGCCGTCTCGGCCATTGCCAGTACGCCGTTTAAAAGGAGCAATACTGCAATGGAGATCAGGCCGAATTTCATATCTGTTTCTATGGGAATTTCTGACATACCTATTTGTCTTTCAAACGCTCTTCTATGTTTTTCAATTTTTGATAAATTCTTACGAGCAATACAATGATCGCCAACGGCACACCGAGTAACAGGATGACATTAATGAGTATGACGGCCAATTCTCCCATTCCAAATCCGAAGTTTATCATCGCGGTCTCCTAAACGATCTCGATTCCGCGTCCCGGCCTCGCTTCGCCGATCACCCAGGCGGGTTGACCAAGTTCCCCGGCGCGCTCCAAAAACGCGGACAATTTGGCCTGCGGCACGCCCAGCAACAGGCCGCCGCTGGTCTGCGGGTCGAAGAGTAGCATTTGAGACGGCTCATCTAACGCCTGCGGGAATTGTACCGCATGTCCGAAATAGGCGCGGTTATCGAATGCTCCGCCGGGGAACGCGCCCTCCTCCGCGTATTTTCGGGCGGATTGCAGGAACGGGACTTTCGCGTAGGTTATCTGGAGCGCTACGCCCGAAGCCTCCGCCATCTCGAGCGCGTGACCGAGCAGGCTGTAGCCGGTGACGTCCGTCCCGCCGCGCAGTTCGAACTCGACCGCCAGCTCGGACGCGGTCCGATTCAGCCGCGACATCCACTCCACCGCCTCGGCCACATCCCGACTTTCGGCGCGTTCCTGTTTCAGGGCGGTGGTCGTCACCCCGAAGCCGAGCGGCTTCGTCAACGCCAGCGCGTCGCCAGGACGCAGGCCGCGCTTCGTCAACATCCGACGCGGGTCTACGAACCCGACGGCGACGAGCCCGTACTTCGGCTCCTTGTCCTTGACGGTGTGTCCGCCCGCGATCGCCACGCCCGCCTCGAGCGCCTTTTCCGCGCCGCCGCGCAGGATCTCGGAAGCGACCTCGTCTGGCAGGGTTTCGGGCATGGCCGCCACGTTCAGCGCCAGGAACGGATTCCCGCCCATGGCGTACACGTCCGAGAGACTGTTGGCCGCCGCGATGGCGCCGTAATCGTAGGCGTCGTCCACCACCGGCGTAAAAAAATCCGCGGTGACGATCAGCGCCCGCGATTCGTCCAGCCGCCAGACCGCCGCGTCGTCGGGACTGTCGAGTCCCACCAGCAAGTCGGGGTAGTCTGTGGGTTTGAACATCTCCTGCATGGGGCGCAGAACCTGCGCCAGCGCGTCCGCGCTTAATTTGGACGCTCAGCCCGCGCAGGCGGAGAGGCTCGTCAGGCGGATCTGTTTGCCGGAGGGCGAGTGTGTGTTCATCGCCGTAAGATTATAACCCACCCAAACCGTGATACGATTGCCGCATGGCCGAACCAAGACTCCTCGAGCGTTTTCTGGACGAACGCCGCGCGGCGGCGCGGATCGCCTGCGACGCGACTCTCGTCCCCGCGCCGGGGCAATACGTGATGGCCCACGACCCCGCCTCCGACGATCCGCTGGCGGTCCCGGTTTTCTCCGCAGGCGATTCTCCCGACGGGTTTTTCGCCGCCTCGCCCCTGCCGCGCGCCTGGACTCCGGGCGCTCAACTGTCCCTGCGCGGCCCGCTCGGACGCGGCTTCACGCTGCCGGTCCGCGCGCGGCGGGTGGCGCTCGCCGCGCTGGACGCGGCCCCCGCGTACCTGCTGGGACTCCTCCCGCGCGCCCTCGCCCAGGGCGCGGCGGTCGCGCTCGTCTGCGACGACCCGCCCGAGGAACTGCCCGCCGAGGTGGAGATCCGTCCGCTGGAGGCGCTGGAGGAGGTCGCGCAGTGGGCCGACTATCTGGCGTTGGCCGCGAGCCGCGCAGGATGGCGCGAACGCGTCCGCAGCGGAGACCGGTTGACGGCGCCGCGCGAGGCGCAGGCGTTGATCGTCGTCCCCATGCCCTGCGGCGGACTGGCGAAGTGCGGCGTCTGTTCGGTTGAAGTCGGGAGGGAGAATGCGCTGGCCTGCGAGGAGGGGCCGACGTTCGATTGGCGGTTCTAATACCAGATGCGGAAGGAGGTGGCGGCCGAGGCGGCCAGGCCGTCTTTTGTCAGGAAGATGTCGATGATGACAGTCTGTCCGTATGGCTGGTTGGTGAAATTGAACGACACGATGCCCACGCCGCTTTCGTTGGTGACGATGGGGAATACGCTGGTTGTGTTGTCGGGCCAGCGGACGGTGGCGCTTCCTTGCGCGCCTTTCAGCGGCTGCATGTTCTGGTCTTGCACGATGACATAGACGATCTGGTTGTCGCTGGCGAGCGTGACGGCTTTCCAGACGAAGGCGCGCGCCTGGATTTTGAGCGGCTGCACGTTGGAGCCCCCGTTCTTGACGGCGGCGAGGAGGTTGGCGTCTTCTTTCTGGTCTGTGAAGTACTGCGAGCCGAGGTCGGTCAACGCCACGCGCTGGTTTTCAGGCATGGAGGGTTTCCATTCGAAGCGGGCGTATTCGAAATACTGGACGATCAGCCCGTTGTGAAATTCAAACGGGGAGATGGGCTGTCCAAACTGGGCCTCGCCGCCGTTCTTCTTGAAGAAATCCAGGAAGGCGTAGCAGACGGAAAATCCCGTGCGGGCGAAGTAGCGGCAGGCGAAGGGGTTGAAGGTTTCGAGGCGGTCGCCGCGTTGGTAGAGGCGGCTTCCGAGCGGGGCGCGCTGCACGCGCTGCCCGGCCGGCAGTTCGGGGTGCAGTTCGAAGCGGGCGCGTTGGAAGTATTGGATCGTCTGACCGTTTTTTGTGAAGGCTTCTGTGATGGGGTAGCCGAACAGGACTTCCGCGTTGGGCGCGCTCCGGTAATAGGCCAGGAAATCGCCCGAGACGAAATGTCCGGTTTGCGCAAAGTACTCGCTCCCCGACTGTGCGGAGGCGGGCGTCCCGGTTGCAAACAGCAGGGACAAAAAAAGCAAGACCCCAAAGGCGCGTTTCACAGGGCCATTATACTCAAATTGCCGTTCCTTTAACATTACAAAGCGGAAAACTTGAGGAGCGCCTCGACGATCCGTTCCGCGGCGTGACCGTCGCCATACGGATTTGACGCCCGCGCCATTTTCTCGTATTCGGACGGATCGTCCAGCAGGCGCCGCGTCTCCTCGACGATGCGCGGGGCGGCCGTCCCGACGAGTTTCAGCGCGCCCGCGGCCACGCCCTCCGGCCGTTCGGTCACTTCGCGCAGGACGAGGGCGGGAATCCCGAACGCGGGCGCTTCCTCCTGAATCCCGCCTGAGTCGGTCAGGATGAGTTTGGCGCGCTTCATCAAATGCACGAGCGGGAGGTAGTCCAGCGGCGGCAGGAGGGTGACGTGGGCGACGCCGTCCAGCAAACGGTGGACAGGTCCCTGCACGTTGGGATTCAAGTGGACGGGGTAGACGATCTCCACGTCCCCGCGCGCCGCGAGTTGTTTGAGCGCCTCGCAGATGTCCTCCAGCGGCCGCCCGAAGTTTTCGCGGCGGTGGGCGGTGACTAAAATTAGTTTGCTGGTCTGCTGGTCGGATGGTCTGCTGGTTGAAAGATCGAGCCGTTGGAGCAATTCGGCGACTTCGCTCGGCTCTGGTTGTTGTTTGACGACGTTCAGCGCATCAATGACGGGATTCCCTGTCACTTTGACGATGGAGTCGTCCACGCCCTCGCGGAGGAGGTTTTGCCGCGCCCAATCGGTGGGGGCGAAGTGCAGGTCCGCGACGACGCCCGCCACGCGGCGGTTGATCTCCTCGGGGAAGGGCTGCCACTTGTCGCGGGTGCGGAGTCCCGCCTCCACATGCCCGAAGCGGACGCGGCGGTAGTACGCCAGCAGGGACGTGATCGCGACGGTGGTCGTGTCTCCCTGCGCGAGAACCCAGTCGGGTTGGAAGTCGGCGAGGACGCGGTCGAGGTGGGTGAAGATGGCCGCGCTGAGTTCCGCGAGAGACTGGTCGTCGCGCATCAGGTCGAGGTCATAGTCGGGTTGAATGTTGAACAGTCCCAACACCTGATCGAGCATCTGGCGGTGCTGGGCGGTGACGCAGACGCGCGACTCGACTCCCGTCGTCCCCGCGAGGAGACGGACGATGGGAGCCATTTTCACGGCTTCGGGGCGGGTGCCAAAAACGGAGAGGATTTTCATTTGTGATTTACAAAGGAATCCGAAAGTTCTACTTTCGGCCTGAAGTGGGACTTCGGGAGTTTTGGCCAAAGGAATCCGAAAGTTCTACTTTCGGCCTGAAGTAGAACTTCAGGATTCCCAACCTCATGAAGCGGGCTTCGTGGTAACTTACTCCCACGCAGTATACATCTTCATAATCTCCTCCAGCGTCTTGCCCGCGGGGCGGCCGGAGATGCCGTTGCTGTTGGGCGGGAGGATGCGCGGCAGTTTGTAAAAGTCTTCTGGCTTGTCCTGCCAGGCCGCGTTTTGGAGGATGGGATAGGTGTTGCCGCCGAAGGCGATGACGATGCCGAGGGTCTTGATCTCCTTCGCCCAGGCTGGGACCGCTTCGAGCGGCCAGGTGAGGAGGAAGACTTCGCAGCCGTCGCCGATCTTCTCTTCGATGATGCGCTTTGATTCGGTCAGTTCCGCCAGTCCCTTTTCTTTCGATATCAATGAGAAATCCTGGTGCGAGATGGTGTGCGTGCCGATGGTGACGTATCCCGAATTGTGCGCGACGCGGTAGGCGTCCCAGCAGCGGTCGTCGGGACAGAGGACGGACGTACCCGCGTCCATGCCGTAGTGGGTGATGGTGAAGAGTCCGAACATCTGATATTTGCGGAAGACTTCCAACATGCGCGGGACGCTGTTCACGCCGTTGTTGCCGAGGTCGAAAGTCAGGATCACGGAGCGGGCGGGGAGTTCGATGGAGCCGTCCAGCCAGTCGCGCAGCTCCTCGCCCGTCACCGCGTGGACGCGGTTCTCGCGGAACCAGGCCATCTGCGCCTCGAATTTATCGGGGCTGAGTTCCACTACCGCCGCGCCGAACGGGATGCGATAATTATCGCCGTGATATTCCAACGCAGGAATGGACTTCGCCGTTCCCTGCTCCTCGATGTAATCCAGCCGTTCCTTCTCGTGGTTGGCGCGGACTTCCTCCTTCGTCCACGCGGCGGGATCGGGATTCTGGGTCGCGGTGGGCGTGAGCGTGGGAGTGGACGTCGGCGCGGGCGTGAATGTCGCAGTGGGCGCGGGCGTGAGTGTGGGCGGACGCGGCGTGGACGCGGGGAGCGGGGCGGGTTGTCCGCAGGCCGAAAGCGCGAGCGCGGCAATCGTCAACAGGAAGACAGTTCGCTTCATGGGGCTTTGCCGACTCCCAGCCGATGATAGGCAAATCCCGCTTTTTCCCAATCACGTCCCTGCCAGGCGTTGACGGCGTCGAACAGGGCCGTCGCCGAGGTGAGCGGGCGGAGCGACTCTGGCGTCAACTCGCGGAACTGGGTGTGGTTCACCAGCAGCAGGATGACGTCCGCGTCCCCGATGGCGGCTTCGAGCGTGGCGGCACATTCCATGTTCGGCAGTCCCTCGGGCTTGAACGGCTCGAAGGCTTTGACCAGCGCGCCCTCGCTTTGCAGGAGATGGATGACTTCCGCGGCGGGACTCTCGCGCAGGTCGTCCACGTCGGGTTTGTACGCCAGGCCGAGCGCGGCGATCTTCCTACCTTTGAGGCGGCCGACTGTTTTCCTGACGGACTCCGCCACGAAGCGCGGCTGTCCGTCGTTGACGAGGCGCGCCTGCTGGATGAGCGCGGCGATGTCGGGCGCGGATTCGACGAAGAACCACGGGTCCACGCCGATGCAATGCCCGCCGACGCCGGGGCCGGGGGAGAGGATCTTGACGCGCGGGTGCAGGCTGGCGATGGAGATCGCCTCCCACGCGTCCACGCCGAAGCGCTCCGCGAGACGGGCGAACTCGTTGGCGAGGGCGATGTTCACGTCGCGGGTGGTGTTCTCCATCAATTTCACCATCTCGGCGGTGGTCGCGTCGGTGAGGATGATCTGTCCCTTGACGAAGGCCGCGTAGAGGTCGCGCCCGGCCTGCGCGGATTCGGGAGTCACGCCGCCGATGACGCGCGCGTTCTCGATCAGTTCGCGCAGGATCTGTCCCGGCAGGACGCGCTCGGGAGAGTACGCCAGATGGAAGTCGCGCCCGGCCACAAGTCCAGAACGCTCGAGGATCGGACGGACGAGGTCCACGGTGGTGCGCGGCGGGGAGGTCGACTCGAGGACGACGAGATTCCCCTTCCGCAGGTGCGGGACGATGGATTCGGCCGCGGCGATGACCGCGCGCATGTCGGCTTTTTTGAATTTGACCCCGTCCGATTCGCCGAGTTCGCCCTCGTAAAAGGGAGTCGGCACAGAGATGATGAACGCGTCGGCGGGCGCGGGCGCGGCGGCGAAGGAGAGGCGTTTCGTCGCCAGCGCGGATTGGAATTCCTCGCGCAGCCCCGGCTCGTGGATGTGGATGTCGCCGCGCTTGAGAGTGGAGATGACTGCTCCGTTGATGTCCACGCCGAGGACGTTTCGTCCGCGCGCGGCGAAGGTGGACGCGGTCGGCAGGCCGATGTAGCCGAGTCCGATGACGCAGATGTTTTGGAAGTTCAATGAAGGCTCCTTTTGTCCCTGCCCCGTCCTTCGGGCGTTTCCCCGCTTCAAGAAGGGATGGCGGGGATGGGTTGCGCCTATTATACAGCCTTCCCTCGCCTGTCGTTCCGCGCTTTGGCGAGGCGGTTTTAGAAAATCCGCCGATTTGGTTGTATAATGACGGCGGAAGTTGGAGATGCCATGAACTTTTTGCTCAATCCAAATCTCGCGTATCTGCTTCTTTTGACCGGCACGCTGCTTGGCCTGCTGTCGCTTGTCACGCCGGGGACGGGGGGGCTGGAAATTGGCGCGCTCTTCAGCCTTGTGCTGGCGGGATACGCGGTCACCCAACTCGATTTCAATCCGTGGGCGCTGATCCTGATCGTTGTGAGTCTTGCGCCGTTCGTCCATGCCACCCGCAAAAAAGGGAGGGAGGCGTTCCTCGCGCTTTCGATTCTGGGATTGACGCTCGGCTCGGCTTATCTGTTCCGCGGCCGGGAATGGTGGATCCCCGGCGTGAACCCGCTCCTCGCCGCGACCGCTTCCGTTCTGTACGCGGCCTTCGTCTGGCTGGCGGTCCGCAAAACTGTCCAGGCCATCCTTGCGCCGCCCACACACGATTTGGCCGCGCTGGTGGGACAGGTGGGCGAGACGAAGACGCGCGTCCACGAGGAAGGCTCGGTGCAGGTGGCGGGCGAGTTGTGGAGCGCGCGCAGCCGCACACCCATCCCGGCGGGCAGGCAGGTCAAAGTGATCGCAAGGGACGGATTTGTTCTGGACGTGGAATCCGTTTCATCCGAATAACAGACAAAATCAAAGGAGACCTTCATGGATAGTTTCATCTACATATTGTGCCTCATCCTGCTCGTTGGCGTGGGCGGATTCATTTTTCTGTCGAACGCCATCCGCATCGTGCCTGAATACCAGCGGCTGGTCGTCTTCCGGCTTGGCCGCTGCGTGGGCACGCGCGGTCCCGGCTTGATCCTGCTCGTCCCGGTCATTGATCGCGCTGTGAAAGTGGACCTGCGCGAGCAGGTGCGCGAGATCCCGCATCAGACTTCCATCACCAAGGATAACGCGCCCATCTCGATCGACTTCCTGTGGTACTACAAAGTGCTGGACCCGGCCGAGTCGGTGCTGCAAGTCGGCAACTTTGAAGTGGCCGCGCAAGGCATGGCGACGACCACCCTGCGCGCCGTCATCGGCGGCATCCCGCTGGACGACGTGCTGTCCGAGCGCGAACACATCAACACCATGCTCCGCACCCGTCTCGACGAAGTGACCGAGCGCTGGGGCGTGAAAGTGACCAACGTGGAGATCCGCGAGATCATCCCGCCGCGCGAAGTCCAGGAAGCGATGAACCGCCAGATGTCCGCCGAACGCGTCCGCCGCGCGGTCGTCACCGAATCCACGGGTACGCGTGAAGCCGCCATTAACGTAGCGGAAGGCGAGAAACAGGCCGCCATCCTGAAAGCCGAAGGCCAGAAGCAGTCCGCCATCCTGCAGGCCGAAGGCGAGCGGCAGGCCCAGGCCTTGCGCGCCGAGGGCTACGCGGTGGCGCTCGAAAGGATCTTCGGCTCCGCCAAACTGGTGGATCAGAAGACGATGACGCTTCAATACTTCGAGACCCTCAAGGCTCTCGGCTCCGGCCCCGCCACCAAGTACATCTTCCCGATGGAGTTCACCAGCATGATCGAGAACTTCGTCAAGAGCAAGTAGAACGCATTGCGCGCCGCGTAACGCGTGTAAAATAGAAGCCTCCCGATTTTCGGGAGGCTTCTTTCATCTTCCGCCTCTTGCTCTCTTCTCTCGCGATGGACATCCTTCCCGCTTCCCTCCTTGACCTCGGCCCGCTCCAGCGGATCGAGCGCGTCAGTTTCGACGCCGACCGCTGGCCGCTTCTCGACCTGCTGGCCGTGCTGACCTTTCCAGACGTGATCCGCCTCAAGGCCGTCGCAGACGGACGCATGGTCGGATTCATCGCGGGCGACCGGCGCGAGGCGCGGGGTCTTTCGTGGATCGCCACCGTCGCCGTCCTGCCGCAGTTCCGCCGACAGGGGATTGGGCGCGCCCTGCTCGAAGCCTGCGAGGCCGGGCTGGCGACGCCGCGCGTGCGCCTGTGCGTCCGCATTGACAATTCCTCGGCCATCCGACTCTACGAGCGGGCAGGTTATGAGCGCGTGGATATATGGCCTCGCTATTACAAAGACCGCGCCGACGCGATGGTGATGGAGAAGTCGTTCGCCGCGCGCTAGGAATTAAGATTGCGCATTTCGCATTCCGTCTTATAATCGCCCCATGTTTGAAAAGAACTTTCCGCCCGTCTGGGTGGCGACAAATTCCGCGCTGGAGTCCCTCGTCAACGATTTGACGCGGCAGCCGCGCATCGCGGTGGACACCGAGTCCAATTCCCTGCACGCGTATCGAGAACAAGTCTGCCTGATCCAATTCTCCACGCCGGGCGCCGACTATTTGCTCGATCCGTTCGCGCTGCCCAACCTCGAGTCTCTTGCCCCGATCTTCGCGAGTCCGCGCATCGAGAAAATCTTCCACGCCGCGGAGTACGACCTCATCTGCCTGCGCCGCGACTTTGGATTCGCGTTCGCCAGCATCTTCGACACGATGCACGCCGAGCGCATCCTCGGTTACGAAAAGGTGGGGTTGGACGCCGCGCTCGAAAAGCACTTCAACGTCAACGTGAACAAACGCTTCCAAAAAGCGGACTGGGGGATGCGCCCGCTCCCGCGCGACTTGCTGGAGTATGCCCGCTTCGACACGCATTATCTCATCCCGCTGCGCGATAAACTTCAGCGGGAACTCGAAGCGATGGGGCGCTGGGAGTTGGCGCGCGAGGACTTCCGCCGCGCCTGTTACCCGAACGGCGAATCCGCGGAGGATGCGCCCGAACCGTGGCGGCGATTCGCCAATCGCCGCGACGTGAACCTGCGCGAACTGACCGTCCTGCGCGAGTTGATTAACCTCCGCGAGCAGATCGCGGCCCGCCTGGACCGCCCGCCCTTCAAGGTCGTCACCGACGATAAACTGATCGCCATCGCGCGCGCCGCCCCCAAAACCAAAAAGGAATTGGAAGAGACGGGCTTGAGCGAGAAGCAGGTGAACCGCTGGGGCGCGGAGATTCTCTCCGCGCTGGAGAGGGGCGCGGCGGCCCCGCTCGTGAAGCGGAAGCCGTCCCAGCGTCCAGACGACGCGGTCCTGCGCCGATTGGAGGCGCTGAAAGAGTGGCGCAAGAAGATCGCCGCGCAGATGGGCGTGGAGTCGGACATCGTCCTGCCGCGTCCGTTCCTATTATCGCTGGCCGAGCAGGGCGGGCGTGAAATAAATACGATCATGGACAGTTCGCCCACGCGCCTGGCGCAATATGGCGAGCAAATCTTAAAAGTTTTAGGAGGCTGATATGCGGATCAACTTTCACGGCGCGGCCCACACGGTGACGGGCTCGCAGCACTTGATCGAGATCAACGGCTCGCGGCTTTTGCTGGAATGCGGGCTGTACCAGGGCAGGCGCGCCGAGGCCTTCGAACGCAATCGGAACTTCAAATACGATCCGCGCTCGGTGGACGCGATGATCCTTTCGCATTCGCACATTGACCATTGCGGCAACCTGCCGAATTTGGTGAAGCAGGGCTACCACGGCCCCATCTATATGACCAAACCCGCGGTCGAGTTGACCGACGTGATGCTGCGGGACGCGGGTCACATCCAGGAATCGGACGCGGAGTACCTGAACAAAAAGCGGCGGGCGCGCGGCGAGCCGCTGATCGAGCCGCTTTACACGCAGCGCGACGCCGAGGTCGTTTCGGAAAATTTCGTGGGGCAGGATTACGGCGAGGAGTTCGAACCCCTCCCCGGCGTGAAGGCGCATTTCGTGGAGGCGGGACATATCCTCGGTTCGGCGGGCATCTCGCTGACGCTGACCGAAAACGGCCGCTCCGTGCGCTTCTGGTTTTCGGGCGACATCGGCCGCTTCCAACTTCCCCTGCTGCGCGACCCGGTCCTCCCCGATGAGACGGATTTTCTGCTGATGGAATCCACCTACGGCGACAAGCCGCACCGCGGACCGCAGCTGGCCTACGAGGAATTCCGCGAGGTCGTGCTGCGGACGCAGGAACGCGGCGGCAAGGTCATCATCCCCGCCTTCGCGGTTGGACGCACGCAGGAACTGGTCTACTGGCTGAACATGATGATGCACCAGGACGGCGTGAAGCCGATGCCCGTCTATGTGGACAGCCCGCTGGCCGTCAACGCTTCGGACATCTTCAAGCGCTTCTCGGACACCTTCGACGAGGAGACGCGGCAGTTCGTCCGCGAGAACCGTCATCCCGCGCTGGATTTCGAATGGCTGACCTACATCCGTTCTGTAGACGAATCGAAGGCGCTGAACGAGCGCCGCGAGCCGATGGTTATCATTTCCGCTTCGGGCATGGCCGAGACGGGACGCATCCTGCATCACCTGAAGAACAACATCGAAAACCCCAAAAACACCATCTGCATCGTCTCGTGGCAGGCGCCCGATACGCTGGGACGCAGGCTCGCCGACCGCGAGAAGCAAGTGCGGATCTTTGGCGAGGTCTATGACGTGCGCGCGGAAGTATCCACCATCGGCGGTCTCTCCGGCCACGCGGGGCAGGACCTGTTGATGCAATACGCCCTGTCCGGTAGCGGGAGGAAGCGCAAGGTCTTCCTCGTCCACGGGGAGGAGAAGCCCGCCCTCACGCTTCTCGGAAAACTGCGGGATGTGGGCGTGCGGCAGGTCGAATATCCCAGCCCCCATTCATTCTCGGAGTTGTGACGGATTTTTCGGTTATAATCTGCCCCGCCCGTCACCCTGGAGAGGTGCCAGAGTGGTTGAATGGGACGGTCTCGAAAACCGTTGTGGGCTCCGGTCCACCGAGGGTTCGAATCCCTCCCTCTCCGCTAAGCCCCAATCTGAATGGATTGGGGCTTTTATTTAAACCTGCGCGTTTGTTTCAAAATTGCCGCGCGCTGTAACTAGATAATTCCTCGGGGGATAGTTCGTCGGGTTTTACAAGTCTGTAATGCTTTTCGGCGGAGACCTTAATTCCATCGCTCGAAAGTTCGAATTCAAACATGGCTATAGTATTATTCTCAATGAATTGCGCGGCAATGGATCGGCAAACCAAGTTCGAAAATTTAGCCGCGCACATTTCAAAGTCTTGCTCAATTTGTACAATTCCAATCCTATCCTTGCGGCCTTTCGCTTGCATTGGCAACACATAATGCGCGCCTCGTTTATCGAGCCCGATGTAGATCTCGTCCGTTTCAATTTGCGAGCCGTCGCGCAAGGTCGTGCGCAGATGATTTTGAAGCGAATAACAAGTCAGTCCCGTGAAAATATCTACTAATCGGTTGTAGCGGAGTTTCGCTAAAAGGGATTGTTCATCATTCATTGAATATTTGGCAATCACTCCTGGCGTTGCATCAGGAATTTTTGTCTCTGCCAGGATGTTTGAAGGAATAATCACAGCCTGTTTGGCAATCACGAGTTTATATTTCCCTTTGCCTGCGGGACGAATAATCCATTCGAAACCTTTTGGAGCCTTTGATGTAATGGATTTTGGCAATGGAGTTCGATATCGAAATGAATAAAGTACATCGCCCAGATTTTTGGGCAATACAATTCCTAATTCATCGGCAATTTGGTTGAATTCATTTCGTTCAAATGCAATTTCAGTAACTCCCTTTTTAAATTTCCTGGCAAAGATCGTTTCGAGAATTTTTGCGTAGCGATTGGGTTCTTTGTTTTCCATGTTTATCCCTTCCATTGTAAAACCACAACCTCTTCACGAAGTTGTTCTTTTGTGGCGGTAGCCAATCTTGTACGGAATAGATCGACGCTTTTAAGTTCATAGCCTAACTTTTGAGCAATATCTCCCAGTATCCGACCTGTTCGAATCATCACGCGCAGATAGGAAGCCTGATCTCCCACTACATAGGCGAGTTTTGCGCCTGGGCGAAGCGCTTTGCGGAGGTCAGCCAGATGTTTAGCCATTCCGCCAAAATATAATTTCGTGGCTCGAGGGTAGAGTCTTTCAAAACCAGAATCTTTTCCGAGTTCTATTCTGCGTTTCTCGATTTCATCGGCGATTTGCTGGATCTCTGGAAATCCGGAAATCCATTGGTCATCGTCGTCACCTTTATAAATACCGCGCGTATTCGAGCGGACTAGTCGCTGTTTTAACTCTCTCAACTTATCTTTGCTATTGATGAATCCAAGCAAGACTGATTCGAGTCGGGTTGTTCTGGTGTAATCTTTTTCATTGGGATAGGGAGGCGATGTAATTACCGCATTGATTGAATTGGGTTCGATCATATCGAGATTGCGGGCATCTGCAAGGATAACTTTAGACTCAGGATAGGTTTTACCAGCCACTTGCCGTAAATCATTAGCAATTCTATTAACTTCGCCGAGCCAGTTGGAGATGACGGGGACGTCAATTTTGGGTTTTCTGATGCCGACTTCTGGGCCAAAGTGCAGGTTGCTGATCTTAAATACCAGTGCGTTTCCCAGCGCTAATAACGTGTAATTGTAAAAAGGCTCCTTGTCAAATCTCTGCAAACACTCAAATAACACTAGTGTTTTATGTAACGGGAGCGGACTGATTGAATTGGCGAGGATCAATTTTTCTTTTTCGGCAGAAAGCGTCTTAAGTTTTAAATCCGCCGGATCGCCAAGAAACAAATCATCGTTAATACCTTGTAACCTCAGAATGTCGCTGGCTTCTTTTGCGATCTCCCTAGCTCGCGTTGATAGCGTCTCGGCGTCTAGATCCCACTTTGTTTTAACAGAAGAAGCAAAATGGGGAAATGGATTTCCTTCCAGTCCAATTGTTTTAAGGCCAGCCAGTTTGGCCTCCACCAAAGTGGTGCCGGTACCGCAAAACGGATCAAGGACAACGTCATTTTGACTCAGTTCGAATTTTTGGATGTAATCTCTAACCAAGTGCGGTGGGAACGACAAAACAAATCGATACCAATCGTGAAAAGCGCGGTCATTTGGATTGAGTTTATTGGCGCGGCTGTTGGACAATTCAAGTTCTTTTCTATCTTGAATTTTCTGCGGGCGAACGAAATCCAGGATTAATTGACTCGGTTCAACGCTCATGTTTGCTATTTTATCACCCCTCATCGTAATTCCCGTTATAATCCTCCCCATGTTCGATTTCACCCTCACCGCCCGCGATGGACGCGCCCGCGCGGGGACATTCTCCACCCCGCACGGCGACCTGCTCACGCCCGTCTTCGCGCCGGTCGGCACACAGGCCACCGTCAAAACCCTCACGCCCGAGCATCTCAAGGACATCAACGCCTCACTCGTGTTGAGCAACACCTATCATCTCTACCTCCGCCCCGGCGACGACCTCGTGGCCGAGATGGGCGGACTGCACAGCTTCATGAAGTGGCCGCGTCCCATGCTGACGGACTCGGGCGGATTCCAGGTCTTCTCGCTCGCGCAGACGCGCAAAATTGACGACGACGGCGTGACCTTCAAAAGTCACATTGACGGCTCGACGCACCGCTTCACCCCCGAACGTTCGATCCGCATCCAGGAAAACCTCGGCGCCGACATCGTCATGGCCTTCGACGAATGTTCCGACCCGAACGACCACGCCTACAGCCGCGTCGCCATGCAGCGGACTCATCGCTGGGCCGAACGTTCCCTCAAAGCCAAACGCCGCGCCGACCAAGCCTTGTTCGGAATCGTCCAGGGCGGCGTCAGCGCGGACCTTCGAGCGGAATCCGCGAACTTCATCGCCTCCCTCGGGACGCCCGGAATCGCCATTGGCGGACTCTCCGTCGGCGAGACCAAAGCCGAGATGCACGCAATGCTCGACGTCGTGACCTCGCTGCTTCCCGAAGACAAGCCGCGCTACCTGATGGGCGTCGGGACGCCCGAAGACCTGATCAACGGCGTCGCCCGCGGCGTGGACATCTTCGACTGCGTCCTGCCGACGCGGCTGGCGCGTCACCACTCGGCCTTCGCGGTGGAGGGACGTCTCAACCTGATGAACGCCGCCTTCGCCCGCGACAGCCGTCCCATTGACGAGACCTGCGATTGCTACGCCTGCCGCACGTTCACGCGCGCCTACATCCGCCATCTCATCGTCGCCAAGGAATTGCTCGCGGGGACGCTGATCTCCATCCACAACCTGCGCGCGCTGATCCGTTTGATGGAATCCATCCGCGGCTACATCGCCGATGGGACGTTTCAGGAGCGCGTCCCGGAGTTGTTGCAGCGGTGGCGCGGAAACGCGGACAGAAAAAGCAACTGACGCGCTTCTGATAGAATAGAGCGCGTTCTCGGACGACCCGCAAGTTTGCATGAATCGCCAGCGAAGAGGAGACTTCCATGAATACCAAAAATTGGTTCGCGCGGCCCGTCTTTTACGTTGTGATGGGCCTGTTCATCGTGTGGACGTATACCGTCCTGGGTTACGGAGATAAAGCGGCGGCGTTTTTCTATCCCGAAGACCATTTCTTTGAAAATGTCCAGTTCATTATTCTTGTCGTCGCCGGTGGGTTGACGCTATATGCCTTCTGGCTCGCCTATAAAAATCGCCAGGCGTTGAAGACGCATTGGATCAAACTGGCGGCCTATCTCGCGCTGGCTCTCTTTTTCTTCTTCATCGCCGGGGAGGAGATCAGTTGGGGACAGCGCATCTTCAACATCGCCACACCCGAATCCATCGCGGAAGTCAACGCCCAGCAGGAGACGAATCTCCACAACCTTGACATTTTCGAATACAGCGACTATTTCAGTTTTGACCGTCTCTTCACTTACTTCTGGCTGGGCTTCGCGGTGATCGTGCCGATGGTCAGCCTGTTTTGGAATCGCTTTCGGGAGTTCGCGGGGAAATATATTCCGATCGGCTATTGGGCGATGGGACTCCTGTTCCTCCTCAACTACGCGTTCGTGAAAATTTCCAAAATCATCTATGGCGGGATTTACGCCTACTCGGAGATTCCTTTGGCGCAAGCCATCAAGCAGACCAAGGAACTGAACTATTATCTTCTGCTGGCTTGTCTGTCCGCCTATTTCATCTGGCAGTTGAAACAGCGCATCGCCGCAAAATCCGCTGAAGGATAAAACTCGCCGCTTCATGAACATCTTCCATGCCATCCTCCTCGGCGTTATTCAAGGACTGACTGAGTTCATCCCCGTCTCGTCCACCGCGCATTTGCTGATCGGCCAAAAACTTCTCGGCCTGCCCTCCAATGGACAGGTCTTCGCCTTCCAGGTCATCATCCAGTTGGGGACCGTCCTCGCCCTCCTGGTCTTCTTCTGGAAGGACATCTGGCACATCGCCCGCGCCTTTTTCCTCGGCATCTGGAATCGAAAACCCTTCGCCTCGCACGACTCCTTTCTCGGCTGGCTGTTGATCGTCGCCACCATCCCCGCGCTGGTCTTCGGCTACTTCATGAAGGATTTCATCGAGACGCTCTTCGCCGACCCGCTCACGCAGGCGGGGATTCGTCTCCTCATGTCCGCGCTGCTGCTCGGGCTGGTGGAACGCTTCGGGCGACGCGACCGCCGCCTCGAATCCGCTACCTGGCGGGACGCGCTCGCCGTCGGCTTTTTCCAAATCCTGGCGCTCTTCCCTGGCGCGTCGCGCAGCGGCTCGACCATCGCGGGTGGCATGGCCCTCGGCCTCGACCGCCCCTCGGCGGCGCGCTTCGCCTTTCTCATGTCCGCGCCCATCCTCATCGCCGCGGGCGCCTACGAGACCTTCCGCGTCGCCCAATTGCCCGACATCCGCGCCTTCCTCCCGTATCTGTTGATCGGACTCGTCGTCGCGGCCATCGTCGGCTGGCTCTCCATCAAATGGCTGATCGGCTACCTGAGCAAACACTCCCTCTACGTCTTCGCCGTTTATTGCGCGGCGCTCGGCGCGTTGGTTCTGTTTCTTCGATGAAAAGAATCCTCTTCGGCTTTCTTCTTTTCGCCGCCGCATGCTCTCCTGTCCCTCCGTCCTCCCCCAGCGTGGACGCGTTCGCGACCGCCTCGACCGTCCCCTACCTGAGCGACTTATACGCCTGCGCCGATGCCGCCTCCGTGACCTTGAACATCACTCCCTTCGCCCCGCAGATTCAAATCCGACTCGGCGAACTGGACGGCTGGAACGGCGCCGCCTACCAGATCGGGACGGAGGATGTCCTCGTGGCGGCCTCCGCGCAAAGCCCGCTTCCCAGCCTGACCTCGGAGCGGGCGCGTGAACTTTTCGCGGGACGCGGCGACCCGTCCGTGCAGGTGTGGGCCTACGCCTCCAGCGTGGACGCGCAGCGGGCGTTCGAGTCCGCCCTGATGGACGGGCGAAGCGTCACATCGCTGGCGCGGCTGGCCGTCAGCCCCTCGCAGATGGTCCAGGCGTTGACGTCGGACGCGCGCGCGGTCGGCATCCTGCCGCGTCGCTGGATGACGGAGGGACTGCGCGAACTGTACCTCGCCGCCTCCGTCCCCGTCCTCGCCCTGACTCCCTCTGAACCCGCTGGCGCCGTGCGTGAACTGGTTGCCTGTATGCAAAAAAGATTTTCCTCGCCGTGACCGCGAGATGGATTGGGAGCGGGGGTAAAATTGCGTTACAATTTCCATAGAGGCACACATGCGCGCTGTAGACATCATCATCAAAAAACGTGACAAGAGCGAATTGACTCGCGAAGAAATTCAATTTTTTGTGGGCGGGATCACCGACGGGTCCATTCCCGATTACCAGACTTCAGCCTGGGCCATGGCCGTCCTGCTGAACGGCATGACGCCGCGCGAAACGACGGACCTGACTCTCGCCATCGCCCACTCGGGCGAGACGATGGACCTTTCCCATCTCGTCAAGATCGCGGTGGACAAACACTCCACGGGCGGGGTGGGAGACAAGACCAGCCTCGTCGCCCTGCCGGTCGTCGCGGCCTGCGGGTTGCCGGTCGGCAAAATGTCGGGGCGCGGACTCGGCTTCAGCGGCGGCACGCTCGACAAACTGGAATCCATCCCCGGCTACCGCGCCGACCTGACCGTCGAGGAATTCGAGCGCCAATTGAAGGAAATCGGACTCGTATTGTGCGGGCAATCGAAGGAACTCGCGCCCGCGGACGGGAAACTCTACGCCCTGCGCGACGTGACCGGCACCGTGCAGTCCATCCCGCTCATCGCCTCGTCGGTGATGAGCAAAAAGATCGCGGGCGGGGCGCAAGCCATCGTGCTGGACGTGAAAGTGGGCAACGGCGCGTTCATGGAAAACCTCGAAGACGCGCGCCGCCTGGCCGGCTTGATGACGCAGATCGGCGAACTCGCGGGACGCAAAGTGACCGCCCTGCTTTCAGACATGAACCAGCCGCTCGGACACGCCGTCGGCAACGCGCTCGAAGTGCGCGAGGCGATTGATACGCTGCGCGGCGCGGGCCCGGCCGACTTCCGCGAACACTGTTTGCATGTGGCCGCGCACATGCTCGTTTTGGGCGAAGTGACCAGCTCGCTGGCGCAGGCGCGGACGCTCGCCGAAGCATCCATCGCCGACGGCTCCGCGCTGGCAAAGTTCCGTCAACTCGTGGGCGCGCAGGGCGGGGACGTCTCGTATGTGGACGATCCCGACAAACTGCCGCGCGCCGCGCTCGTCGAGACGGTCCGCGCGCCTCGAAGCGGATACCTCCAGCAGGTTCAGGCGCGACGCGTGGGCGAGGCCTCGGTGTCGCTCGGAGCAGGACGCGCCCGCAAGGGCGATCCGCTCGACTTGTCGGTCGGATTCGTCATCCATCACAAAGTCGGCGACGCGGTCGGGAAGGGCGATCCGCTCTTCACCGTCCACGCGGGCGACGCGGCCAAGCGCGACGCGGCCATTGCCTCGGGGCTGGCGGCGCACGTCATCGTGGACCATCCAGCGCCGCCCCTGCCGCTCTTCTACGAATGACCGCAGGCGAAATTGTCAACCTGTTCCGCCTAATCCTTGCATTAATTTTAAGAATAAGGCATACTTGACGCAGGAGTCACGCCATGGCTAAAGTTCCATTACGAAAATATGTCGGCGAGATCGAAACGCTGACCGAAGGCGGCCGCACGGATGAGGCGATCGCGCATTGCCGTCACACCCTCAAGACCTTTCCGAAATACCTGGAAGTCTATCGCTTGCTGGGCAAGGCCTGCCTCGAATCCAGGCGCCATTCAGACGCCGCCGATATTTTCAACCGCGTCCTGATGGCCGCGCCGGACGATTTCGTCTCGCACGTCGGTCTGAGCATCCTGGCAGACGAGGCCAGGCGGCAGGACGAAGCCATCTGGCACATGGAGCGCGCCTTCGAGAAGCAGCCCTCCAACGCCGCGATCCAGGCCGAACTACAGCGCCTCTACGGCCGCCGCGATGGACGCGAGCCGGCCAAGATCCGCCTCACGCGCGGCGCGCTGGCGCACATGTATTACCAGGGCGAACTATACACGCAGGCCATTGCCGAGATCCGTTCGGTGATGGCCGAAGACGCCTCCCGCGTCGACCTGCAATCCCTCCTCGCGCTCGTCTATTTTCGCAACGGTCAGAAGGTGGAGGCCTCCGAAGCCTGCACGCGCCTGCTCGACCAATTCCCTTATCACTTCGACGCCAACCGTATCCTCGTGGAAATCCTGCCCGGCACCGGCCTGGCCGACAGCGCCGGCGAATATCGCAAACGCGTGGTGGAACTCGATCCCTACGCGGCCTACGCCAGCGGCTCCATCTTCCGCAGCGAGGAAGCGCCCTCGGCCTCCGTCGTTGTCGAACGGCTGGAATACACCGGCCAGGCCGCCGAAACCGGCGCGGTCTGGAGCGGGGCTTTGAGCATGGCCGAAGGAAAACCTGTTGAGACCGAACCCGACTGGATGAGTCCCGGACAGAAAGCCGAACCGGCCTTTCCCTCCGCCCCGGCCTTCCACGACGACTTTGAAACGCCTCCCGCCGTCGTGGAAGCGGGCGCGCCCGCCCCGGCCGAATCCCAGCCTGCGGCCGCGGAAGACGACATCCCCGAATGGATGCGCGCCGCGGGTTGGGGCGCGTCCACCGGCGCGTTCGACGAATCTGCCGCGTCCGCCTTCCAGGAAGAACCCGCCGCGGAGGGATTGGAAAAAGCTGACCTGCCCGACTGGATCAAATCCATGGCGCCGCCCGCGCCCGAGCCGGCCGCGCCCTCCATCGAGTCCGTGACGCCCGACGCGGAAATGACGGACTGGCTCAACAAACTCGGCGGCGAGCATCCCTTTGACGCGGCCGCGTCCGAGCCGCAAACGCCTGCGGAACAGGCCGGGCAGCCCGCCGAAGTTCCCGATTGGCTGGCGGGCTTTAAGTTCACAGAGACGCCCGCTCCCGCGGCCGATTCGCTTGATTGGTTGGACGAAATGAAGTCGCCCGCCGAGACGCCCGCGCCGGCGGCTGAAGTTCCCGCCTGGCTGGACGAGATGAAGGCATCCGTAGAGACGCCCGCGCCCGAAACTTCCAACTGGTTGGACGAGATGAAAGCGTCTATAGAAACGCCCGCGCCGACGGCTGATTCGTTTGATTGGCTGGACGAGACGAAGGAGCCAAAGGCGGAACAGCCCTCTGCCCTTCCTCTCGAGCCGGCTGCCCCTGCCGCCGCCGCGGAACTGGCGGACTGGCTTTCCACGTTGGATGAACCCGCCGCGGAGACGCTCTCGGAGCCGGCCCAAACCCCGCCCGCGGCGCCCGTCCCCATGGCGGGATTGGGCGAACTCGGCGCCTCTGCCGCCGAACAGGATGCCGCCCTGGCCTGGCTGGAAAGCCTCGCGGCCAAGCAGGGCGCGAAACCCGAAGAGCTCATCACCGACCCGAACGCGCGCCTGGAAAAGCCGCCCGAATGGGTGGAACAGGCGAAGATCGTCGGCGAGTCGCGGGCCGACGCGCCCGTCCCTGCGCCCGAGCAGCCCGTAGTCTGGCCGCGCGGCACGGGACAGGAAGAATCTCAGCCCGAACCTCCCGCGCCTGAACAGCCTGCCGCCCGGATGGACGATTTCGTGCAGGAGGCAGAACTGTTGCCGGCCGAGACTACGTCGCAGCCGGCGGAGGAAGCGCCCGCTCCCGTTTCTGATACGGATGCCTGGTTGCGCGGCCTGGAGGCCGAGGAATTTAAAGCAGAGGAGCCGGTCCAAGCGGAGCCCGCTCCGTGGTCTGGCGAGATCGAAATTACGCCGCCCGTCCAGTCTTCGGCAGAGCCTGCCGCGCAGGCCGACTTACCCGCCTGGCTGCGCGATTTCTCGCCGAATGAATCCGAAACGCCTCCCGCGCGCGCCGAGGAATTGCCCGATTGGTTGAAGGGCGAGGGTCCCGAAGCGCCGATTCCCCCCGTCCGCACCCGCGCGGCGGATTGGACTCCCGAAGCGCCGAAACCCGTCCCGCCGCCCGCGCCGAAGCCGGAGCGCAAGTCTCCCGCGCCGCGCGCCGCGGCCGCCAAGTCCCAGCCCGCCCCTGAACCTGCGGAATCGGCGAAGACCAAGAAGACAGGGATGTTGAGACCCGTGATTGATCCCGCGCTTGCCTCGGCGCGCGACGCCATGACGCACGGAAAGATCCCCGACGCGTTGCAGCATTATGGGAATCTCACCCGCAAGGGCAAATTGCTCGAAGAGGTTACGTTTGATTTGAAAGAGGCGCTTTATCGCTTCCCGGTGGAAGTCTCCATCTGGCAGGCGCTCGGCGACGCGTATATGCGCGCTAACCGCCTGCAGGACGCGCTCGACGCGTATACCAAGGCGGAAGAGTTGCTGCGATAGCGAATTGAACCAGGTTTCTTCAGAAACCTGGTTTTTCTGAATCTTATCTTTGGAGGAATCTGTGGAACGAACCCTGGTACTTGTCAAACCCGACGGCGTCCAGCGCGGACTGATCGGGGAGGTCGTCTCCCGCCTCGAGCGGCGCGGACTGCGCCTCGCGGCGGCGAAATTCATGTCGGTCGGCAGGGAACTGGCCGAGACGCATTATGCGATCCACAAAGGCAAGCCATTTTACGACGGCTTGATTACGTACATCACGTCCGCGCCCGTGATGGCGATGGTCTGGGAAGGCCCGCAGGCGGTGGCGGCCGTCCGCCAGACGATGGGCGCGACGAAACCCGTCGAAGCCGCGCCCGGCACGCTCCGTCACGACTTTGCGCTCGAAGTGGGACGCAACCTCACGCACGCGTCGGACTCCGCTGAGAACGGCGCGAAGGAAGTGGCGCTGTGGTTCCAGCCGAGCGAGTTGGTGGATTGGAAGCGGGAAGTGGACCGCTGGATATTCGAAAAATAGCGCGATACGCAAGCGATTTTTGAAAGAGACAGCCGCATGTTGCGACTGTTTCTTTTTTAATCGCCCCCCAACAGTTCTTTCGTCCTCGGATGCTCCGCATAAACGCCGCGGTATTTTTCGGGGAGCAGGGCGGCGATTCGGCACATGATCTCGTCGGTGGACTGTTTCAGCGCCTCGTCGCGGTTTTCGCGCGGGATGGGCGGGAGCGTAAAATACGGTCCCGCCGTGACGGTGATGCGGCTCTTCCTCAGCCGTTTGAGATTCCCCAGGAGCGCCTTGTCCTCCGTCCCTGTGATGGCGACCGGCACGATGGGACGGTTCAGTTTTGTGGCGAGGTAAGTGACGCCGGGCTTCGCTTCGATAAGCGACCCGACGCGGCTGCGCGTCCCTTCGGGAGAGATGCCCAGTGCATTGCCGTCTTCCATCAGGCGGATCAGTTTCCGCATGGCTTTGATGTCGGGGTTGAAGCGGTCAATGAAGACGAAGTTGAAGTAATTCCCCAGCCAGTTGAGGAAGCGGTTCTTTTCCCATTTTTCCGCGACGGGGATGTAAATGTCCCAGCGGTTGAGCGCGACGAACGGCAGGATGGCGTCGAGGATGCCGATGTGGTTGGTCGCCAGCACGTAACTTTCCTCGGTGGGCAGGTTCTCGTAGCCGCGCACGTCTACGCGGGCGATGAGATGGAGGAGCGAGCGGATGAGCCAGCGCAGAAAATTACGCATGTTGTCTCTGTTCCAATAATTCCTTCAAGCGGGGATGATCCGCGTAGAAGCCGCGATATTTTTCGGGCAATTCCGCGGCGATGCGGCACATGATCTCGTCGGTGGCGGCGCGCAGGTATTCTTCGCGTCCGCGTCCGCGCGGGGGAGGTTCGACGCGGAACAACTCCCCGGCGCGCGCGGCGATCTTCGAGCGGCGGAAGCGCTTCAAGTTCTGGACGACGAGGCGGTCTTCCGTCCCCGTCAGCGCGACGGGCAGGACGGGATATCCGCTCTTCGCGGCGAGGTACGCCACGCCCATCCTGGCCTCCCGCAAAGCCTCGGTTTTGGAGCGAGTCCCCTCGGGCGCGATGACCATCAGTCCGCCTTTTTCCATGCGCGTCAGGATCTCGCGGAAGGCGGCGTAGTCGGCGTCGAAGCGGTTCAGCCAGATGGCGTTCACCGCGCGGCCGATGGCCCCGAAGAGGGGATGCTCCTTGTATTTTTCGGCGACCGGCAGGATGATGTCTTCGCGGTCAATGGCGTGAAGCAGGATGGCCGTGTCCAGCCGTCCGAGATGATTCACGGCGAGGATGAAGTTGCCCTGCGGCAGTTTTTCAAGGCCGGCGATCTCCACCTCGGCGATGACGTTCAGGGCGAAGCGGACAATGGAACGGAGGGTCGTGTATTTCATGTCCCCGATTTTAATACAGAAACCAGGCTTCTTTGAGAAACCTGGTTCGGGTCGTTTTAGCGCCAGAGATAATCGTCGCTTCGCTTTTGCGAGTCGTCGGAGCCGTATTTTTCGAACATGCGCGAGAAAATTTCAAAGTCGCTGGGCGACATGTTGCTGATCTGAAACCCGACGTTATAAGAGGTCGGGTCAATGGGATCGGGGCGGCACCATTTACTGCGCGCCATGAATACCATGAAACTTTTATTGGCGACGTCTCTTGTCAGGTCAATTCGCAGGCGGAAGTCTTTGTTGATGGGGATGCTGTTGGAGCAGTCCAGTTTGAAGCCGCCCGTGCTGATGTCGGCCAGGTGACCGAGCAGCTGGCCGTTGGCCTCATCCATGACGCGCATGTAGTATGAGAAATTGCGGCGGGCGAGTCTGCGTTTTTCCGATGGCATGTAGACCTTCTTCCTTAAAGGCGTCTTAACTGAAAGTATAAAACATTATGAAATGAGAGGCAAGGATTAATTGTCACGTTTCCAGGCGCAAAATGTGGGTCAGAATCGTCGCGCCCGAACCGCCGATGTTTTGCGCCAGGCCGATCTCCGCGCCGTCCACCTGCGTCTCGCCGCACTCGCCGCGTAATTGCTGGACGACCTCCACGATCTGATACATCCCCGTCGCGCCGACGGGATGTCCGCGCGCTTTCAGCCCTCCCCGCGTGCAGACGGGAACGCGGCCTTTGGGCTGGATCTGCCCGTCCAGGCCGAGACGCGGTCCCTGCCCGCGTTCCGCGAACCCGCACGCCTCCAGCGACAGCGCCGCCATGATGGAGAACGCGTCGTGCAGCTCGAACACGTCCACGTCCGCCGCGTCGATTCCCGCCTGCGCGTACGCCTGCTTCGACGACGCGTACGCGGCCGAAAGGAACAGCGGGTCGCGCCGCGAGTGGACGGCGATAGTGTCCGTCGCGGAGGCGGAGCCAGCCACGACGATTCGGCGTCCCGTCAACTTTTCCGCGGGGACGAGGATCGCCGCCGCGGCGCCGTCCCCGATGGGCGAGGCGTCCAGCAAGTTGATCGGCGTCGCCACCATGCTCGCTTTCTCGAACTGCTCCGCCGTGATTTTCTGGCGCAAGCGCGCGAAGGGATTGTGCATGGCGTTGGCGTGCGCGTTGATGGAGAACGGCGCAAAGTCGGCGTGCTTCCATCCGTGTTCGTGCATATAGCGGCGCATCACCAGCGCGTTCAGCCCCACGAACGAGACGCCCTGCTCCACTTCGTAGTCCGCGTCCGCGGCGGTTGCCAGCGCCGAGGTGACCTCGCGCCCGGCGCGGTCGGTCATCTTCTCGACGCCGAGAACCAGCGCGACCTCCGTCTCGCCCGCCGCGACCGCCGTCAGTCCCGCGCGAAACGCCGCCGCGCCCGACCCGCAGGCGGCTTCGATCTTCGTCGCCTCCGCGCCCCACATTCCGATCCAGTCCGCGAGGTGCGCGCCGAGTTGGTTCTGGCGGTCAATGAGCGGCGAGAGCATATTGCCCACGAAGAGCGAATCGGCGCGCTCGATGCCCGCGTCTTTCAGCGCTTCAAAGGCCGCCTCGCCCGCCAGTTCCTTCAGCGATTTGTCCCAATGTTCGTCAATTTTTGTCTGGCCGATGCCCAGGATGGCTACAGGTCTCATTTTTCCTCTCGGATATTCTACCCGATGACTCTATCAGTTCCTCTCGAATTGCCGATTATACTTGCCGCATGGACGACGCCTCCAAACTGGACCGATTGCTGACCCGCCTCGACGAGACCGGTCCCGAGGGCCGCGCCGCGCGTGACTTCCTGCGGGCGCGCCGCGTCCGAGTCGGTCTGCGCCCCCAGCCGACCGGCGCGCGCTGGACGTTGTTCGGCGGCGTCGAACTGAATCCCGCCCTGCTCGCGGACGAGGCCTACGCGCTCAGCCTCCTCGTCCACGAGGTGAGACACTTAAAGCAGGGACTCGTCGCCGCCCTCTCCGTGCGCGGGGAATTGGAAGCCTGGCAGGAGCAATTCGCTTTCCTGAAATCGCTGACGGGCAGATATGCCTCCTCGCCGCGCGGCTGCGCCGTCATCGAGGAGTTGATGACCCTCTCCCTCGAATCCCGCGCCGATCTCCTCCGCGCCCGCGAGTTGATGCGCGAATTCGCAGGGCCGAAATATCGAATCAATTGGTTGCCGTTATTTCCGTTGGGGAGGAAGCCCCGTTTTTAATTTTGGGAAATGTGACTACTTATGGTAAAATGTGGTCACAAAGGAGATTGAAATGACTGAACTAACCATAGGCGTCCGTGACCTCAAAGCAAATTTAAGCGAATATCTGGCAAAGGCCCGAAAGGGTCAGACAATTGTCATTACGTCGCATGGAGAAGTCATCGCGCAGTTGACGCCCCGTAAAGCGGATTTAATGGATCGCGTAAAAGCCGCTCAGTCCGTCGGGTTGGTCGCGTGGAGCGGGAAAAAACCGAAGCGCAGGAAACCGGCTGTTGTCAATGTAAGCGAAAAGCTGATATCGGATCTTGTGGGGGAGTTGCGTGAATGATCCTGTATCTTGATACCAGCGCTTTGGCGAAGAAATACATTCAGGAGCAGGATTCTGATTCGGTGCAAGGTTGGATGGACGATGCTGATCTGGTAGGCACGGCATTGATCACACGCGCCGAGATTGCTTCCACTTTGACGCGAGCAATCCAGTCCAATAGGTTGCCCACTTTGGGTGCGCGACAGGCATTGAAGGACGTTCGCGCTGAGTGGCAGGACTATCAGAGAATATTGATTAATGAAAACCTGGTCGCGCGGGCGGACGCGCTTGCGTGCGAGCATAATTTACGCGGATATGACGCGGTTCATCTCGCCTGCGCGTTGACCTGGCAGGAAGCGCTTCAAACGCCTGTCATTTTCGCGACTTTCGACGGTCAACTTCGCGATGCCGCGAAAAACTCTGGCTTGTCCGTTTTGCCAGAATCAGTAGATCACGAAAACCACGCGTAACTTGCGCTCTTCGCGCAGCGCGCAAATCTGGCGGTACACCCGCTCTGGCGGGCGGCGCCAGGGGAGACCGCCAATGGCGCTTTCGGGAAGTACTGAGAATAAAAGAAAAGCGATCTCCATCAAAAAAGGCCAGAGCATTTCGCCCTGGCTTTTTCTTTCCTCTTTCTTCGTTTCCTCTATCTTCCCCTACATCATTCCCAACACCACCGCCAGCAACACCCCTCCCGCGATGACGCTTCCCAGCTGGCCTGCGGTGTTCGATCCCATGGCGTGCATCAGGATGAAGTTGTCGGGGTCCTCGTCCAGCGCTATTTTCGCGGACAGGCGTCCCGCCATCGGGAAGGCGCTGATCCCGCACGCGCCGATGAGGGGGTTGACTTTCCCGCCCGTGACGAAGGACATCAACTTGCCGAAGAGCAAGCCCGCGACGGTGTCCACGATGAAGGCGAGCAGGCCGAGTCCGAGGATCATCAGCGTCTGCCATTGGATTCCCGTCGCGGGGTCGTAGAGAAATTTCTCGGCGGTCATCGTCGCGCCGATGGCGAGACCGAGGAACAGCGTGGCGATGTTGATGATCTCGTTCTGAGCGGCTTTGCTCAACCTGTCCACCACGCCCGCTTCGCGCAGCAGGTTTCCGAGCATGAGCGCGGCGATCAGCGGCGCGGCGGACGGGGCGATCAGGCTGACGGCGATGGTCACTACGACGGGGAACGCGATGGCGGTGACGCGCGAGACGGGACGCGGCGCGTAGTCCATGCGGATGAGGCGTTCGCGGCGCGTCGTCAGCGCGCGCATGATGGGCGGTTGAATGATCGGGACGAGACTCATGTACGAGTAGGCCGCGACCGCGATCGGTCCGAGCAGATGCGGCGCGAGTTTGGTCGTCACAAAGATGGCGGTGGGGCCGTCGATCGCGCCGATCACGCCGATGGAGGCGGCCTCGTTCAACGGAAATCCCAGCGCGGCCGCCAGCAGGAGAGTCCCGAAGATGCCGAACTGTCCCGCCGCGCCGAGCAGCGCCAGCGAGGGCTGCGCCAGCAGCGGACGGAAGTCAATCATCGCGCCGACGCCAATAAAGACGAGCAGGGGGAAGAGCTCGGTCTCGATGCCCGCTTTGTAGATGACCTGCAAAAAACTTCCATCCGCGTAAACGGACATGCCGAGGTTGGCGAGGATGCAGCCGAATCCGATGGGCAGCAGCAGCACGGGCTCGTACTCTTTCGCGACCGCGAGATAGATGAGCGCGCCGCCGATGAGCAGCATCAGCGCGTTGGCCCAGGTGAAGGTCAGCCCGCCGAATACGTTTGCCAGCAATTCGAGCAGGTTCATTCGAACTCCAGCAGGGGATGTTTGTGCGGCACGGTCTGTCCCGCGCTGGCAAGGACGGCGGAGACCTTTCCGTCGCGCGCCGCGCGCACGCTGTTTTTCATCTTCATCGCGTCAATAACGAAGACGATCTGTCCGCTTTTCACCTCGTCGCCGGCTTTGACGAGAATTTCGGCGACCGTTCCCGGCAGCGGCGCGGAGATGAACTTGTCGCCGGGCGCGGCGAGATTTCCCCCGGCCGCCCTCGGCGCGGACGCCGCTTGCGCGCCCGCTTCCTTCCGGACGACGCGGCTCGGTTCCGAGCGAACTTCGAGCGGCTTCCCGTTATCGGGCGTCACCTCGAACCGCTCGCCGTCCACGATCGCGACGATGGGACGCTCGTTCAAGTCTTCGATCTCGACTGTGTAACTGTGTTCGCCAATTTTTACGTTGATCTTCATGTTATTTCCTGAGTGTTCGTGTTTTCGAAATCTTGCGGGTCTCGGAGCTGGATTTACTATTTGCTTCGCCGACTCGTCTCGCCTTTTTGCGTCATCTGCCGCGTGCGCATTCCAAGTTGCCACGCGCCGATGAGGGCGGGTTCGGGCAGGGTGAGCGGCCGCGCGGCGGATTGGGACTGCCCGGCCAGCGCGATCGCGACCGCCGCCGCTGCGGCGCGGGCTTTTTCGTCTTCTTTTGTCGCCTCTCCCGATGGGACAGGGGCGAGGGACTCCTCGCGGTCGCGGAACAGCCGCGTCATCAGCGACATTGCCCCCGCCAGCAGCAGCAGGGACGCGAAGACCAGTCCCATGCTGACGAGCGTGATCCAAAGTGATTGAGTGATGGCGTCCATAGTTTGCCTTAAGTCGCGGCCGCTTCCTGTTCCCGTAATTTCTCCGCCGCGCGGAAATATTTGATGTGGCGCATGGCGAAGTCGTCCCTGCCCAGCAGCAGGTCAGCGGCGCGGATGGTCTGTCCGAGCTTGATCGGGTCGGTGATGGAGCAGGTCGCGCCCGCCTGGATCGCCATCGCGAGGAACGCCTGGTTGACGGTGTGACGGTCGGGCAGGCCGAAGGAGACGTTGCTCGCGCCGAGGATGATGTTGACGCCGAACTCGCGTTGCAGCGCTTCGATGGTCTGGATCGTGACCTGCGCGGCTTTACTGTCGGAGCCGACGGTCATCACCAGCGGGTCTATGATCACGTCTTCGATGGGGATGCCGATTTGCGCGGCGCGCTCGATGATCTTTCCAGCCAGGGCGACGCGCTCCTCGGGCGTCTTCGGAATTCCGCCCTCGGCGAAGGTGAGACCGATGACCGCCGCGCCGCGCTCCTTGACGATGGGCAGGATCCCGTTCAGCGACCTTTCCTCCGCGTTGACCGAATTGACCAGCGGTTTGCCGGGCGCGGCTTTGAGTCCCGCTTCCAGCACCTGCGGGCTGTTCGAGTCGATGCAAAGCGGGACGTCCACGCTCGCGGCGAGGAGCTCCGTCAATTTTGAGACGGTCGCCGCCTCGTCAATCTCCGGCACGCCCACGTTGACGTCCAGCGCGTCCGCGCCCCAGGCGATCTGCCGTTTGGCGAGCGCGACGACGAAATCGAAATTTCCTTCCTTCAACGCGGCCGCGAGTTTTTTGCTGCCGGTTGGGTTGATCTTCTCGCCGATCACCACGAACGGCTTGTCGAGACCAATGACGACTTCCCTGCCCTTTCCCTTCAAGATGGTGTGCATTCTACCTCCAGTTGAAAGTTTCTCCCGGATTGCGCGCTTCCGTTTACTTCCGCAAAAATCTCAGCGTCGTTTCCGCCAGCACCGCCGCGCCGATGGGCATGGCGCGCTCGTCAATGTCGAAGCGCGGATGGTGGAGCGGGAAGCCGGTGTCGTCTCCGCCGCGCGTGCCGAGCGTGAACATCGCGCCCGGCGCGTGCGCCAGCATCGCGCCGAAGTCCTCCGCGCCCATCGTCTTCCACAACTCGTGGACGTTTTCGCGCCCGAGCAGGTCCACGCCCGCGGCTTCGATCATTGCCGCCACGTGGATGTCGTTGGTCATCGGCGGGCCGCCGTATTCGAATCTCAGGTCATAGTCGCCGCCGAGGGCGCGCGCCACTTCGAACGCGCGCTGGATCTCGGCGCGAAGTTCTTTGTGCAGGTCGAGGTCCATGTAACGCAATGTACCGGTGATCTTCACGCTTTCGGGGATCACGTTTTCGGTGAAGCCGCCGTTGAGCGAGCCGATGCTGACGACCGCGGGCAGGAGCGGGTCCACGCGGCGCGAGACGATGGAGTTCAGGGCGATGATAACATGCGCGGCCAGCGCGAACGGGTCAACCGTCTTGTCGGGATGCGCGCCGTGCCCGCCCACGCCGCGGATCTCCGCGAACCACGAGTCCACGCCTGCGGAGGCGGGACCCGAACTGATGCCGATCGTCCCGACGGGCGAGGACGGGTCCACGTGCTGCGCGATGACGTAATCCACGCCGTCCATGCAGCCGTCTTCGGCCATGCGCATCGCGCCGCTCTTGCCCTCCTCGTCGGCGGTCTCCTCGGACGGTTGGAACAGGAAGCGGACGCGTCCCGTGAATTTTTCCTTCGCGAGGATCGTCGCCGCGCCCAGCGCCATGGACGTGTGCGAATCGTGTCCGCAGGCGTGCATCCTGCCTTTGTTCTGCGAAACGTAGTCGGTCCGGTTCTGCTCGAGGATGGGGAGCGCGTCCATGTCGGCGCGGATGGCGACGACGGGATTCCCCTCGCCGATCTCCGCGACCACGCCGGTCTTGCCGACGCCGCGTGTGACGCGGCATCCCAATTTCTCCAGTTCGTCCGCCACCTTCGCGGCCGTGCGGTGGATCTCGAACCCGATCTCGGGATTCTGGTGGAAGTCGCGCCGCCATTCGATCAGTTCTTCGGTGATTGAGTGTGCGTTTTTTAGCATGGGTCTCTCTGTTTGTGGAGTCTGATAAATTCTGATATTGCGTAGTGCGTAATTCCTGTTTCATCAAAGTGGTTACGCAATACGCAATACGTATTACTTCTTTTCCATCTCTTTCTCTGCCTCGGCCAATATTTTATCCAACTCTTTCTCCTGCCGCTCTTCCAGCGGTTCCACTTTGTGTTCGCGCAGGATCCGCTCCGCTTCGGACTGGGCGCGCCGGGCGAGTTCGGGACGGCCTTCCTTCTCCCAGGTCTCCCAGGTCCCGCGCTCGGACAGTTTCGTCATCAACACTTCTTCCGCACGCAGATATTTCATGGTGTGCTTTTGACCGAGGAAATTCCGCGAGCCGTCCATGACGGGCTGGAACAATTCTACCGCAAGCGCGTCGTCGTTGACCTCGAAGCCGCGGCGGGCGCGCAGGACGCTGCCCGCGAACTCGTTATCCGCGACCATCTGCGCGTAGGAGCCGCTCACGCCCGCCTCCATTTCGCCGATGCCCGAAAGTTCGTCCGCGCCGGCCAGCGCGGGGATGATGGCGTTCAGTCCGCGCTCGAAGCCGTTTTGCAGGTCGAGGCTGTGGGCGTTGGTGGAGAAGCCGTAGACGTTGACCGGGAATCCGTAGCGGTGACCCAGCCCGACGGTCCCCGCGGAAGCGAGGCCGAGTTCCACGCCGCCCCAGACGGAGACTCCCGTGCGCAGCTCCATCATGGCGAGGCGTCCGCAGTAGATGATGGGCAGGCCGGGGTTGGCGAGTTGCGCGAGGACGATGCACATCAACACTTCGGCGTTTTGCTGGGCAAGCGCGCCCGCGATGGACAGCGGGGCGGTCGCGCCCGCCGTCGGGCAGGGGAGGGGGGCGAAGGCGATCCCGAGCCGCGCGATCTCGAAGATGGCGTCCACTTCGTGGTCGGGGATGGTCAGCGGGCTGACGGGCGAGACGGCGAGAGTCAACACTTCGGAGGGAGTCCCGATCACCTCCGCCATGCGGACGGCGGCGCGCGCTTCGGGAGCGTATTGCACGCCCGGGCCTTGCAGCGGTTTGACGGTGTGCGGCATGGCGTGGCGGTACATGGCGAGGGACATCATGTCGCCAGGCGCGTCGCAGGGCGTGAAGAAGGGCGTGATGGTGTGACAGTTTTCCAGCGCGTCGAGGAGACGGGTGGAGTCGCGCACGTCCTGGGCGTTGGCGAGGCGCTTCGTCCCTGTGACGGGGTCGAGCGCGTCGCGCGCCCCGCCGAGGTTGTGGAAGTAGAGATTGCCGTCGCCGAGATGTTTGACCGTCCCGTTGCGCCCGCGCACGGAGACTTTCTTGCCCGCGGCGGCGACGCATTTTTCCACGAGGTCGGGCGGGATTCGGACGCGGTTCTTTTCGACGCGCGCGCCATTGGCGAGGAGCATTTCGCGCGCGCCCGCGTGGTTGACGACGACGCCCGTCTCGTCCATGATGCGGAGCGTGGCGTTGTGAATGGCTTCGATGGATTGGGGATTTAAGAAAGGGAACATTTCAACGCCTAACTCTCCAATACCTTCGCTAAAAACTCCACGCGCTTCACGTCCGAGTCGATGATGTTTTCGAGTTTCAGGAAGCCGTGGCCTTCGCCTTTGTAGAGGAGCAGTTCGCTGGGGATGCCGAGGGCTTGCAGTTTCTCGTGCGCTTCGATGGATTCGGACGGCGGGCAGCGCGGGTCGTTTTCGCCGCAGATGAACTGGACCGGCGCGCGGACTTTGTCGAGGAAGAAGAAGGGCGAGCGTTCATACCAGAGATCGCGGTGCGTCTCGGGGTCGCCCATGTTGTTGATGTCCCAATATTGCAGGTCTTCGCGCGCGTTTTCGTGTCCCGTGAACCAATTCAGGAACGGGACCACCGCCGAGCCGACCGCCCACAACTCGGGTTGGCGCGTCATGCAGGTCATCGTCAAATAGCCGCCGTGACTGCGCCCGGTGACGGCGATCTTCTTCGGGTCGGCGAGCCCCTCGCGGACGAGGTGGAGCGCGGCCGCGGCGCAGTCGTCGTTGTCGAGACGCCCCATCTCGTAGCGGTTGGCGGCCGTCCAGGCCAGGCCGTAGCCGGTGGAGCCGCGATAGTTCGGCGCGATCACTGTCCAGCCGCGCGAAGCGAGATGCGACATGAACGGATGCCAGTAGTAGCCGAGATGCCAGTTCGGTCCGCCGTGGATGACCACCGCCGCGGGCGAATGCGGTCCCGCGCCCGGCGGTTTGTAGAGCATGGCGGGGATGGGCGTGCCGTCCAGCGAGGGGAACGTCACGACTTCGGGGACGACGAACTCCGCGCCCTTCAACTCGGCGGGCAGGGAATCCGTCAGCTGGGCGAGCCGCCCATCGTCGAGCGCGGCCAGCCAGAGGTCGGGAGGTTGACGCGGGTTTTCGTAGACGAAGAGGACGGATTTGCCGTCCAGCGTGAACGTCGGCCAGAAGGCGAATCCCGCCTCGGTCTGGACCTTCCGCCGGGTCCCGTCCATCGAGCGGATCTCCACCCAGGCGGCTTCGCCGCGGTTGTAAATCCAGGCGAGACGCGTCCCGTCTTCGGACCAGATGGCGTTGTTTTTGTCGCCCTCGTCGCTGGTGAGCCATTCGATGCGCCCGTCTTCGAGATGGTAGACGCCGATCTGCGACCACCCGCTGGAGTTGGACGAGAAGGCGACTTTGGCGTTATCGGGCGACCAGGCGGGCTGGATGGCGTCCAGCGCGGCGTCCCCGCCGATGCGGCGCGGCGGACGCCCGTCGAGCGGGACGATGAAGACGCCGTCGGTCTGCCATTCCTGCTCGGCGGCGACGGCGATGTGACGTCCGTCCCGCGACCAGCGGACGAAGTGCGCGGGCCCGCTGGGAGAGAAGAACGGCCGCGCTTCCGAGCCTTTTTGAGGGAGGCGCGGGGAGGCGAGGTCGAGGAGATAGAGGTCGAAGTTGCCCGCCGCGTCGGCGAGATAGGCGATCCGCGTGGAATCGGGCGACCAGGCGTATGCCGGTTGGATTGTGAAGTCAACCTCGGGGGTCAGGTCGCGGGTCTCGCCGGTGGCGATCTCGTGGAAGACGAGATGAAAGTCTTCGCTCCCGGTCAGGTCGAGCAGCCAGGCGAGATATTTTCCGTCGAACGAGTAGCGCGGCATGAACTTGCTGCCAACGCCAGACGAGACCTGGCGGATCGGGATGTGGACCTCCGGCGTGACGGCGGAGGAATCGGCGGGTAGTTCGAGCGTGTAAATTTCCCATTGTCCGGTTTTGTTCCAGGCGAAGGCCACATGGCGGCCGTCGGGATGGAGACTGCAACCGGCGGTTTCGACATCGGGGACGCGGAGGAGGGTTTCGAGGTTCAGCGGCAACAATAAAATTCCTTTCGGTTAGGTCAGATCGGGCATTTGGTCCATCCCGGCCTCGCGCGCCAGCGCGGAGACCATGGCGGTCAATTCTTTTTCATGCGCGAGCGCCGACTCGGGACGCTGGTATTTCGCGACCAAATCGTTCGCGCGGATTTTGGCGCGGTCGAAGGCGTCGAGCGAACCGCCGTCCTGCCAGCCGCGAATCGAGTCGCGGTCAATGACGGGGGAGGGCAGGTATTGCTCGACGGGGAAGAGTTGGCGTGTGACCTTCTGCTTGAGGAAGTCGGCTTTGAAGTTGATGCCCTCGTACATGGCGGCGGCGAGCGGCTCGGTGCGGACTTGAATCCCTTTGAGCATGTGCTGGACCATGCCGATGATCTCGGCGTCAATGGTCAACTTCTCGGCGCTGTGACAGGCCAGGAAGTCGAGCATCCCCGCGCCCGAAATCATATTGATGCCCGCCAGCGCGCCGATGAGGGCCGTCATGCCGCTTTCCATGCCAGACTGCGCGTCGATGCTTTTGCCGTCGGTGGCGCAAAGGTAGGCGTGGGTGGGAAGCCCGAGAGATTTGCCGACCTGCGCGTACCCGGCGTCGATCATGGCGGTTTCGATGGCGCCCATCGGGGTACTTCCCTTCCGCATATCGAAGATCGTGGGCGCGCCGCCCCAGACGATGGGCGCGCCGGGCTTGGCGAGCTGGTGGATGACAATCCCGCTCAGACATTCCGCGGCGTGCTGGACGATGGAGCCGAGCAGCGTCACCGGCGCGCCCGCGCCCGCCAGCGGCATCGCGACGATCTCCGCGGGGACGCCGGCGCGCGCCAGTTGGATCAGATTCCCCGCGCCGAACGAAGACCAGACCAGCGGCGGGGAGGGGCACACGTCAAAGATTGCCGTCGGTTTGGCGGCCAGCCCGTCCCTGCCGCCGCTGAACAGGGCGAGCATGTCGAACATCGTCTGCGGATTCTGGTTCGAGAACGCGCCGGTCACGATCGGCTTTTCCGAGAGCATCAACACCACGTAGAGCCGCCACAGGTCGCCGATCTCCTTGGGGACTTCGTTGCACACCACCGCGGTGGACTGCGCGTCGTACTGCGGAAGCATCTCGGTCACTTTGACGATCCGCGCCAGGTCGCGCGTCTCCGACGGTCTGTGCTCGCCCGTTTCGGGGTCCAGGATGTGGACGCCCGAGGAGCCCGGGTCGAAGTGGACGGCGTCGCCTCCATACTGGACCTTCGGCTGGCCGCGCCGGTCGTGGAGGAAAAATTCGCGCGGGACGGTTTCCAACGCGGCGCGGACGAGTTTCTCCGGGATGCGCGCGACTTCCGCGGCCTCGTCCACGTCCGCGCCCGCGGCGGCCAGCAATTGACGCGCCTCGGCGTATTGGACTTTAATGCCGGGCTTGAGCATCAATTGAAAGGCCTCGTCGAGGATTTGGCCGATCAGGTCGGGGGTGAGGAATTCAAGTTTAGGTCTCATTCATGCCTCTCTATACACGGGCTTCACAGAATTTTACGAAAGAAGACTTGATGAAATCCGCGAAAGTCCGCGCGCGGAATATCCGCGTGATCCGTGTACGGTTAGTTCTCGAGCGATTCGATGATCTTCGCCATTTCCGCGGAAAGTCTCGGGTCGAGCGGATCGGGCTGGTGTTCCGCGAGGATGCGGCGGGCTTTGGCGAGCGCCCAGTCGCGGGCGTCGTCTTTCTTCTCTTGCCATACGTTGTAGGGACGGCGGTCCATGAACTCGGGCAGGAAGATCTCGCGCATGTGCTTTTTAGTGTGCTTTTGCGCCAGGAAGTTCCCGCCCGGGCCGACGGCCGCGATGGTTTCGAGCGCGAGGGTTTCGTCGTCCACCACGATGCCCTGCATGGTCTTGTGGATGATGCTGAAGATCTCGCAGTCCATCATCATCTCCGCGAAGGACCAGATGCGCGAGCCGTGCAGGAATCCCACGCCGAGCAGCATGTCGGACATGACGACGCTCGCCATGAAAGTGGAGAGGCTGTTTTCGACGCCTGCCTGCCAGTTCGGCTCCTTCGCGCCGGTGGCGAACGATCCCATCGAAAGCGGGATGTTGTAGTAGTCCGCGAGGACGTTGGTGGCCGCGCCGAAGAGGAAGTCTTCGGGACCGCCGCCGGTGTACGCGCCCGAGCGCAGGTCGGAGGCGGTCTGCGCGGCGGCGTAGAAGACCGGCGCGCCGGGGAAGGCCAGCTGCAGGAGGGCCGTCCCCGCGAGGACTTCGGCGTTGCCCACCGCCAGATTGCCCGCCAGCGCGGCGGGTCCGGTGGTGAGGCAGGCGGCCATCGTCATGAAACCGGTCGGGATGCCGGCTTCGGCGGCGAGCAGCGCGGCGTCCACCGATCCGCCGTCGTGTCCGAGCGGGGGCGCGGTGCATTGCATCAGCGAAAGGACGGGGCGTTCGCGCAGTTTGTCCCTGCCGCCCGCGATCAACGCGGCCATTTCGATGGCGGCCCGCGCCTCGTGGACGGTGTAGATCGACTCCGTCTGGACGTGCTTGGTGGAGTTTTCCCAGATGGTTTTGATCTCGTGCAGGCCGCGCGTCTCGGCGGGTTTGTCCTGCGCGCTGACGGGAACCCAGTGGAAGGCGACCTCCTCGGTCGCGTCGGCGATGCGGGCGATGTCGCGCACGTCGTCGAGTTTGGACATGCGGCGGGCGCCGGTCTCGATGTCGATCACTTCCACGCCGCAGCCGTCCGTGCCGACGTAGACGTGGTTGCCGTCGAGGGGCAGGTCCTGTTGGGAATCGCGCGCCGCCAGCGTGTAGACGGGCGGCGCCTTCTTCAACGCCTCTTCGATGACGCGCGGCTTGACTTTGACGATCTTCTTTTCAAAGTCCACGTCCGCGCCGCTGGCCGCCCAGATCTCCAGCGCGCGCGCCGACGGGAATCGCACGCCGACGTTTTCGATGATGTGCAGGGTCGCGTCGTGAATCCGCTTCACTTCGGCGGGCGTGAGGACTTCCAATTTCAATTTCGGATTGGAAATGGATTTTATTTTCCTGGTCATTGGCGTTCCGCCTTCATAATTCATAATTCTGAATTCAGAATTATGAATTATGCCTCGCCCATGAGTTGTTTTGCCATTTGCACCGCGCCGATGGCGTCTTCCGAATAGCCGTCGGCTTCGATGCGCTGCACCCACTCGCGGGTGACGGGCGCGCCGCCGACCATCACGTGGATCTTTTTGCGCAGGCCCTTCGCGTCCAGTTTCTCGATGACTTCCTTCTGGCGGATCATCGTCGTCGTCAACAGCGCGGAGAGACCGATGATGTCCGCGTCGATTTCGAGAGCCTTCTCGATGATCTTGTCGGACGGGTTGTCCACGCCCATATCCACCACGGTGAAGCCCGAAGCCCCCAGCATGGTGGCGACGAGCGATTTGCCGATCTCGTGGATATCGCCTTCGACAGTCGCCATCACGACCTTTCCGAGAGTCTTGCGCTCGGAGCCTTTCTTGGCGAGTTCCGGCTCGAGCGTGGCGACGGCGGCTTTCATCGCCTCGCCCGCCATGACGAGTTCGGGCAGGAAGGCTTCGCCCGCGGCAAACGCGTCGCCGACCGTGTTGACGCCGACCACGAACCCGTCGGTGATGGCCGTCAGCGGGTCCATCCCCTCGGCGATGGCCTGCTGCGCCAGCTGCACCGAGACGTCCGAATCGCCGTCAATGATGGATTGCGCCATTTTGTCTAAAAGTTCCTGTGACATGGGATTCTCCTTATGTCTGATTGTCTCATAGTCTGGTCGTCTATGGTCTGGTAGTCCGATGGTCGGATGGCCGCGAAGGGGCAAGACCGTTCGGCGATTGGACCATTCGACTTTCAGAACGCTGGACTGAAAATTGCCGTTCCTTCTGTTGGATGAGTTCACGCGGTATTCCCAGATAATTTTGAAGGTCCTTTCCGATGGTGAGGATGTGGCCGCGCGCCGCGCGCCGCGCGGCCGCGGGGTCGCGTCCCTCGACGGCTTCGAGGATGGCGCGGTGTTCGGCCTGCTCGCGGCGCAGGCTTTCGGTCAACGCTTCGGGATGACGGAACATGGCTTCGTAGAGCATCCAATCGGGAAATTTGGCCGCCGCCATTTCATAGAGACGCGCCAGCAGCGGACTTCCGCTCATGGCGACGATGGACGCGTGGAACCGACGGGAGGCCTCGCGCAGCCGGGACATGTCTTCGAGGCGGACGAGGTTGGAGGTTTCGTCGAGGATCCGCTTCGCTTCCTGGACCTGGAGCCGGGTCGCGGCTTCGGACGCGAGCGCGGCCCCCAAAGGTTCAAGGACGAGGCGCAATCCATAGGCGTCGAGCATCTCGGCGTGGGTCAGTTCGAGCACGCGCACGCCGCGATAGGGGACGCGTTCCGCCAGTCCCGAGGCCACCAGCATGTCCAGCGCCTCGCGGACGGGCGTCATGCTGACGCCAAGCGACGAGGCGATGTCCTCCTGTCTCAGCCACTCGCCGGGATGGATCTCCCCCGCGATGACGCGCTTGTGGAGCGATTCGAAGGTCTCGTTGCGCAGGGACTGGCGGGTGGACATGGGTACATTATATATAATTTTTGGGAAGTGGCAAGTGGGGAAGCAGGCGCGGTACGCGTTACGTGAACGACGTTCTTCTCTACTGTTCACTTAAAAACGAGGCGCCCCCGGCCGGGGTCGAACCGACAACCTACTGATTCGAAGTCAGGCGCTCTGTCCATTGAGCTACGGGGGCGTAGGGTAATTATACACAGGAAAAATAATGTTGACAGTCCCCTTTAATTCTGATATTATCCGTCAACATTACCGTAAATCTTACAAGGAGAAATCCATGCTTACTGAAATCGCAACCCAACACATCGAAGTTTCTCCCGCCGCGGCGCAGGCTGTGCAGGGGATTCTTGCTGAACGCCAGTTGGAAGGATACGCGCTGCGCGTCTATGTGGCGGGCGGCGGATGCTGCGGCGTCAACTTTGGCATGGCGCTCGACAACAACATCCGCGACGTGGATACCACTTTCGACTCGAAGGGAATCAAACTTGTGGTGGACTCGTCCTCGCTGGATTATCTGCGCGGCGCCTCCATTGACTTCGTGAACGACCCTGTGCAGGGGAGCGGTTTCGTGATCAACAATCCGAACGCCGGTCACAGCCACGGGGAGGGCGGCTGCGCCTGCGGCGGCGGGGGCGGACACGACCATGGCGACGGCGGCGGATGCGGTTGCGGCGGCGGTTCGTGCGGCTGCAGCAGTAACTGAAATTGCTTGCTCGGAAGCAAAACGGCAGACAAACATCTGCCGTTTTTTTGTTGGTTATTTCAGTCCAAACCAACCCCGGGCAAATTTACGAACAGATTTTGCAATTTCAATGGCTTCTTTGGCATCTTCCACTGTCGGCATTTCCCCAGGATATCGTGTCGCAACCGCATAATCGCTTAGAACGGTCAGCAGCGCGGTGGAAAAACTTGTCAGGATTCCGTTTTCGATGCAGATCGTATTTAACGCAGAAAGGTCGTGGGTCTTTGGAAAATACGCCTTTCTTGAAACCAGCATGGCTTTGAGATACTTCTCCGCGGATTGCTGTGAATGAAAGCAGGAATTTACCGTGGAAGGTCTGCTTCCTCGTAGAAGTCTATGCGCTGAGCGCCAATCTTCTTCAGCGTATTTCACCCATTCCAACGGGTTAGTTGGATCGCTCATACAAAACCTTCCCTTTGGAGACAATTTCTTTGATGAACACATCGCCTTTCTTTAGCGCGCTTGCCAATTCATCGGGCGTCTTTACAATGATATCCACAGGAAAAGGGCGAGGATAGAGCAACAGGGATGTGGAAATCAGGTTCTTTCGTTTATTTCCCCTGGCGACAACCAGTAAATCCACATCGCTATCCGGGGTAGGCTTGCCATACGCGTAAGAACCGAAGAGGATGATCTTTTCGGGTTTGAGTTCCGCCACGATGCGCTTGATCGCGTGTGGAAGTGTTTTAGACACAGATGGGAACCCAGTGGGGCGGACTTTGGTTTTGATTGGTAACATGAAATCTCCTCGCCTGATTTTATCAGCGTTCCAGCAGTCCCAGCAGCACGGGCAGCAACTGTTTTTTTCGGGAGACCACGCCCTGCGCGTCGCGCGTCCCGTCGGGGAGGGGCGGGTAGGGCAGGTCGTTGAGGATGGGCGGCGCGGACGAGGTCAGGATGAGGCGGCTTGTGCCGCGCACCACGTCGGTGATGAGGAGGATGGCGAAGTCGAGTCCGCGCTTGTCCTTGAGCGCGTCGAGCGCGGACGTAAGCGGGGCGAGATGTTCGCCGAGCTGCAGGAGGTCGGTCACTTCGGCCTGCGCCACCGCGAATTTGAACCCGCCCGCCTCGAAGGATTTGATGTCCGTGCTGACGACTTCCGCGGGTCTGCGGTTGGAAAGTCCCGCGCCCGCCGAGAGGACTTTCTGCCCGTAGGTTTGGATCGTCTCGCCCGCCAGCGGACTCCCGCCCGCGAAGGCCCAGCGCGACAGCCGCTCGGCGGCGGCTTTGTCGCGCGGCGTGGAGGTGGGAGAGGTCAGGATGAGGGTGTCCGCCAGAAGTCCCGCGAGAAGCGCGCCAGCCAGGGCGGGAGGCATGGAGAGTCCCGCTTCGGCGGCCTGTTCTGTCACGAGCGTGGAGGTCGAGCCGACGATGTCCACCGTGAAGCGGATCGGCGCGTGGGTGTGCGGGTTGCCGAGGCGGTGGTGGTCGAGGATCTCGAGCAGTTCGGCTTCCTCGAGCGCGGCGATGGCCTGGCGCGGCTCGTTGTGGTCCACGAGGATGATCTTGAGGCGCGGCGGGTTGAGCGCGTCGCGCTGGCGGGCGATGCCGAGGTAGCGTCCGTCCTCGTCCACGATCCAGTAGTCGTTGTAGTCGTCGCGCAGGATGCGGTTGAGCGAATCGCGGATGTGCGCGCCCGCCGTATATTTCGGGACGCTAGTGTCGGCCGCGTCTTTGCACGGCGCGGACATCATCTCGCGCACGGTGGCGTCGCCCGGGCGCGGGCCCAGCACGTTGGCGAAGTAGTTGAAGAGGCTGAGCCCGTTGACGATGCCGTAGGGTTTGCCGTCTTCGCCGACAATGGGGGCGAGGCCGCCGGTTTTGCTGGCGAGCGTCCATGCCGCGCCGAGTTGGGCATTGGGCGCGAGCGTGTCGAGTCGCTTCATCACGGATTCGAAACGCGGCGAGGCGTCGGTGAGCAGCACGGGCGCGTCGAGGCCGAGCGTCTTCAACACCCAGGCGGTTTGCGGATTGAGCGCGCCGGCGCGCGCCGCGACCGCGTTCGCCCCGTCGCGTTCGCGCAGCAGCCAGGCGTAGCCCATCGCCGAGGCGATGGAGTCGGTGTCGGGGTTGACGTGACCGATGACGTGGATGAGGTCTGTCATGCGACGGGTCCGTTATTTCGAGCGGAGCGCCTTCCACACTTTCTCGGGCGTGATCGGGTTGTCGTCCACGTCCACGCCGACCGCGTCGAAGACCGCGTTGCCCACCGCGGGCGCGACGCCGTCCATCGGGATCTCCGCCACCGCCTTGACGCCAAACGGGTGCGTCGGCTCGAAGGTCTCCACGAAGATGGTCTCCAGTTCGGGCATCTCGTCGGCGCGGAAGACGTGGTAGCGGTCGAGGTCGCGTTCGAGGGCGCGTCCCTTTTCGTCGTAGCGCATCTCCTCGCAGACCGCGTAGCCGAGGGCCTGAGTCATGCCGCCTTCGATCTGTCCCGAGGCGGTGAGTGGGTTGACGATCACGCCCGAGTCCACCGCCATGACGAGTTTGTCCACGGTGACCGCGCCGGTCTCGGTGTCCACGGTCACTTCGGCGAACTGGGCCGCGAACGGCGGCGGCGAGGACGGCGAGACGTGCGAAGCCACGCCCATGATCTGTTCCTGCTCGCTTCTGTGCAGCGTGTCCAGCGCGACCTCGGCGAGCGAGACCGATTTCCCGTCCGGCGCGACTGCCTGGCGATTCGCCAGTCGGATGTTCGACGGCTCGGATTCTCCCAGCATCTTCGCGGCGCGGATTTTGATCCGCTCGGCGCAGATTTGCGCGGCTTTGGTCGCGGCCGCGCCGGAGATGTAGGTTGTCGAGGACGCGTACGCGCCCTTGTCGAATGGCGTGAAGTCTGTGTCGGATGAGTAGCAGATGATGTCGTCCACCGGCACGCCCAACACTTCGGCGGCCATCTGCGCCAGGACGGTGTCCGAGCCGGTGCCGAGGTCGGTCGCGCCGACGAGGAGATTGAAGGAGCCGTCGTCGTTCATCTTGATGGACGCGCCGCCCATATCGAGGTAGGGAATCGCCGTGCCTTGCATCACCAGCGCGACGCCGATCCCTTTGCGTTTCGCGTTCGACGTTCCATGCCCGGCGTTGCGCCAGGACTCGTTTCCAAATTTGTCGTCCCAGCCGATCGCGGCGCGGCCCTGCGCGACGCATTGTTCCAGTCCAACCGTGTGGATGATCTCGGGACGCGGCTCGCGGCCCTCGTTCCACGCCGTGCTGAAGGGATGGAATTCGCCTGGCCGAATCACATTCTTCAGGCGGAACTCGATGGGGTCGAAGCCCATCGCCCGCGCGACCTTTTCCAAATGGCGGTCGAGCGGCCAATAGCCCTGCGGGACGCCGTAACCGCGGAACGCGCCCGCGGGCGGGGTGTTGGTGTAGACCACGTCGGCGTAGAAGCGGATGTTCGGCGATTTGCGATATTCGCCGTCGCCGACGTACAACGCCATGGCTTTGTGGCCGGTGTTGCCGGTTACGGTCAACGCGTGACAGCCGTACGCGCCCGTGTCCGAAAGCGCGTACATTTCGTTGGCGGTGATCGTCCCGTCGCGTTTCACGCCCGTCTTCATCCTGATCCGCATGGGATGGCGCGAGCGCGCCGCGATGAATTCCTCCTCGCGCGTGTACTCGTAGATCACCGGGCGTTTGGTGGCGATGGTCAGATGCGCGGCCACGTCCTCGATCAACACCTCCTGTTTGCCGCCGAATCCGCCGCCGATGCGCGGCTTGATGACGCGGATGCGTTTGACGGGCAGTCCCAGCACGGGGGCGAGTTGGCGCCGCGCGTGGAACGGCACCTGCGTGGACGTGCGAATCACGAGGCGGTCGTCCTCGTCCCAATACGTGACGCAGACGTGCGGTTCGATCGAGACTTGCTGGACTTTCGGCACGCTGTATTCGGCTTCGAAAATTTCATCCGCTTCGGCGAATCCCTTTTCGACGTCGCCGATGTCAATGCGGATCTCGGCGGCGAGATTTTTCTCTGGATGCGAATCGGCGAAGTTGACGTACTCCGGCTCATCGTGAATCTGTGTCGGGCTGGTCATCGCCTCGCGCGAATCCAGGATGGCGGGCAGGATCTCATATTCGACTTCGATCAACGCCAGCGCCTGCTCCGCGATCTCCGGCGTCTCCGCCGCGACGAACGCCACGCGGTCGCCCACGAAGCGGACTTTGTTGTCCAGCGAGAACGAGTCCAGCGGACCGGGGATCGGGTCGGACTGCCCCGCGGTGGAGTAGACGACGCGCGGGATGTCCTGCCAGGTCAACACCGCCGCGACCCCTTCAAGTTCACGCGCGCGGCGGGCGTCTATCCGCTTGATGCGGGCGTGCGCGTGCGGCGAGTGCAGCACTTTGGCGTGGAGCAGTCCGCGCTTTTCGAGGTCCGCGGCGAAGGCGGGTTTGCCCTGCACCAACTTGACCGCGTCCACTTTGATCTCGGGCTTGCCGACGGTCTGCCAGGTTTTCGACTCGGGCGTGACGACGACTCTGGGTCTGGTCAGCAGGACGGTGGCTGAGTCGGTCGGCAAATCGGCGTTTGGCAGGTCGGCAGTCGGCAGGTTGGTGGATTGATCGCCCCAACTCACCAGGTCCCAATTCACGGGTTCTTCGCCGCGCATGACCGCCGCCGCTTTCAACACGGCTTGCACAGGTTTGAGATAACCCGTACAGCGGCACAGCACGCCCGAAATCGCCTCGCGGACTTCATCCTCGGTAGGATTCGGATTCCTGTCGAGCAGCGACTTCGCGGCGAGGATTTGCGCGGGCGTGCAATATCCGCATTGGATCGCGCCGTTTTCGACGAAGGCTTTCTGCAGGGGATGAAGCCCGTCGGTGAGTTTCCATCCCTGTTCGGGATGCTCGCCGAGCGCTTCGATGGTGGCGACCTTGTGACCTTCGGCTTGCGCGGCCAGCATGGATCCCGCGTTGACGGGGCGTCCATCCAGCAGGACGGTGTCCGAACCGCTCAAGCCGTGTTCGTCGCCGAATTTCACACCGTGGAAGCCGAGTCCGCGCAGGGCGGAGAGGAGTGTGGTATGGACGGGCGCTTCGATTTCGTGGTCAACGCCGTTGATATGGAGAGTGAGGTTCATTGCGCGATTCCTTCCAGGCATCGTTTCGCCAATGTCGCGGCCGCATCCTGGCGATATGCCGCGCTGGCCCATTCGTCCGCCGCTTCGTGACAGGCGTTGCGGGCCGCGGTTCCGACGCCGCCGAATTCGGCCCCGTCCAGCGCGAGGCAGGGAGATTTGCCCCAGCCGCCGACCGCGAGACGCGTCCGCGCGGGACCCCATTGGGCGAGGCCCGCGCAGACGATGGGTTTGTCGGACGGCGTCCGCGCCGCGTATTCGAACGCGAATTTGGCGTGAAGAGGGATTGCGATCTGGATGATGAGTCCGCGCGGGCGCAGCGGCAGGAATTCGCCGACGCCGATCTCGGACGGTTGCTTGCCGGCGATAGCGACCTTCGCGTCCAGAGCCAGGAGCGCGCAGGCAAAGGGAGAGCGTCCGTCGCTCGCGACCAGCGTCCCGGCGGCTGTCGCGGCGTTGCGGATGTTAAGCGGCGCTTCGAGTTTGAGCGCGGTTTTCAACGCGGGCGGACAATGTTCAGATTCGAGCAGGGCTTGCAGCGTGCAGGCCGCGCCGATTTCCAGTTCGTTGCCTTTCACGCGGAGCGAGTCCAGGCCGAGGAGTTGGAGATCGACGACGGAGACAGAGTCCGCTTGCGGGTGGGAAAGAAGCGTCCCGCCGCCGAGCGGAACGACGTCGGGTTGCGCGAGAAGCGTCAGGGCTTCGTCCAAAGTTTGGGGGCGGTGATAAGTTGTGATCATATTGACCTCCGCCCTTATTATAAAGTAGGTCACGCTTTCGCGTGACCTGCTTGAGGGTTGGCGCCCAATCTGCTTTTACCCGGGCTGGGTGTACGGCGCGCGCTCGGGCAGGAGGTATTGCTGTTGGAGCGCCTGGACGAGGATGTAGAACGCCGTCCCGTCGCTGTAGTGACCGGTGAACATCCAGGCGGGTTGCAGATAAAGTTGGTCGGGCTCGAAATCGCCGACGTGGTAGCGCGGGTCGGGCATGTAGTAGACGAGTTCGACGCGCTGGATGGCGAGCGTGGGCGGGGTGTAGGGGCCCTCCGTCGCCTCGTCCACGACGTAAACCTGGTCCGCCGAAATTTGCAGTTCCTGCGCCTCGCCGTTGTCGGGATTGATCGCCGTCGCTGCGGAGAAGACTCGCACGGCGGGATAGCCGCCGAACGATTCGTCGGGGACGATCAAGCCTTCGATCAACACCTCATCACCGAGATTGCCAACTGTTGAGCCATCCACGCCGCCGCCCGGGTTGAACTGCACGTACGTTTTGCCGTCGTCTGCGGTGAAGAGCGTGGCGGGCTGGCCGTTGAGCGTGACGGGCGTCTGCTTGCCGCGCAGGATTTGGAATTGCAGGCCGGGGAAGGGAATCTCGTAACGCTCGACCTTCAGGACGACCTGTCCTTCTTGCGATTCGATGCTTCCCCAAACATCCACAGGGCGGCCCTGGTAGGCTTGCAGGGCCTCCAGGTTTTCGCCTTCGAGCGGCAGTGAGGGGTAAACCGCGTTGTCGTTGATGAAGCCGTAGTCCACGCGCTGGCTGCCGTCCGCCTGTTTGTAGATGGTGATGGAAAGGTAGCCGCGCATCCCTTCCACTTTTTGCGGGAGCGATGAAGCGGACGCGGGGATGATCAGCGTTTGGTCAATGGTCAGGGTGGAGCAATCGGCTGGCAGGTCGTTCGCCGCGAGCAGTTCATCCACCGAGACGCCAAGTTTGTACGCGATGCTCAGGCAGGTGTCTCCCGCGACGACAGTGTACGTGGAAGATTCGCCGCCGCCACCGCCGCCTCCCATCGGCGCGGGCGTGGGGAAGGGGACGGGCGCGCCGGTGAGGTTGAGTTTGTAGAATCCCAGTCCGCCTCCGCCGCCTCCGCCTCCGCCCTGTACGTTGCGGAGGTCAATAGATTTCCAATCGAAAGTGTCGCCGAGACGCACGCCGACGACGAAAACGCTGTCCAGCGGCAGGGGAAGGTCGGACGCGTCGGGCAAGACGAGAATCTCGTCGTCCATCGTATTCAGGATGACCTGTCCGTTTTGCAGGCTGATCGCGCCGAGCAAGCCGTCTTCATTGCCTGCATAGACTTTCCACGATTCGAGTTCGAATGTCCGCACGCCGTTTGCTTCGTGGAATTGACCAGTCGCCGCGACGAAGGTATTGTCGAATTGGGCGGGAATATCGGCGGTGTTGCCGGTCACTGTGTAACCGTCCAATGTGACGAACGGCGCGCCGCCCTCCGCAGAGCGGACCGAATTCAGGTAGCCGTAGAGGGTGATGGTCGCGTCGAGAGGGCGCGGCCTTAGCCAGGTCTGGATGGGCGCGCTGGGCGAGATCATGCCCTCGATCACGCCGGTCGTCCGCGCGGGGTCAGACATATTTTCTGGATGGAGGAACAGTTGAAAGGCTGTCTCCGCGCTGATAATCCCATATTGGCCGAGCGTTTCATATTTTGGCAGCGCGGCGTCCACAGAAAGGATGCCCTGCGCGTCCAGTTGGAATCGTAATCCCGCGCACTTGAAGTGTTCGTAGCAGATGATATTTCCATCGGGTGTGAGCGGCGCGGCGATATATCCGCCGTAGAGCGGGCTTGGATGGATCTCATAGGCAAAGTCGAATCCGTGCGATTGCATGAATTCGTCAATCAACGCCTCGGCGTTCGCGGGCGGAGCGCTGTTGTTGATGGCCGCGACGTAACGCGGATAATCGGGATAGTATTGAAAATACTGGTCCGAGCGGACGTGAAGCCGCTGGTTGCCGTCCACAACCAGGAAATCCCTTTCAAGCGGCAGGGTCGCGGTTTCGCCGTTCACCTTGTAGATTGCGCCGTTCATGCCGAATCGCGCTGCCAGCGCGCGGGCGTCCTCCAGCGTTGCGTGACGATCCGTCTGGTAGTTGTAAACCGCCGCTTCTGCGGGCAAGGAGGGCAATTCCGTCTGCAAATAAACGGTCATCCCGTGGCGGTCATAGGCTTTGCCGTCGGGCTGGTTTACGGTCGCTTGCACGGCGATCGGTTTCGGCGTTGGAACGAGCGTGGGCGTGCCGACCCCTGCGGGCTGTGGCGGGATCGGCGCGAGGTTGCGGATGCCCCAATAGAACAGGAGCGCCAGCGTCGCAAGCGCGACCGTCCAGCCGAGGGTGGGCAGGAAATTGCGAAACGACGGAAGCGCGAATCCGCGTTTGGGTTTGTGCGCGGCCTTGAGTTTGGACTCGAGTTCGGCCGCGAAGATCGGGTTGGGTTGGATGGAATTCGCGACGCGCTCCAGTTTTTTCTGCATGGCGTCATCGCGGGGATTTAAAGGTTCGTAAGTCATTGTTCCACCTCCAGCGCGAGGGAGGTTCGCTCGCGCAGGTCTTGCAAGCCGCGCGAGACAAGCATTTTGACGGCGGCTTCGCTTTTGCCGAGCGTTTGCGCGGCTTCGGCATACGTCAAACCGCCGAAGTGGATCAGCACGACAGCCTCGGCGCGTTCGTGACTGATCTGACGCAGCGCCCGCGCCGTCGCTTCGATCTGGATGCGCGTCAGCGCGGACTTGTCGGTGGGCGCGCCGGCCGCGGGCAGGTTCAGCGCGGCTTCGAGCGGAACCTCGTGATGGCGCCCGCGAAAGAAGAGGGCGCGGCGTCTCGAGGCGATCCCCATCAACCAGGCCGCGAAGACGCCCTCCCCGCGGTAGGAATGGATCCCCTCCAGCGCGGCGAGGAAGGTTTGCGAGGTCAGGTCTTCCGCGTCTTTGACGTTCCCCGTGTGCGCCATGTGATAGCGATAGACGCGCGTCACGTGACGGCGGTAAAGTTCGGCGAAGGCCTGCGCGTCGACTTGCGCGGCGCGGGCCAGTTCGAGTTCGTCCATGGGCGGGCTTTCTGCTTGCAGTATTGTGGAAACCATAAGCCTCCTGTGTGAATTGCGCGCGTTAACATGTTACAGGAGGCAGGGAAAGGTAACAGGGAAAATCAGTCGGGATAGACCTTCCAGCCCAGCCGTTCGAGGTCTTCGGCGGGAGGCTGTTCGGGCAAGTTGACGAGGATGGCGGCGGCCTCGGCCAGCAGTTCCCCGTCCGCGTCGTAGATGGCGGCTGTCGCCTCGGCGGTCCAGCGCATCCGCTTGACGCGCCGACCGACGATCTTGAGCGGCTGTCCCACTGGAACTTTCTTCTTGTATTTCACCTTCAACTCGGCGGTGTACATGAATTGCGAGGCAGCCGCGTCGGTTCCCATGAACGAACGGCCGGTCGCTTCGTCGAGGATGGCGGCGGTGATGCCCCCGTGCAAAATGCCCGGATAGCCCTGGTAATTTTCGGGCGCGGTATATTCGGCGGTCACTTCGCCGGGCGCGGTCTCGTAAAAGTGCATGTGCAGCCCGATGGGATTTTCAAGTCCGCACACGAAGCATTGCAGGGAATTGGGTTGTTTGGTTTTCATGGCGATTCCTTTTGGATGCGGATTAAAGATTTACACGGAAGAAATTTTTCTGTCGCAAACACTTTAATGGCTTATCCCTGCGAGCGCTTCGACGCCTTTGGCGTCTCGCAATGACAGCGGAACAGCGAGGATTGCAACAAAGCATCTATGAACGGGGGGCGCCCCAAACGATGGAAATTTTGAATCCTGAAGTTCTATTTCGGGAAAGCCGCAAGCCGCAAGTAGAACTTGCGGAATCCTTTTCATTCATGCCAGCAAGAAGAAATTAAAAAATCCGTATGCCCGTGAAATCCGCATAATCCGTGGGCAGAGATCTTTTACTTCTCGGCCCAGTGGACGGCAATCGTCCCGAACATCATGCGTTTGAAAAAGATTTTTTTGAAGCCGACGGCGGCCATCAACGCGGCGAGTCGTTCGGCGGTGACGAAATTCTCGGCGGTATCGGGCAGGTACCGGTAGGCGTCGCGCATTCCCGAGAGCAAGCCGCCGAGCGCGGGAATGACGACGTGCATGTGAACCCAGATGAACGGCGAGAGGATGTTTTTCTTCGGGCGCGTGGCGTCGAGGACGACGATCCGTCCGCCGCGCTTGAGGACGCGGTACTGCTCCGCCAGCGCCTTGTGGACGTCGGTCACGTTCCGCATCAGGAACCCCGAAACGGCCGCGTCGAAGGACGCGTCCGCGAAGGGGAGGCGGAGCGCGTCCGCGGCGGAGAAGGGGAGACGGCCGGCGCGCTGTCCGACGCGCATCATCGCGAGGGTGAAGTCTGCCGCGACGACGCGGGCTGCGGGCTGTTGACGAAGGGCCGCGCGCGCCAGGTCGCCGGTCCCCGCTCCGATGTCCAGGAGCGAGGCGTGAGGTTTGAGTCCAGCGAGGCGAACGACGAATCGCCGCCAGCGCACGTCCTGGAATCCCGTCATTAATCGATTCATCAGGTCGTAGCGATGGGCGATGCGGGCGAACATATTTCGGACGTAGTCGGCGCGTTCCTGTCCGGCGAGTTGGGTCATGGGCGATTGGTATTCGGCGCTCCGCGCGAAGCGCTTACGTTTGCGGGAGGTCTGTTTGAGGTCGAATTATGACGCGAGGAAGAGTCCGACTGCAACGAGGAGGGGCGTCAGCAGGTTGACGATCACGTTTTGCCCGAGGTGCGGAATCAGTTTGGCGATGTCTTCGGAGTGTTGATACGCGCCGCGCCCCGCGGGGACGGCGACGAGGAGGGTCGCCATTCCGAGCAGGGACCAGAAGGGCAGATAGCCGAGGAGGACGCAGACGATCAACGTCAGATAGGCGAGCGCGAGGAAGGCGATGTAGACCAGGCTGCCGACGCGTCTTCCAAATTGGATGGGGAGGTGCGCGCGTCCGACCTGGCGATCCGCGTCCGCGTCGGGGAATTGGTTGAGCAGGAGCAGGTCGCTGACGAGGAAGGTTGGGATGAGCGAAGCGAGCGCGGCTTGCAGGGAGTAACTGCCCGTCAGGACGAAGTCCGTCCCCATAACCATGAGGACGCCGAAGCTGAGGCCCGGCGCGATCAGGCAGAGGAACCAGTTGCGCGTGAGCCAGACGGTGTACACGACGATGATGACCGCTCCCAGAACGCCGAGAGGGAGAAGTCCCGTCCCGTAAACGCCGGTGAAAAATAACCCGATCAATAGCGTTATGAGGAGCGCGCTGACGGCGGTGGCGAACGCGGTTTTGGCGGCTTGTGGACGCGCGGGGAGAGTCCCGCTCCCGCCGCTGAAGGGAGTCCGGCTGGTCAGCGCGTCCAGCCCGCTTTTGAAATCGAAGTATTCGTTGAACGCGTTGACGCTGATGTGCGCGGCGACCCCGCCGATCAGGGCGAGGAGCGCGTACAACCAGTTGATGTGTCCCACGCGCCAGAGCGCGATGCCTGCTCCGAGCGCCACGCAGACAGGCGGCAGGAGCAGGAAGGGCAGGCGCATGGGGCCGAGGATGTCGTTAAGGGTGAGTTTGGATTTCATGAATTGCCTCGTTTTGTCTTGTTTGTCGCGAGCCGGTTATTCCATCGCCAGTTCCACGTAATCCTCGGTGACGGCGGGTTGCCCGCTTGCGCCGAGGATTTGCAGGAGCTCGGCCACCATGCCCGCCTTGCGCTGGGCGTCGCCGCGGCTCCACGTGCGGGATTTGACTTCGAGGAAGCTGCCGAGTTTGGGCGCCTTCACGTTATCCAGGTTGATGAAGAACTCGGTATCCTTGTAGCGGATCAGCCAGCGCAGTCGGTCTTTGTGCAGCTCGATTTCACGCAGGGGCTTGAAGTATTCGCGGTAGAAGCGCAGGCTTTGAGTGGCCGGCGCGAGGAAGCGCGACCGCGACAGCAGCACTTCTTTGGCAAAGGCCCCTTCCCGTTTCTGCCCAATCAGCGTCAGGCGCGAGCGCACGTTGACAATGTGATGGTCGCCGTCGAGGAATTCGTCTTCGCGGTAGCGGATGCGTCCCTGCGCGGGATCGTCGAAGAGGAAGTAAGTGTCGTGCTGGTCGTAGTGACGCAGGCGCATGATCTCGATTTCGGGATGTTCGAGTCTTTCCTTGACCTTGAGCGGCTCGCCCAATTCGACCTTGACCTGCACCTCGAAGGATTCCTCCTCCATCGAGCCGCCCAGCGCGATCAGTTTCGACAGCACCGACTGCTCGCGTTCGATCAGGAAGGCGTCTATCTTTTTCGCCACTTCCTGCGCCTGCGCCAGCAATTCCTTTTCATTCAGCGTCAACAACTGGCGCTCGCGCATCAACCATTTGCCGTTCACCATCACGTCCGTCACGTCGGTGGACTTGGCGGCATAGACGATCTGGGCGTAGGCGTTGTTGGGATCGCGGCGGAAGCGCGGCGAGTTGTGCAGCGGGGTGATGTCAACCAGGATCAGGTCGGCGCGGCGGCCCGGGGTGAGCGACCCGGTCAGGTGTCCGATGTGAAGCGCCTGCGCGCCGAGACGGGTTGCCATCGTCAGCGCGGTCTGCGCGGGGACGGAGGTCGGGTCGTTGCTGACGGCTTTGGCGACGAACGAGGCGAGTCGCACTTCCTCGAACATGTCGAGGTCGTTGTTGGACGAGGGGCCGTCGGTGCCGATGCCGACGTTGAGTCCCACTTCGAGCATCTTCGTGACGGGCGCGAATCCCGACGCCAGTTTAAGATTGGACGAGGGGTTGTGACTCACGCCCGCGCCGTGATTCTTGAGCGTGCGGATCTCGCCGGGATCCACATGGACGCAATGCGCGGCGATGACTTTGGCCTCGAACAGTCCCTGCTTTTTCACGTAGGGGATGACGGGCATGCCCTGTTCATTGCGGATGTTTTCGACTTCGAGCGCCGTCTCGGAGAGATGGATGTGCAGCGGCACGTCGAACTCTTTGGCGAGTTCGGCGGATTCGCGTAATATATCGGGAGTGGTGGTGTAGGGCGCGTGCGGCGCGATGGCGGGGACGATCAACTCGTGCCCCTTCCAGCGTTGGATGAAACCGCGCGCCCGCGCGATCCCGTCTTCGTACGAGGGCGCGTCGGAGGTCGGGAACTTGAGGACGGATTGCCCGCAGACGGCGCGCAGTCCCGCCTCGACGGTGGCTTTGGCGACGTCCTCCTCGAAGAAATACATGTCGTTGAAGCAGGTCACGCCCGAGCGGATGAACTCCGCGCAGGCGATCTTCGTCCCGAGCTGGACGAATTCGGGCGAGAGGAACTCGCGCTCCACCGGCCACATGTATCCCAGCAGCCAGACGTCGAGCCGCAGGTCGTCGGCCAGGCCGCGCATGAGCGTCATCGGGACGTGGGTGTGCGCGTTGACGAGGCCCGGCATCAATATCTTCCCGCCGCAGTCGAAGATCTCTCCGGCGGAAAATTCCTTTTTGATCTCGTCTTCGGGGCCGACGGCGAGGATGGAATCCCCGCGCACGGCGACCGCGCCGCGTTCGTGTTGGGTCAGTTTTTCGTCCATGGTGAGGACGAGGGCGTTGGTGAAAATAATATCCGCTTGTTGGGTCATTCGGTCTCCTGTTAGACAAATTGAAAAATTTGTCCTGTTCGATGTTTGCCGTTCTGGCGCACGGATGGCGCGGATTTTGCGGACCCGCACGGGAGAATTTTTACAATCCGTGGAAGTCCGTCGTTTTCCGTGAAATCCGCGTACAGATGAATTCGATTACGGCGATTTTGTAAACTTCCGAAGCCGGATGACTTCGGAAGCGTGATGACTGGGGTAAAGTTGCCTTATACTACCACAAACCGTCCAGCTGGAATTCGGGTTTAACGCGTCCAATTCAGGAACATCAGCAGGGCTTGCAGGTTGCTCTCGAAATCGGTGTCGCGGTGGTTGTTGAGTTCCATGTCCACTGCCGCCGCGCCCATCGAGACGGCGTAATCGGCCAGCGTCCCCTGGTAGATGCAGCCGGTGTCGAGCGGCGGGAAGGGATAGCCGGTGATCTTGGCGAGGGCTTTCGCCAGGCGGATGGAGTCCGCGTCCCAGGGATCGCCGCCGGGGAAGACGCCCAGCGCGGCGCTGTGGTAACTGATGAGCGCGTCCACGCGATGCTGCTCGATGAAGCGGATGAGGGCGCGCGTCTCCGGCTCGGAGGCGGGGAAGTCGCCGCCGGTCAGCGGCAGGTCTTTCCAGCAGCCGTCGCGGTCCCAATCCTCCTGCCAGTTGACGGGGAAATTGCGGTTCAGGTCCACGCCGCGTTCGTTGGCGCGGCCGAATTTGTCGTGACCGCGCGCGTCGCCGTCGGGGTTGAGGCTGCGGAGGATGTAGAGCGTCACGTTTTCGGGGATGTCCTGCGGGTTGGCGTCGAAGTGCGTGATCAACTCGTCGGCGAGGGCGATGGTGTTCCATTCGTAGCCGCCGTGGATCCCCGCCACGATCATGCGTTGAGTCTCTCCCTCGCCGAAGGTATAGACTTCGATGGGGCGCCCGCGCGCGGAAAGCCCGATGACGGCGGCGCGTCGGCCGGAAGTCAGGAAGAGGGGTGTGGGCGTGACGGGAGGAATCAGCGTGGCGGGCGGGTCGGGAGGAGTGAGCGAATTTAGTGTAGCGATCGCATGAGGTGAAAATGTGGGCGGTATGACGTAGATCTGGTGCGCGTGTATGACTGGCTCTGTGGGCGGAGAAGCGAACGCGGCACGCGCGGGCTGCCGTCCGGCGTAAAAGACGACGACTCCCAGCACGGCAAGCAGGGCAAGGATGTTGATCCCCCACAGGAGCGCGACCAGGCGGGCGGCACGCGACATCAATCCCTGCCTTGCGCGGTCGTTCTCAGCCAGTTCAGCGCCGTGTTGCCCGCCCAGCGCGGCGACAAGTTTGGCGGGCCGCCGTAGGTGAGTCGGCGGGACTTTTCGTCCTCGGGCGTGACGATGCAGAGTTCGACGGTCTGTTCGGATTCGGAGCGGAACAACGCCGCGCCCAGCGCGGTCTTCGCTCCGCTTCTCGCGCGGATCTCGCGGACGCGCGCGGCCAATTCTCCGGGCTGGAGGCCGGCCGATTCGACCGCTGTCAGGTTGGGATGTGGATCCGCCGCGAGCGTCCGCGCCAGCCGTCCGTCGAGGCCCGATTCGAGAACGACAACATTCCAGCCGCGCCGCGCGGCCGCGTCCAGCGCGGTCTTTTCCAACGTGTCGTCATCCGCGCCGAAGACGACGTTCCCCAGCCGCGCGCGGACCGTCGCCTCCACCTCCGCGATGAGACGGTCTGCCTCGGCCTCGCTTTGGGCTTTGGCCGCGATGCGGATATCCACCACGCCGGAGTGCGCGGCGAGTCCCACCGTGGGGTTGGAAAGCGTTTCGAGCTCGCCGATTTGTTCGTCAACCGCGCCTTCGCCCAGCCCCGAAGTGTGGAGCAGGCGGACTTTGATGATCGCGCTCAGGTCGAAGTTTTTTTGCAGGTAGGGGATGACGGCGTGATGAAAGAGGTATTCCATTTCCTGCGGCACGCCGGGCAGGGAGATGACGGCCTTTTTCGCTGCGCCCATATTTGGATGAGCGGCCGGGGGCGAGGGCATTTCCACGATGAAGGCGGGCGCGGTGCCGACGGGATTTTGGACGGCGATGGCGCCTTTGGGGACGAACGCCTGCCGCTTCTGGTTTTCCCCGGGGGCCCGGCCGTAGCGCGCGATGACGGCCGTTACCTGCTCCCAAAGTTCCGCGCGAAATTCGGTCTCCACGCCCGCGGCGCGGGCCACGGCCTCGCGGGTCGGATCGTCCACGGTGGGGCCCAGCCCGCCGGTGGTGACGACGATGTCGGCGCGCTGCATGGATTGTCGGATCGCCTCGGCGATGCGCGTCACGTTGTCGCCGATGGTGATGGTGCGGAACAAGTCCACGCCGAGGCCGCGCAGGGCGCGCGCCAGGAAGCGCGTGTTGGTGTCCACAATTTCGCCGAGCAGGATCTCGGTCCCGATGGTGATGATTTCGGCGGATGGCATGGCTAGGGGTAAACGGCCTGGAAGTCCTGGTTGCGTACCTGGTAAATGGTCACGTTGGGTTTGGCGCAATCGCCGAGCGGGGAACAGGTCAACGTGCCGCTTAGTCCCTGAAAGTTGCGGGTGGCGTAGAGCGCGGCGCGCAGGTTTTGGCGCTGGATGTAGATGTCCCTGCCGGTGGTTTTCACGATCTTTTCGATGGCGGAGAACAGCATCATGGCCGCGTCGTAGGCCTGCGTGGAATAGGAGGCGATGGGCTTTTCGCCGTAGCGCGTCTCGTATTTTTGGATGAACGAAGGATCAATCTCGGCGACGGACGGCCCAGAGATATACATTCCCTCTGAGAATTGTCCGGCCTGCTCGAGAAAACCTTTTGTCAGCAGACCCTCGGAGCCGACCAGCACAGCCCCGCCCAATCCCTTCTCCGCGGCTTGACGCGTCACGGCCACGCCGTCCGTTGTGTAAAGCGGATAATACAGGATGTCCGGGTTGAAGAAGCGGATGTGGTCCAGGGCGCCCGATGGGTTGACGCCGCTCTCGAGCCGATAGCCCGCGACGCATTTTCCGCCCAACGCGGTGAAGACGGCGCAGGCTTCCTCGGTCAACCCGCTGGAATAGGGCTGCCCGTCGTTGATGGTCGCCATTCGCCGCACGCCGAGGGCGCGGTAGGCGAACTCGGCCACCATGCCGGCCTGGCTCTTGTCGTTCTGGATCGTCCGCAGGAAGCCCGCCTGGTGAGTCCCTTCGGCGGTCAGGGACGCGGCGGTGCTGGAGGGCGAGATCAACACCATCCCCGCCTCGGTCAGGACTTTGGCGGCGGTCTCCGACGCGCCCGAGCAGGTGGCTCCGATCACTCCTACTACGCGGGGATTCTGCGCCAGTTCCCGCGCGGCCGCTTCCCCGCCTTCGGGCGAGCACTGGTCGTCCGCCTGGACGAGTTCGATGGGATGGTTGAGCAGTTTCCCGCCGCGGTCCGCGATCGCCAGTTCCACGCCGCGCAGGGCGTCGATGCCGTAGGACGCGTCGGGGCCGCTCAACGTCAATTCCACGGCGACGACGATCGGTTCGCCGGAACCGACCGTTACGCAGGCCAGCGGATCGTTACACTCGAATTTGGGCAGGCAGGCCGTCAAAAGGAGGCTGATTAAAAGCGCAAGCAGGGGGGGGCGTTTCATTCCGTTTCTCCGTTTCTCGTCAGACGACATTGTACTCTTGAATCGGCCCGCCTTCTCTAAATCTTACAGGATCGAGAGCGGAAAGTTCCAGCGTTTTGCGCCGGCGACTCCATACAAAAAACGCAGAGACGGAAGGTCCGGCCTCTGCGTTTGGCGCGCGGCTTTTCCAGCCTATTTCATGCCGAGGTATGCTTTTCGCACGGTCGGGTCATTTTTGAGATTCGCGGCGGTGTCGCTGAGGACGATCTTTCCGGTCTGGATCACGTAGCCGCGGTTGGCGATGGACAGCGCCATCAGCGCGTTCTGTTCCACGAGCAGGATGGTGGTGCCTTCCTTGTTGATGGTCTGGATGATCTCGAAGATGAGTTCCACCAGAATGGGGGAGAGTCCCATGGAAGGTTCATCGAGCAGAAGGATGCGCGGCCGGGCCATCAGCGCGCGGCCGGTGGCGAGCATTTGCTGTTCGCCGCCCGAGAGCGTGCCGGCAATCTGGCGCTGGCGCGCCTTCAGGCGTGGGAAGATGGCGTATACGCGTTCCAAGTCCTGCTGGATGTCGGCGCGGTCTTTGCGCGTGTAGGCGCCCAGGTCGAGATTCTCTTCCACGGTCAGGCGGGCAAAGATGCCTCGTCCCTCTGGGACCATCGCGATCCCATTAGACACCAGCTCGTAGGCTTTGTAGGTGTTGAGGTTCCGCCCGTTTAGACGGATGCTGCCGCTGCGGGGCTTCTGGATCCCGCAGATCGAACGCAGGGTGGTGGTCTTCCCGGCGCCGTTGGAGCCGATCAAGGTGACGATCTCGCCTTGTTCCACCGTCAACGAGACGCCTTTCAGCGCGTGGATATTGCCGTAATAGGTGTGGATGTCGTCTACTTCAAGCATTGGCATGGGGCGCCTCATTACCTTTGTCTGCTTCGCTGGTTTGCAAACCGGAAGCGGCTCCGCTTCCGAGATACGCCTCGATGACGTGCGGGTTGCGCTGGATTTCGTCGGGCGTGCCCTCGGCGATCTTGGCTCCATAGTCCAGCACCGCGATCTGCTCGCTGATGCCCATCACCACGCTCATGTCGTGTTCGATGAGCAGGATGGTGATGTGCTGCTCGTCGCGCAGGCGCTGGATGAAGCGCATCATCTCCGCCGACTCCTGCGGGTTCATCCCTGCGGTGGGTTCGTCCAACAGGAGCAGGCGGGGCTGACTGGCGAGGGCCCGCGCGATCTCCAGTCTGCGTTGCGCGCCGTAAGGCAGGTTGCGCGCCAGATGATCGCCCAGATTGCTGAGGCCGACGAAGTTCAGCAGATAGCGCGCCTTTTCGAGCGCGTCCTTTTCCTCCTTGACGACGCGCGGGGTGCGGAGGATCGCCTCCAGCCACGAACCGCGCAAGCGGGAGTGTTCGCCGACCAGGATGTTCTCAATGGCGGTCATGTTTCCGAACAGGCGGATGTTTTGGTATGTGCGCGAAATGCCGCGCCGCGTGACCTGGTCGGGCGGCAGGCCGACGATGGACTCGCCGAAGAAGATCACGTCGCCCGCGTCGGGCTCATAGAAGCCGGTGATGCAGTTGTAGAAAGTGGTCTTTCCCGCGCCGTTGGGTCCGATCACGCTGAAGATCGCTTTTTCTTCGATGGATAGATCTACGGCGTTGACCGCGGTCAGGCCTCCGAACACCTTGGTGAGGGCGCGCGTTTCCAGGGCGATGGTCATGCCTCCCTCCCTTCCTGGGGTGTGTCGGTCACGCCCGATTCGCTGACGTCCAATTTTCTGCGCGCCGACGGGATTAATCCCGCCGGCTTCCAGAGCATCATCACCACCAGCAGCGCGCCGAAGACGAGTACGCGGTAATCCTCCAGCTGGCGTAGAACTTCGGGCAGTCCTTTCAATACCAGGGCGCCGGCGATCACGCCGGGGATGCTTCCCATGCCTCCCACGATGACCACGGCCACCACGTTGATGGAGACCATCAGGTTGTGGTCTTCGGGGCCAGTGAACAGGTTGCGCGAGGCGAAGATCACGCCGCCCAGCCCGGCGAATGCCGCGCCGATTGCAAAGGCGAGTAATTTCTGCGTCAGCAGGTTGATGCCCATGGCGCGCGCCACCGTTTCGTCTTCGCGCATGGCTTCCCAGGCGCGCCCGACGCGCGAGTTTTGCAGGCGGTTGGTGACGAAGATGACCAGCAGTACAGCCAGGAAGATCAGGTATACAAAGGCGCTGGCGTTGAACGGTTTTCCGAACAGGATGGGGGTTCCAATGGTGTTTACGCCTTTTGGCCCGCCTGTGAAGGAAGTCAACACGTCGCTTTTGCTGAGGATGCGGATGATCTCGCCGAAGCCCAGGGTCACGATCGCCAGGTAGTCGCCGCGCATGCGCAGGACGGGGGCGCCCAGCAGCAAGCCGGTGATGGCCGCCAGGACGATGCCGATCGGCAGCGCGATCCAAAAGCTCCACATCAGGTGGTGTGGCTGCGGAGCCGTCAGCAGGGCCACCGTGTAGGCGCCGATCGCGAAGAAGGCCACGTATCCCAGGTCAAGCAGGCCGGCGAGTCCCACAACGATGTTCAGGCCCAAGCCGAGCAGCACGTAGATGCCGACCGTTCCGATGGTGTAATTCCAATATTGTCCGGCTTTCAGGGGAAGCAGGAATACCAGCAGGATCAAAATGCCGTATACGATATAGCGGGTATATCTATGGCCGCGCGCTTGCTTGACCAGGGGCTGACGGGAAATTTTTTCCTGAAGGCCGCTCCAGGCCGCTTTGCCGTGCGTCTGCCAGGCGCCGCGCGGGATGCCGCGGCTTAGAAGCCCTCCCAGTAAGCCGGCGAGGGTCATCAAAATGAAATAGATCACGGCGGCCTGCATGGGGGGGGTCTCGAGCAGGAATAATTTGATCGCGGCGGGGAGGAGCGCGGATAGATACGCGCTGATTTTCACGCCATCCGCGTCCAGCGTCCCGATGAGAAGCGCCAGCCCGCCGACGAGCAGGCCGTGTACCAGGCCGGCGATCAGTCCGCCGATGAGAGCGGGAACCCACGGGTCGTCCGCCTGCTCTTTGTCGGCGTGAGAGCCGTTCGCGCCCGCCCACAATCCAATCAAACCGAGGAAGACGAGCAGGTTAAACATCAGGGGCGGCAGGCCGAAGACGGGGCCCGCAGTCTTGTTGCGGAAGAGGCTGGCGAGCAGGTCGGCCGCGGTGCTGGGAAATCCGATCAGGAAAAGGAAGATTGTGACAATGCCGAAAACGAGGCCGGCTTTGAGCGCGCGTTGGATTTGATTTTTCATGCTACACCTTTTCCTCGGTAAGCACTTCGCCCATGATGCCGGTGGGGCGGAAGATAAGCACCAGCACCAGGATGCCAAAGGCGATCACGTCCTTGAGTTGGAAATTGATTCCAAGCATGGCCGGGCCGACCGATTCCACGATGCCCAGGAACATGCCGCCGAGCATGGCCCCGGGGATGTTGCCGATGCCGCCCAGCACTGCCGCCGTGAACGCTTTGATGCCGGGGATGAAGCCGACAAAATAATAGACCAGGCCAAGGTGGATGCCCCACATGACCCCGGCCGCGCCGGCCAGCGCGCCGCCGATGATGAACGTATTGCTGATGACCCCGTCCACGTTGATGCCCATCAATGTAGCCACTTGCTTATTTTCGGAAACCGCCCGCATGGCGCGTCCCAGGCGGGTGCGCATGACCAGCGCATAAAGCAGGATCATAATGACCGTTGAAACAATGACGGTCAGGACGCCCGTGTATGTGAGAATCACCGTGGATTCTCCAATGGGGATGCCCCAGCCTTCCCCGCGCGTGAGTACGGCCGGGTTGAAATAATCGCGTCGCTGCGTGCCGAACATCAATTGACCGGCGTTCTCGAGGAAGATGGACGCGCCGATGGCGGAGATCAGCGGGACGAGGCGCGGCGCGCCGCGCAGCGGGCGATAGGCGATCTTTTCGAGGAAATAGCCGCCGAGCGCGGCCACAAACATCCCGACGAGAAAAGCCGCGATCACAGACAGAGTCGGATGCGCGTTCAGGAAAGTCAAATTCGGATCGGCGGGCGTGGGAGCGGGGACGTTCTTTAGAGCCTCGAACACGAAATAGCCGCCGAACGCGCCGATCATCATGATGTCGCCGTGGGCAAAGTTGATCATGCGCAGGATGCCATAGACCAGCGTGTAACCGACTGCGATCAGCGCGTACACGCTCCCCAGGACGAGGCCGGCAATGGCAAACCGAGCCCAGGTGTCGGGGCCGTAGGTTGGGTTTAGGATGGTGATGACAAGCAGGCGCCAGATGAGATAGGCGGAAAATACAACCCCAATGATGCCCTGTATGATCTTGTAAGTGGTGACTCGCCGCGCAGTCGGTCGGACGTTTGGCATCGTCTTTCTCCTCGTGGAGTGGTGATGATCGGAAATGAATAGCGGGGCAAGCAGGGCCTGCCCCGCTATTTATATCACGGGCGATGGATTTTAGCGCGCGGACTATTTGGGCGCTTCAACCCACTGACCGTCCTTGATGATGTTGAAGACCGGGCCAGAGGCCGAGCATTCGCCGGTGGAGTCGCAGGTCACGACGCCGGAGAGTCCCTGATAGTCGGTTGTGTGGCGGACGGCTTCAACCAGCGCGCCGCGCGGGACGTACAGCTTGCCGTCGCCGCCGAGGACCGCGACGCTCTCGATGGCCTTGATCAACACGGCCGCCGAGTCGTAGGAACACCAGGAATAGGGCGAGAGCTTGCCGGCAGCCTGGCCGTAGGTGGCTTCGTAAGCGGCGTCGAACTTGGCCTTGGCGTCCGAAGCCGGCGGGATGAGCGTGGTGGCGTAAGCGCCTTCGCCGTTCGCGCCGGTGCGGTCGAGGAAGTCCTGGCCAAAGGTGCCGTCGTCGCCGAAGAAGATGACGTCTCCGAGACCGGCCTGTTTCATCCCGTTAACGATGACGACGCCCTCGGCCACGTAACCGCCGAAGTAAAGGAGTTCCGGCTTCTTGGACGCAACGTCCGCCAACACGGCGCTGTAATCGGACTCGCCGGGGGTGACAGCCTGGAAGGTAACCACTTCGCCGCCCAGGGCGGTGAACTGCGCTTGAACGACTTCCGCGAGTCCCTGGCCGTAGGCCTGGCCGTCGTGGACGATGGCGATCTTGCGGAAGTTGAGTTTGTTATAGATGTACTCGGCCGCGAATTTGCCCTGCGCCGCGTCGGTGAAGACCAGGCGGTTGAAGACCGCCGAGCCGCTCTTGGTCAGGTCGGGGTTGGTGGCCGACATGGACATCATCGGGATTCCCGCGGCTTCGTAAACGGGAATGGCCGCCCCGGTCGCGCCGGAGAAGCTGTGACCGGCAATGGCGACAACCTGCGGGTCGGCAACGAACTTGTTGGCTACCGCCGCGCCGCCTTCAGGCGTGCCGCCGTCATCTTCGGCGACCAGTTCGAACGAGAAGCCCTCGAACTGTCCCGCGTCAGCGACGGCAAGTTTGGCGGCCTGGGAAGCGTCCACGCCATAGGCGGCGTTGTCGCCGGTCATGGGGCCGCCCAATCCGATCTTGATCGTTTGGCCGGATTCGAATACGGCGCAGCCGAACTTGTCCGTAGCGCAGACTTCCGGCGCGTCCGCTTTGGGCTCGTCAGTGGCCGGGGCCTGGGTAGCCGGGGCATCCGTGGCCGGAGCCTGGGTGGGAGCCGCGGTCGGGGTCGGTTTTGCACCGCAGGCCGCGAGCATGACGCTGGCGAGAACCAGCACAGACAGAACAACGAACAGACGTTTAGACATTCTTTCTCCTCCGAGTGGAAAGGTGAAACTTGTAACCCGTTAACGGGTCGTTCGTTGCGGCTGACAAAGCGCGGATGTCGGCATCACCTCCTTTGGCGTAAGGTTTAAATAAAGCCGGAGAACTGTGCGCGATGCAAATTCTCTCGGCGATAAATCTTTTTTGCGGGGATGTCTGACAATATTCGTTCTATCCTACAGTAAATCGGCGTATCGGTCAAGGGGATTTTTCATTAAATTTTCATTTTTCGCAGGTCGTCGGGGAAGTTTTTCGCGGACGCGCAAGCCGCGGCGCGGACCTTCTTTTTGCCGGGCAAGGGCGGCTTACGAAAAAACCCGCTCTCGTGAGCCGAAAGCGGGTTTCTTTATTTTCAGGAGGGCGGGACTTATTCCATTCCCAGATACGCGTGCTGCACCATGGAATTTTTTCTGAGATTCTCGGCAGTGTCGCTCAATACGATGGAGCCGGTCTGGAGTACGTAGCCTCGGTGGGCAATGGACAGCGCCATGAGCGCGTTTTGTTCGACCAGCAGGATGGTGACGCCCTGGTCGTTCAGTTTTTTGATCGTGTCGAAGATCAGTTCGACCAACACAGGGGAAAGCCCCATGGAGGGTTCGTCCAGCATCAGGAGACTCGGGTTGAGCATCAGCCCGCGCGCGGTGGCCAGCATTTGCTGTTCGCCGCCGGAGAGAGTGCCGCCTTTTTGAAAGGCGCGTTCCTTCAAGCGCGGAAACAACTCGAAGGCATGGTTCATGCGGCGCGCCACTTCCTCGGGGTCGTCAACCACGAAGGCGCCCATTTCCAGGTTCTCTTTCACGGTGAGCTTGGGGAAAATCCCTCGCCCTTCCGGCACGTGTCCCACGCCCGCGTTGACGATGTGGTGCGGACTCGTTTGCGAGATGTCCTGTCCTTTTAACAGGATCCTGCCCTCTCTGGGGTGGATCAGTCCCGAAATGGTGCGCAGGGTGGTGCTTTTGCCTGCTCCATTTGCGCCGATCAGGGTCACGATCTCGCCTTTTTCGACGGTCAGCGAAATCCCTTTCAAGGCGTGGATGCGCCCATAGTAACTGTGGACATTTTCAAGGGTAAGCAGGCTCATTGCGCCTTCTCCTCGTGCTGGCCGGCGACCGCGCCGCGTCCGAGATAGGCTTCGATGACGCGCGGGTTGGAGCGGATCTCTGCGGGCGTGCCTTCGGCGATCTTTTCGCCGTAATCCATGACGCTGATACGTTCGGAGATGTTCATCACCACGCGCATATCGTGTTCGATCAACAGGACTGTAATTCCCTTTTCGTCGCGGATGCGGCGGAAGAGTTTGACTGCGGCTTCCGTCTCCAGCGGATTCATACCGGCGGTCGGCTCATCCAACAGGAGCAGCAGAGGGTCGGCGGCGAGGGCGCGGGCGATCTCCACCCGGCGCTGCCCGCCATAAGACAGGTTCTTCGCCAGTTCGTTGCCCACGTCTTCCAGGCCGACATATTTCATCAATTCCCTGGCCTTCTGTTCCGCTTCCGCCTCCTCTTTATGAAAAGCGAGCAGCCGGAGCAGAGAATCGAGCATGGTCTGTTTCAAATGCGGATGCATGCCTACCATGATGTTCTCAATGACCGTCATGTTGCCGAACAACCGGATGTTCTGGAAGGTGCGGGAGACGCCTCTTTCCGCGATCTGGTCCGAGCGCAGCCCGACCAGGGGTTTGTCGTTGAACAGGATGGAGCCTTCTTCCGGCTTGTAGATGCCCGTCATGGTGTTGAAAAAGGTGGTCTTGCCGGCGCCGTTCGGGCCGATGATGCTGGCGATCTCGCCTTTGTTCAACTGGAAATTCATTTTGTTGACGGCCGTCAGGCCGCCGAAGCGCTTTACCACGTTGGTCGCGTTGAGCAGCGTCATGGACGGCCTCCCTCTCCATCTCCCTCTTCCGCAAGTTTCTCCGCGGCGATGGCCCGTTGACGTCGTTCGGCGGGAATCAGCCCCGAGGGACGGAAGATCATCATCAGAACGAGGATCGCCCCGAACAGCAGGCGCTGATATTTAGCCGGGTCCAACTGTGCGGATAGATTTTTCCAGGCAAAGTTGATGATTGGAATGACCGCGTCGCTCTGGCGCAATTGGCTCAGGTACAGCGACAGCCCCTGCAAAATTTGCACGTTCAGGATGACCACGGTGGCCGCTCCCAGCACCACGCCGGGGATGCTGCCCTGTCCGCCCAGGATGACCATCGTCAGCACGCCGATGGATTGCATGAACGAGAAGGACTCGGGGCTGACGAAGGTGCGGCTGGCGGCCAGCAAAACGCCCATGACTCCGGCGAAGGAGGCGCCCACGGCAAATGCCGCCAGTTTCATTCTCACGAGCGGAATACCCATGGCGACGGCGGCTGTTTCGTCTTCGCGAATGGCGACCCAGGCGCGGCCGATTCTTGAGTCGTCCAGGCGGCGGGTCACATTGATGATGACGATGATGATCAGCAGCGCCAGGACATAGAAGAAGACGTTGTACATGGTGGGGGCGTCCACTGCGTATCCGACGATTCCTTCGAAGACGCCGTTAAAACCGTCCAGAAGGAATTGAGGTAGCGTGGGGCGCTGGATGGGGGTGATGCCCTGCGGCCCGTTCGTGAAGTTCAACGGTTTGTCGAGATTGTTTGCCAGTACGCGGATCACCTCGCCAAACCCCAGAGTCACGATCGCCAGGTAATCGCCGCGCAGACGCAGGACGGGCAGGCCCAACAGGATGCCGGTAAATGCGGCGATGATGATGGCGATGAATATGAATAGATAGAAGGCGTTTCCTGGGAGCAGAAAGGTCAGGTCGGCGGGTTGGGTCCCGGGCGCATAGGACAGGGCGTAAAATTGCTGGGAGCCGAAGAACGCCCAAAGGTACGCTCCCACCGCGTAGAACGCAACATATCCCAGGTCGAGCAATCCGGCGAAGCCGACCACGATATTCAGTCCCAATGCCAGGGCGGCGAACACGCTGACTTGGAAGATGATCTCCAAATAGAAGATGTTGCGCACGCCCACTACAGGGATGATGAGTAGCGCCAGCGCGACCCCGAGGAATAGTTTAAAACGGACGTCGGTCTTAAGATAGTAGAGCGAAAGAAACGATGTGATCAGTAAAAGGAAGGCAAACACCGAGCGGGGGCTGAAGTAGACCCACAAGGAGCCGAGCAGGACGTGCGCCAGCATCGCGGCGTAGGGCCAGCCTTTTTGGATGTATTTTTGATATTTTTGAAAGTAGGGCAGGAATGAAGCCATGATATTCTCCTACGCCTTCTGACTGACGTTCTCGCCCATCAGGCCTTGCGGACGGAAAATCAGCACCAGAATCAAAATCAGGAAAGCGAAAATATCTTTGTATTCTGTGCCGGCCGTGCCCATGGTGAAGACCCCCATGTAGGAGCCCGCGAAAGTTTCCAGCATACCCAGGACGATGCCGCCCAACAAGGCTCCGGTCAGGTTGCCGATTCCTCCCATCACCGCGGCGGTGAAGGCTTTTAATCCGGGGAAGAAGCCGACGAAAGGATCGATGCGGGTGAACTTCAGGGCGTAGAGGCCGCCTGCGGCGCCGCCCAGCAGGCCGCCGACCAGAAAGGTCAGGGAAATGATGCGATTGACGTCAATTCCCATCAGGCTGGCGGTTGGACGGTCCTGGGCCACGGCGCGAATGGCTTTGCCAATTTTTGTGACGTTGACCAGATAGTTGAGTCCCACCAGCATCAGCACGGCGGCGAGGATCACGATCAGGGATTTTATGGAGATGCCCATATTGATGGTCGTGGCGCCCAGCGCGGCCTTGCCGAACAGGAGGCGTTCGTCGAAATTGCCGAAGGTGGGGAAGATGCGGTTGAATTGACCGGTGGTCAGCCCTTCCACCAGGCGGATGACGTCTTGCAGCAGGAATGAAACGCCGATCGCAGAGATCAGCGGCACCAGGCGGGACGGCGATCCGCGCAGTGGGCGATAGGCCACCCGTTCCACCACCACAGCCAGGATGCCAGACGCCAGCATGCCCGCCAGGATGGCAAGAATCAGGTACGTATAGGCCATTCCCAATGAGGCGTCGGCTAAAATCCCTTTCGCGGCGAGCGCGATTAGAATTTCAATGCTGACGAACGCGCCGGCCGCGAAAATTTCGCTGTGGGCAAAGTTGATAAATTCCAGCACCCCATATACCATGGTGTAACCCAGCGCGATGGCTGCGTAAACGAAGCCGATGGTCAGTCCGTCTATCAGCACTTGCGGGAGGTTGACCAGGGTATACGTAAACAGCGAGGCGCCAAACTTTTGCATGGCGTTTTCGCCAACGGCGGTGTTGTTGAGTATCAGGGCGAGGAGAAGCGCGATGAGCGACAGGACGACCGCGCTTCCCACCGAGAACACGATCATTTGCCCGATGGGGCGAAGCAATTCGCGCACATTGATAGACCTGAAGAATCTTTTCATAACTGCTCCCGAAATTGAAAACACTCCCGGCCTTAAAAAAGGCCGGGAGGCGCGTAAAGGAATCGTTACGGAGCAGGCGGGGCGATATCGAGGGTCTGGACGATCGGATTCTCCGGCCATTTGGCGGGATCTGCCGAGCCGACCTGAATCACGAAGTATTTCGCAATCACCGGATCGCCGATGGAGTTAAAGGTGACCGTGCCGGTAATGCCCTTGTATTCCGCAAGTCCGCGGACTGCCTGGGCAACTTCGGCGCGAGTGGGGAGCTTGCCGTTGCCGGCCTTGGCCGCGGCTTCAATCGCTTTCAGGCAGATGCCCATCGAGTCGTAGCTCTGGGCGGCAAAGGGCTGCGGGTCGGCATTGTACTTGGCTTTGAAGTCGGCAATGAATTTGGCGGTGTCGGGATAGACGGCTGCCGGGCCGGACACGGTCGAATAGAAGGTACCGGTGCCTTCCAGCAGAGACTGTCCGCCGATTTTGGCGGCGTCAGAAGAGTCGAAGCCGTCATCGCTCATGAACATGCCCATATAACCCTTCTCGCGGGCCTGTTTGAACAGCAGCGCGGCCTGTCCGTACATTCCGCCGAAGTAGACCACGTCGGGGTTGGCGGCCAGGATCGGCGAGAGGAGCGCGTCGAAGTTGGCTTTCTCTTCGGTGCCTTCAAATCCGAGGACTTCCATGCCCTTGGCTTCGGCTTCCTGCTTAAAGAACTCGGCGATGCCCTGTCCGTAGGCGGTCTTGTCGTGGACGACGAAGGCGCTCTTCTTGCCCTGCGAAGCGGCATAGTCCGCGCCCACTACCCCCTGAACGTCGTCGCGGCCCACGATGCGGCTGACTTCCAGGTAGCCGCGGGTGGTGACTTTCGGATTCGTGTTGGCGGGAGAGACGTTCGCCAGTCCGGCGGTGTGGTAAACCTCGGATGAGGGGATTTGCACGCCGGAGTTATAGTGACCGACAACGCACAGAATGTCGGGATCGGAGACGATTTGCTTGGCGTTGGCGACGCCGGTGTCGGGGTTGGCCTGGTCGTCAAACGGGGCCAGTTCGACCTTGAAGCCCATGGCGGTCAGTCCTCCGCCCATCTGTTCGAGAGCGAGTTCCGCGCCGCGTTTGATGTCGACGCCGACGGCGGAGTTATCGCCGGAGAGCGGGGATTGAGTGGCGATCTTGATGGTCTTGACCGCCGCTCCGCCGCCGCCACCGCCGCCGCCGCAGGCAGACAGCGCCAGGCTGGCGACGACCAATACCGAAAGCAGAACGAACAAACGTTTATTCATTTTCTTTCTCCTCCGAGTGGAAAGGTGAAACTTGCGACCCGATCGCGGGTCCTTGGCAGCGGCTGACAAAGCGCGGAATGTCGGCATCACCTCCTTTGGCTTGAAGGTTTAAAATAATGCCGGAGAACTGCGAACAAAGCAAATTCTCTCGGCAATAAACCTTTCTGTAGGAATGTCTGACAATGCTGGTTTAATCGTACAGTAAATTGGTTTATAGGTCAAGAGGAATGTTTTGTTGGATTTTATTTTGCCGCGGACTCGTATAAAAGTTTTTCGCGGATGCGCAGGTCGGTGTTGCGGATCTTCATCGCCAGGTCCGCGGCCAGGTTGTTCATCAGGCGGTATCCCAGCTGCGGATAGGTCTCGCATAGCATGATGATCTTATCGCGCGGGATGACCAGCAGCCGCGTATCCTTTTGCGCGGCGCGGGCGGTGGCAGACCGCAGGCCTTCGTCCACCAGGGCCACCTCCCCGAAGGACTGGCCGCGTCGCAGCGTGGCGATGCGCGTCTCCTCCCGCCCGCCGCTCGCGGGACTTGCGACCAGCGCGGGGTTGATGAGGATCTCCACCTCCCCTTGCGCGATAATGTAAAGTTCCTTTCCCTCGCTGTTCTCGCGAAAGATGGTCTCCCCTTTTTGGAAGACGACCTCATGGCAGAGATTGGCCGCCAGTTCCAATTGCGTCGGGGAGAATTGGTAGAAGATATCGCTCTGTTTCAGAAAACTCAGCGTTGACGGATTCGCCATGGCGCCTCGCGCTTTCATGGAATGGCCGCGTCCAGCCAGTCGAGGGGGTCCACCTGCACGCCGTTGACCCACATTTCCCAGTGCAGGTGCGGCCCGGTGACGTGGCCGGTGCTGCCGATCTGTCCGATAATGTCGCCTGCCTGGACATCCTGCCCGACGACGACGCGTATTTCGCTTTGATGCCCGTACACCGTGTAGACGCCCCAGCCGTTGTCTATGATGGTGGCGTTTCCGCGGATATTGAGCAGCCCCGTGAAGACGACCTTTCCGGGCGCGGCGGCAAAAATATCCAGCGGGTTGGTTTCCGAGCAGACGCCGTAATCCACGCCGCTGTGGAAATATCCAAATTCATCTCCATTAAATGTATAGGTGCGCGGGGTGCCGAACCATTCTGTGACGCAGTACGGGCTGCCGACCGGCCGGGTAAACGCGGCCTGCCAGTATTTGACGGGCGTAACGGCCGAGGCGATAGAGGCGATTAACTGCGTTTCTTCCTCGGTCAGTTTCGGATCCATCGGCGGCACGGGTTGGACGTTTGGGTTGTGGACGCCAAATTTGACCAGGACCATCTGCTCGAAGGATTGCACGCTGCCATCCGGCAGGGTCGCGTCCAGGCGCAGGGGATACGCGCCCGGCTCCAACTCTACATGGATCCCTTGCAGCGCGACCTGTTTCCCGTCGCCCGTGTCAACGAAGCGCAGCGGATGATCCACGAGCATGCCGCCGAGCGTCGCTCCCGCCGCGGGCTGGACGATGATCTCCGCCGTCCCGCCCTGTTTGAATGGCAGGCGTTTCACTTCCGCGCTGACGAAAGCGGCCGGCAGCCCGCTGGCGGTTTGGCGTCCCGTCCCGCTTTTGGAATACAACACGTCGCCGGGCAGCGCGTCCCAGGTCCCGTTCAGGCTGTTGAGTGAGGAGAGCGTCCACGGGTCGCTGTTTTCGCGGACGGCGACCTCGAGCAGCGTCTCGCCCGCCGCGGGCGAAGCCGAGGCGGTCAACGTCTGGCCTTCATCCTGTTTCGGGACGACGAGGCTGACGCCCACATATAACTCGGACGGGCTGGTGATGTGATTCAGCCTTCGCAGCAACTCAACCGGCGTCTGGTTGCGGCGCGCCAGTCCGCGCAGGGAATCGCCGAAGCCGACTACTTCCGTGTCCAGCACGCCGGTCAACCCCTCGAGGCCGGGGATGACGAGTTCCTGCCCCACGTGGAGGTTCGCGTCCGAAAGGCCGTTGGCCGTCATCAGGTCCGTCATCGCGACGTTGAAGCGGATGGCGATGTCCCAGAGGGTGTCGCCTGACTGGACGATGTAGACGGGGCCGCTGGTCTGCGCCGAAACAGGCCGGGACAGCAGCAGCGTTAGCGCGACTGCGAGGAGGAGAATCTTTTTACGCATCTTGGAATTGGACGGTTTGTCCGATCTCGAAATCGTCAATGCGGCTGGCGTGGACTTCCAGCACGTAACGCGCCGGAGCCTTGGGGAGGTAGGCCGGTTTCCACGCGCCCGCCACTGTTTTATCCACCACTTGCAATTCGTCGTTGATCCAGAACACGGCCAGGTTGAAGTCCACGCCCAGCATGTGGATGGACGAGTCGACGCGGCTGTCGCGTCCGAAGACGAGCAGCAGCCCCTCGTCACGCGTGACCGGGCGGCGGAAGGCGAGTCCGCGCAGGCGGCAGAGGAACGTTTCGCAGTATTTCACGCGCGGCGGCGCGGAGATCCGGTTGTCCGTGTCGAGTACGAAAATGAAGCGGGCGGGCGTCATATTTATGAAAAAAGGGCGGCCCCGGTTTATGGCAGGGACGCCCCAGGTCGGTTGAATTGGCTCAGGCCTGCCGGCTCAAGACTTTTTCCACGCTGGCGAGCAGTTCCTGCGGGTTGAACGGTTTGGCGATGTAATCGTCCACTTTGGCGATATGCAGGCCCAGCACTTTGTCGATGTTTTGGGCTTTGGCCGTCACTACAATGACCGGGATGTCGCGCGTGGTTTCGTCGGCCTTCATTTGCTGGTATACTTCCCAGCCGTCCATATCGGGCATCATCAAGTCCAGCAGGATCAGGTCGGGGTGCGTCTCGCGGATTTTTTTAACCCCGTCCGCGCCGCCCGCCGCGCCCTGCACGATGAAGCCGCGGCGCTCAAGAATGAGGCGGATCAGGTCGATCATCTCCGGCTCATCTTCGATACATAGTATTCGTTTGGGATTTTTATCGTTCATGGATGCCTGCCAAAACAAGTTTACCATAATAATACCCACTTCTAAGAAAGCGCATGTAAAGAGAGTGGGTATCAAAGAGATGGGACGATGAACATCATCACCTGGAATGTCAATGGGATTCGCGCCGCGCTGGGCAAGAACGCGCTGGACTGGGCTTTCGACCGCCGTCCCGACGTTTTGTGTTTGCAGGAAATCAAGGCCCGTCCCGATCAATTGACCGAGGCGCAGCGGACGCCTCCCGGCTACGATGTGACGTGGAACCCGGCCGAACGTCCCGGCTACAGCGGCGTCGCCACCTACTGCGCCGCTTCGCCCCTCGACGTCGAGCTGGGTCTGTCGTCCCCGCGCTTTGATGTGGAGGGACGCGTCATCCGCACCCGCCATCCCGACTTCCTTCTTTATAACATCTACTTCCCAAACGGGCAGCGCGGCCGCGAGCGCGTGGACTACAAACTGGACTTCTACGCCCGCCTGCTCGAACTCTGCGACGCGCTCCACGCCTCGGGCGAGAAGATCGTCATCACCGGCGATTTCAACACCGCGCACATGCCGATTGACCTGAAAAACCCGAAGGAGAACGAGACCACTTCGGGGTTTCTGCCCGAGGAGCGCGAATGGGTGCAGAAATTCCTCGACCACGGCTTCGTGGACGCGTATCGGAGGTTGTATCCCGACCGCGTCCAATACACCTGGTGGACGTATCGTTTCGCGGCGCGAGCGCGCGGCATCGGCTGGCGGCTGGACTATTTCCTCGTCTCCGAGGCGCTGTTCCCGCGCGTCAAGGACGTCGTTGTGCATGAGGACGTGATGGGATCGGACCACTGTCCCGTGGAATTGATCGTCGAATAGCGGCGGGCTTTTTTTTGTTAGAGTATCATATAAAAATCACCCAATACAGACATGCGGTTGTATAATCATCGTGGTATCTGGAGGTTTCTTTGAATCAACAACGTAATCAATCGTTTCTCGTGACGTTTATTCTCATAGTGGCAATAGCCGCCATGGTCTTCATGGCTTTCCAGAAGGAAGGCTCTGCCGCCGCCAAGCCTTTGACCATCAACGAGGTGGCGCGCGACGTCCAGGCCGGCAAGATCCAGAGAATTTCGGTGGACGAGAACAACCGCCTCCTCGTGGTTTACAAGGACGGCTCGGAGACCGAGCAGACCTCTCAAAAGGAAGGCTCATCCACTTTGGTGGAGCAGCTGGTCAGCCTGGGCGTCTCGCCTGCGAACCTGGGTCCGGATAATGTCACCATTGAGATCAAACCGCCCAGCCAGTGGAACGGGCTGCTGGGCGCGGCCGCCTACATCCTGCCCGTGCTGGTGATGGCGGGAGTGTTGTGGTTCATCTTCCGGCAGGCGCAGGGATCGAATAACGCCGCCATGTCGTTCGGCAAGAGCCGCGCCCGCATGTTCAGCGGCGACCATCCCACCGTCACCTTCAACGACGTGGCGGGCGTGGACGAATCGAAAGACGAACTTAAAGAAGTCGTCGAGTTCCTGAAGGAGCCGCAAAAGTTCATTCAGCTGGGAGCGCGCATCCCGAAGGGCGTCCTGCTCATCGGGCCACCCGGAACCGGCAAGACGCTCCTCGCCAAGGCCGTTTCGGGCGAGGCGGGAGTCCCGTTCTTCTCCATCTCCGGTTCGGAATTTGTAGAAATGTTCGTGGGCGTGGGCGCCAGCCGCGTGCGCGACCTGTTCGACCAGGCCAAGCGGCATTCGCCCTGCATCGTCTTCGTGGACGAGATCGACGCGGTGGGACGTCAGCGCGGCGCGGGCCTCGGCGGTTCGCACGACGAGCGCGAGCAGACGTTGAATCAAATGCTCGTGGAGATGGACGGTTTCGACACCGACACCAACATCATCATCATGGCGGCCACCAACCGCCCCGACGTCCTCGACCCGGCGCTCCTGCGCCCCGGCCGCTTCGACCGCCGCGTGACGCTCGACCGTCCCGACGTGAGAGGCCGCGAGGCCATTCTCAAAGTCCATGTTAAGGGCAAGCCGCTCGACCCGAGCGTTGACCTGTCTTCGCTGGCGCGCGGCACGCCCGGCTTCGTCGGCGCGGATTTGGAAAACCTCGTCAACGAGGGCGCCATTCTCGCCGCGCGGCGCAACAAAAAATCCATCACCCAGCACGAGCTCGAAGAAGCCATCGAACGCGTCGTGATGGGACCCGAGCGGAAGTCGCGCCTGATCTCGGACGAAGAGAAGCGCATCATCGCCTACCACGAAGCGGGTCACGCGGTGGTGGCGAACGCCATCCCCGAGGCGGACCCCGTCCAGAAAGTGACCATCGTCGGGCGCGGGCAGGCCGGCGGCGTGACCTGGTTCCGTCCCGACGAAGACCGCACGCTGATGTCGCGCAAGAAACTGCTCGCCACTTTGGCGTACGCGCTGGGCGGCCGCGCCGCCGAGGAACTCGTCTTCGACGATATTACCTCGGGCGCGTCCAACGATATCGAGCAGGTGACGCGCATGGCGCGCTCCATGGTGACCCGGCTGGGCATGTCCAGCGAGATGGGACAGATGGTTTATGGTCAGAAGGAAGAATTGATATTCCTCGGGCGCGAGATTTCGGAGCAACGCGATTACTCCGAGGCGGTCGCCGAGCAGATCGACCGCGAAGTCCGCAGCATCGTGGACGAATCCTACAAGCAGGCCAAGTCGCTTTTGCAGAAGTATCGTACGCAACTCGACGCCGTGGCGAGCAAACTCCTCGAAGCGGAGACGATCACCCGCGAAGAATTCGAAGCCATCTTCCCCTCGCCATTTGGAAAGAAGAGCGGCACGCCGCAAGTGGCGTAGGTAGTCGGATAGTCTGGTGGTCTGATGGTCAGATGGCCGCCTGGTCGTAGATGAAATGAGAAGCCTCCCGCAATCGCGGGAGGCTTTTGATTTTGCGGCCGACTACTTGACTACTCGACTACCCCGGATGAGCCTCTTTGTGCTGTCTCACCAGTTCGCGGCGCAGGATCTTGCCGACGGTGGTCTTCGGCAGTTCGGAACGGAACTCGTAGTGCGTGGGGACTTTGTACGCGGCCAGGCGTTCCTTGCAGAAGGCTTTGAGTTCCTCTTCGGTGGCCGTTTCGCCCGGCTTGAGGACGATCCACGCTTTGACGGTCTCGCCGCGATACGGGTCGGGGATGCCGGCCACGCCCACGTCCATCACTTTAGGATTCGCCGCCAGGACTTCCTCCACCTCGCGCGGCCAGACCTGATATCCGCCCGGCTTGATGAGTTCCTTCTTGCGGTCCACGATGTAGAAGTAACCGTCTTCGTCCATGCGGCCGATGTCGCCTGTGAAGAGCCAGACTTTCCCATCCTTCAGTGTCCGCAAAGTGTTGGCGGTTTCGGTGGGCATGTTGTGATAGCCTTTCATCACCTGCGGCCCGTTGATGACGATCTCGCCGATCTCGCCCAGGGGCATTTCGGTCTCGCCGTCGTCGAGATTGATGATCTTGCAGTCCACGTCGGGGAGCGGCATCCCGATGGAGCCGGTCTTGTTGACGCCGTTGAGCGGGTTGCAGTGCGTGGCGGTCGGCGCTTCCGAAAGTCCGAAGCCCTCGAAAACCTTGCCGCCGCTCAATCGTTCGAAAGTCTCCTTGGTCTCGCGCAGGAGCGGAGCGGACCCGGAGATGCAGGCTTTGATGGACGAAAGGTTGTACTTGCCGGCTTTCACGTCCGGGCGGTTGTTGATGGCGTTATAGAGCGTCGGTACGCCGGGGAAGATGGTGGGATGGAATTTGTTGATGTTCTCCAGCACGTCGGGGATGTCGCGCGCGTTGGGGATCATCACCATGCTGGCGCCGGTGGACATGGCGAACAACATGCCCGCCACCATGCCGTAGACGTGGAAGAGCGGGATCGCCATCAGGACGATTTCCTGGCCTTCGACGAGGTTGGTCATCCAACTCTTGATCTGGAGCGTGTCGGCCAGGACGTTGAAGTGGGTGGCTACCGCGGCCTTGGAAACGCCGGTCGTCCCGCCGCTGTATTGGAACAGGGCCGTGTCGTCCGGTCCGATGTCCAGTTTGGGACGCGGCGAGTTGGCGTACTTCGCCAGCAGGTCCTGGAACCAGATATCGCCCTCCGCCAGTCCGCCCTCGATGCGGAATCCGCCTTTCTTCTCCTTCGCCAGCGTGAACAGGACGCGCAGGACGGGGGGCAGGGTCTCTTTGATGTTGGTGACGATCAACTTTTTGATTTTGGTCTTCGGCTGGGCGGCCTTGATCGTTTTGTAGAAATTGGTCATCACGAACATGATCTCGACCCCGGAATCGTTGACCTGATATTCGATTTCGGGCGGCGTGTAAAGCGGATTCGTCGCCACCACGACCCCGCCCGCCTTGAGGATCCCGAAATAGGCCATCACGAATTGCGGCGTGTTTGGCATGAAGATTCCTACGCGGTCGCCTTTCTTCACGCCCATCGCGACCAGCGCCGCCGCGATGCGGTCGGTGACGGCGCTCATCTCTTTGTAAGAAATGACCGCACCCTTAAAGATCGTGCAGGCGCGGTCGGGATACTTCTGGGCGCTGTTTTCAAGCAATTGAAAGAGCGGGATTTTCGGATATTCGATTGTGGCTGGCACCCCTTTGTCGTAATTCTTGATCCAGGGACGGTCATTCATAACGGCAACTCCTCCATTGGTGGGTGGGAAAAAATGTAAGCCTAGTATATACATGAAAAATTCAAACGTCAACCGCTGCGCGCAGGAGTTTTCGAATCTCGTCCTCCGTGTTTTCGCGGACAGTGAACCAGCGGATGGACTCGTCCGTGGGTTTGAACCAGTTCGCCTGCCTGCGGACGAAGACCCGCGTGGCGCGTCGGATCTGGACCTTGGCCTGTTCCTCCGTCAATTGGCCTTTTACCACCCCGACGCATTCGCGATACCCAATTCCCGACATGGACGGCAACTCCGGCGAATAGCCTTTTTCGAGCAGCCGTCGGGCCTCGTCCACGAAACCAGCCTCGAACATGGACTCGATGCGCGCGTCCAAGCGCGCGTACAGTTCTTCGCGCGGACGCGTCAACCCGACGGCGATGAGGCGGTAGGGGGATTCCGCCTGGCCGCGCTGCTCGGAGAACCTCCGTCCCGTGGACAGGATCACCTCCAGCGCGCGGATCGTCCGCCGCGCGTTGCGCGCGTCGATTTTCGCCGCCGCTTTGGGATCGAGCAATTTCAGCCTATCGTGTAGCCAATATATTCCCTGGTCTGCCTTCAATTTTTCCAATTCGCTCCGCAGACGCTCGTCGGGCTTCACCTCCGGCGGACTCCAGCCCTCCGTCACCGCGCGGACGTATTGACCCGTCCCGCCCACCAAAAAGGGGAGATGCCCCCGCGCGTGGATGTCCGCGATGACCCGCCGCGCCTCCCGCTGGAACTGCGCCAGCGACCAGGTCTCGTCAGGCTCCGCCACGTCAATCAAATGATGCGGGACGCGCGCCCGCTCGGCGGGAGTCGGCTTGGCCGTGCCGATGTCCATGCCGCGGTAGAAGAGACGCGAATCCGCGCTGACGATCTCGCCGTCCATCGTCTCCGCGAGACGGATGGCGATCTCGGTCTTGCCGACGGCGGTCGGTCCGATGAGGAGGATGAGGGGAGGGGGAGTCATCACGCGGTCGCCTCGAATTCATTGGCACAGAAAATATGCGTCAATATTATCCCAGCCTTCGCGCGCCCATCCCGAGAAATCTTTCTTTGTCGTTCCAACAGGGTCGAAGCCTTTGTCCTGCAAGCCATAGAGCGTGCCTTGATAAATTTTGACCTTCCACCACCAAAAATCGTTCGAGCATACGGGGCCGTCCACAATCTTGATGGCTGTTCCTGGATAGATGGACATGAGTTCGGCGGCGGCCATATTTGACGCCTTGCGGATTATAAGGCGGTCGTCCTTGGTGCATACTGTGGCGTCGCGCCCCGCTTCGAGACGCGTGGGATACTTGGCGCCCGGACAGGACGAATCTTTGACCAGGCTGACTCCGGGATCGGCAGTGTAATAAATTACGGATGGCGCGCCCGATTCCAATTCGAGGACGATATCGCCGTCCGATTCGTGTTTGAGATCCACTTTTTTATACAGCGTATTGCCGTCGTCGAACGTGACTTTGAATTCTTTTTCTTCCTCGAGCGCATATACCACCGCCTTATCGTCTACGCGGACGATCAGCACTTTCTGATCATATTGCTTTCGCATTGACCAAATCGTCGCTCCGCCTCCAACATCGAATGTTCCGATAGGCGTGACGATCTGCCCGGAAAAGCCGACCTTCAACTCGCCGCTTGAATTGATGGAGACCCGGACCGGGACGATTGGCGGCTGGAAACCAATTTCCGCTTCAGGCTGACAGCCAATGATGAGTAACGCTGCGATCACCGACAAAAATCCCGCTGATTTCGAGTTCTTCATTCTCCGCTTCCTTCCTCGACTGTGATGGATTTTGTAATTTGGTTTAGATTATATTCTCAAAATGGACGATCTTCGCCTCGCCCGTCTCTCCCTCCACGGCGATGACGTCCACGCGCCAGGCGCTGAATTCGGGGTGGGCGAGGACGTATTTTTCCGCCGCGCTCAACAGCCTCCGCCGCTTTTGGGGAGAGACGGAATATTCGGGATAGCCATATCGGTTGGACGAGCGCGCTTTCACCTCCACGAAAATCAGCACATTGTCCTGTCGGGCGATGATGTCCACTTCGCCGCGCTCGGCGCGGAAGTTGCGCTCCAGAATCTGGCAGCCCTTCTTCTCCAGATATTCCGCCGCGGCCTGCTCGCCCCAGCGTCCCACGCGTTGTTGAGTTCTCATCGAGTTCCTTTTCTGCCGCGAATGGCGCGAATTCCACGAAAACCAGCGCGCTTTTCGCAGGAGGCCTTTTCTTTATGTTATTCGCGCGCTTTGCGGTTCATTGATTGAACCGTTCCATGAAACTGCGGAGGCGGAATCTCAGCCCGCGGTGACGCGGCTGGGCCGCGCGGACGAGTCCCTCGTAATAACGCAGCATGATGCGCGTGGTGCGTTCGATGGCGTACTTGGTCGAATCCTCGCGGGCGGCGGCGCCCATTTGCTTCCGCAGTTCGCGCTCGGACGCCAGGCGCGTCATCTTGACCGCGAAGGCCGACGCGTCCTCGCTGGAAAGGAAGCCGGTGACGCCGTCGGTCACGGTGTCGCCCACGCCCGGCGAGCGGACTCCCAGCACGGGCAGGCCCGCGCCCATCGCCTCGATCACCGAGAGCGGATGGACCTCGGTCACGGAGGCGGTCGCGAACGCGTCGCACATGGCGAGGTAGGCGGGCAGGCGGTCGTAGGAGATCATCCCCTCGAAGCGGACGCGCCCCGCCAGCCCGAGGTCCGAAGCGAGCGCCTCCAGGTCGTCGCGCGCGGGGCCGCTTCCCAGGATCAGCAAGCGGACGCGGTCGAAGGCCTCCGCCAGTCCGCGGAAGGCGCGCAGGAGGAAGTTGAGATTCTTCTCGGGGCCGAGGCGTCCGACGTAGACGAAGAGGACGTCCTCCGCGTCGAAGCCGAAGTCCGCGCGGGAGAGCGGCTCGGCGTCGAGGAAGCGTTTCAGTTCCACGCCGTTGGGGACGACTTCGACGGGGCCGTCTACGCCGAGCTGGCGGAGGATTTTTTCCATGCCGCTCGAGGGCGAGACGACCAGGTCCACCGCTTTGCAGAAGGAGGGCATGTAGGCTTTGAGCAGGCCTCCGCTGATCTCTTCGGGCATGTGCGGCAGGTAGGCTTGCGCGTAAAGGTCGTAGCGCGTGTGGTTGGTGAAGACGATGGGGATTCGGAGCGGGCGCGCGTATCGCAGGGCGAGACGGCCGCTTAAGAATGGGTGATGCACATGGACGACGTCCATGGTTTGGAGCAGGCGTTTGGCGGCGCGGTTGTAGCGGAACGACAGGTAGAAGCCCGTGTCCTGGATCGGCAGCCCCGGCGAGCGGATGACGCGCGGCTCGTCGTCGCGGTGTTCGAGATCGCCGAAGGTGAAGACGAAGACGTCGTGTCCGGCGCGTTCCAGGTGGCGTTTGTTCAGGTCAATGTAATTGGTGATCCCGCTGACGTGCGGCTTGTAGGCGTCGGCCATCATTCCGATGCGCATGGTGTCGCTCCCATTTTGTCTCTATGCGAGTCTTTCACTTTATTATATACTCTGCCCGTACGACATATTCTCATATACTCTTATTAGAAAGGGATGAATAATGAACGATCAAGCGCAAGTAGCCGTCTTCATTGACTATGATAACATCGAAATCAGCGCCTCCGACAAGCTGGGGAAGGACGTGGATGTGGAGTGGTCGCTGGTGTTGGAGGCGGCGGCTCAAATTGGACGCGTGGCGGTGCGCCGCGCCTACGCGGACTGGTCTTCCTACGGGGGCGACCGCCAGCGCGAACTGCTCGGCTCGGGCGTGGAACTCGTCCACGTCTCCAGCAAGCGCGGCAAGAACGCAGCCGACATCCGCATTGTGATCGACGCGCTGGAACTGCTCGGTTCGGGCGCCAGCAACATCACCCACATTTTGCTGGTGTCGGGAGACGGCGACTTTACGGAACTCGTCCATCGTTTGCGGGCGAGCGGCATCACGGTGATCGGGCTGGGCGTCAGCGGCGCGAGCGCGGAATACCTGATCAACGCCTGCGACGAATTCATTTATTACGACCGTCTCGTCGGCGCGGAGACGCCCGCGGCGGAGGCAGAGGAGGCGGGCGAGGGCGCCCCGTCCTTCGACATCACCGAGGCGCGTCAACTGCTTCGCCGCGTGCTTCAATCGCGGCAGGGAGAGTGGGTGCTGGCGGCGGAATTGAAGAACGCCATGCTCCGTCTCGACCCCGCGTTCAGCGAGCGCAACTACGGCTTCGCCAACTTCAAGGAATTCCTCGCCTCGGCGAAAGACATCGCCGAAAGCCAGTTGAACGAGAACAACCAGATCGAAGTCGCGTTGACCACCGCCGAGGCGGCGCACATCCCCGAAGCCCTGCTGGACGAGTACCTGAAGATCCTCGCGGAGCAGAAGGTGCGCATGACGCCGAACGAGTACCGTCCGCAGATCATCTTCCGCTTCTTCGACATCTGCAAAGCCGATCCCGATCTCAGCCTCACCAGTCTCAAAGAGCGGGTGCACGCCTACTTCCAGGAGAGCGCGCCGCACGTCAAGTGGCAGTACGTCCACGAGGCCGCGCATCAATTGTTCCACACCTATTGCTTCGAGTTCGAACAGGCGGAGGCTTACCCGACCGACACGCGTCTCTGGGACCGGCGCGTGTCCATCGCCTCGGGCGTCGAAAAATCCATTGACCTGCTGGACAAATGCGACCAGGGCCTGCTGTTCAAGCTGGCGCGTTCGCTCGGCGGCCCGAAGAAGATCAACAAGGAAGCCGCGGCGCGCCTGCTCTACGGCAGTTTCCGCGGACAGGCCATGCTCGACCACGTCAAGGAATTGATTGACGGCTTGAAAATGACCCGCGGTGAAGCATGACCGTTAAATTGGTTTTGCGCGACCAGGAATTCGAAGTCCGTCCGGGCATGACCCTGCTCTCCTCGCTGGAGAAGATTCAAGTCCTGCCCGAATCTGTCCTCGCCACGCGCGAGGGCGAGATGATCCTCGAGGATGAAATTCTCAGGGACGGCGAGGTCGTCAAACTGATCTCCGTGATTTCTGGCGGTTGAAATGTCGGGCGCCGGGTTTCTCCGAGGAACCTGGCGCCCGCTTTTACAGGTGTTCCATGAAGTGTAGAAAATGCGGCGCGAAAGCCTCGGTCAACATGCGCCAGCACAAATTGGCTTTGTGCAAGGATCACTATCTCGAATGGATCCCCGAGCAGACCGAGCGCTTCATCAAAAAATACGGGATGTTCCGCCGCGGGGAGAAAGTCCTCGTCGCGGTTTCGGGCGGCAAGGATTCGCTCTCGCTGTGGGACATCCTCCGCCGCCTCGGATACGACGCCGACGGACTCTACATCGGCCTCGGGATTGACGGGGGAATCGGCTACTCGTCCGAGTCGCAGCGCCTCAGCCAGAAATTCGCCGACGAAAACGGACTCCGCCTCCACGTTGTGGATGTGGCGAAGGAGTACGGTCAGACGATCCCCGCCCTGGCGGAGATCTCGCATCGCGGGCAGGGACGTCCGTGCGCGGTCTGCGGACTGGTCAAGCGTCACGAGATGAACCGCATCGCGCGCGACCTCGGCTACGACGTCCTCGCGACGGGGCACAATCTCGACGACGAGGCCGCGGTCCTGTTCGGCAACACGCTCCAGTGGTCAGAGGGTTTTTTGCGGCGGCAAAGTCCCGTGTTGGAGGAATCGCCCGGGCTGGCGCGCAAGGTCAAGCCGCTTTGTCGCTTTTACGAGCGTGAGATGGCGGCCTACGCGCTCCTGCGCGGGATCGAGTACATCTACGAGGAATGTCCCTTCGCCGAGGGCGCGACCTCGATCTATTACAAGGAATTGCTCAACCGCCTCGAGACCGACAAACCGGGCGCGAAGTTGATCTTCTACCTGCGCTTCCTCGAGGCGCGTGAGTCGGGACTCTTCGCGCCCCAGCCAAAAACCGAAGCGGAGCTGCATCCCTGTCCCAACTGCGGGCAGCCGACCTCCACTGCCGACTTGTGCTCGTTCTGTCGGATGGTCGAGAAGACGAAAGCGCTCGATGGCTGACGCGAAAACCTACCGTTACTTTGACCTCATTATGGCGGTCTTTGTGACCGTGCTGGTCGTCAGCAATGTGGCCTCGTCCGCGAAGATCGTGGACCTGCGCTTCAGCGTCGGCGGCGTGCGGATGGCGTTCGACGGCGGGACGCTGCTCTTCCCCGTCTCCTATATTTTCGGCGACATCCTGACCGAAGTCTACGGCTACAAACGCTCCCGCCGCGTCATCTGGACAGGGTTCTTTTGCCTCGCGCTGTCCTCCGCCGTGTTCGCGTTGATCGGCATTCTGCCGGGCGAATCCACCTGGCAATCCTACGCCGGGGACGCGGCCTACGCGGCCATCCTCGGCGGGATGTCCAGCGGGGGAATCGTGTTCGGTTCGCTGGCTGGATATTGGAGCGGCAATTTCGCCAACTCGTTCACGCTGGCGAAGATGAAGATCTTGACGAACGGACGCTGGCTGTGGATGCGGACGATCGGCAGCACCCTCGTCGGCGAATTGGCGGACTCGGCGGTGTTCGTCTCGGTCGCGTCGTTGTTCGGCGTTTTCCCGTGGAGTCTGTTCGCGACGCTGGCGTTGACGAATTACCTGCTCAAATGCGCGGTCGAGGCGTTGATGACGCCCGCCACCTACGCGGCGGTCAACTTCCTGAAACGCGCCGAGGACGAGGATCATTATGACCGCGACACGAATTTCAACCCGTTCGCGGCATAACCCTTTTGATCCGCTGAAACTGCGGGGACTCTGGTTACGGGACGTAATATTGGACGATCAACTGCGGACGGCTGTTCGCGTCCGCGTTGCCGCTGAATAGACTGAGAAAATTGGCGATCTTGTTATTGTTATCGTCCAGTTTGAAGCGCAGGCGGATCTGCGTCAGCCCGGAGGGCGCGTCCAACTTGTTGACGAAGGCTTTTGCGGCGGTCAGATTCAGCGCGTACCAGCCTCCAGACGGGGACAGGTTGAAAGGGCCGAGGGTTTTATCGGGCGCGGCCTGAAAATCGGCCAATTCCAGGGCGGCTGTCTTGAAGACGCCTTTCTTGATATCCGCCAGGATGCCCTGAAAAATGCGGACCGGGTCGCCCCCGCCGTTCACGCCCTGCCATTTGACCCTGAGCGTGACTTTGGCGACGACCGCGTTATCGGGCAGGTTCGCGCCGGTGACGAACGAGAGAACGGAGCGGTATTGCCTGCGCGCCGCGTCGTCGCCGAGGCGGAGCGTGGCGGACGCGTTGTTCATCCTGCCTCCGGCCCCGCTGGTTTCGGAGGCTTCAAGCGCATAACCATCCTGTGTCGGGATGGATGTGAAGGCCGCGGTCGCGACGATCGTGTAAGGTTGGCCGCCCGTGAACGGGAGGCCGGCAAGCGGATTATCCTGCAGGTCGGCGATGGTCGCCCCGGGCGGGACGTCGAGGCGGAGCAGGCCGCTCCCCGCGCCGGTCTTGACCGTGACGGTGTAGACGCCGCCCGAGCCGCCGACTCCGCTCACGGCCGCGGCGGCGAGGCCGCTGCCCGTCGTCAACTGGAAGTCGGCCGCGTCCACGTCCTTCACCGGCTTGGAAAACGTGACGGTGAATTTCACGCTGGCGGCGGAGGTGGGGTTTGGGCCGGCGCGGACGATTGAAGTCACGCGGGGGGCGGAGGCCGAAGGCGAATTGACGCAGTTATTGTAGATATATGGTATCGCCGGTTGCAGTTCCTTCCACGAGTGCAGGTCGGGCCACCAGCCCGCGTCCCATGTGTAAAACGCAAACCCGTCCAGCGCCGAAGTGTCCAGGAACTGGCAGCTATATTTCTGTAACTCGTCGAGGGTGAATTTGGTCGAATAGCCGCGCGTGGTAAACGTCTGCATCAAAAAGACAAGTTCCACCTGCGCTTTGGAGGCGTCAATTCTCTTTCTATCGCTCAGGATCATGTTGAGCGCGGATGATTTGGAGGAGGTATTGCAGGTCCCTTCCACGTTCCCAGCGCAATGCTGCCACGTCACGGCGACGTCCATGATCCGCTCGATCTGGTTGTCCGGGAGCATGGACTTGTCGTATAAGTTGTCAATGTAATTCCAGACTTTGATTGCCCGTCCCTTGGACAGCGCGTAGGCTTTGAGTTTGTCCTTTAAACCCGCCATTTCGTCGAACGACATGTCGCAGGTCCAGAAACTTTCGTGGGCGTTGACGATGCCGATGAAGTTGGAATATTGACTGGCGGTATCGAGCAGTCTTTTCACTTTGGCGATGTCGCCGTTCGCGCTGACGGGATAGGGCGCCTCCCAGCCGCAGTTCGGACGCGGGTTGTTCCAGTCCGAGGGCCAGATGACGATATTGACGTTCGCGGCCCGCGCGGACTCGAACGCCGCGCGCCATGCGGAGGCCGAGCCGTTGACGTCGAAATCCACGATGGCGGTGTTGACGCCCCAGTTTGCCAACACGGCAAAATCCGTTTTTTTGAGAACCCTGTCTGCAAGATAATACGTCGTGCTTCTGGCTGGGACGGCCTGCGCGTCCCTTGAAATGGACGACGCGTTGGCGCCGATCAGTTTGTGCCCGGCCAGCGAAGCGATCAACGCCAGTATGGTCAAAACCTGCGCGGCTCTGACTCTCCATCGGTTTATAATCGTATCTTGGCGGTTTTTGTCCAGGAAATGGAAATAGTTAAGCATGGGTTAACCTTTGGCGAAAAAATAAACTGCCCGGATGACCAGGCAGTTTTGAACGATGCTCTATTGTGGCGACCTGGCGATGGGGATTGAGAAAAGCGACGATGTTTCCTTGAGGGGAGTTTTACGGTACGACGGCGGTCATCATACTACTGTGCGCGGAGAAAAAAGGAGTCGCCGAACTCCTTGCATTTTTGGTAACCTCGAATTTCGATTTTGGGGAACGGGACTCAGGTTTTCCGCGGCGCGCCTCGATCAAACAGCCTCGCGTTTGCGGGACGCGAGGCTGTGCAACTGATTTTCGGGCCGCTCTTATGGGGTGTAGTATTCGATGATCAATTGCGGCCGCGACGCCGCGGGCGCGTTTCCGCTGAAAACGCTGAGGTAGTTGGCGAGGGCGTTGTTGTTGTCGTCCAACTTGAAGCGCAGGCGGATCTGCGTCAGCCCCGAAAGCATGGACAGTTTGTTGATGTAGGCTTTGGCGGCGGTCAGGTTGAACGAATACCAGCCTCCGACAAGCGCGGGTTTGAAGGGGCCATAGGACTTGTTGGCGGCGGTCTGCCAATCGGTTATTTGCAAGGCCGGCGTCCCGAAGGTTCCTTTGCGGACGTCCAGTATGAAGCCTCCGAAGGTTGCCGCAGGATTTCCGCCGCCGACAATACCCTGCTGTTTGATTTTGAGGGTGACCTTGGTGATGACGGCCTCGTCAGGCAGCGCCGCGCCAGTAGCGAAGGACAGGATGGAGCGATATTGCTTTTTAGCCGCGTCGTCGCCGAGACGGAGAGTGGTGGCGGCGTTCATTGTCCCACCCTTGTTGCTGGATTCGCTCGATTCGAGGACCCAGCCGTCTTGCGCTCCAGTGGAGCGAAGGGTCAGGAGACCGGTGGTTCTGAAAGACCACCAGGCATTACCGTCGGCCATGGTCGCGCCTGTGGAGTTGACGGCGCGTACCTGCCAGTAGTAGGTCGTTTCGGCGGCGAGTCCCGTGATGCCGATGCTGGTATTGCTTGTTCCGGGATTAGGCTCCCACAAAGTATCGCAGTCGTTATTATCCACTGTGTCAATGCAGTATTGATAATTATCGGCGTAGGCGCTCGTGTTCCATATCAGGGTTGGGTTGAGCGAAACGTTGGTCGCGCCAGCGGCTGGTCCGCTTTTGTTAAATTCTCCCGGCGAAGGCAGGGGCGTGCTGGCGGACCATGTGCCAGATTGTGTCAGATAGTAGTAACAAACGTAAGGCGGATATGGAATGCCAATCACGATCTGGCGATTTGTAAAGGAATATGTTCCAGAGGCTGCGGACGCCGAAGTAAATTGACCTGTGAACGAGAAAGTTGAAGAAGTGTAACTAAACTGGTTGCCGCTGATACTTCCGGGGCCCGGCACAGTGATTTCCATGGTTCCGGATGCGCCGCAATTGGAGGCTACGAAGTCGGTTTTCAACTTGAATGTGCTCCACTGAGTTCCCCCAGAAGAAACAGTGAACGACATGGAGTGTCCCCGGCTTGTTGATCCCGTCCATGCGGCGTCTACGGGCGCGTCGGTTATTGGCGCCGACGCGGATTGAAAAGCGGTCATGCCAAGAAGAAGGATCAGGCATAACGCGGCGAGGCTGACTTGTTTCATTTTCATTCTTCCCTCCCGAGGAGAATTGAATTTTTACTGAGATTTTATACAGAAAGGCGGACGCAAAACATTGCGCTTTTGGCAAAGTATGAGTGTTTTTGGCCTCCTTTCTTTTTCGAGGAATACAGGCCGGTTTCTTCGCATGGAATTTTCGTGGATCCGTCGCGGAATCGTTGAGAACGCAGCCGTAGAGGTTGGAGCGTCTCGTGAAGGCGAAAACTACGTTGGTCTTCGCTCTGATTATCATTTCACGAAAACGGGTGTGATTTGTATGATTTGTTAGTTAGGAGGTGGGATCGAAGTCTATCTGCAGATTTTTTGTCTGCCAAAAATGCTGATAAACGGCACAACTATAGATTACAAAATTGCAAGGTTGACTTCAAGTGATAAATGTCACAAGTTGCAAAAACAGTACCGATGGGGGATAAATTAAACAGCCTCGCGTCCTTTCTCCGCGAGGCTGCCTACCGCTCACTGATTACTGCTCACTAATCACTGCTCACTGATTACCGACCCCGGCTACTGTCGCCGCGCCGCCGCAGCCTTCACCAATCCCACAAACAGCGGGTGCGGACGGTTCGGCCGCGACAAGAATTCTGGATGGAACTGGCTTGCTACCATGTACGGATGATCTGCGATCTCGGCAATCTCCACCAATCGCCCGTCGGGGGAGATTCCCGAAAAGACCATGCCGCCTTTCTCGAACTCCTCACGATAAGCGTTGTTGAACTCGAAGCGATGACGGTGACGTTCTTCCGTCTGTGAGACGCCGTAGGCCGCCTGGGCTTTGGAGCTTTTCTTCAACACGCAGGGATACAACCCGAGCCGCATCGTCCCGCCCATATCGGTGACGGAGCGCTGCTCGTACATCAAATCAATGACGGGATATTGGGCGCTGCGATCGAACTCGGCTGAGTTGGCGTCTTCGTGACCCAGCGCGTTGCGCGCGAACTCGATGCACATCACCTGCATCCCGAGGCAGAGACCGAGATAGGGGACTTTCTTCTCCCGCGCGTAGCGCGCCGCCAGGATCTTGCCCTCGACGCCGCGCGAGCCGAACCCGCCGGGGACGACGATCCCGTCCGCGGACTGAATAAGGTCCCAGCCTTTGTCCTTTTCCAGGTCGGTGGAGTGGGCCCAGAGAATCTCCACGTCCACGCCGAGCGACAGCGCCGCGTGCTTGAGCGCTTCGCGCACCGACATATACGCGTCCTGCAATTCCACATATTTGCCCGCCAGGGCAATTTTCACTTTGGGACGCGGCTTCTTCACCGACTCGACCAGTTTCTTCCACGGCTTCCAATCCGGGACGCGCGCCGGCTTCAACCTGAGCCGCTTCACCAGGAAGTCCGCCACGCCCGCCTCCTCCAACAGGAGCGGGATCTCGTACAGGATGGACGTGGTCACCATCGGCACCACCGCCTCCTTTTCCACGTCGCAGAACAGCGCGATCTTTTCGGTCAGCTCCTCCTCCAGCGGGTAGTCCGAGCGCGCGATGATCATGTTGGGCGAAATGCCGATCGAGCGCAGCGCCGCCACCGAATGCTGGGTCGGCTTCGTTTTCAATTCGCCGGTCGCGCCGATGTACGGCAGCCAGGTGACGTGGATGAAGAAGACGTTCTCGCGCCCGACCTCGTTCCGCAGTTGACGCAGCGCCTCGAGGAACGGCTGCGATTCGATATCCCCGACCGTGCCGCCGATCTCCACGAGGACGATCTCCGCGTCTGTGGCCTTCGCCACCAACTTGACCCGGCGCTTGATCTCGTTCGTGATGTGCGGAATCACCTGGATCGTCCCGCCGAGGTAATCGCCCTTGCGCTCCTTGGCG
>JAANMU010000028.1_pt1 | contig 157182 bp, 146 predicted proteins | sample 7279701 | NCBI WGS metagenome assembly JAANMU01 (sample SAMN14094539, study PRJNA606508) | bioreactor metagenome | isolation source: A lab-scale SPAN reactor treating ammonium-rich wastewater day 57 | place: Ireland: Galway | collected 2017-03-13
TGGCCCGGCAATCGGTTCTGTGGCGAGGTGCCCCGTGGAGCTGACTCCCGACTCCATCGTCTACTATCGCAGCGGCCCGCTGGTCTTGAGCGCGACCCTGGTGCTCACCTGGGTGGTCATGGCGGTGCTGATCCTGGGCTCCTGGCTGATCACGCGCCGACTGAGCAGCGAGTTGCCGGTGCCTCGCTGGCAGGGGGTTCTGGAGATCGTCGTGGGAGGGATCCGCAATCAGATCCGTTCTCTTGCTCCCGGCGCCGCCGAGACCTACGTCCCCTTTGTCGGCTCGCTCTTCCTCTTCATCAGCCTTTCGAGCCTGCTCTCGATCGTGCCCGGCTTTCACCCCCCGACCGGGTCGCTCTCGACCACCTCGGCCCTGGCCCTGTGCGTCTTCGTCGCCGTCCCGTTTTTCGGAGCTCTCAGTCTGGGCCTGAAGGGCTACCTGAGACATTACCTCGAGCCGAGCCCCATTTTGCTGCCCTTCCACATCCTGGCTGAGTTGACCAGGACCCTGGCGCTGGCGGTGCGTCTGTTCGGCAACGTGATGAGCGGGACGTTTCTGGTGGCGGTGCTGCTGGCTGTTGCCCCGGTCTTTTTCCCGGCCGTGATGAGCCTGCTCGAGCTCTTTCTGGGCCAGGTGCAGGCATACATTTTCGCCGTGCTGAGCATGGTCTACATCGCGGCCGCTGCTCAAGCTCACGAAGGATTGACAAAAGGAGACAAGCAAGATGGATAGTGCAACCTGGGTAGCCGTGGTTTCCATCGTCGTGGCCGGCCTGGTGGTGACAGCCGGCTCTATCGCGCCGGCTCTGGCCGAAGGGCGGGCGGTCATGCAGGCGCTGGCCTCCATGGCCCAGCAACCCGATGAGGCCAGGGGACTGTCGCGCACCCTCTTCATCGGGCTGGCGATGATCGAGTCGCTGGCGATCTACTGTTTCGTGCTGGCCATGATCTTGATCTTTGCCAACCCGTTCTGGACCTTCTTCACCAGGGGGCACTCGTGAAAGTCGATCCCTTCCTGCTCGTCGCTCAGGCGCTGAACTTCTTGATCCTGGTGGCGGTGCTCCGCAGGGTCTTGTATGGCCCCGTGCTCAGGATGATCGATGCGCGCGACCAATCGTACCGTAAGCGAGAGGAGGATTCCCTGCGGCTGAGCGAGGAGTCGGAGAAGCGGCTCGAGGAGTGCCGCCAGACCGCCGAAGAGCTCGAGCAGCGCCGCGCGCAGATGATGGTCGAGCTCCAGGCCGAGGCCAGCAACCTGCGGCGCGAGATGGAGGAGCGCCTGCGCGAGCAGGTCGCGCACGAGCGGTCGCGACGCATGGTGTTGCTGCAACAAGAGCTCGATGGCCTGGTTCGCTCGGCCCAGAACCGTCTGGCCGCCAGCCTGCTGCAGGCCTGTCGCCGGTGCCTGACAGACCTGGCCGACCGCAGCCTGGAAGACCAGGTGGCTCTGCGCTTGTTGGACCGCTGGGACGAGGTGACCCTGCCGGCCAACGGGGACGTGGTGGTGCGCAGCTCGGCTCCGCTCTCGGACGAGATCAAGGAGCGCTTCCGCGTGGTGGCCAGCGCCACCACGTTCGTCACCGACCCGGAGCTGGGCTTCGGGGTCGAGGTCGAAAGCGGGGGGAGACTGGCGGGCTGGGCCCTGTCGAGCTACCTGGAGGAGTTGGAGCGCGACCTGTCCGGCTCGCTGCGCGAGGCCTCCGATGGACCTCGTTGATCCGGTTCTGCTGGCCCTGGGCCGAGCGCTCGAGAGACCGCGCCTCTCTCCTCGCGTGCGCGAGTTCGGCCGTATCCTCTCCGTTTCCGAAGGGGTGGCCACCGCGGTCGGACTGGCCGGGGTGGGCTCGGAGGAGGTGGTGCGGATGGAAGGGGGGCAGCTGGGACTGGCGTTGACCCTGGAGCAGGAGGCGGTGGGTCTCTTGCTGCTCGACAACGGACAGGGCATTCGTGCCGGTGCGCGGGTGGTAGGCACCGGGCGCGTGTTGAAGGTGCCGGTCGGCGGAAGCTTGCTCGGGCGCGTGATCGATCCGCTCGGACGCCCCCTTGACGGCGGCCAGCCCCCACGACCGGAGGACTACCTTCCGGCCGAGTCGCCCGCCCCGCGCATCGCCGACCGGGCCCCGGTCTCAAGGCCTCTGCAAACCGGGGTGAAAGTGGTGGACGCCCTGATTCCTATCGGTCGCGGGCAGCGCGAGCTGATCCTGGGCGACCGGCAGACCGGCAAGACCTCGCTCGCGCTCGACGTCATCCTCAGCCAGCGTGACACGGGAGTGCACTGCATCTACTGCGCCATCGGTCAGCGCGAATCGGGAGTGGCCCGCGTGGTCGAGGAGCTGCGCCAGAGCGGGGTCATCGCCAGCACCATCGTGGTGGTGGCCTCGGCCGAAGAGCCGCCCGGCCTGCAGTATGTCGCCCCCTACGCGGCCACGGCCATGGCCGAGCACTTCATGCGCTCGGGTCGCGATGTGCTGATCGTCTATGACGACCTGACCCGCCACGCCCGCGCCTACCGCGAGCTTTCCCTGCTGCTGCGGCGTCCTCCCGGACGCGAGGCCTTCCCGGGTGACGTCTTCTATCTGCACGCTCGCCTGCTCGAGCGGTCCACCCACCTGCGGGCCGAGCTGGGTGGCGGGTCCATCACCGCCCTGCCGATTGTGGAGACCGAGGCCCAGAACCTGGCCGCCTACATCCCCACCAACCTGATCTCCATCACGGACGGCCAGCTGGTGCTCTCGCCCGAGCTCTTCCAGAAAGGCATTTTGCCTGCGGTGGACGTGGGCCGCTCGGTGTCCCGAGTGGGGGGCGATGCGCAGAGACCTGCCTACCACGCGGTGACTTCCGCTCTGCGGCTGGACTATGCGCAGTTCGAGGAGCTGGAGAGCTTCGCGCGCTTTGATACCCGCCTCTCGGAGAGCACTCGTCAGACACTCGAACGGGGCCGACGCATTCGTGAAATTCTCAAGCAGCCCCGCGGTGTTCCGCTGGAGATCTCGGTGCAGCTCGGGATCATGCTAGCGGCCACCGAGGGGCTGTTCGACGCCGTGCCGCTCGCCCAGGTGCGCGCTGCCGAAGCTCGCCTGGTCGGCTTGCTGCGCCAGCGCACCGGAGACCTGCGCGGGCGGCTGGAGAACGGGGCGGCCATGCGCGAGGAGGATCGCGAGCTGTTGCTCGGGTCGGCCCGGGAAGCACTGGGCTGATGGAGACTCTGGAAGATACTCGCCGCCGCCTGGTGACCGTGCGCGATCTGCACGGCCTGGTTCGCACCGTCAAGGTGCTCTCGGCCGTGGCCATGAGGCAGTATCAGAAGGCGGCCCGGGTGCAGGAAGATTATCGCCAGATTCTGATGCAGGCCTATCAAGCTCTCTACCACCTGGGTAAGGTGGACCCGTGGTCGGCAAAAGAGCGTGCCCCTGCTCGCCCTCTCCCGTCGGTCTCGGGCGCCGAGTGCCTGATCGTGCTGGGTACCGATCAGGGGCTGTGCGGGCCGTTCAACGAGGCTGTGCTGAGCCTGGTCGTGGCCACCGGCGTGCCCGAGCACCTGTTGCTGGCCGGCGCACGCCTGGAGGCACCCTTGCGCGAGGCGGGTCACCCGCCTGAGACGCTTTTGTCGATTCCGTCCTCCCTGGCCGGGGTCACCTTCCTCGTGCGCGAGATGCTCTTGCACGTGGAGTCGTGGTCGAGTCAGTTGGAGGAGTTGACCGTGGAGGTCGTTCACCAGTGCCTGGGAGACGGCCCGGGACATCAGCCGGTTCGGACCCGGCTGCTTCCGCCCGATCCGGCCTGGCTGGCCGAGGTTGCTCGCGCCCCCTGGGAGTCGCGCTGTCTCCCCATGACCCACCTTGCGCCCGCCCGGCTCCTGTCGCAGCTGTCGCGCCAATGGCTGTTCAGCGAGCTCTATCGAGTCGTGGTCCAGTCCATGGCGGCGGAGAACCAGGCCCGCCTGCTGTCCATGCAGGCGGCCGAGAAGACTCTGGCAGACCGGGCCGGGCAGCTCGAGCTGGAGTCGCAGCAGCTGCACCAGGAGCTGGTCACCGACGAGCTGCTCGATCTTCTGGCCGGCTACGAGGCGGTGAGCCCGCCTGAGAGGTAGATCGTCAGTACTTGTGACCGGGGCGTCGTTCTTGCGCCTCGGGGCCGGTGAGCCTGGTCGATTGCAGATTGCGGCCAGGCCGTCCTCCTTCCAGCGGTAGTCCCGGGGAGCATGCGTGGTCGTGAGGAAAGACAGCACAGTCCTCGCGCGGTTGCGGACGCCTTCCACTCGATCGCGGTTAGTGAATAGGGAATTCGCTTGCTTTGCTGAAGGTCCGCTCCGCCATGGGCAATGCTCCAGAACTTAAGGCCGGCTCGAGACCAGACGCCTTCCAGGCTCTCGAAGAGCTGGCCTGCCTGGCCGACCTGAGCCACGCCGGGCCTCTGGCCGAGGAAGCGCGCCGATGGGCCGAGCGGGTCCGCGAGGGCAGGTTCTTCGTGGCCTGCCTGGGTCAGTTCAAGCGTGGCAAGTCCACGCTGATCAACGCCCTGCTGGGCGAGCCACTTCTTCCCGTCGGGGTGGCCCCGGTGACCTCGGTGGTGACGGTGGTGCGCCAGGGGCCGCGCGGGGCTCGCGTGCGCCAGGGAGATGGCTGGCGCCCCCTGCAGGTCGAGTCACTGGCCGACTTCGTCTCCGAGTCCAAGAATCCGGAGAATCGGCTGGGCGTGACCGGCGTGGAGGTCTTTGCGCCCTCCACGCTTCTTTCCCAGGGCCTCTGTCTGGTGGACACGCCCGGTCTCGGGTCGGTCTTCGAGGGCAACACGCGGGAAACGCGCTCCTTCGTTCCCCACGTCGATGCGGCCCTGATCGTCCTGGGCGGCGATCCGCCCATCTCAGGCGACGAGCTCGAGCTACTCATCGAAGTTGCCGGGCGGGTTCGCGAAGTCATCGTGGTGCTCAACAAGGCTGATCGCTTGAGCGCGCATGAGCGCGAGGAGGCGCGCTCGTTCACTCGGGATCTCCTCGGCAGCCGTCTTCCGAATCGGGAACATTGCCTGTACGAGGTCAGTGCTCTCGAGCGCCTCGAGCAGAGGGGACCTGAGCGAGACTGGCCGCTCCTGGTCGGGCGGCTCAAAGAGCTGGCTGCGAAGGCAGGCGCGGCGCTGGTGGAGGAGGCGGGACAGCGGGGACTGGTCAGATTGTCGGAGCGACTGCGCCACCACCTCAAGGAGGAGCGCCAGGCGCTGGTGCGTCCGGCCGAGGCGTCGCTCCAGCGCATCGAGCAGCTGCGGCTGGCCGCACAAGAGGCCGAGCTCGCCGCCCACGAGCTTTCCCCGCGTTTCACCGCCGAGCAACAACGGATACGCGGCCAGTTCCAGGACGACCGCCGAGTCTTCCTCGAAGGCGCCGTCCCTCGCCTGGAGGCCGAGCTCCACGCCTGGATCGAGCAGGATTGGGGGGGCAAGCTTCGCCAGCGTGCCATGGCCCAGGCCTCCAGCCTGGCCGAGGCCGCCGTGCGAGCCTGGCGAGCCGAGCTGCAACCGGTGGCCGAGAAGCGCTTTGCCGCCATGACCACCCGGTTCACGGCCGAGGCCAACGAGTTTCTCGAGCAACTGAGGAGCTCGGGTCGTCTCCCGGCCGATAGCCAGCTTGCGCCCCTGGAGCCCCAGACCGAGCTCCGTGCTCGCAGCGCCTTTTGCTTTCTCGACCTGGTGCGCGAGGAGGAGGTCTCTGCCTTGACCCGGTTGCGCGATACCTGGCGCTCGGATGCCGATCTCAAAGTGAGCGCCGAGCGCTACTCGAGCGCCTTCCTCCGGCGGCTGCTCGAGGTGAATGCCAACCGGGTGGTGGGCGACCTCGACGACCGGATTCTCGAGAGCCGCCGCGCGGTGGAGGGCGGGCTTCGTCGGCGCCTGGAAAGCCTCGTCACAACCGCCATTGGAGCCCTGGAACGGGCCGATGAGCTGAGACGGCAGGGGGAAAGCTCGGTCAAGGAAAAGCTCCAGCAGCTAAACCGCTGGGACCTGGAGCTCAGCCGGCTCATGTCCCCCGAAAGAGAGAATGTCTCATGAAAATTCATCATGTCTTTGCCCAGGAAGTCCTCGACTCGCGGGGCAATCCCACCGTGGAGGCTCAGGTGGTCCTGGACGACCAGACCACTGCCCGGGCCATCGTGCCGTCCGGAGCCTCGACCGGTGAGCGCGAGGCGGCCGAGCTGCGCGACGGCGACCCTTCTCGCTACGCCGGCAAAGGCGTGCTGAAGGCCGTCGAGCACGTCAATACCCGGATCGCTCCGCGCCTGCAGGGATTCAACGCCAGCTCCCAGCGGGAAATCGACCAGATGATGATCGAGCTCGACGGCACCCCGAATAAGTCTAGCCTCGGCGCCAATGCCATTCTGGCCGTTTCGCTGGCCGTGGCCAGGGCGGCCGCGCAGGCCTGCCGCCTTCCGCTCTATCAGTACCTCGGTGGCTGCAATGCATCGCTCTTGCCCGTGCCTTGCCTCAATGTCCTCAACGGCGGCCGACACGCCGACAACAACGTGGACTTCCAGGAATTCATGATCGCTCCCCACAACGCCCCCAGCTTCCGCGAATCCATCCGGATGGGGTTGGAGACCTTTCACGCCCTCAAGAAGCTGCTGGCCTCGAAGGGTTACAGCACGGGCGTGGGAGATGAGGGAGGCTTCGCCCCCAATCTGGGTAGCAACGAAGAAGCGGTCGAGCTCATCTTGGAGGCGGTCGAGCAGGCCGGCTATGAGCCGGGGCGGGACATCTCGCTCTGCCTCGACCCGGCCACCAGCGAGATGTGGAAAGATGGCACTTACGTCTTCTTCAAATCCAACAGCCCCTCCAAGACCTCGGAGCAAATGGTCGAGCTGTGGATGGACTGGACGGCTCGTTACCCCATTATCCTGCTCGAAGATGGAATGGCCGAGAACGATTGGGCAGGTTGGAAGACGCTGACCGAGCGCCTGGGGGCGGGGCTCGAGCTGGTAGGGGACGACATCTTCTGCACCAATCCCTCGATTTTGCGCCAGGGCATCGAGCAGGGCGTCGCCAACTCGATCCTGATCAAAGTCAACCAGATCGGGACGCTCACCGAGACCCTGGATACCATCGAGCTGGCCCGCAGCCACGATTACAGCTGCTTCGTCTCGCACCGCTCAGGAGAGACCGAGGACAGCACCATCGCCGACCTCACCGTGGCCGTTCAGGCGGGCCACCTCAAGACCGGGTCGGGCTGCCGCTCGGAGCGGATCGCCAAGTTCAACCAGCTTCTTCGGATCGAGCGAGAGCTTGGAAGCCAGGCGCGCTTCGCCGGCCGGGGTGCCTTCAAGAACGCAGGTTCGCTCGGGAAGCCTTCACTTGTCATGAAGTAGGCTCCCGCGGCCTCCCGCAGCGGCTCTTCGCCTCGGCGCCATTGACTGATTCTGCATGTCGTCCTACATTTATTCTGCAAATTATTGTGGTAGGTGACTGATGAGAATCGTCCAGGTTTCCGATGGATGACACGGAGGCCGCGGAACTGGCGGCTCTGGCCAAGACCCTTCGGATCAGTCGGGCAGACCTGATTCGGAGAGCCTGCACGAAGTATGTCCAGGGACTTCGCGAGGCGGAGTTGGATCGGGAGTACGAGCGGGGCTATCTTGCGATTCCCGAGGACAGCGCGGTCTCGTCTGCGTCCGCAACCCTGGCTGGAATGCTGTTGCAACCTGAGGATTGGGCCGACTTAAACGCGGAGAAGTGTGGTGGGCGGATTTGCCACTGCCGGCCGGAAGACGCCCGGTCGTCCTCTTGTCTCGCAACAAAGCCTATTCGATCAGAAGTTCTGTGACTGTGGCGGTCATTACCCGGACCGTCAGGAGCATCCCCGTCGAGGTGAAGCTCGGACCGCCGGACGGGCTACCCCACGTGTGGGGCGTAAATCTGGATGAAATCCTGACGATACCGAAGAGCCTCCTGAAAAGCCGACTCAGCGTTCTGGACGACCAGAAGATGGATCAAGTCGGCCAGGCGATTCGTTTCGCGCTGGATCTCGCTGACTGATTAGAAGGCGGTAGATAAGATAAATCGACCGTTTTGCAGCCGTACTCGTTGGTCGCTCGGTCGTCGTCAGGTAACAGCCTCTATTGCGGCACTGGCCTGGTCGAGTTGCTCGACGTCCTCGGCTGAGAGCGCGAGCTCGGCCGCCCGGAGCAGCTCGTGAAGCTGGGGCAGGCTGGTGGCGCTGGCGATGGGTGCGGTCACCCCCGGCCGGGCCATCAGCCAGGCCAGCGAGACCTGGGCCAGCGTCGCCTGGCGCCGCGCCGCCACCTCATCGAGCGCGGCCAGCACCCGCTGGCCCCGGGGGCCCAGATAGCCCTTCACCATCGCCCCCCGCGCGCTTTTTCCGAGGTCGGCCTCGGAGCGGTACTTCCCGGTCAGAAAGCCGCTGGCCAGCGAGTAATAGCCGGTCACGCCCACTTCCTCGTGGCGGCAGATGCTCTCCAACTCGCCCTCGTAGCCCTGGCGCTCCATCAGGCTGTACTGAGGCTGCAGGCACTCGTAGCGAGGGGTGAGCGATAGCGCCTGGCGCAGGCGCTCGGGGCTGAAGTTGGAGCATCCGATGAAGCGCACCTTTCCCTGAGCGATCAGCTCGCCGTAGGCCCCCAGGGTCTCTCCCATCGGGGTCTCGGGATCGTCGTGGTGGGAGAGGTAGAGGTCGATGTAGTCGGTGCGCAGGCGCTTGAGAGAGGCCTCCACGGCGGTCTTGATGTAGGCCGGGCTCAAGCCCTTGCCGTTGGGGGTGGGGCCGCCCACTTTGGTCATAAGGACGATCTGGTCGCGATTCTTGCGCGCGGCGAACCAGTTCCCCAGCACCGTCTCCGACTCGCCGCCCTGCAGGCCCGGAGCCCAGCGAGCGTAGACGTCAGCCGTGTCGATGAAGTTGAAGCCCGCCCCCACGAAACAGTCGAGCAGGGCGAAGGAGGTCGGCTCGTCGGCCGTCCAGCCGAACACATTGCCGCCCAGGCAGAAGGGAGCGACTTGAAGGTCAGAGCGACCCACGCGGTTTTTTTGCATGAGACAGCATTTGGGGAGGCCGGGGGGAGTTCCTCTGTGAGGTCAGTGCTTGTGAACCGGACGAGCCTGCGTCCCGGCCGGCTGGCGATACCAGCCCGGATCTTGATAGCCGTTGGGCAGCCGGTCGCGCACCTTGACCACCGTGAACATTCCGCCCATGTCGATGGGGCCGTAGGGCCCGGCCGTGCCGCCCATTTTGAGAGTGTTGGGGGGCCGGTCCATGTCCATCTCGCTCATCTCGTACATCCCTGTCTCGCCCATCGGCATGTAGCCGGGCAAGAGCTCGTTGATGCTGCCCTTCACTTCCGCTTGGTCCACCGCCAGCATGTTGGGGATGTCGTGCTCCATGGCGTTCATGGCGTGGTGGGTCTTGTGGCAGTGGAGCGGCCAGTCGCCCGGCACGTCGGCCAGGAACTCGACCGTGCGGGTCGTGCCCACGGGCACGTTGACGGTGGTCTCGGGGAAGCGCGCCGAGGGGGGGATCTCGCCCCCGTCGGTGGCCACCTGTTGGAACGAGAAGCCGTGGATGTGCACCGGGTGGCTATTCATGCTCAAGTTGGCCAGGCGCAGCCGGACCCGCTGGCCCGTTTTCACCACCAGCGGGGCGGTGCCCGGGTAGGCTTTGCCGTTGAAGGTGAAGGTGTTGAAGTCGAGCATGACCATCGGATCGGGTCGGCTGGTTCCGGGGCGGATCAGCCACTCGGCCAGGAAGATGCAGAAGTCGCGCTGGCAGGTCGGGGGGCGGCGAGGGTGGATGATGAAAAAGCCCATCATGCCCAGCGCCATCTGGACCATCTCGTCGGCGTGCGGATGGTACATGTAGGTCCCGTGCTGGCGCAAGGTGAACTCGTAGCGGAAGGTATCCCCGGGTTTGATGGGGCGTTGGGTCAATCCGCTGACCCCGTCCATGCCGTTGGGCAGGTAGATCCCGTGCCAGTGCACGCTGGTGGGCTCAGGCAACCGATTGGTGACCAGGATGCGCACCCGATCCCCCTCCACCGCCTCGATGGTGGGGCCGGGCGTGAGGCCGTTGTAGCCCCAGCAGTCCACCACCATGCCGGGGGCGAACTCGCGTTTCACGGGCTCGGCGATCAGGTGAAACTCCTTGACCCCGTTGACCATCTTCCAGGGCAGCGAGCGCCCGTTGGGGGTCTCGACCGGGACGTAGCCCGGGGCGGCCAGCGTGGGCAGGCTGCTGAGGGCCACCAGGGCCACCCCCGAGCCCAGAAGCTCTCGACGTGTCAGGCTCACAGATGTCCTCCCAGGGCGCGTTCCAGGCGGGCCCGCGCCGTCCAGTAGTGGGCGATCGCCTCCAGCAGCTCCAGCCTGGTGCGGGCCAGGTCCTGGCGCAGCTGCAGAAGCGGATATACCCCAAGCAGCATGGAGTCGAAGTAGGGTCGCGACAGCAGCAGGATCTCACGCCGCTTGGGGATCATCTGATCGCGCAGCCGCTCCACCTTGAGGCGGGCGGCCGTGAGCTGGCTGGCCGCAATGCGCACTTCGGCGCGGATCTTCTGCTGCCTGGATTCGAGCAGTCGCTGGCTCTGCTCGGTCTTGAAGCGGAAGTGAGCCGTCTGCCCCTGACGGCGGTCGAAGAGGGGCACGGGAAACTGGAGCTCGGGCCCGGTCACGGTGGGGGCTCCCACCTCTGACTCGGTCTCGCGCACAACCCCGAAGGAGACCTCGTCGAGCAGGCCTCCCGAGGCCAGGGTCAGCTCCTGCCTGTCGGCCTGGACCTCCAGGGCCGCCAGGGCCAGGTCGGGCCTCTGCTTGAGGGCAAGCTCCTCCAGGCCCTCGAGGGCCACCTCGGTGTCGGGCAACTCGGCCAGGCGCGGGACCTTCAGGGGGTCGACCGAGGGCTGCCCGAGCAAGACATTGAGGCGAGTGCGGGCCTGCTCGAGCTGATAGCCGGCCTGCTCGAGGGCGATGCGGGCTTCGAGCTCGGCCGCCTCCTGCTGGGCCAGGGCCACCTTGGGGATGTTGCCGGCTTCGAACTGGCGCCTGTGCAACTCGGTGGCCGCTCGGGCGGCCTGCAGGACGATTTCGAGCTGCTCGATGGACTGGCTCTTCTCTTGCAGCTCGTAGTAAGCCTCGCGCACCTCGAAGATGAGCTCGAGCAGGCGGTCCTCCATCTCATAGCGGGCCTGGCGCACGCGCGTGGAGGCCAGCTCCTCGCGGTCGGAGCGGCGCAGGAGATCGAGCAGGTTCCAGCTGAGGGCGAATTCGGTGCGGTTCTGGGCACCGGCCTGGTCGGGGAAGCCGACCGAGGCCGAGAAGACCGGATTCACCAGCAGCGAGGCCTGGTCTTTCTCGGCCTGGGACATGTCCACCTGGCGGTAGATCGCCTGGACGGCCGGGTTCTGGCGCATGGCAAGATCCAGTGCCTGGTCCACGGTCAGCTCGCCTTCGCCTCGAGCCAGGGCCACCAGGGCGAGGAGGAGGAGCAATCGCAGCTTCATGGGGCGAGAGCATAAAGGGCATCTGTCAGGCTGTCGTCATCGCGCGGTCAGGACGCTCGCTCTGATTTGAACGACATCTCAACTTCGTCGCAGTCTCTGCCGGGGAGCATGAATGAGACGGCAGGGGCCCGGTCGAAGCGGTCCCTCGATGCGTCGTGTCGCCCTTGGACTTGCCTGCCTGTTGCTCTTCGGCCCCCTGGTGGCGCAAGAGAAGCCTTCTCGCACCGCCCTCTCCACCCAGGATCGGGAGACCTTGAAGACGTGTGTCACCGTCCCGATTTACGTGCCCGCCTACCTGCCTGCGGGGCTCACTCGCAGCGAGCTGGAGGCGAGCTACAACTCCTACACGCTGGCCTACAGCACCCCCGATTGCGTGCTCTCGATCAGCGGCACGAAACGTCAGCTTCCGCCCGACCTGAACTTCAAGACTCCGCTGGAGGGGGAGGTCCAGATGAAGGTGGGCCATCCCGAGCTTGGAATGGGCAAGCTGTGCTGGCTTCCCCGCAAGGTGGACGCCCTGACTACCCGCGAAGAGTATGCGGCCGGGGTCTTCGGTAAGGGGACGATCGCTTACGACGTTGTCAGCACCGGGGAGCTTTCTCCCAAAGAGGTGCAGAAGTTCATGAAGAGCCTGACCCTGCTCAAGCTCTGAGCCCCTGACCGAGATCATCGCCCCGCTCCGCCCGGCCCTCACCTGCTGGCCCCCGTGCTCCCGGCAGTCCACGGACACGCCCGACAGGGGCGCACTATTCAGGACAGTCCGCGGACACGAGCGGAACGAGTTGCTCATTTTGGATCTTTGACTTGGACCATCAACTCGACTATGTTCTTGGTATGGTTGTGGTGAATGTTTCTGAGGCCAAGGCTCGTCTGACCGAACTGTTGCAGCGTGCGGAGTCGGGCGAGCGCGTTCTGATCGCGCGACGCAACGAGCCGATCGTGGAGCTGCGCCTGATCGCCGCCCGAGCGTCTGATGAGCCCCGGCCGTTCGGGCTTTGTGCGGGCGAGTTCCGGGCTCCGGACGACTTCGATGATCCTCTGCCGGAGGACATCCTGCGGGGTTTGAGGGGTGAGGTTGCTGCTCGACACGTCCACCTTCCTGTGGTGGATCGCGGGCGACAGTCGTCTGCCAAAGCCGGTGAAAGATCACCTCCTCGATCCGAGCAGCGAGGTCTTTTTGAGCTGCGTCTCAACCTGGGAGATCGTGGTGAAGAACGACCTCGGGAAACTGCCGCTGCCCGCGCCCGCAGCCTCCTACGTGGCCACCCAGCGTAGCCGACACCGCATCGAATCTCTCCCCCTCACCGAGGCGGCCGTCGTTCATCTTCAGAAACTGCCGCCGCTCCACCGCGATCCGTTCGACCGGATGTTGATCTGTCAGTGCCTCGAGCACGGGCTGCGGCTCGTCACATCGGATGCCCAGGTAACCGCTTATCCGGTCCCCATCCTGTGGCCCTCAGCGTAACCAGGCGATCAGCGCCACCATGAGCAGGGCGTGGGCCGCTCCCATGGCCAGCGCGAAGGGGATCTGGAACCGGATCACCGCGTAGGCGTCTTTGATGTCCAGCAGGGCCGGCGGCACCAGGTTGAAGTTGGCCGCCATGGGCGTCATCAGCGTGCCGGTCGAGCCAGCCGTGAGCAGCACCATGGCCAGGGCCGGGTCCAGTCCGTAGGGCTTGACCAGGAGCGGCAGCAGCACCCCCGTGGCGATCACCGGGAAGGCCGCGAACGAGTTGCCAGTCAGCATGGTGAGCAGGCTCATGGAAAAACAGCACAGCACCGCCAGCACCACCCAGGCGCCCTGGGCGGGCAAGATCGCCGTCACCCCCCGGGCGATGAAGTCGCCGATGCCTGCGGCGGTGAGGATAACGCCCAGCGAGGCCAGCAGCTGGGGCAGGATGCTGACGGCTCCGACCGTGTCGTTGAGTCGTCGTCCCTCTTCGAGCAAAAGCTGCGGGCGGGCTCGAAAGAGCAGCAGGCCTGCCAGCATTCCGACCAGGGCCCCTGCCGCCAGGCCCACCACCGCGCCCCGGCTCGCATCCCAGCCGGCCAGGCGGAAGGCGTAGGCCACCAGGAAGGTGGCCAGGGGGATGGCCAGCACGGGCAGCACCACCCTCCACCCGGTCACCGCTCGCTCCTGAGCGCGGGGGGCCGGGCTCGCGCCCACCAGGCCGAAGCCGTCCAGGGCCACCAGGGCCAGCACCAGAAGGCCGCTCACCCGGTAGGGCAGGAGGCTGCCCCAGGCAAACAGCACGCCCAGGACGGCCCAGAAGGCTCCCGTGCCCCAGCGGTGAGGATGCTCGGCATCAGCGAAGGTGCGCACGGCCATTGCCAGCAGCAAGACTCCGGCCAGGGCGTAGGCCATGGGCAGGCTCAGGATCGGGTCCAGCATCAGCGCCTGCGCTCGAAGAGCAAGAATTGCGCCGCCCCGAACAGCACCGAGAGCAGCACCACCGGAGCCGAGAAGGCCACCAGGCGCCACAGGCTGGTGGAGTAGCCCAGATCGCTCAGCACCCCGAAGACCAGCAGCACTCCAGCCTGCACGGGGGACAGGTTCTGGCCGTAAAAGTTGCCGTAGTTCTCGCTGGCGGCGCTGGCCGCCTTGAGGCCGTCCTCCTGGGCCTCGGTGGGCTCTTGCTGGTGACGTTCGCGCCACGAGGCCCGAGCCATGGGGGCGACCAGGGGGCGCACGAAGACGGCCTGCCCGTTCAGGCGCAGGCCCAGCAGGCCGTGTAGCACCCGGAAGAGCTGATACAGGATCAACACCCGGGCCGGGCTGAGCCGCTTGAGGCCGGCCACCCAGCGGGCCGCCTGGGCCTGCAGGCCGTAGCGCTCGCACAACCCGACCACCGGCAGCGTCAGCAAAAACAGCGTCATCAGGCGGTTCTCGGTGAAGGAGCGGCCTAGCAGCTCGAGCAGTCCCTCTCGCACCCCAACGCTCCACAGGGGCATGCCTGAGGCCAGTCCGGCGCCGAGGGCCAGCGCGACCACGACCACAGTGGTACGAATGCGCATGGGTGGCCCTGGTTATCCGGCCCCTGGAGGATCGCCTTCCGCGTGCGAGAACCCGGCTCGATGAACCTGACCCGACGCGCTCTTCTGGCCGGCCTGATGGGCCTCTCCGGCGCTCTCATGCTGCCCGCCTGGCCCTCCCCCCTGCTCACCTGGCCAGGCCCGGAGACCTGGGACGAGCTGCGCTCGGAGGTGGGGGAGAGGTTGCTGAAGGTCGAGTCTCCCATCAAGCCCTGCCTCGAGGCGCCTGGCTCGGCGGCCTGCGCTGAAGTATTGAAGAACCTGCGCAATCCGTTCTCCCTCGAAGATGACCCTGGTTGCACCCAGAGCACCGGTTGGCTGGGCGCCTGGACATCCAGCGTCAGCCCTTATGCGGTGGCTATCGAGAGCCCGGCCGACGTGGCCGCGGCCGTGCGTTTCGCCAGACGCCACCGGGTGCGGCTGTGCATCAAGGGCACCGGCCACTGCTACCTGGGCCGCTCCAACGCCCCCAACTCGCTCCTGATCTGGACCCACCGAATGCGCGAGGTCACCCTGCACGAGCGCTTCGTGGTGACCGGGGGTGACGGTCCAGGGGTGAGTGCCCTGAGCGCTCAGGCCGGGGCTCGTTGGCTGGAGGTCTATGAGGCCGCCTCCAGCATCAAGCGTTACGCTCAAGGTGGCGGCTGCACCAGCGTGGGCGCGGCCGGCGGGCAGATTCAGGGAAGCGGCTTTGGTAGCTTCTCACGGCGCTACGGCAGCAGCGCCTCGGGAGTGCTGGAGTACGAGGTGGTGACGGCCGACGGCCGGGTGCTCATCGTCAACCATCTGCAGCACCCCGACCTCTTCTGGGCCTTGCGCGGCGGGGGAGGGGCTACCTTCGGCGTGGTGACCCGGGTCACGGTGCTGACCCACCCCCTACCCGAGCGGGTCGGGCTGGTGGAGGGCACCATCACGGCTTCATCCGATCAGGCCTTCCGCGAGTTGCTGAAGCGATTCGCGGGCTTCTTTCCCACCCTGGTTAACCACCACTGGGGCGAGCAGATCGCCGTCACCGGCCAGAACACCCTCGAGCTGGGGCTCACCTTCCTTGACCAGACCGAGAGCCAGGCGCGCCAGGCCTGGCAGCCGCTCCTCGACGGGCTCAAGGGCTGCCAGGCCGAGGTCCGGGCCCGTGAGCTCTCGGTCGAGCACCTGTGGGACGCCGACTGGTTCCGCCAGCGCGACCCGGCGTTCATCGTGCCCGACCCACGCCCGGGCTCGCCGCCTTCGCGCTACTGGTGGGCCTCCAACCAGGGCGAGGTATCGGCCTTCATCAACAGCTACCAGTCGCGCTGGCTCCCCTTCAGGATGGTGCAGCAAGAGCCGGACCGCCTGGCCGAGCTGCTCTTTGAGGCCTCGCGCCATCGGGCCATCCACCTGCACCTGAACAAGGGCCTGGCCAATGCCCATCCCGAGGCCACCGGGCGTACCCGTCAGACTTCCATTCACCCGGCCGTGTTCGAGGCCGCCGCGCTGGTCATCGTTGCCTCGCAGCAGAGCAACACGTTCCCTGGCCTGCCCGGGCACGAGCCCGACCTGGCCGCCGGCCGTGAGGCCGCCGGGAAAGTGAAGGCAGCCATGGACCTGATCCGCCGGGCCACTCCCGGGGCCGGTGCCTACGCCAACGAGGCTGACTATTTCGAGCCCGACTGGCAGCGCACGTTCTGGGGAGAGAACTACCCGCGCCTGCTCGAGGTCAAGCGGCGCTACGACCCCGAGAACCTGTTTCGAGTGCACCACGGCGTGGGGAGCGAGGGCTGAGTTTGCAGGTCCGCCGGGACTCGAGGTTTTCCCATCATGCCGCTCGACTGGCGACCGCCCGAACGATGGCTCAAAATAGTGATCAAGACGCATCACTGAAGGGTGCGGAAACTACACGGGCTTGATTTTCTAGCACGCAGGTAGGTTCTCCGCGTGAGACACATGCAGGAGAATCTGTGCAGTATGTCCATTTTTTCTGGACATACTGCGGTGATTCGTGCTACGCTCCGGGTATGCTCACCGCGATGGACCTCCGGAGCCAGGTACAACTCGACTGGTTGGACTACCAGCAACTGATGTCGCTCCTGCGGGGATATGCCAAGCCTCGCGATCGCGTCAGCGCTTTGCTCGCAGACGGCAGCTTGGTGCGAGTAAAGAAGGGGCTCTATGTGTTTGGCGAGCGCTATCGCCGGGGGGCGATTCATCGTGAGGTCCTGGCAAACCTGATCTACGGTCCGTCGTATGTAAGCCTGGACTATGCGCTCAGCAGTTACTCCATGATACCCGAGCGTGTGGAGAGCGTGACCTCAGTGACCGTGGGAGAGAAGCGCCGATTTAATACGCCACTTGGGGTATTCACTTATCAGCCCCTGTCGAACGCCCGTTATGCCCCTGGCATTCAGTGGATTGGCGAGGGGGACATTCGATTTCTGATGGCCTCGCGCGAGAAGGCCCTGGTAGATAAGATCTGGACGGACAAGCGTTTTAAACCCGTGAGGTTGAGCGACATCGAGCCCTACCTGATGGTCGATCTGCGTCTGGACGAAGAGAGCCTGCAAGCCCTGGATCTGGAGTTCATAGCTGTTCTGGCCGATGCGTTCGCGTCGAAGAAGCTTAGACTGCTGGTCCGGTACCTCGGCAGAACCTCATGACAGAAGCTATCCAACAGATGCTTGAGCGGTACCATTGCCAGACTCGTGATGAGTATGTCAGTGCGCTGCGTGAGATCTTGCAGCAGATCGCTCTGCTCGGTCTCTGGCGAAGCAAGTTCTTCGAGCACGCGGCCTTCTATGGTGGCACAGCCCTGCGTGTGCTCTACGGGCTCGACCGCTATTCGGAAGACCTGGATTTCTCACTCTTGGGGCCCGACCCAACCTTCTCGCTGAGCCCCTATGGAGAGGCCCTTCGACGCGAGCTCTCCAGCTTCGGGTTTGAGGTTTCGTTCGAAGTCAGGCACAAGAAGGTCGATTCGGCTATCGAGTCAGCCTTCCTGAAAGCTAATACGTTGCAGCATCTGATTCTCATCCATGCCGCGCCAAACCTGACCTCCCAACTTCACCCCGGAGAGGTCTTGAGAATCAAGCTCGAGGTCGACACCGAGCCACCTGGGGGCTTTGAAACCGAGAGCCGATTCCTATTGCTGCCAGTGCCCTTTGCGGTGAAAGTTTTCAGTCTGCCCGACCTCTTCGCAGGAAAGATGCACGCTCTACTCTGTCGACGATGGAAGACGCGAGTCAAAGGACGTGATTGGTATGACCTGGTTTGGTATCTGGGCCACCATCCGCGGCTTCACCTGTCTCATCTCGAGGCGCGCATGAGGGCCACGGGCGATTGGTCCGAGTCCGCCTCCATCGACCGCGACAGGCTCATGAGTCTGGTGCGTGCTGCGATCGCTAGACTCGACGTGGACCAAGCACGACAAGAAGTCGAGCGCTTTGTCCGAGACAAGTTGTCGCTCGAACTGTGGTCGACGGACTTCTTTGCTTCCATCATCGAGAGGATCGAAACGGTCTGAGCAATGGCCCCAGAACCGCGTAATGGATCCACTTGAGAGGCCCTTGTAGGTTCCCCGGCTAAGAGCGACGTTTCTTGCGATCCGTGCAGGTTCGGGGAACCTGTGAGCTCATTGGTAAGCGAGCCGAGCGACGCCGTCGGTAAAGTTTTCCCAGACCCGCAGCCCGTGGGAATCGAAGCTCGAGTTTTCAGGATTCTTTAGGGTGCATCGCTTAGGCTGCGGACGCAATGCAAGTGACAGCAACAACCGGATTCCGCCTGCCCACCGTGGCAGCCAACTCTCGGCCCGCCGAGGCCGAGCCCAAAGCCGAAGAGGCTAGCTCGCGCGACGTCATCGTCTACAAGGGCGAGTTTCTCCGGGGTGGTCGCTACGACAACTCGGCCGCGACCGAGGCCGAGTACAAGGACGTCAAGCCCACCAAACTTGACTACGCGGTGGCCGGGGTGATGGCGGGAGGGGCGCTGCTCACGGCAGTCAACGTCGCCACCCAGGTGGCCGCTCTCCCGGGTCTTACCGCCAAGCTCGTAGGGGGGGCCGTGGTGGCCGGGTCGCTGGTGGCGGGCTACGCCAGCGCTGACCTCGCCAGCGGCGTCTTCCATCACTGGATCGACAACTATCCCAAGCCGAGCACCCCTTACATCGGCAAGCTGGCGGCCGAGTTCCAGGGTCACCACCGCGACCATTACAACCTGCTGCACACGCATTTTCTGGGCAACACCTCGCGCACCGGCATTCTGATGGCGCCGATGATGGCCGCCACCGGGCTGGCCAACCCCCACTTCGCGGTAGGGGCCTTCGCACTGAGCTTTTTGGCCGGGGGCTTCATCGCCCAGGGCTCACATCGCTGGACCCACACCGAGAATCCGCCCCCCATCGGAAAGCTGATGCAGAAGCTGCACCTTGCGCAGAGCAAGCGAAATCATGCCGAGCACCACGACATGCCCTGGGCCACTAACTACTGCATCGTCAACGGTATGTGGAACCCCCTGATGGAGAAAGTCGACGGCTGGCGCAAGCTCGAGGCCCTCTACTACAAGGTCTCCGGGGCCGAGCCCGAGACCTGGCAGGACGATGCCACCAAGAAGTTGGCCCTGGGCGAGATCGACAAGCCCACCTTTATCGAGATGCAGCGAGAGAGCCTCAAGGTCTTTGCCGACCGGGCCAAGGAACGTTGGGAGAACGACTACGCCAAGCGGCTCGAGGATTGAGGCGCGGAGCGTTGGGCGCTTCACGAGGCAGCGCGGCACCGTTCAACAGATTCTGATTTCGACCCACCGGCCGGCCAGAAAATGTGCCTGGATATGCAGGCACATGTGCGGGCAACTCCGCGCACATCGGCTCGTGAACGCGCGGGAGCGTGGCTCTCAGGCCCCCTGTTCCCCCTCGAAGTAATCCACCGCCTGGTCGATCTTGAAGAAGTGGCGCATCTTCTCGCTGCCCTCTACCCGGCAGAAGACCCCCACCTTGTTGGCGTCAGGGTACTCGCAGATATCGTGCTGCTCGCGCGTGCTCAGGGCCAGGAACTTCATGGGCACGTCGCCAGTATTGATGATCTGGTGGGCCACCGAGCGGTCGCCGGGAGGGCAGGCGATGATGTCGTTGGCCCGCACGGGATAGGTCTTGTCCCCGAAGCGCAGCGTGCCGCTGCCCTCGAGAATGAAGAACATCTCCTCGTCGATGCGGTGGTTGTGATAGGGACAGACCCGCTTGCCCGGGGGCAGGATGGTCAGGCTGTAGCCCAGCTTCTTCGCACCGATGCGATCGGAGATGACCGCCCAGCTCTCACCGTAGATCCCCTGCTCGCTGCTCTCGAACTCCAACTCGTCCAGGTTCATGAAGGGCTTCACGCGGCGGGCATTCCTTCCAGGTATTGGGGCAGCTCATCGAGGAACTCTTCGTAGAACAGGTAGTTGCTCTCCGGCTCGAGCTCGCGGATCACGAGCCACTCCTGAGGACGTGACTCGACATAGCGCTGGCGCAAGAGAAAATACCCCTGCAGAGCCTTCACCCACATGTAGGTAAAGTAGTCCTCGCTGTCCTTGATCTCGGGCTGAAAGCTCGACGACTTGAGGATGTCCAGCCGCCGCCCCTCACGGGTGAACGCGATGTAGCTCACCTCGTGAGTGACGAACGAGATCACCTCATCCTCGAGCTCGATGGACCGGTAGTCGGTCAACGAGGGCTGCCGGCGATGACCAGCTTGTCAAGCTTGAAGCCATCCTTGGCCACCGAGCCGTCCGACTCGAGCCGGAAGCGAAGCTGCACGCTCTTGCCGTCGTAAGCCGAGAGGTCCGCCTGGTGGGTGGCCCAGCCGCCCGAGCCGGTGAACTGCTTGAGGCCGTTCCAGTTCTGGCCGTCCTCGCTCACTTCCACGTGCACCTTGTCGTAGCGGTTCTCCAGGTCATAGCTGGCGTCGAAGAGCAGGGTGCTGCCGTTCAGGCTCTCCAGCGAGATGGCCCGGCTGGTCAGGGAGATGTTCTGGTTGTCGCCGTAGTTCCCGGCCGGGCTGTCGGTGAAGACCAGCCCGCGGCCCGGCTCCTCGGCCTGGCCCCAACTGCCCTCCGCGGTCCAGTTGTCGGAAGCTGCGTCCATGTTGTCCTCGAAGGCCACGGCCGCGGCCGGCACGGTGACCTCGATGGTCTTCAGGGCCGACAGGTTGCCCACGTTGTCGCGCACCTTCAGGCCCACGTGCAGGGTGCGCTCGGAGCTCGAAGGCAGCACGGTGATGCGGGCGTTCTCGATGCTGCCGGTGGCCGAGGGGGCCCCGGTGGCCACCTGGGCGGCCTGCTCGAAGGAGGACTGATCGCTGAAGGGCTGCTCGGAGACGCGCAGGTCGTAGCCGGAGGCCCGTCCGCACCAGCCGTCGTCGCCGGTGGCCGTCCACTGCAAGGTCACTCCGTTGGCCTGGGCCGAAGCCGCCGAAAGGTCATTGGGAGCGGCCGGAGCGAGTTGATCGTTCTCGAGCGCATTGGCGGCATTGAGGCGACCGGCCCCGGCCACCTTGCCGGAGAGCTGGGCCAGGGTGTCGGCACCGCCGAGCAGGCGCGAGCGGATTTGCTCGTTGGTGGCGTCGGGGTAGGCGGTGGCGATCAGCCCGGCCACGCCGGCCACATGCGGGGTGGCCATGGAGGTGCCGCTGAAGCTGCGATAGTTTCCGCCCGGAGTGGTGGACAGAATGTCCACGCCGGGGGCGGCGATGTCCACCGAGGTGGCGCCGTAGTTGGAGAAGCGGGCCAGCTGGTCGTTGCGGTCGCTGGCCGCCACCGAGATGATGTTGGGCAGATCGTAGCTGGCCGGATACGAGGGGTTGGAGCCGTCGTTGTCGCTCGACTCGTTGCCGGCGGCGCAGATGTGCAGCGCCGGCGAGGCGGCCAACACGTCGTACTCGGCCTGGTTGAAGCCGCCTCCGCCGTAGCTGTTGGAGGTGATGCGGGCCCCGTTGGCGGTGGCGTAGGCCAGCGCCTTGATCTGGTCTTCCACCGAGCCGCCACCCGAGCCGGAGAGGAACTTGGCGCCCATGATGCGGGCCTGCCAGTTCACGCCCACCACGCCCTGGCCGTTGTTGCCCTCGCCTCCGATGGTGCCCGAGCAGTGCGAGCCGTGGGAGTTGTCATCCATCGGGTCGCCCGAGTCGTTGATGGCGTTGAAGCCGTGCACGTCATCCACCACACCGTTGCCGTCGTCGTCGATGCCGTTGCCGGGAATCTCGCCCGCGTTCACCCAGGCGTTGGCGGCCAGATCCGGGTGGTTGTAGTCCACGCCCGTGTCGACCACGGCGATGATGGGGCCGGTGCGAGAGCCGGTGGTGATGGACCAGGCCTTGGGAGCCTGGATGTCGGCCCCGGCCGTGCCGTTGTCCTGGCCAGTGTTGTTCAGGCCCCACAGGCGCGGGTCCAGGTCATTGGGCACGATGGGGGCCCCGAAGGCTCGCCGGATATCGTTGGAGGCGGCGTAGGCCACCCGGTCGTCCTTGCCCAGGGCGGCCATCGCCTCGGCCGTGCTCATCCCCTCGGGCAGCTTCAGCTTCACCAGTTGCCCGCCCATCTTCGATTGCATGACGGCCGGGAACTCAAAGCGAGTGGCCACCTCGGCCCCGTAGTCGGAGGCCACATGGTCGGCAATCTGCACGCCGTCCTGCAGCTTCACCAGCACTTCGCCTTCCACGTGCTCGGGCAGCTTGCTGGCCAGCGAAGCGGCCTCGCGGGCGGTATTTTTGAGGGTCTGGGCGACCTGGGGGTTGATCTGCATGGCGTCCTCCGGGCTGAATTCGCCTGGAGAATACGCCTGCCTCGCTTTACAAAGATGAGCGATTTGTGAACATCAGCCCAGGAACTGGACCTCGAAGTGGAGGGTGGAGTTGGGGGGGATGCTGCCCACGGCCCGCTCGCCGTAGCCCAGGCTGGCTGGAATCTTGAGCCTGCGCACCTCACCAGGCTGCATACCCTCCACGCCCTCGTCCCAGCCGCGGATGACCTTGCCGGCCCCGAGCTGGAACTCGAAGGGCTGGTTGCGCTTGTGGCTGGAGTCGAACTCGGTGCCGTCCTCGAGCTTGCCGGTGTAGTGCATCTTGACCTTCTGTCCCAGGCGGGCGGGAGCGCCTTCGCCCTTCTGCACGATCTCGTACTCCAGGCCCGAGGCCGTCTTGACTACGCCTTCCGCAGCGGGGGCGGGAGCGGCTTGCTCTCCGGGCTTGTAGATCAGGAACTCGTTGCTGGAAAGGTCGATGGCGTAGCGCACGTCCGGCTCTTTGAAGCCGAGGACCTGGCTGAAGACCTCCAACGGCTGGGTATCGTGCACCACCACCTGGCTGGCCGGACCCGAGGAGATGACCGAGGCCTGGCGGGCCACCAGCCAGCCCGGATGGAGCTGGTCCTGGGTGACCACCTGGTCGGGCTTGAGGGCAGCCAGCATCTGCAGGTTGGGACGATCCTGCGTGCCCACCACCGGCTCGCCGATGGCCAGTTGGCTGATGGGCTGATCGCCGGTGCCCTCCTGCACGGTTACGTCGGCCACCTGGTTCTTGTTGACGTCCAAGATGTCCACCGGCCCGATGCCCACGGTGCGCCCCTGCATCTCTTTCTCGATGCGGGTGTTGCGGATGAGCGGCAAGGAGAAGAGGATCTGGTTCTCGGCCCGAAACGTGGCGCTGGACGGCATGGTGATAGGGTCCTCCAGGGTACAGATTGGATCGTCAGGTTAACCCGGAGGGCTGAAAGAAAGCTGAAGTCTTACCCCAGGTAGGCGTCGCAAGAGGGTCCTCGTCGAGCCAGGCCACGCTCTCCTCTTCCAGCTTCATTGGCCCGGGGCGACCCCTCTCGCCCACGGCCTTTGGACACGTCGGTTCAACGCTTCCCTGGCTGGCGATTCTTGTCACTGCGGGCATCTTTGAGGAGCCGACTCAAGCGCTGGCAAGCGGATACTCACAAACTTCTCAATTCGGTGCCGGGCCGTAAACATTTCCGGCTCAGGCTCCGCGTTCAGGAAATCTTCAAGGGTTATCGTCTATGTTTATGGTATGCTCATCTCGGCTCTAAACTCGCTGCCTCTTGCGCGGCCCTCGGCGGCGGCCTACGTGGCCCGCCCACGTGAGGTCGAGGCCCAGGATCGCTTCCAGCCCGGAGCTGTGGAGGCTTCCTCCTCACCGCCGGCTCCCCCGGCGCTGACTCCCCTCCAACTGCGCACCTATGTCCCCGCCGGGCAGGGCTATCGAGAGGTGCACCAGTTCCCTTCGGGCGACCGCTACAACCGGGCCGTGCTCACCCGTTTTCCCGAGGGTAAGACCAGTTTCGTCTTCGCCAACCAGGACGGTTTGCACTCGGTGCAGAGGGGGGGGCAGGTGAACTTCCTCCACCCCCTCCCCCCGACCGGGCTGAAGGGGCTTCAGGTCCGCCCTCAAGACGGACACGTGCTGTTTGTGGCTGACGGAAAGCTGCAAGAGCTGGACCCCACCGGAAAGGTCGTGCTGACCCGTGACGTGGCCCCCGGGCAGGGCCTTGTCATGGCCGACACGGGCAGCATCTTTCTGACCACGGACAAGACCCTGGAGAAGCTGAACGGCCCCACCCTCGAGGTGGGCGGCCCGGTGGCCCGGGTGGCCGAGCTGGACTCGGGCCACACGGTGGTCGAAGAGTGGCAGGCCTCCCAGGTGAGGGTCTTCGACCCCGATGGTAAGGAGGTACTCCTCACCCCGAGCCGCACCTTTAAGTCCTCGCTTTCGGCTGCCGGGAAGCTGGTCTACTCTGCTGAAGATCGCATCCACACCTTTGATGTGAGCACCGGGCGGCACACCAGCTTTCCCTTCAAAGGCTACCTGGAACACCTGCTGCCGCTGCCCAATGGCGACCTGGTGGCCCACGTTCGCTCCGACCTGACCCGGGCCGACCTGATCGTGCTCGAGAGCGATGGCACCGAGAGGAAGCGTTTCGCCATCAAGGGCGGATGCATGGAGGACCTTCAGGCCACTCCCGATGGCAAAGCCCTGTTGGGCACCATCGACCGTTGGCATCGCAAGCCAAGCTCCACCGACCTTGTGCGCTTTGATCTGGAGGAAGACGGTCTGGGCACCCGCCTGGGCCAGCTGCTGGGCAATGATCACGGGCAGACCGTGGTTCACTCGGTGAGCGAGAAAGAGGGCCTGGTAGCCGGAGTGCTGCCCGGCGGCGACCTGGTGGTGGTGGAGCGCCGGGGCGCCTTCTTGAACGGCCAGCCGGTGGGCGACCAGGCGGCCCTGGAAGAGAAGCTGGGGGCGGGAGCGCGGCTTTTTGCGAGCGACAACCTGCTGAGCCCCCACTCGAGCGACCTGGATGCGGCCTTTCGCAGCCAGATCACCATTCGACCTCAAGCCCAACTCGACCGGTTCTACCGCGATCAGGGTGCCGTCCCGGGGAGCACCTTTACCTTTCCGGGTGCGCGGGTCGAGCGATTGCCTGGCCCCGACCTGTCTCGTCAGAACCAGGCGGCGGTGGTCAAGAGTCTCCTCAGCATGAGCGAGGACCAGGCTCTGAAGGAGGGCGTCGTTCCCTTCCCCGGCCCGGGTGGGGCCCTGCTGCGCACCTCGGCCCACGAGCTGACGGTCGAGCTCCCCGTCGCCGAGGGCAAGTTCCGCAGCTACTCGCTGGTGTGCGAGTGGGAGGACTTCGGCGGGGGCACGGTCTGGGAGGAGAGCTGGACCCACGCCCAGCCGGTGCAGGTGGGCGAGCGCCATTACCTGTGCGCCGCCAACGACAAAAAGCAGGTCTTCTTCTTCGATCTGAACGATCGCGAGGCGCTGGTGCGGGTGGACCTGGAGTCCACGGTTCGCAGCATGGCCCTCTCGGATGGCAAGCTGGTGGTGAGCGCCGAGGACGGCACTCACCTGGTCATCGAACCGCCCCGGCAGGCCGGCGACAGGGTCTACGAAGGCGAGGCCCCGGCCGATCCGGGCGCTGGCAATCGGGTCATCGAGTCGGTCGAGCGGGTGCAGATCGGCGGGGTCACCGTGCGCAAGCGCCAGAGCACCAGCTGAACCCTAGCTGCGCCGTTTCAGGCGCACTCCCCCAAAGGTAACGCCCCCGACCTCCTCGCGCACGCCCGAGACGGGTCGCTCCAGGGCTTCCATACCTTGCAGCGAGCCCTTGAGCTTGGACTGGGCTATCAATCGCCCGGCCAGATCGGTGTAATCTTGAGGCGGCTGGGCGTAGAGCCAGTCGACGGCCTCGCGGAAGCTCTTCTCGGAGAGCTCGCCACCCGGCGCCACCAGCGTTCTGAGGGCCTTGGGGATGGGCTCCGCCGACTGGGTGGCCCAGGCCTAGCTCGCTCTGGGCCTGGATCAGGGGGTACGCGGCACTCAGCTTCGCGAGCAGGGCCTGCTGGTAGGCCACCCTGGAACCCGCGCTCGTTGATGCCCTGGCCCGGGCATGATACCTTGCTGAGATGCTCCACCTGCTCGCAGACGATCACTGCCGCGCCTACATGTTCTGGAAAGAGCTCGGCGTGCGCGGAACGACCTGCGTGCACGTAGACGCGCATCTGGACGTGGGCGAATCCGGCCTCACCCCGGCGCGCCTGGCCGGGCTTGCGCGGGCCCGGAGCGAGGCAGAGATGGAGCCCTTCCTGGGCAACACCTACGTGCCCGGGAGGGGCTTGAACTGTGGCAACTACCTGACCCCGGCCTTGCTGGAAGGGATCGTGGAGCACCTGATCTGCGTGCTCCCTCCCTCCCTCGAGCTGTCGCTGGAGGGGGCGCGGCGCGAGCTGCAACAATGGGTCGACCTGACGCTGAAGGAGTATCGCAGCCTGAGGTGGGAGGAAGACCGCGTGGAAGGCGTCCTCCGAGGTCGACGGCTCACGCTCTGTCGGGCGACCACGCTGCCCGCCTGCTCTCACCCGCTCCTGCTCGACATCGACCTCGACTACTTGATCAACGAGCAGCGCGAAATCTGGCAACAGCCGGAGGAGCTCTTGCGCGAACTGGGAGAGCTGAAGCCCGACGTGCTCACGGTGGCGTGCTCGGTACAGGGGGGCTATACTCCTGCGGAGGCGTGCTGGATGGGACCGGCTCTGCTGCGCGGCTTTGGAATCTACCACCCGGGGTTGCAGGTGCGAGAAGGCCCTCTGGATCGTGGGTCGGCGCTCTTTCGGCTGGGTTGGGCCGAGCAGGCCCTGCGAACCCTGGAGCTGGAGGACAGCCCGGAGAGTCGCTATCTGCAGGGCATGATTTCCTATCGCGAGGGAGATTATGGGCGGGCCGTCGAGTTGTTGGAGCCGCCCTACCTGCGAGGGGCCGCGCTCTATCGCGCGGGGCGCTTCGCCGAGGCGGTGCAGGAGCTTTACCAGGCGGTCAAGAGCGATCCGACCGCGGATGCATTGCACCTGTTCGGGCTGGCCTGGGCCGGTGCGGGCCGACCAGAGGAGGCGGCACAGTGGCTTCAGAGGGCGCTGCGCCAAGCGCCGGATCGCCTGTCCACGCAGATCCTCCGGCACGATCTCGGTCTGGAGACCGAGGTCGAGGTGGAGGGGTTGCGCAGAAGGGTGCCTCCGTGATGCCTTTGGCAGTCCGGTCTGGCGGCTCAAGCAGAGTGAGAGCTGAGAACCGTGCCCACCAGCGTGCGACCGCGGGCCGTGGTCTGATAAAAGTTCCAGCGTCCGCTCTTGCGCGAGCTGACCAGGTCGGCCTCCGAGAGCACCCGCAGGTGGTGCGAGAGGGTGGCCTGGCTGAGAGGCAGCTCGGTCAGGAGGTCACAGACGCACACCTCGCCCTCGAGCAGCCGGTGCAGCAGCCAGAGCCGGCTGGCATCGCCGAGGACCTTGAAGATCCGGGCTCGCTCGCTCAGGTCCTGTTGGGAAGGCATGGCGGGCGAGGGAGTTGAGTTGCAGCAGAAATCCATCGATGCTCCTCGATAGTGGTCGGTAACTCTTCCGATGTCCCCTGACGAATCCTGGTTTCCCCAGAGGTCAGATTGCGCACAGCCGGCTCCAGGACGCCCGATGACGTGGCGCGCGTCGTCATCCCCTCCTTACCGTCCTGAGCACGCTTGAGCCCTGGAGACCGCGTTTAAGGTTTTTCGATCAGGCCCTGCCAGATGGTCCAGCCTGGAGAGCCCGGGGGCAGATTGAGCTTTCTGTGGCCCGGCTGACAGTTCACCTGGAAAGCCTCGGGGCCCGTCTTGCGATAGGTCTCCGAGTAGGTACCACGGCGATTGGCCGGACACTGCGGGATGGATTTGAGATAGTTCGGAGCCAGCACGCGATTGGATGACAGCCATTCAGGCTGGTAGCAAACGTTCGTGAGCAAACGGGCGGCCTATCCGAGCAGGTGGACCAGAACCGCGAGCAAGTCCAAGCGCTGACCTACTGTGCCGAGATACTCGCGCAAGAGTCTTTCCGCTGTCACGACGCGGACGCCCTCCAACTCCACGTGTTCCGGCCATGCCTGCAGGACCCACAAGAACAGATGGGGATCTCTCGGGAAGGTCGGAGTGAGGTCTGGCGGGATGCATTCGGGACCAAGTCCCGGCACGCTCTCGGCCAGGCAGGCATCGATAGTGTAGGCGTGCAGGTCTCGCGCGGTCAGGAGCCGACGGCCCTTCCAGACCTCCAGAGCGGTCTCGAAGCAGAGCATGCTCCGCGATGAAAGCCGAGCAAGCACCTCTCGAGCGGGCGCCATCAGGGGGTAAGCTTGCATCCGTCCGACGAGCGGGAGCACGATCGGCACGAGATGGGCCACGGCTCGGTAGACGGAAGGGTAGGCGCGCCGCGTCAAATGCGCGCGCTTTCTTTCCCGGAGCGAGAGCTGCAAATCCCTGTGCTGCGACCTCAGGCTCAAAGCGCGGGCCTCAGTGCGATCAGCATCCGGAACCCTTGCTCGACCAGCGGCCCATAGCGCGCATACTCGCGGCCTTCCTCGCGGCCCAAACCGATGAAGGCTGCCTGCGCATCAGCAAGCAGGTCTTGCCAATCCTCCTCGCCGAGGCGACAGACCATCAGCTTGAGCTGGGCCTGGAACTCCTCTGACTGACCCAACTCGCCCACCAGCGCGAGAGCCTGGAGCTTGTCCTTGATGCCCTTTTCGCGCCGCCAGGTCCTCAGCTTGGAGAGCACCAGAGCTGGCGGGGACAAGACCCGGCCCTGGTCAGGCATCACCTGGATCGCACCCGGTTCGGCAGCAACCTGACACAGGTCCTCGAAGACCATCGCCGAGAAATTGGAGAAGTCTGCCACCCGGTCGCCGTGTCCAGGGACATCGAGGGCGAGCAGGTCGAAGCTGAATCCCTCCGGATGGACGAAGGTCGAGGTGTCTGCCACCCGCTCGAACCCCAATGATTGGAGTTGAGCCAGGAACTCGTCGAGATACTGGCTGAGGAGGGACTGATGAATCGCGTAGTCGGCGTCGGTTGTGAGCGGTGGCAGCGAAGAAGGGGTGCGATACACAGCGGCCGAGCCCACCAGCACAAGGTGATCGGCCAGGCAGGTCTGGCTCAACAGCTGCCACAGTCTGTCCAGTTGTCGTCGCTCCAGCACCTGCGGCAATTCGGCGGCCCTGGCGAACGGTCCTCGAACGGGGTTGGTGCCCGTCAAGATCCCGCCTGGCAGGCGTTCAGGCGCGGCCGCTCTCAGGACCGGGCGTCACGTGGCCTGACCAGCAACCACGCGGATTGGGTGGTCATTGGGAACTTGAACCGCCGGTTTTAATTTGGGACGGGTGTTCGCGCGTGGGCGGTCAAAGGAGTCTTGTTCTTCTCGGTTCCCCCGGCCGCCGGCTCGCTCCTGAGGGTCACTATCGGCTCGGAAGGAGCGCCTCAGCGCGGGCGCCTGGTGCATCATCCGGTAAAGTCCGTCCCTACTTTCTAAGTCAAACCACAGAGACCGCCGAGGCCACAGAGAGCCTCGTCCTGACACGATCTCTCCAGGCCCTCCGCGGGCTCTGCGGTTCAATGCGGGGTTTGCAGGACGAAGCACCAGGTTTGCTCCAGGAGCTGCCCCCGCGGTCGACTCACCCGCAACAGAACCGGCGCACCACTTCCAGATACACCCCGGCCGCCTGCTCGAGCTCGTCGGCGGGCACGAACTCTCCCGTCTTGTGCGCCTCGCGGATGTCGCCCGGGCCGAAGACCACGGCCTGAGCTCCCAGGCCCACCAGGTAAGGCAGCTCGGTTCCAAAGGGGATGGTCCCGGGAGCCTTGCCGGTCAACTGGCTGACCAGTCGGGCCAGGGGAGAGAGGGGGTCGCTGGAAGCGGCCGGGTCACGCCGGAACACCTCGAAGGAGGCCCGGAACTCGGGGTCCTCCGCGCTCAGCCTGGCGATGGCGGCGCGCACCCGGTGGGCCACCTCTTCTCCGTCCTGCTCGGGCAGGGGGCGCCACTCGAGCGGGAAACGCACGCTGCCGGCGATCACGTTGCGAGCCTTGCCCCCCTCCAGCGTGCCCACGTTCAAGGTGGTGTAGGGAGGCAAAAAATCGGGATGATGCAGGCCCTTCATCTCGTGGGCCACCTGCTCGAGCGCGGTCAGGAGGCGGGCCGCCTTCCACACCGCCGAGACGCCCGTCTCGGGAAAGGCGCTATGGCCTTCGACCCCGTGCACCTCCAACTGGCCAGCCCAGTAGCCCTTGTGGGCGAAGACCGGGATCAGCCGGGTGGGCTCGGCCACCAGGGCATGCTCCACGCTGAGGGCCCGCTCCTCCATCAGGCGGCGCGCGCCCAGGCAGCCGATCTCCTCGTCGGCGGTGGCTACCACCCAGAGAGGCTCGCGCAGAAGCGACAGGTCGACCTGCTCCACCGCCCACAGAGCGCACGCCAGACCCGCTTTGGTATCCACCGAGCCCCGCCCGAACAGCTTGCCCTCCCGCTCGGTGAGCTGCAGCGCCTCGTCCCAGGCCGGGTCGTAGGGCACGGTATCGGTGTGGGCCACCAGGGCCAGGCCCCCCTTGCGGCGCGGACCAGCCCGTGCCAGCAGGTTGACCTTGCCCTCGGTGTGCGGCCGCAGGCTCACCTCAAAGCCCAGCTTCTCGAGCCGGGACTGCAGGTGATGGGCGATGGGCAGGTTGGAGCGGGCCGAAACCGAGTCGATGGCCACCAGATCGCGCAGCAGGGTGGGGAGCATCGGAGGGCCTTCGCCGGGAAGGCGGCGGTCTACTTCAGACAATTACCGCCTTCGTTTTCGTTGCGGCGCCTGGCATATGTTTGATTCGCCTGCAACGTATCACGGTTTTCGATCACATCGACTCAACCCGGCCCCGATTGTCCAGGTCCTCGAGACCAGTTCACCTTCAGTCCGGGTCAATCGATGGTCGGATTGTCTTTGAACAGAGCCGGCATGTCCAGCGCCACGCCCGGGAAGTCGCCCGGCTCGTGGCGATCCTGCTCGCCCAGAGAGTGTTCGAGGCGATAGCGTCCCTCCATCAGCTGGTAAAGCTCCAGGGTGCAGGCAAAGGGGTCGAGGATCCAGTAGTGCTCGACCCCGCAATCGGCGTACTTGCTCAGTTTTAGGGTGCGGTCCCGCCCGGCGGTGGAGGGGGACAGGATCTCGACCAGGAGCAGCGGGACACCCTCGATGGCCCGGCGAGTGATCATCGAGGCCTGGTCGGCCCCGATTAACACAAGATCTGGCTGCACCGGGGTCGCGCCGGGCATCAAGACATCCAGAGGGGCATGGAGCATCTGGCCCTTGCCGGCCCGCTCCAACGGCTCGAAGGCGCGCAGGAGCCGAATCGAGAGAATCTGATGATAAGGGCTGGGGGCCGGTGTCACGTACAGCCTTCCGTCGATGACCTCATAGCGCTTTCCGTCCTCGGGCAACTGGCAGTAATCTTCGTAAGTCCACTCGCGGTCAAGCTCAAGCGCCATGAGAAGGATTTCGACGCTTTTCCGCGCTTGCCCCTCTATGCCTCCCCCGCGCTGGGGTCACCGGACGATGCGCGCTCGGACCGGAGCTGACCTTCGGAGCTCAGGGCGGACACGGCGATCGACTTCCTGCTGACGAAAGGTAGCGCCGAGGATTTCAGCGACTCTTCACGTTCGCCGTCTACATTGAAAGGGATGCAGATCCGTATAGCTCAGCTGGGGTATCTCAGCCCCTGGTCATTGACGGCTCCCCGGGCCGCCGGCGGCGAGCCTGTGGATGTCTTCACGGCTCAGCGCACCCCCGAGGAGCTTGCGGCTCTGGCCTCCGGCACTCAGGGTGTCCGCTCGGCCCGGATGGCCAGGGCCCTGATTTCGGAAACGGTGAAGCCACGGCACGTGCGCCAGGACCTGCTCTGGGGAGCGGTGCCCGGGAGCCTGCAGCAGCTGGAGTCTGAGCTCCAGATGCTGAGGAATCAGCCCCGGCTCGAGTTGGACCCGATCCAGGTCGAGCCCTATCTGGATCGGCTCCAGGCCGGCCCGATGAGTCCCGAAGGCCCCCGCGTGCTGGTGCAGGCGGCCCGGGTCTTGAAGGACACGCCGTGGGGCGAGCGGTGCCTCCAGCTCCTGGACAGCTGGCACCAGGCTGGCCAGTTGACCGTTCCCGCGGACTGGAAGGAAAAAGTGCTGCGCGGTGAGATCGCCGTGAGGGGGACGGTCTTGGACGATTCTCCCCCTCCCTTTGCCACGCCGGCCGAGCTCAAGAACGCTCTACAACAGCCTCTGCCAGACCCGCGGTTTTGGACACTGGCTGGCGAGCTCAGCGCGCGCGGCTGGATGGGCTGGAGCGAGGAGGCCCTGGCGCTGGTGCCGCAGGCTCTGGCCCGGCTCGCTGACGCCTGCCCGGAGAGGGTCGATCCGCGGTTTGTGACCGAGCAGATGCGACCCGTGATGAAGACCCCCTTCTCCAATGTCAACTGGGAGACGTTCCGCCTGATGGCGGCGCTGGCCGACTCCCGGCCCGAGCTTGACGGCGCCGTAGCCGAGACCATTCTGGAGGGAGATCTTCGATTCGGGCTCAACGACCTGACAGCCGACTTCCTGGCTCGAGCCGCAGCCCGCGGTTGGCGCCCGGACGAAAACCAGCGCGACCTCTTGCTGTCGGTGGTGGAGTTGCCCGAGCTTCACCGCAGCGACACCATTCAGTACAACTGGATGAGCAGCGCCCGGGCTCTGAAGGTCTTGAACGCACTGCAGCCGGAGATCCTGGACCAGGCTCGGCTGGCTCTTCCGGACGGCACCCTGCTGCCGGCCCGCGAGTCGGTGCTGCAGAGAGTACTGGGTTCCAGTGTCTACTCTCTTGGCTGCGATCTGGCCAGGCACTCGGGCCTGGCTGCCGAGCTGGGGCGAGCCGGCCAGCTCGACCCCGAGCCCCTGGTCAGCCAGCTCTCGAAGACCGTGCGCTCGTTGGCGCCAGGTGACTTGCTGTTGCTGCCCAGCGAGCAGGTTACCGCGCTCGGTCTGTTGTGCGGCTGTCGCGAGCAGGGGGTGATCGCCTCCGAGAATCTGGATCGCCTGCTGCACGAGCTGTTGGTGCGCAACTGCGACCAGGTGGCCGTGTCGGAGATCTTGCAGCCGGTGCGCGAGCAAGTTCTGAGCGAAGGGAAACAGCTTCTCTTGAAGACCGGGTCGAGCCCGACCGAGCGAATCGAGCAGGCGGCCAGTCTGCTTGAGGTGGCGGTCTGCGGCGAAGCCCGGCCGGGCCAGGCTATGCCTCATCAGGACGTGCTCGACTGTCTGGAGCTGGGCCTCAAGTCCGAGTCGGTGGACCCGGCGGCCTGGAAACAGCTGGCCGAGAGCCCGATGGATGCCGGGCTCAGGCGCGAGCTGCTGGGCCTGCTCACCAAGCAAGCACCGATTCCTGCCCTTGAGGTGGCTTTCGGCCCCGGCCGACTCGAGCAGCTCTCGCACCAGGAACGCTGCCGCTTTCTGGTGGCCGAGCGCCTGTCCAGCCACGATCCGGCCACCCGAGTAGCCCTGCGCGAGCGGGTCGTCGACGACCTGGAGACCTTCGGGGGTCACGTGCAGCGTCTGGGGCAGAGCTACGATTTCGTTCAGGATGCCCTGTCGCGGTTGGCGAGCGAGGAGTATCGCGAGCGTCTGGCCAGGCTCGAGGAGCCGGGCCTGGGAGTGGGCGAGCTTCTGGCCCGCACCGAGGAGTGCCTCAAGCTGGTCGGCCGGGGAAGGGATCTTCTTGATTTCCAGGTCTATCCGCAGCTCCTGGCTGTCTGGCGGGGCCAGAATGCAGCCGGGGAGCTGGTTCAGGGGCCGATGACCCCCGGTCGGTTGCTGGCTCTCTCTGCCCAGGACCTGAACGCCGAGCAGCGGACGGTGCTGCTGCCCGAGATGCTGCGCTCGACCCCTACCGAGCATGCTCGCAACGAGCTGCTCGAGCCCCACCGCCGGGCCGAATACCAGGCCTGCCGAAGGCAACTGACCGAGCGAGCGCCAGGTGGGTCAGAGCTTGTCGACCGCGGCGCGGCCCTGGCGAGCCACCTGCCCGAGTTCGAGACGCGGGTCCAGGGTGACCGACTGGTGACCCCGAAACCCCCTCGCGCCGAGCTGGTGGAGGCATGGTTGGGGTTGCCCCTCACGACCGAGGCCGATGCGCTGCTGGTCCAGAGCCTGGCCCGAGACGGGGCGGTGATCGACGAGCTGGCCGGAGACCTCGAGCGCATCCTGCCAAGGACCAGCAACATCGAGCGTGCCTGCCAGGTCTACCGGGCCTGGCAGGAGCTCAAGGCCCAGGGGCTGGACTCGGAGAAGGCTTTCCAGCGAGCCCTGCTGCTCGACGTGCTCGATAGCCCGGCTGACCTGCCGGCGGCCGAGGTGGAGATGGGCTCGTCGCATGTTCAAGTGGGGGCAGTCCGCCTTGGCAAGCGAAGAGCCAGGACTCCGGATTGAGAACGTCACTGAAAGGGATTCACCACCGAAACTCCGCGATATACCCCACCATGCTTCATATCCTCGGACCAAACACGGCTACAATTAAGGGTCGCGGCGCTGTGAACAATCATCGCATCCCAGAAACTGAGTTGATGAGCGGCCTGGATGTCGATAGCCTGCAATACGTCCGACGGGCCGGGGGCGTGGATTTGCCACAGAGCTAACTTCGCGATCACCGACCGAGCGTCAGCGAGCACCAAAGGACTGGGTATCTTGCGAGTTGCCGTGACAAAGAACTCTTGCAGCACCTGGACGCTCAGACTCCCGGAGCGACTCGTCCACAGGCGGGAAAGCAGGTCACGGGCTTTGTCGTGCTTGGAGCCAGCGGTCGTATCGTAGGCATAAACAAGCACGTTCGTGTCGACAAACTCCAGCAACTCAGCGCTCATGCAGCTCGTCTCGAGTCCAGGTGACGCAGCCCTGGGTGCCCATCGCGAAGCCCCTATCTAGCTCCTCGAGCGCCTGCGCGCAAGCCCCACGGTAGGCGTCGTCCCGGTTGACCAGGTCTTCCAAAGCCTGGGTCAGCAAGGCCGAAATGGAGGTTTCGCGCTGCGCTGCAAGTACCTTGGCTTTACGAAGCACCGACTTCGGAAGTGACAGGGTAACGTTCTGGGTGGCCGCCTTCTTCACGCAAATGAGTGTAGCACGCATTTGCGTGAGGAACAAGCCCGCCCATCTGGTTGAACGAGAGCTGAACGTGGGCTCAGTTCGAGGCCGAGCAGAGCTCGAGCAGCACCAACTCCAGCCCCGCCACCACCCGGGCCATGCGGACGTAATCGAGCTTGTCGGGAGTGTCCTCCATCTGGTGGTAGTGCGGATTGCGAAAGGGTGCCGTGTCGGTGACCATCAGCGCGGGATAGCCCACCTGCCAGAACGACCAGTGGTCCGACCAGCCCACCCCGGGCAGGCGCGAGGGCAGGGCGGCCCCCTCGCACGGGAAGCGGGCCTGGCGGCGGAAGCTCTCCACCGAGCGGTGCACCAGCTCGCGTGAGCCCACGTTGCCCACGAAGGCCACGAAGTCGCCCCGGTCAGGGTAGAGCAGCCCCAACGGGAACGGATAGTGCTGGCTCCCGGCCCGCTCGTCATAGTAGCCCATGGTCTCCAGGCTCAGCATGGCCCGGATGGGCTCGTTCTTGCTCCGGCACTCGCGGGCATAGACCAGGCTGCCCATCTCCTCGGTCTGGAAGAAGTAGGGCTCCTCGTTGGTGAAAGCCACGAAGCGAAGCTCGCACCCCGGGCCCTTGACTCGCGCGGCCAGGGCCAGCAGGGCCGCCACCCCGCTGGCGTTGTCGTCCACCCCCGGGGTGCCCGGGTAGCTGTCATAATGCGCCCCCACGATGACCACCGCGGGCCCCGAGCCCACTCGCGACTCCAGGTTGGCGTACTCGCGCCCACCCGTCTTGTAGCTCTGGCGCCTCACCGGACCGGGCAGTCGCTCCTCGATGTAAGCGGCGGCGCGATCCAACTCGGAGGTCTTCCCCTGCTGGGCGGCCAGGGTATGGTTGTTGCGCGGCCCGATGGTCTCGGCCAGCTCGCGCACGTGGGCCTCCAGCTCGCTCGCCAGGGCCTGCTCGTCGGCTGTCAGCGGGGCCAGCTCTCCGCGGTGGCTCTTGCCTGGCATCACCACCATCCAGGCCACCAGGCCCGCCGCCAGCACCAGCATGCCCAGCCAGACCACCAGGCGCATCTTCCAGTTGAACCAGGCTCGAAATCTTCGCATGTGCCCCCCGGAATTGCTCAGCTCACCAGCACGCCCATCACCCGGGCAAAGTCGCAGGCCGCCCGGCGAGCCTTCTCGGGGTCGAGCGCGGCCCTGCCCCCCACCCAGACCTGGCGGATGGAGCTTCGTCCCAGGCTGAACAGCATGGCCGCGGGCAGATCCTCCACCGGGGTGCCGGCCAGCGTGCTGTCCTCCAGGTCCACCGCGACCAGGTCGGCCCGCAAGCCCGCCTCGATAGCCCCGGCCGCAAGCCCCAGGCTGGCCGCCCCGTGAGCGTGCACCGTCGACCAGAGCCGGGAAGTCTCCAGCACCGCCCGCTCGCGTTTTCGAAGGCGCAGGTGGTACTCCAGCTGGCGGGCGTCCTCGTAGGGGTCGATCTGGCACTGCGAGTCGGTTCCCAGACAGATCCGCGTGCCCACCGCCATCAGCTCGTCGGCCCGCACGATGCCGTCGCCCAGGTTGCGCTCGCTGGTGGGGCACGAGCACACGAACGAGCGCCCCAGCGCGGCCACCTCGTCGTCGGTCAGGTGGATGGCGTGCACCCCCACGAAGCGCTCGTCCAGCCAGCCGTGGCGGTCGAGCAGCTCAATGGGACGGGCCCCGTGCTCGGCCAGGCACTCCTCTACCTCGCGCGGCTGCTCGGCCACGTGCATGTGGAGCGGCAGCTTGCGGCTGCGGGCGTACTCGGCCCAGCGCCGGAGCCAGTCGTAGGGAACCGCTCGCAGGCTGTGGGGCGCCAGCCCTACCGCAAGGCCCCGGGCTTTGAGCCGGGTCACCGCGGCCAGGCCGAAGTCGGGGTCGGGGTCGATGAAGCGCCGCTGGAGCGGATTGGCCTCGCGCTCGAAGCCGGCCCGGGCATAGCCGCAGCGCAAGAGAACCAGGTGGATGCCGGCCCACTCGGCCGCCGCCGCCACCCGCAGGGCCAGCTCGTCGGGGTTGTCGTAGGGCGTGCCGTCGGGGTTGTGGTGCAGGTAGTGGAACTCGCCCACGCTGGTGGTGCCGGCCTGGAGCATCTCCACGAAGCACAGGCGAGCCACCAGCTCTATCTCCTCCGGGCTGAGGGCATTGGCGGCGTGATACATCCGCTCGCGCCAGGTCCAGAAGTCTTCTCGGCCCAGCACGCGGTACTCAGTGCGCCCGCGAATGGCCCTCTGGAAGGTGTGGCTGTGGGCGTTGACGGCGCCCGGCACCAGCGCCTGACCGGCCAGGCGCTGGCCATCCGAGCCAGGCGCTACCGAGGCGATCCGGCCGTCTTCGATCTCCACCACCAGACCGCTTTGAAAGCGGCCCCGGTGGTAGGTGAGGTCAGCCGCGAGCCGCACGGGCCGGCTTGTAGACGTGCGTGCTGGTGCCGCTGAGAACCTCGGCCGACTCCATCACCGTCTCGCTCAGGGTGGGGTGGGCGTGAATGCTCAGGGCCAGGTCCTCGGCCACGGCTCCCATTTCCATGGCCAGCACGCCCTCGGCCAGGAGCTCGCCGGCCCCGGCGCCCACGATGCCCACGCCCAGGACGCGCTCCTCCTCGTCGTCGGAGAGCACCAGCTTGGTCAGGCCCTCGGGCCGTCCCAGCGTGAGGGCGCGCCCGGAGGCGGCCCAGGGGTAGCGGGCAATCTTGACGCCCAGCCCCTGCTCCTTGGCCTCGGCCTCGGTCAGACCGGCCCAGGCCAGCTCGGGGTCGGTGAAGACCACGGCCGGGATGGCCAGGGGCTCGAAGGCCACCTTCTGCCCGGCGATGGCCTGGGCGGCCACGCGGCCCTGGTGGGAGGCCTTGTGGGCCAGCATGGGGTCGCCGGCCACGTCGCCGATGGCGTAGATGCTGGGCTCGGCCGTGCGGCCGGTGTTGTCGATCTCCACGAAGCCGCGGGCGTTGACCTGCACCCGGGTGGTCTCCAGGCCCAGGTTCTCGGAATTGGGACGCCGGCCGACCGAGATCAGCACCCGGTCGAAGGTCTCGCTGCGCTTACCCTGCTCGTCCTCGAGCTCCACCTCGACCGCCTTGCCGGTATCCTTCAAGCTGGCCACGCGGGTCTTGAGCAGCACTTTCATGATGGCCTCGACCCGTTTGGCCAGCACCCGCACCAGGTCGCGGTCGGCGTTCGGGAGGAGGGTGGGCAGCATCTCCACCACCGTGACCTCCGAGCCCAGCGACTGGTAGACCGTGCCCAGCTCCAGGCCGATGTAGCCGCCCCCGACCACCAGCAGCTTCTTGGGGATGTCCTTGAGCTCGAGCGCCCCGGTCGAGTCCAGCACCCGCTCGGACTCGATGGCCAGCGGTCCGGGAATGATGGGACGAGAGCCGCTGGCCAGGATCAGGTGCTCGAACTCGATGGTTTCGGCTCCGACCTGCAGGCTGTGGGGGCCGGTCAGCTTGCCTCGCCCCTGCACAAAGTCGACCTTGCGCTGTTTGGCCAGCTGGCCCAGTCCGCCCGTCAGGCTGGAGACCACCGAGGATTTCCAGCCGCGCAGCTTGTCCAGGTCGATGCTGGGGCTGGCGAAGTGGATGCCGAATTTCTCCGCCTCGCGGGCTTCGGTCAGCACCTTGGCGGCGTGCAGCAGGGCCTTGGACGGGATGCACCCGCGGAACAGGCAGACCCCGCCCGGGTTGGGGCCGTCATCGACAAGGGTGGTCTCCAGCCCCAGATCGGCCGCCATGAAGGCGGCGGCGTAGCCCCCCGGTCCCCCGCCCAGAACGACAACTTGGGATTTCTTCATCGGGTTTCAGCTCCCTGATTCACCGTGTAGTCCACAAAACGGTAACCCAGACCGCGCTCGTTGGTGATGTAGCGGGGGTGGGCCGGGTCGCGCTCGAGCTTCTTGCGAAGATAGGTCACATAGAGGCGCAGGATCTGGGTGTCGTCGCGATACTCCGACCCCCACACCCGGCTCAGGAGCGACTCGTGGGTCAACAGTCGTCCGGGCTGGTTGAGGAAGTGGTGGAGCAGCTTGAACTCGGTGGGGCGCAGGTGCACCCGCTCGCCGCGCACGATGGCCTGGCGGTGGTCGAGGTCGACCTCGAGCTCGTCGTCCACCTTGACCATGCCCCGGGTGACCGGGGCCGGCATCTCGGTGCGGCGCAGCACGGCCTTGATGCGGCTGACCAGCTCGCGGTGGCCGAAGGGTTTGCCGATGTAGTCGTCGGCCCCCAGCTCCAGGCCCAGCACCCGGTCTTCCTCGCGTGCCTGCACGGTCAGCATGATGACCGGTACCGGGGCGGCGTTGCGCACCTCGCGCAGCACTTCAAAGCCCGTGGTATCGGGCAGGTTCAGGTCCAGCAGCACCAGGTCGGGAATCTCCTCACGCAAGCGCTCGATGCCCTCGCGCCCGGTGGTGGCTCCTGAAACCACGAAGCCGGCCTGCTCGAGGGTGATGCGGATGAGGTCGAGCATGTGGGGCTCATCCTCGACCACCAGGATCCTTCGTCCTCTGAATTCATCGCTCATCGTCGGTACTCTTCTCGGGGAATGGTGAAAAAGAATCGCCCCCCGTTCGGCAGGCTTTCCACCCCGATCCTGCCTCCGTGCGCCTCCACGATGGCTTTGCAGATGTAAAGACCAAGGCCGGTGCCGCGAATGCGCGTGTTCAGGTGCTCGGTGCCGCGCTCGAAGGGGGTGAAGATTCGCTCTTTATCCTCTTCCTTGACCCCCGGCCCACTGTCGGTCACCTCCACCAATACCTCGCGCTCTTGCACGTGCACGGCCACCTCAACCTGGCCTTGAGGAGCATACTTGAAGGCGTTCTCGACCAGGTTGATGACCACTTGCTGCAAGCGCTCCGGGTCGCCCGTGACGGCGGGCACCTCGTTGGGCAGAAACAGGCTCAGGGTAACCCCAGCCTGCTCGGCCAGGGGCTCGAGCTTCTGCAGGGTGCGCTTGAGCAGCCGGTCCAGGGCCACGGTCTCGTTTTGAAGCAGAATCTTGCCGGCCTGGATGCGGGTGGCGTAAAGCATCTGCTCCACCATCTCCTCCAGGCGCCGGCTCTCTTCGAGGATGATGCCGGCCTTGTCGCGGGCTTGCTCGGGGGTCCACTTCATGTCCGGGTCGCTGAGCAACCCGGCGAAGCCCTTGATGATGGCGATGGGAGTGTGCAACTCGTGGGAGACGGCTGAGAGGAAGATCTTGTGCAGCCGCTCGGTTTCCTTGCGCACCCGGATGTCGCGCAGGGTCATCACCCAGCCCAGCGCGGCGCCATCCTCGGCCCACAGGGCGGCTCCGCTCATCTCTACGTCCACGAGCTGGCCGTCGCGGGTCAAGAGCCGCCCCTCCACCGGGGCCGTGGTCTGGTAGACGAACGACTGCGAAACCGGGCGCAGGGCCATGCTGCTGGAGACGTTGAGCGGATCGAGCGAGACGGGGAAGGCCTCGTGGCCGGGCATTCCGACCGCCTCCCCCTCCTCCCAGCCCGACAGGCGGGCGATGGTCTGGTTGTAGCCCACCACCAGGCCTTCCCGGTCCAAGATGACCACGCCGTCGGAGCTGTGCTTGACCACCGCTTCCAGCCAGCGGCGCTCGCGCAACAGACGCTCCAGCAGCCGGGCGTTCTCCATCACCAGCTCGAGCTTGTCGATGCGCAGGTTGTAGATTCCGGGCGACTCCTTGAGCAGGCGCGGGGCGTCGTCGGGGTGGACGAGGCAGAACAGGCCGATCGTCTGGCCCTGGGTGCGCACCGGGATGGTGACCAGGTTATCGGTCAGGTTGCCGGCCCGACGTACCTCCTCTTGTACCCTCTGCAGCAGGCCCGGATTGCTGCCGTGCTGGGAGACGCCCCGGGCGGCTTGCTCCAGGATGGGGGCCAGCGCCCGGCTGGTAGTCTCATCCAGGCCGTAGACGGCCGAGCCGTTGCCCACGGTGGCGATCACCCCGGCCTGGCCCCCGGCTGCCTGCACCACGGTGGTGAGCAGCTCTTGCAGCGCCCGCAGCGATTCGGGGCTGTCGCCGAGCTCGAGAGAGAGTTTCAGGGTGGGGGAGTCATCCACGAACTCAGGTTCTCTAACTCAGATCTAACTCCCCTCTTGCGAGGCTCTAACAGCTCTGTCGCTATGCTGTCGAGGAAGTTAATTCCAAGGAGGAAATGAACAATGGCACTGACGTTGTGGGAGCCCGCCACTCTGCGCGATGCGGTGAACAAGATGTTTGAGGAGAGCCATCGCAGCGGCGGCCAGGCTCTGCTGATGCCGATCGACGTCCTGGAGACCCCCGACGAGCTGATCGTCAAGGCATCGTTCCCGGGCGGCAACAAGGAAAAGTTTGACATCAACTACCAGAACGAGATTCTGAGCATCAAGGCCGAGCTGCCGCAGAGCAACGGCCACCCCGAGGGCACTCGCTACCTCTTGCGGGAGCGGGCCTTCGGGCAGGTGACTCGCAGCTTCAAACTGCCGTTCCCGGTTGACACCGACCGCGCCAAAGCTGAATATCTTGACGGCGTATTGACCCTGACCCTCCCCAAGCAGGAAGCCGTCAAGCCGCGCAGCATCAAGGTCAACTGAGCCACCTCCCCTGGGCGGTTGACCGGGCCCCCGCACTCCCCGCGGGGGCTTTTCTTTATTTCCGGCTCCAGACCCACCACGACAGTGCTCGCATGGGGGTGGGGATGTTCACGCCAAAGGTGACCATCTCGGGCAGCTTGGTGGGGTCAAAGATCACCTCGACGTTGCGAGCCGTCACGTTCCCGTTGGTCGAGCCGGGATTGGTCCGCACCAGTCCGATCCCCTGGAAGGTGCCGCGACCGTTGAGGGTGATGTTGCCGTTGCGGACGTACATGAAGCCGCTCAAGCCTGTCGTATTTCCGTTGTAGCGGATGTCGCCGGTGGAAAAGAGCATCAGGTTGGGGCCGCTGGCTCCGTTGGTGGTGGTGCTGCCTCCCACGAAGACGTAGTTCGAGTTGGGATCGATTCGGGCCGAAGGATGGGGCTGAACGGGCGCCGAGTTGACCGTCTCGAGCTGGCCGTTGGTGCGCAGGTCTCCCTTGACGAAGAGGTGCACCCCCTTGGGCAGGGTGGCATGCTGCAGGGTCAGGTTGCCGTCGACGTAGATGGTGACCTCCTGGCCGGGAGGAGGAGCGTTGACGGTCTGGTTGACCGGCGGCCCGAGGATGATCCGGTTGGGCGGGTTGCCGCTGAAGTCGACCGAGCTGTTCACCCGGTAGGTGGCCGGGCCGCCGTGAGGATAGGGTCCGGCCACGCTGCCCCAACTGGCCACGATCTGGTCGATGGGGATGTTGGGGATGCCGACCGGAGGCTGATTGAACAGCTTGGTTCCACCGTTGCCGGTGATGCTGCCCTCCCCGTCGCGAGAGATGGCCGTGCCGCTCAGGGTGGTGCGAATGTCGATGTTGGGATTGCCACCAACCAGGTTGGATCGAAGCGAGCCCGGGGCGCTCGCGCCCCGGAAGGCGTTGATCAGGATCTTGCCGTCTGAGGCCATGCCGTAAGGATAGACACTGGTCACGATGGAAGCCACCCGCACCGGAGCGGGCCCGTTGACCCCTTCGGCCGAGGCGCTGACCACGATGAAGGCGGTACCCGGGGGGACCTGCACCGGGGTACCCCCGGGCGGGCTCGGGCCATTCACCGCCGTGGCCCCGTTCATGTTGTTGACGCACCACGGTCCCGAGCCGGTATTGTTAAACGTCCACCAGTAGTTGGCGTTCACGAGGTTGGTGGTGTACTGCCCCGAGCCGTCCGACTGGTAAGCAGGATTCTCATAGATCGCGGCCATAGCCTCGTGCACACCCCCGTCGGCGATGTGCAGCAGTAAGGTCTCTTGCTGATTCTGCCCGATCTGGGCCTGGTTGCTCACGCCCAGCAGTACGATGGCTCCCGCCACCACCGAGATCACCAGGATGACCACCAGGGTCATCGCCAGGGCGATTCCACGCGATTTCGTCATTTTGAGGGCCCTCCGGTCAGCCGCGGATGAAGATCGAGCTGCGCGTCTCGACCTGGTTGACGGCTCGGCGAGTGGACACGCTGGCCACCCCCGAGGTGTTGTTGAACATTCTCAGGCGCAGGTAGACCCGTGGGCCCGAACTGGCGTAGTTGGGCACGAAACCGGGCGTCGTCCAGGGATTCTGGCCGCTGGCAAAGATCTCGAAGCCGCCGTGGTCTCCGGTGGCGGCTGGAGCCAGCACGTCGTGGGCGATCAGCCTCCGGTTGATGCCAGTGCTCCGGATCGTTGCGGTGGTGACCCTCGGGCTGAGAGTCGAGGGGGCCACCCCGTCGCTCCGGGGAAAGCCGTTAGGGACGAGCTCGGCCCTGTAGAGAGCCTGGACCTGAGGGTTGTTCGGATACATGGGATCGGTATCCAGGTAGTAGCCGACCACTCGCTGCCAGGAGGGGGTTCCGGTGGATGGATCGATGGTGAATTGTCGATCGTTGCCCCGCGCCGACAGGAACACCACCCCTACAGGCGCGCTCGGGTCGCTGGGCCGAGGGTAGAACTCGGCCGAGGCGGGGCTGCTCTCCATCAACTCGAGGTTGAGACGGTAGGTAGCCAGGTTGGCCGCCTGCTGAACTCCGACCGAGGCCCGGGAGATCTCGAAATAGCGCCGACAGGCCAGGTACATCGGGATGATGATGGCCATCATCAAAAGGACGAGGGAGCTGTAGATGGTCAGCTCGATGAGCGAGAAACCAGGTGTTTTCTTCATCGTCTCAAGAATCTCTCAGCCGGCTCGACTCAGCCCGCACGCTGCGCAGCATCACGAAGCCCGAGGCGCTCTTCTGGGGCCATTGTACCGAGACCCGGATGCGGGCCAGGTCCGAGTTGGGAAGCGTCGACCCGGCCGGTGAGACCGGGTCGACATTCACCACCACGTGGTAGGTCACACTGGTGGTCACGTCGTTCATCACGCTCTCGACGGGGATGTCGTACTGGGACGAGGAGGCCATTTGAGCGTAGGGCACGGCTCTGGTCTCGTCCATGAAGCACTGGGCAAGTTGCACGGCCACCAGTTGATCCTTGCTCCGGTAGACGGTCAGGTAGGCACTGGGAAAAATCTGGATCAGAGCCAGGAAGGCGACGGCCAGGACAGTCATTGCCATCAGCACTTCAATCAGGCTGAATCCGCGATTTCGGACTCTCATGGATCCCCCTTGGGTTACTCAGTTGAGCCCGATTATATCACCTTGGGGTCGGTGAGGGGAACCCTTGGGATCCATTGGGTGGCGGTGGGGGAGAAAGCTGGTAGTTCAGTCGGTCAAGCCAAGCCGCACCGCCATCAGAGCTGCCTGGGTACGGTCGGAAACTTGCAGTTTGCGCAAGATATTGTGCACATACTTCTTGGCGGTCACCTTGGACAGGCTGAGTGACTCGGCGATCTCCTGGTTGCCCATGCCCCGAGCCACCAGCAACAACACTTCCTGCTCACGGGGGGTCAGTTGCTCGAACTCCGGGGGGCGCTCCTGGCGGGGCCCGCGGATGGTCACGCCGCGCAGGGCTTTGACCAGCAACTCGTTGGGTAGCAGCGTGCCGCCTTCCTTGATCAACCGGATGGACTGGAGCAACAGCTCGGCCGAAGCATCCTTGAGAACGTAGCCGGCAGCACCGGCCCGAATGGCTTCCAGCAGAACCATCTCGGCGTTGTCCACGGTGAGGACCACGATGGAGGTGGCCGGCGAGAGGTCTTTGACCCGACGGATGGCTTCCAGGCCCCCGATGCCCGGCATTTGCAGGTCCATCACCACCACGTCGGGCATGAGCTCTCGCACCCGCTCGAGCGCTTCCTCGCCGCTGGAGGCCTCTCCCACGATTTCGATATCGTCCTCGGAGGCGAGCAAAGCCCGCAGGCCCTCGCGAACCATCCGGTGGTCATCGACGATCAGCACCTGGGTTGTCTTGTTCACCTCGAGCTCTACCATGCGATGTTCTATCTCTCCCTCGGGTCGTGCCATGTAGATAACTTCCAAACTCCAGTATACCCGATGACGGCATTCCAGGGCTTCCCTCCCTGGGAGAGAGTCGTTGGATCCAAAGATGCATCGTGCCGGGTCCCAGCGGACCCCTCTGTAGCGGTTTTTGAGAGTGTGCCAGACTCTCTGGTTGAAGATCCCCAGGGAGTGTGCTACGTACTGATCACAACCGTGTCGAGCAAATTGCTCTCTCCCGCCAGGAGACGTCCGGGAGGGCGTGGAGCCAGCCTGGCCAGCACTCTGATGCTGGTGGCGGTGCTGGTCACCTTGTCCTTTGCCCTGGCGGGTGTCGGGGTAAGCAATCTGAGCTTCACCACCCGACTCGAGTCGCTCGAGCACGGGCGCGCGCTATCCGAGTCGGTCGTTGCGCTGGCGACCGACCAGCTGCGCACGGATGTCACCTTCGGAACCATCGCAAATCGGGGGGGACTGCTCGAGATGAGCCCGCGGACTGGCCCCGGCCGGGCCATCCTGACTTTCGACCCCCTCCTGGCGGCTCAACTCTCGATCCCGTGCTCGACCAACAATCTGGCCGGCGATGTGGCCGTTCCGGGCGCGGGCCGTGCCGTGCCGCCTGCCAGCGCCCACCTGGTCGGCTCAGCCACCGTGGGCGGGGTGACGCGCAACGTGGAGATCCTGCTGCAGATGCCCGCTTTCCCCTATGCCGTTGCGGCCGGCGGTAGCCTGCGCTCGAATGGAAACCTGCTGGTTGGCTCCGTTCCCGCAGGCACGGACACGACTTCCCTGGATCTTCGTCTGGAAGACGATCTTGGCCCGGGCAACCTGCTCAGCAACGCGCCCGGCTCGAGCTCGCTGGTGCTCGGCCCCAACTCGCGTGTGACCGGCGACCTGCGGGCCGGGGGCGAGGTGCTCGTCGACCCGCGCGGCAGCCGGGTGCGCGGTCAGGTCAAGCAAAACCTGGCCCCGGTGAGCCTGCCCCGCCTGGACGTTCGGGACTACGACCCGGTCGCCCAGGGACGAAGCCAGGTTCGCCATCTGGCCATGGACGAGTTGTCCGACCCGGCCCTGATCGGCTTTGTGCGCCGCCAGGGCGATCTGCGCATTCGCGACGGCCTGGCCCTGGACAACGGGGTACTGTTCGTGGACGGAGATCTGCGCATCGACGGCGGCGTGCACGGAGTGGGGGCCATCTTCGTCACCGGGGCCACCGTTCTTCACGGTGGCTCCTCCCTGGCCAGCGACAACCAGGTGGCGCTGGTCTCGGGCGGGGACGTGCGGATCGTGGGCGGTCCTGACTCCCACTTTCAGGGAATGCTGTATTCAGACCGAGACTTCCGGGCCACTCACGTCATGGTGGTCGGCAGCCTGATCGCTCAGGGCTCGGTGGTCTTGAATGGGGTCACGCTGGTACAGACACCACAGGCCACAGCCATTGACCTGGTTCCGGGCGGTCTGAGCGAGCTGGCTCTCCCGGGCGGCTATCGCATTCCCGTGCGCTTTGACAATCCCACCTTTACGGTGCAGAATCCGCTCACTCTGGAGAGCCAGAGCGGATTGACGCACGAGGAGGCCATCAACCGGGTGATGCTGGTCGTCGAGCAGGTGGCCGGAGCGTCCACTGTTCCCACCCGGGAGGAGGTAGATACAGCCCTGCGAGGGCTCGTGCAGGCCCCCCCGCCCGCTCCGGTTGACCCGCTGCAGCTCGATTTGAGCCGCTTTCTCCCTTTCGAGCAGCGGATGCGGATCACGCTCTGGCGGCAGCAGCAGGAATGAGCCGCCGCGGCCTGTCGGCTCTTGAGAGCGTGGTTACCATCGGCGTGCTGGCCCTGGTCGTCCTGGTGTTGTGCACGCTCTACCCCATGACGGGCATCTCGATCGAGTCCAGCCGCCAGCGCCTGGAAGCTCAGAGCCTGGCCGAATCCGCCCTCGACCAGTTGCGCGGCCAGTCTTTCGCCGCGCTCGGCCTGGGGCAACGCGAGCTGCCGGCGGTCACCCGCAACGGTCTGGAGTATCGTCGTCAGGTGGAGGTCTTCGTTGTCCCCGGCCGGGACCCGGATTATCTGCGGGGCCTCGATGTGCGCGTCAGCTGGAGCTGGCGGGGGCGTCCCCAGCAGCTGTCACGCGAGCTCTGGGTTTCGACGGTGGGGCGATGAGGCGGGGATACACCCTGATCGAGCTGCTGGTGGGGTCCGCTCTGGCCCTGCTCATCCTGGGACTGCTCCTGGCCCTTTTTCGCTTCACGGTGCACGAATGGTCACGGCTTTCCACCCGGGTGGAGCTGCAGCAGATGGCCGCCATGGCCATGGGGCGAATGGCCGATGACGCACGCCTCTCGGCCCCCGGCGGGGTGAGCCTGGTTCCAGCCAGTGGAGCCAACGGAAGCGCTCTTGGACTGGTCCGGCTGGAAGACGTGGGCACCGATGGCCAGCAGTTGTGGGAAGAGCGCCTCATCGTCTACGCCTGGTCGCCGGGAGAGCGCAAGCTGTGGAGACGCAGTCGCTCTGCCAGCGGAACCTCCAAAGGGAAGGGCCCTCCCCTGAAGCTGGCCCGCAAGCACCCCAGCAAACTGCCCCGGCCGCTGATGCGACTGGTGGCCTCCGAGCGTGATGACGGCGAAGTTTGCGTGGCCTCGGGCGTGGTCGAGTTCGAGGCCTCCCTGGCCGGTCCGGCCGAAACCCCGGCTCAGCCCCTGAGCCTTCGGCTGGTGCTCGAGAGGCCCATCCTGCACAACCGTCCCGAACGCTTCGAGCTGAGTCGCGACGTGTTCTTGAGGAACGAGCCGTGAGACGCCTGCTCCTGCTGGTTGCCCTGCTGCTGTTTGCCCGGGTTGACGGCTCGGACGCCGTGCAGGTCCAAATCATGACCACGCCTCCCGGTGCCCGCCTCTATCTGGATGTCTCCGGCTCGAGTGCGGCAGGCTCCTACCTGGGACGTTCCGGCGAGTGGTTCTGGCTCGACCTGACCGAGACGCGCCGGGTCTCCACCCTGCGCATTCGCTGCCACAAAGAGGGTTTCCGCGAGGAGATCCTCACCATCCCCAGCGGATTCTTCGAAAACGACAGGGTCTGGCCTCCCGGTCGGCCTGTCAGGCTCACTCCGACCACGCATGGTGAGTGGCTGCGCCAGCATGTCTATCCCTTGCTGGCGGGCGCCTCATTGCTCGGTTTCCTGGGATTCTGGCTGGCCCGGCGAGCCCGGTTGAAGAGCCTGGATCGGATACGACGTGACTACCTGGCCAAGTGGCAGGCTGGCGAGGACCCTCTCGTTCTGGCCCGGGTGGCGGGCTGGCGCCTGCTCGAGCGTCTGGGCCAGGGGGCCCACGGAGTGGCCTACCGGGCGGTGGCCGATGATCAAATTCCCCACGGCCAGGAGGTCGTCTTGAAGCTGTTCCGGCCCGGCTACGAGGCTCAGGGGCACCACGAGGCTCGCGTGGCAGGGCGGCTGGTTCACCCGGGCCTCGTCCCGATGCTCGATTACGGCTCTTTCCAGGGGCGTTTCTTCGTGGTTTACGAGCTTGTTCGCGGCACCAGCCTGGCCAGTCTGAGCGGCCAGGAGGCGGCCGCTTGCCTGCCCGGGCTGGTGGAAGTGGTCTGTTACGCCCACGAGTTCGGGGTGGTCCACGGCGACCTTCGTCCCCAGAACGTCCTGGTGGACGAGCGCGGGCGACCTCGCCTGATCGATTTTTGCGCCGGTCAGACCTCGGCTGCGCCTTCTTATGTGGCGCCCGAGCTTCTGCACGGCGGTCGGCCGACTCGAAGTGGCGACCAGTATTCCCTGGGCGTGGTGGCCTGGGAGGTGCTGACCGGCCAGCACCCGTTCCAGGCCGCCGACCTGGTCGAGATGCTGCGTCGTCGCCACCAGCCCCTCCCCGAGCTGCCGGGCAAGCCGCACCTCACTCGGGTTCTGCACCGCATGCTGGCCGCAAGCCCGCAAGACCGTTACCGCAACGTCAGCGAGGCGGCCGCGGCCCTGCGCTCTGCCATGGAGCGAGCATGAGAGTTCGGCTCACGCAGGCTTTGCTGGCAGCCTTGATCCTCGGGGGAGCACATTGGAGCTGGGCCTGGCAGAACCGTGCCGGCGAGCTCGAGCGGCAGCGCGATCAACAGAGGATGAGCGTGCTGGCATACGAGCTGGAGGACGAGTACACGGCTCTCATTGCGAAGTCGGGCGGTGATCGGTCCCGCGTTCGCAGTCTTCAGGCCGAGCTCACCAGGCTCTCTCCCTCCCGCCCCGAGGCCATGTCCCGTCTGGTCCAGTATGGAGCCGAGGCCCTCATGCTGGCTCAGTCGGGCCAGCAGCAGCGCTCCGAGATGCTCTTGCTGACCAAGATCCGACCGGCTGCCCGCGAGCTGGCCGGCTCACCCACTCCGGATCCGTCTGGCTATTCCAGTCGCAAAGCCCTGAGCTGGGAGGCGGCCCTGCTGGCCGCAGGAGCGCTGGTCTTGATGGCTCTCCTTTCCTGGCCCGGCGGCAATCGGCTCGCTCCCGAGCCCCTGCCGCTGTCCACCCATCCCTATGCCGACCGGGTGCTGCGCTCGTTGAGCAATTTGCTGTTGGTAGTCGGAGCGGATGGAATCGTGCGGGCCGTCAACGGCGTGGCCTGCAACGTTCTGGGCTACTCCGAGGAAGAGCTGGTGGGCCAGCCGTTCAAGTCCATCCTGGTTAGCAGCTCCAGCCCTGTCACCATGGATTCGTGTCGCAATTTGGAGGCAGTCTATCGGGCTCGGGACGGCTCACCCATCCCGGTGCTCATGTCCTGCTCACCGGTCGCGGACGAGGCGGGTGAGCTCAAGGCCCTGGTGACCGTGGCCCAGGACATCAGCGATCGCAAGCAGGCCGAGTCGCGTCTGGCTGTCAAGGAAGCGCGCCTGCGCGAGCTGCTCGACCGGCTCATCACCGCCCAGGAAGAAGAGCGCCGCTCGGTGGCCCGCGACCTTCACGACGGGATGCTGCAGTATGTGATCGCCGCCGACCTTCAGCTGCAGATGTTCAAGAAGAGGCGGGGAGAGGAAAGCCTGGCCCGGGCGGTGGAGTTCCTCAAGGGCTCGGTGGAGGAGGGCCGTCGGCTGATCTACGATTTGCGGCCGTCGGCTCTCGAGCAGCTGGGCCTGGTGGAAACCCTGCGCCGCCAGCTCGAGGACGCCCGCCAGGAGCTCGGCTGGGAGGTCACCTTCCGCAACGAGCTGGGGCCCACGAAGGTGCCGCTCGCCCTGGAGACCGGGCTTTATCGCATTGCGGGCGAGTGCCTGAGCAATGCCCGACGCCATTCCCGAGCTGAGCGAGTGGCCCTCAGACTGAGCCAGGAGGAAGGCGAGATCCGGCTCGAGTTCCTGGACTGGGGTTTGGGCTTTGACTCCACTCAGCGTCCCGAAGGGGTCGGGCTGCAGAGCATGCGCGAGCGGGTCGAGTTGCTCGGAGGCTGGTTGCAGATCGAGAGCAAAGCTGGCGAGGGCACGATGGTTCGAGCTGGATTTCCCCTCTCCTGACCAGTTGGGGGAACTTTCTTCCTGGAAGCGAAGCTGCTCGGGCTATGATTGATACGACCACTGCCCGCGCCGGCACCCCCGAAGGAGAATCCGAAGAAAGCCGCCTGCTTCGCGAGGTCGAAGACCGCGAATGGCTTGAGTCTCTTGACTACATCCTGGAGAGCCAGGGCCCCGAGCGGGTGGTGGAGATTTTGCGCCGCCTGCACGTTCATGCCCGGAAGAAAGGCGTGCGCGTCCCCTTCACCGCCAACACTCCCTACATCAACACCATTCCGGCTCATTTCCAGCCTCCCTATCCAGGCAGCCGTGATATCGAGCGGCGCATCAAGAGCCTGATCCGCTGGAACGCCATGGCCATGGTGGTGCGGGGCAACAAGGTGACTCCGGGCATCGGGGGCCACATCGCCACCTACCAATCGGCAGCAACTCTGCTCGAAGTGGGCTTCAACCACTTTTTCCGGGGCAAGGACCACCCCTGTCAAGGCGATCTCATCTACTTCCAGGGCCACTCCTCCCCGGGCGTCTACGCCCGCGCATTCCTGGAAGGCCGACTGACCGAGAAAGATCTGGAGAACTTCCGCCGCGAGCTGGCCGATGGGGGAGGGCTCTCTTCCTACCCCCACCCCTGGCTCATGCCCAACTTTTGGGAGTTCCCCACCGTCAGCATGGGGCTGGGCCCCATCATGGCCATCTACCAGGCCCGCTTCAATCGCTACCTGATCAACCGTGGCCTGAAAGAGCGCACCCACCAGAAGGTGTGGGCCTTCCTGGGCGACGGCGAGACCGACGAGCCCGAGAGCCTGGGAGCCATCACGCTGGCCTCGCGCGAGAAGCTCGACAACCTGATCTTCGTGGTCAACTGCAACCTGCAGCGGTTAGACGGCCCGGTGCGCGGCAACTCCAGCATCATCCGCGAGCTGGAGGCGGCCTTCAAGGGCGCTGGCTGGAACGTGATCAAGGTGATCTGGGGCGGAGACTGGGATCCGCTCTTTGAGAAGGACAAGGATCACGTGCTGGTCGAGCGCTGCGGCCAGGTGGTCGACGGCGAATACCAGAAGTACGTGGTCGAAGGCGGGGCTTACATCCGCGAGCACTTCTTCGGGGCGGATCCGCGCCTGCTCAAGATGGTCGAGCATCTCTCCGACGAGCAGCTCGAGCGGATGCGTCGTGGCGGTCACGACCCCGAGAAGGTCTACGCGGCCTTCAAGTCGGCTGTCGAGCACCGGGGCTCGCCCACGGTCATCCTGGCCCTGACCATCAAGGGCTACGGGATGGGCGACTCGGGCGAGGCCCGCAACATCACCCACCAGCAGAAAAAGCTCGACTTCGACAGCCTCAAGGAGTTTCGCAGCCGGTTCGGCATTCCGCTCGACGACGAGCAGTGTGCCCACACACCGTTCTACCGCCCCGCTCCGGACAGCCCCGAAGTGCAGTACATGATCGAGCGCCGCAAGGCCCTGGGAGGCTCGGTGCCGCACCGCCAGGATCGCTGTCCGACTATCCAGCCGGCCGAGCCGGAGGCCTTCCAGGAGTTCCACGCCGGCTCGGGCGATCGCGAGCTCTCCACCACCATGGCCTTCGTGCGCCTGCTGTCCAAGCTGCTGCGCGACCCCAACGTGGGTAAGTATCTCGTGCCCATTGTCCCCGACGAGGCTCGCACCTTCGGCATGGAGTCGCTCTTCCGGGCCGTGGGCATCTACTCCAGCGTGGGCCAGCTCTATGAGCCGGTGGACGCGGCCAGCCTGCTCTACTACAAGGAATCCCTCGATGGGCAGATCCTGGAGGAGGGCATCACCGAGGCCGGCTCCATGTCGAGTTTCATCGCCGCCGGCACGGCCTATGCCACCCACCAGATCCCCACCATCCCGTTTTTTATCTTCTACTCGATGTTCGGGTTCCAGCGCATCGGCGACCTGATCTGGGCCGCCGCCGACATGCGCTGCCGGGGCTTCCTGCTGGGAGCCACCTCGGGTCGCACCACCCTGAACGGCGAAGGCCTGCAGCATCAGGACGGCAACTCCCACCTGCTGGCCTATCCGGTGCCCAACCTGATGGCCTACGACCCGGCCTTTGCCTACGAGCTGGCCGTGATCATCCAGGACGGCATCCGCCGCATGTACCTCGAGCAGGAGTCAATCTTCTACTACCTGACCGTGACCAACGAGAACCACGTCCACCCTCCGATGCAGCCAGGGTCCGAGCAGGGGATCCTCAAGGGCCTCTACCTATTCAAGAAGGGCGACAAGGGCAAGCTCAAGGCCCAGTTGTTCGGCAGCGGGCCCATCATGTTTCAGGTGCTCCAGGCCCAGGAGATGCTGGCCGAGCACGGGGTATCGGCCGACGTCTGGAGCGCCACCTCCTACAAGGAGCTGTATCGCGAGGCGCAGGACTGCGAGCGCCACAATCGCCTGCACCCCACCAAGAAGGCGCGCGTGCCCTACCTGGTCTCTGCCCTCAAGGGGGCCGAAGGCCCGGTGGTGGCCGCCTCCGATTACCTCAAGGCGGTGCCCATGACCCTGGCCAAATGGATCCCGGGCCTGATCGCCCTGGGCACCGATGGCTTTGGGCGCAGCGAGACGCGCGAGGAGCTGCGCGACTTCTTCGAGGTGGATGCGCGCCACATCGTGCTGGCCACGCTCAAGGGCCTGGCCGACGCTGGTCAGCTCGAGGCCGCCAAAGTGGATAAAGCGATGAAGGAGCTGAAGATCTCTCCTGAGAAGCGCAATCCGCTCATTTCCTGAAGTGAAGTGTAATTTGCGCCGACACGACACAATTGTATGGAGGCGCCCCCGAAGGTACGTAACGCTTAACGCATGAGATCGGAGCAAGGTGCAGAACATGGCCACCGAAGTCAAGCTGCCCAACCTGGGCGATAACATCGAAGGCGCCGACGTGCTGCGGGTGCTCGTCAAGCCCGGCGATACCGTCACGGCCCAGACGGCCGTGGTCGAGCTGGAGACCGACAAGGCCACCGTGGAGGTGCCCGCCGAGGTCTCCGGCACGGTCGAGAAGGTGCTGGTCAAGGCGGGCGAGCGAGCCAAAGTGGGGCAGGTCATCTTGACGGTGACCGGAGGCTCGGCGCCGGCCGCCGGCAGCAAGCCGGCTGCTCCGGCGCCCAAGAGCGAGCCCGCTCCAGCTCCCGCTCCTCGCAGTGAGCCGCCGGCGGTGGCTACCCGCGAGGCGCCGCCTGCGCCGGTCGCCCCGGCTGTCAAGACCAACGGCAGCTCCAAAACCACCCCCGTGGCGGCCGGACCCGCCGCCCCGGCCGCGCCCTCGGTGCGTCGCCTGGCCCGCGAGATCGGGGTCAACATCGCTCAGGTGCAGGGCACCGGCCCGGGTGGCCGCATCTCAGCCGAAGACGTGAAGCGCACCGCCAAGCAGATGCTGGCCGGGACGCTGTCCGTGGCGCCCGCGACCGGCGCCCCTGCCCTGCCGCGCGTCAGCTTGCCCGACTTCAGCCGCTGGGGCGAGACCTCGCGCGAGCCGCTCAAGGGTGTGCGCAAGAAGACCGCCGAGCAAATGACCCTGGCCTGGACCACCATCCCCCAGGTCACCCAGTATGATCAGTGCGACATCACCGAGCTCGAGAAGCTGCGGGTTTCGCTCTCGCCGCGGGCCGAGAAGGCCGGGGGCAAGCTGACCGTGACGGCCATCCTGCTCAAGGTGCTGGCCTCGGCTCTCAAGCGCTTCCCTGACTTCAATGCCAGCATCGACCTGGACAGCCAGGAGATCGTCTACAAGAAGTTCTTCAACGTGGGCGTGGCCGTGGATACCCCGAGCGGCCTCTTGGTACCGGTCGTGAAGAACGTGGAGCGCAAGAACATCCTCGAGCTGGCCGCCGAGCTGCAGGTCCTGGCCGAGAAGGCGCGCGACCGCAAGACCAGCATGGACGACCTGCAGGGCGCCTGCATCACTATCACCAACCTGGGCGGCATCGGCGGCACCGCCTTCTCGCCCATCGTCAACCCGCCCGAGGCGGCCATCCTGGGCGTCTCGCGCTCTCGGATGGAGCCAGTCTGGGACGGCAACACGTTTGTTCCGCGCCTGATGCTGCCGATGAGCCTGTCTTATGACCACCGCCTGATCGACGGGGCCAACGCGGCCCGCTTCTTGCGCTGGGTGTGCTCGGCGCTGGAGCAGCCGTTCTTGTTGTCGTTCGAGGGCTGAGCTTCGTCGGGGGGCCTGATGCGTACTCGTCCCATTGAATTCTTGCCCACCGCTATCAGCAACGCGGCCTAGCGTGGAGAGGCTAACTTTGACGGGCCGGCGTCGGATCCGCACGACAGCCGCTCCCGTCCCGTGTATCAGCCGATGACGGGTGGGTGAGGGCCAGTTCGTGCTCTGCCGGGTTCCGTCTATCGATAGCGATGGCATGACGATTACGCGCGCTGGCATCCCCTTCCGATGAAGCAGGTAGCGCCGGTTTGGCCAACTTGAGTAAGAGATAGCCTTCTTCCCCCTGGCGCAGCCTGTTGTAGCTATTCGAGCCGGGAACTGCGAACCAATCGCCGATGAACTGCTCGAGGTTCTCGACTCCCAGGTCAGATTCGAGCCGGGCGCTGGCGCACAGCTCCATGAATGTGCGCAGGCGACGGGGCCCGTTTTTCTCGCATGATGCGAGCACGCCCGGGGTGGCGTCCACCACTCGGTTGACCACAAAGCCAAGGGACCGCAGAAAGTCCAGCCGCTGATTCAGGGTGGCCATCGGAATCAGATCGCCGTATTGAAAATGCCCGCCCGGCTTGAGGACCCGAAAGACCCCACGGTAGAAGGCGTTTACGTCCGGGTAGTGGACGGCCGATTCCAGGTTGATGATCACGTCGGCACTGGCGTCGGGCAGAGGAAGAGCCTGAGCGTCGCCCTCCTTGAAGGCGGCCGTCGCTAGCGGATAGCGCCTGCTGCAAAAAGCCACGGCCTCGCGAGACAGGTCGACCCCCAGCGTGAAGGCTGGAGCATAAAGCTGGCGGATGACTTCGAGCGTGCCCCCCCGACCGCATCCGACGTCCACTACGTAGCGTCCCTCGAGCGGAGTATCCCCGATCAATTCGATGACCAGCCGCATCGAGTCAGAGGTCACCACTTCCGGATCGGTAAAAGCTCCGTGGATGGGAACGCCCTCGAGGGCGCAGTAGCCGAAGTTCAGATATATGGCCACGTCACGATAGATGGTCTGGTTGATGGCCAGGTTGATTTTGTCGTAGATGGCCGCTTCCCGCCGGGCTTTAGCGGCAGCTTCGTTCATGGCTCGGACGACTTTGCCAGGAGCTTGCGGTTTCCTCTCAAAAACCCGATTCAAAGCGCGGCTTGGACGGATTTCCAGCACCGCCACCCTGACCCCCGCGCCCGCCAGCGCCTTAGCGGTGGCCCTACCGAGCGATGCGCTCCGGTCGCTGCGGACGGCTCGCCCGCAGAAGGATTGGCATGTGGCGCCCACTGCTTGACGTGCTTGCCGGTGGGCTATAGGCTAAGAGGGCCATGCAAGAAATCGCGCCCCGCATCGTTGTTGACGAAAAGATTCGCTTCGGAAAGCCCGTCATCCAGGGCACCCGCGTCCCGGTTGACCGGCTGATCGGACAGCTCTCGACCGGCCTCAGCGTTGAGGAGGTGGCCGAGGAGTATGGGGTGACCCGGGAAGACGTCCTGGCCGCCCTGGCTTACGCCGCTCGCTGCTTGGCCGAGGATGAGACACGCGCTCGCTGATGCTCCAGTTCCTCGTGGACGAGGACCTTCCGCGATCGCTCTATCGCCAGCTCCTGGAGGTCGGCCTCCAGGCGTAGAGCCTCACCGCTTCCGCCTCCGCAAGGCTCAGCCTGACTGACAAAACGGGTTTCGCGGCCGAGCGGAAGATGCGTCAGCAATGAGCCCTTTTGCGCAATGTCGATACTGGTTGACTGGAGCAGCTTAACCCAGGAAGAGGTGCAAAGAGCCGAAGAGGGCTACCAGATCCTCGACAGCTGGCGTTGCCTCCCAGCCGAAGGCGTCATCGGTTGGAGCGAAAGAGCTTCGAGAGCTCTGCAGAGAGAGCCGCCACCTGCGGGTCTTTCACCACTTCCTCGGCCAGCTCATCGCATTCGCCTCCCGGGACGAAGAGGACTCGTGCTGGCCAGCAAGGGAAGTCCGGGATCTCATCGAGTCATTTTACACGCCGGAACTCGCCAGCGGAGTCGTCACCTGGGTCTTCAACAATGAAGGCGAAGGTGGACCTGCAGGAAAGGGGTAGGGGGAGGGCCTATTCCGATGGAATCTCGGTCATCCCCCCCCGCTGGCCAAACACTGCCGTCATACTTCGCTTCTCTGCGCCCAATGGCCAAGTGGTCTTGGTTGAGGCCGTGGGCTTTGACGTGAGCGGCATCAGCCAGGTGCAATGGCAACAGAGCGCCCGCAACCTGACTGACCAACCGCGGTTGATCTCATCGATGATGAGCACGTAATAATGATCCGGGTCGAGCGGGGCACCAAACTGAACCCGCAGGCGGACTGCGAAGGAATGTCGCCCCGATTGGGTTTGCGGGATCAGTCGAGATCCACCGGCCCGATGTGACTCAGACTCTTTTCGTGGAAGCGAAAAGGCTCCATCGGACGGCCCGAGATTGCGTTCTGGATATTTCTGGCGGCCAGCTCGGCCTCTTGAACAGCGGCTCGCTTGTTGGCCGGCACCGGCTGGCCCTGGCAGCGAGCCAGGGCCGCGTCCCCCACGATGAACACCTCGGGGTGGTCGGGCAGCGTCAGGTGCTCGGTCACCTCCAGCCGTCCCGCCCGGTCGGTTTTTCCGAGGTTCTCCAGCAACTCGGGAGCGCGGGTGCCGGTGGCCCATAAAATCGCACTGGCCTTCAGAGTCTCTCCGGAGCTGAGTTGCACCTGGCCCGGCTGCACCTCGGTGACCCGGTGGCCCAGCTTGAATCGCATGCCTTTCTTCTCGAGTCTTGCAGTGGCTGCCCGCGAAGCGTTCTCGGGCAGTCCGTTCAGCAGGCTCGGGCCCGAGTGAACCAGGCAGATGTCCAGGTCCTTCAGCAGGGAGGGGCTCACCTGGGCCACCACCTCGTGGGCCACTCCGGCCAGCTCCACGCCTGTCGCCCCTCCACCGATCACCAGAAAGCGCAGGCGCTCGGCTCGGGCGGCCGGGTCGGCAAGTTGGAGGGCGGCCAGAGCATGCCCACGCACCGTCTCGCGGATACGCAAGGCATCCTCCGGCTGGTCCATGGTCATCACGTCGCGCGCCCACTCGGAGTGGCCCATCAGGTTGGGCCGAGAGCCAAGCGCCACCACCAAGTAGTCATAAGCGACAGAGTCACCGCCCTGCATCTTGACCTGTCGGGAGGCGGTGTCGATCTCCTGAACCTCACCCAGCTTGAGCTGGGCTCCGTTCTTCTCGGTCAGCCGTTTCAGGGACTCGGTGGCGGTCTCGTCCTTCCCCACAGCAACTTTCCACAGCTTGGTTTTGCGGGTGTGATCCGGCTTGCGGTCCACCAGCGTCACAGAAACTCGCACGTCCTCCAGGGATTCGACCAGCTCTACGCCGGCATAGCCTCCACCCAGGACGACCACTCGGGGGTCGTTCGGGCTCCTGCGCGCGGCAGATGACCCCGCGGGGGTCGCAAGAGAAGCAAGGCTGGAGGTAAGCATCGTTGTGTCCTTTCGAACTTGGTCTGGACTTCAGTTTACCTCCCCGTGCCCAAACGAAGCTCAAACAAACCTTGGGGATTCCTTGAATCAGTGAGAATCGATCAAGGAGATTTCAAGTCTGGCCCAAGGCCGATTCAAGCCAGTGGGGGTATGCTTATGGCACAACGAGCCATCAGCCTCGAACGAACGGAGGACCTCATGCTACAGTCCCGCGCGTTGACCAGTTCAGAATTGGAACGCGCGGGACTGTAGACAATCTGTTGAACGGCGCCGCGCTAATTCGTGAAGTATTCAACGCGCGGCGCCTTAGAGCACATTCCCAACTGGGCCCGAGGGGCCGTGGACGCTTTCAGGAGCAATGGGACCCTTCCCGGTGATTCGCGGCGTACCGACCTGACCCCAGACCAGGCTTAGCCCGCTGCAGAGCCGCCCCTCAGCAGACTGGACCACGGGAATCCCGGCCCGGGACCGTAGCCATTCAATCTTCTCCCACCTCCCCGGACCGGCAAAGGCTCCAAGCCGGTCCGGGGAAGGCAGGAGAACCGCACCCTGCTACAGCAACCCCGGAATCTGCCGCAAAGCGGCCTCCAGCCCTTCCGGGTTGCGGGGAACGGGAATGCCCTGGCCGCAGGGGCCTTTCATGGCTCCCTCCACGTCCTTGAGCCCGCTGCCGGTCACGATGATGGCGATGCGCTCGTCGCCGCCCACCAGGCCCTTCTCCACGGCCTGGAAGAGTCCGGCGGCGGCGGCCGCGCAGGCGGGCTCACCGAAGATGCCCGTGCTCTGGGCCACCCGTTGCTGGGCCTCCAGAATCTCCTCATCGGTCACAACCAGCCATTGGCCCTTGCTCTCGCGCACGGCCCGCAGGGCCTGGCTGGCGGCCCGGGGATAGCCCACGCAGATCGAGTCGGCCACCGTGGAGGCGCCAGGCTCGGCCACGATGCGCCCGTCATGGCACTTGCTCAATACCGCCGAGCCTTCGGCCTGGCAACCGTAAAGGCGAGGGAGGCGGTCGATCAGGCCCATCCGGCGTAAATCCATGAACCCCTTGCCGATGCCGCCGATGATGCAGCCGTCGCCCACCGGCACGAAGACTGCCTCGGGGGCCTCGCGGCCGAGGTCTTCCCAGAGCTCCAGGGCGGCCGTCTTCTTGCCTTCCAGGCAGACCGGGTTGTAGCCGGTGTTGCGGTTGTACCAGCCGTAGCGCCGGGTGGCCTCGAGCGAAAGGTCGCAGGCATCGTCGTAGCTGCCGTCCACCAGCAGGACGTGGGCCCCGTAGACCAGGAGCTGGGTGATCTTGGCCCTCGGCGCCCGGGCTGGGACGAAAATGACCGTGGTCAGCCCCAGCGCCGCCGCCATGCCGGCCAGCGAGGAGGCGGCGTTGCCGGTAGAGGCGCCGGTGATTAGCCGCTCGCCTTCGTCCAGGGCGGCCGCGACGGCCACGGCGCTGGCCCGGTCCTTGAACGAGCCGGTCAGGCTGCGGTTGTCTTCCTTCAAGAATAGGTGCTGCAGGCCCAGCTCCCGGGCCAGCCGGTCGCCCCGCGTGAGGGGCGTGCCCCCCACCAGCAGCGGCGGAAGGTGAGCCGGGTTCCGGATGGGCAGGATGGGCAGATAGCGGGCTATGCCCGCCGCATCCACGCGCGGGAAGTTGGCCCGGGCGCGCTCATAGTCGTAGAGCGGGTCGAGCAGGCCGTCCGGGCCGCAGGCCGGGCACACGTAGCGTACCTCGCCGGGCTGATAGCGTTTCGAGCACAAAGTGCACTCGAGGTGGATCATTCTCCCCTCGCGCCCGGGCGCCGGCGAATGCGCACGCCGCCCACGGTCACGCCCGATTGGTCCTCCTGCACCGAGCTGTGGGCCTCACCGGTGAAGATGAGGTGGCGCGACTTCTCGCCGTCCTTGGTGAGCAGGAGCGACTTTACGTAGCGGTCGGTCAGGTCGCGCACCGTGTCCTTGCCGGCTTTGCCGTTGGCGATGCCGTCGCGCATGAGGGCGAAGGTTGGGGCCGCCTCGTCGGCCAGGCCAGGGCCCGCGCCCGCGCAGCCTCCGAGCAGGTCGCCATACTCACGGGCGGCGTCCTGCAGGGTTTGGCCCGGCAGTCGGCCAGTGACGGTGCACAGGTAGTCCACCAGCACCGAGGGGCTGGCCTCGCCGCGGCGCCGGGTCAGGTCCTCCATCACGCCCAGGTGCACCTCGGCCCGATTGGGGGAGAGGTTTTGCAGCACGCCGCTGGCACGTTTGGCCACTTCCAGGTCGGTGGAAGCGCTTAGCACCCGGTTGAAGGTCTTGTGGTAGCGCTCGAAGCCGGTCGCATCGAGCCGGCCTCGCTCTTGCTCGAGATGCTCGACGGCCTGGCGGGCCGAGTAGCCCAGCACCTCCTCATAGGTTTTCTCGTCGATGGCCAGGGTGCTGGCCGGTCCCGGTTGGGTGGGAGACAGCTCCTGGCAGGCTGCCCGGGCGTCCCTGGTCTTCTCCAGGGCCGCCAGGAAGCCGTCGGGAGAGAGTTTGTGGCTCTTGAGGAAGGCGTACACCGGAGCTGCCTGGTCGGCCTGCCCGGCGGCGGCCAGGGGCTCGAGCAGCCGGGAGAATTCGTGGGCCTGTACCTGCAGGTCCTGAGGCGTCTGGGCGTAGGCGCCCAGCATGGCAAAGTCGAGCAGCAGATCTTTCGGCTTGCGGTCGCCCCCCTTCTCGGCGAGCTGCTCGCAGACGCCGAGATAGTGGTCGTAGACGGGAGCGCTCATGGCACCCAGAATGCCGTCCATCCGCACCGCCTGCTCCACCTCGCCCAGCGAGAGCGCCAGGCGGACGAAGCGATCGCGGGCTCCGGCCTGCTCGGTCGGGCCGAGCAAGGGCAGGTGGGCGCTGAGATAGTCGGCCGCCCGGGCGGTCTGAACCAGGCCGAAGTCCTTGACCAGGTTGTCCATCAGGGCCAGGGTCTCGGGGGGGCGTGCGGGGGACAGCAGCGAGAGCAGCGCCTTCGTGTTCTCGCCACTGGACCCGGCGCTGGCAGTGGCCCAGCCAGCCATGGCCTGACCGGCGCTGGCCAGGTCGGGGAACCGCTTGTCTTCGGCCAGGCGGATCATGGTGTTGCACAGGGCCTGGCCCTGCGAGCTGTCCAGTTTGTAAGCCTGGATGGCGGGCCGGAAAGCTTGCTCGTAAGCCTCGGCCGTTTTCTGGGCGTCCTGGATGAACTCGTCCAGGGGCGGCGGGGCGGCCGGATCGTAGGTGAAGGTGATCTCCCGGTGGGCGTAGTGCAGCGCCTTGCCTTCCTTGAGGTCGTGATAGGCTTTGGTGCGCTCCACCTGCCACCAGCCCTTGTTCTCGGCGGTGGGAACCCCGCCGTAGGGCAGGTTGGCCGCCCGGGCCTGGCTGATGAGGGGACGGTCGCCCAGACTCTGGAAGAGCTCCGGCCGGGGAAGGCTGTCTTGCTCGCCATTGAGCACCTTGATCAGGGTGGGCAGCTGCTCCACGGGGACGTCGTTGGATTGGCCGGACTTTTCCGAGACCGAGACGGTCAGGTTGGGATCAGGTTTGACCTGGTAATCGAGCAGAGTGTGTCCGCTCACGTCCCAGCCCCGCTTCTCGAGGTCGTGGATGGCATCCAGATAAGGCTTGGCCTTGGGAGCGTTGTACTTGACAGGGTCCTCGTTGAGCTGCTCCACGAGGCGCTGGGCCTCGGTTTCGCGCGGGCGGGTGAGCAGGTGCACCAGGCCTCCCAGGGCGGCGCCTTGCAGCACGCCCACCCCGGCCATCACGGGAATTCCCCAGCCCGCCCCGCTGCCTACCAGCCAGGCAGAGAGCCCGCCCGTTATGGCTCCGCCGATCAGCGTACCCAGAACGGTGGCTCGCCCTACCCCCCGGCTGCTGCCGCCGAAAGACTTCATCAGATCGGCCGCCCCTCCGATGGCCAGGCCCACGGCCAGGCCCACCGGGGCTCCGACGGCGGCCCCTGCCCAGGGGTTGGCCGAACTGGCCGCGATGTAGGCCAGTACGCCTCCGGCCACCGGCAGGGTCCAGCCACCCACGCGGGCCAGCGTTTTGCCAAGGTGGCGAGGCCGATAGTCGTCGGCATCGAGTCTTTCCGGTTGGGCCTGGCTCGCGACCCCGCTACTACGGGTGACGGAGCTCGTGAAAGGCCGCGGTCTTGCGATCTGCACGTCCATGGATACCCTCCGAGCACTACTTTGATCAGCTTAGAGCCTGGGGCTGAAAAAAAGCTGCTCGGGAAACAGGTGGAGTTCAGCAGGGCCGGCTGGGTTCGGTTGCCCGTTCATCACGATTTAACTTCCTAGACACTCTCTGTTCACGTCTCGGTCAACTCCAAGGCGGACATCGCCCTGTTCTGGCCGGCATCATGGCGACAGACAGAGGAAACGAGGTGTGCTTTCGATGATTCAACCAGCGGTCAATCCTTCAGCCACGACAGGAGCGGTCCATCGTTTTCGCATTCTGCTTGAGGTGCCTCAGCCCTATATCGACCAGGGCCGCCCGGCCGACCTCTATGAGGCGGAGTATCGCCAGTCCAGCCAACCCGAGCTCGATTCGGTCTGTAGCCTGCGGGCCCTGGTCGATTCTTCCTCCGACGAACGCCATCCCGTCGTCCTGAGCGACGGCTCGGTGGGCTACTGCACCGAGCGCGAACAAGCGGGCATTTACCGGTTGCGAGACGGTCTCGCCAAACCGGTGCTGCTGCGGCGCGGAATCGAGAGTTTCGCGGCCGCTCCGGACGGGAAGCAGTGGGCCTTCGTGGCTGAAGATTCGCTCTATCTGCTGGCTCCGGGTAGCTCTCCTCGGCGCCAGGAGCTGGGCGACAGGATTCCTCATCAGGTGGCCTACACGCAAGAAGGCAAACTGCTGGTCACAGACCGCCAAGGACTGCACGAGCTGCAATTGGACGGCTCGCTTACAGAGCTTTTTCAGGGACACGTCGAGCAGTTCTCGCTATCTCGGGATTCGAGCCAGCTCGTCTATCTTCGTCCCGACGCCGATGGCTGCCAGCTCAGGGTGCTCGAGCCAGGCACCGGCAGCGACCGTCTGGTGAGACACAGCGCCCACGAGGAGCGGGTCTATGACTATCCCAATTACTTGAGCCCGGCTTTCACTCCTGATGGCAGCCGTATTCTGTATGCGGTGACCTCCCTTGATGGAGGCTGGGGAGCTCCCTTGCACTGTGATCTCAGGGCGGTGGCGACGCAGGGAGGCGAGAGCGTCGTTCTCTGCGACAACGTGCTGGGGGCCGTCTGTGCCTGAGGGAGGGATCCTCGGACCGGACACAAATCTCATTGCCCATGTCGGAGCTGATCGACGAGGCGATGGACTATATTCTCGAGCATCTCAAGCCCGAGCGGGCGCTGGTCGTGCTCGGGCCCGAGGGTCGCGTGCACGGCTTGGCCGCCGACCAGTTGTGGCTGGCGGCTCCCATCAGCCATCACATCCTGCGCCAGGCGATCGAGGCCAGCGAGCCGCTCAACTCGATTGACGCCTCCAACGACCCCAGCCTGAGCCAGCGCACCTCCGTCATGTTGGCGGAGATTCGAGCCTTCATCGGGGTGCCCATCAAGAACCAGAGCGATCAGACCGTTGGATTGCTGTATGCCGACAACCGCGTCAAGGCGGGCGCGTTCCGCGACGAGACCTTCAACGCTCTGCTGGCCTTTGCCAAGCAACTCCAGCAGCGTTTCAACCGCTCCAGCCCCCAGACCCCGGTTCTGGATTGGGACCATCTGGTAGCAGTCCGTTTCCACTGAGCCTGTCCGGCGGACTTGCCGGGCAATGTTTGGTGAGAGACTTGATTCAAAACCGGCTCGCACGAGGAACGCTAAAGGACCGCGACGAGCAGCGAGCGAAGGACGGATCAGAATTCCCTGCCCCGTGCTGACGGGGCGTTCACCGGTGAACCTTTTGCGGGAACCGGATAGGAGGTGGAGGGCCATCCCCAACCCTGTATTTGTATCCATGGCCCTGCTCCTCGGACTGGCGGTGGGGTTTGCTCTGGGTCAGGCCTTCGCGCTGCGCGGGAGCTCAGGCTCGAGCAAAAAGGTCGAGGGTCAGCAGGATGCCGAGAAGCTGCTGGAAGAGGCGCGTCGCGAGGCCGAAGCGATCAAGAAGGAACGCTTGATCGAGGCCAAAGACGAGATTCTGAAGCTGCGCACGGAAGCCGAGCGAGAGCGTGAAGAGCGGCGCAATGAGCTGCAACAGGCCGAGAAGCGGCTGGTGCAGCGCGAGGAGGGTCTGGATCGCAAAATTCAGCAACTCGAGCGGCGTGAGCAGAAGACTTCCGACCGTGAGGAAGAGCTCGGTCGTCTCAAGCACGAGCTCGAGTCCAGGGAGCAGAGCTTTGGCAAGCGTCTGGAAGAGCTGGCCCGACTGACGGCCGACCAGGCCCGGGAAGAGCTGTTCGCTCAGGTCGAGCGCGAGAACCAGCTGGCCCTGGGCATGCGAATTCGTCAGGGCGAGGAAGCGGCTCGAGAAGAGGCTGATCGCCGCGCCCGGCGCATCATCACCACGGCCATTCAGAAGTGGGCGACCGATCAGGTGGTCGAGTCCACCGTCTCGGTGGTCAACCTGCCGTCCGACGAGATGAAGGGTCGCATCATCGGTCGTGAAGGTCGCAACATCCGCATGCTCGAGAGCCTGACGGGGGTCGACCTGATTATCGACGATACGCCGGAAGCGGTGATCCTGTCCGGATTCGATCCGATTCGCCGTGAGGTCGCCCGCATGGCGCTCGAGAAGCTGGTGCAGGACGGTCGCATCCATCCCGCTCGCATCGAGGAGATGGTGGAGCGCTCGCGCAAAGAGATGGATGACCGCATCGTGTCCGAGGGCGAGAAGGCAGTCATGGAGGCGGGGGTGTCCGGGCTCCACCCCGAGCTGGTCAAGCTGCTGGGGCGGCTGCGCTTCCGTACCTCTTACAGCCAGAACGTTCTTTACCATTCGCTGGAGGTAAGCTTCCTTTGCTCGCACATGGCCGCCGAGCTTGGCGCAGACATCGAGACCGCCAAGCGGGCCGGGCTGCTGCACGACATCGGCAAGGCGCTCACGGCTGAGATTGAGGGCCCACACGCCATCATCGGGGCTCGCTTTTGCCAGAAATATGGCGAGAGCCCGGAGGTGGTGCACGCGGTGGAAGCCCACCACGAAGACGTGGAGCAGCGAACCATCGAAGCCATGCTGGTGCAGGCCTGCGACGCCATCTCGGCGGCCCGTCCCGGTGCCCGCCGCGAGAACGTGGAGACCTACGTGAAGCGGCTCGAGAAGCTGGAGAAGCTGTGCGAGTCGTTCCAGGGGGTCGAGCAGACCTACGCCATCCAGGCCGGGCGCGAGGTGCGCATCCTGGTGAAGCCCGAGGTGGTGGATGACCTGGGCGCCACGCGATTGGCCCGCGAGGTGGCCAAGAAGATCGAGGAAGACCTGGACTATCCCGGCCAGATCAAGGTGACCGTGATCCGCGAGACCCGGTCGTTCGAGTTCGCCCGGTGATGGAGCGGCGCTCGAGCAACGACTCCTCCGAGGGGGTCAACTTCCTCACGGCCCTGCTCGTGCGTTTCCCCGAGGTCGGCTCGGCCACCCTCACCAACAATGGCCAACTGCTGGCGCTCGACTTCTACCTGACCCGCCGGCTGAAGAAAGCCGAGCTGAGCGAGTTCGAAGAGAATCTGCGCCTGTCGTGGGAGGTCTTCTTCTCGCTTCAGCGGGTGCGTGCCCGCGAGACCCAGGTGCGCCGCACCGACACGCGGCGGGGTAGCTTCGAGCACTCGGGCGAGGAAGGCTCCCAAGAGGTGGACTCGCTTCAGATCATCCGCGACGTGGAGAGCATGACCGTGGAGGAGCTCTCGCTGGTGGTCTCCCTGGTTTCGGACCGGTTCGGGCGTGATCTAGCGATCAACGAGGAGATGCAGGAGGACGACGAGGAGTACCAGGACGACCTGGTGCATCGAAGTCTGGAGCTTGTCCGCAGCCAGTCGCAGGAGGTCGACCTGACCGGGTTCCGCGATGACATGCGGGTGCTGATCTACGCGTCCGAAGGGGGCGATTGATCTGCTCCGGATCCTGATGGTGGGGGATGTGGTCGGCCGGCCTGGCCGCGAGGCGGTGACGCAATTGCTGCCCGACCTGCTCGATGAGCTGGAGGTCGATTTCACGGTGGTGAACGGCGAGAATGCCGCTCAGGGGGCCGGAATCACTAAGCCCATGGCTATCGAGCTCTTCGAAGCCGGGGCCGACTGCGTGACGCTGGGCAATCACACCTGGGCTCGGCGCGAGATCGGCAAGTTCCTCGACCTGGAGCCGCGCCTGATTCGACCTGCCAACTACCCTCCCGGCGCGCCGGGAGTGGGGCTCTTCCGCGGTCATGCCCGGGGAGGACGCCCGGTGGCCGTGCTCAACCTCATGGGGCGGGTCTACATGCCCAACTTTCTGGATTGTCCTTTCCGGGTAGGGGACCAGATTCTGCGCGGCCTTCCCGCCGGCACGACGGTGCTGGTCGACTTTCACGCCGAGGCCACCTCGGAGAAAATCGCCTACGGCCGTTATATCGATGGGCGCGTCAGCGCCGTGCTTGGCACCCACACCCACGTGCCCACGGCGGACGAATGCTTGCTTCCAGGGGGCACGGCCTACCAGACCGATGTGGGCATGACCGGGCCTCTCGATTCGGTGATCGGGATGAATGGAGACATCGCCCTGAAGCGCTTTCTGACCGGGATGCCGCACAAAGCCGAGGTTGCTGGTGGTGACGCGGCCTTGATGGCGACCCTGGTTGAGGTCGGCCCGAAGGGACGAGCTCATTCGATTCAGCGCCTGGTGCGCCGGCTGGGGCGGGCATGATCACCGAGCTGCACTGCCACACGACCGCTTCCGACGGCACCCTGTCGCCGGCCGAGCTGATCGAGCGGGCTCTGGCCCAGGGAGTGAAGCTACTGGCCATCACCGACCACGATACCACGGACGCAATCGAGCCGGCTCGCCAGTCGGCCGGGGGCCGCCTCGAGCTGTGGCCGGCCATCGAGATGAACTGCTCTGAGCCCGGGCCTTACGAAGTGCACGTGCTGGGCTACTTCATCGAGCCGACCCACGCCGCTCTCCAGACGGTCCTGGCAAGGATTCGCGCCGCTCGAGAAGATCGGATCGCCCAGATGGTGGATCGGCTGCAGAGCCTCGGCCTGGAGCTGGAGATGGAGGATGTGCGAGTCTTCTCCCGGGGCCCCAGCATGGGTCGCCCTCATCTGGCCCGCGCCCTGGTGGCGCGGGGGCTGGTGGCCGATGTCAACCAGGCTTTCGACCGCTACCTGGCCCAGGGACAACCGGCCTATGTTCCTCGCTACAGTCTGCGGCCCCAGGAGGCTATCGAGGTCATTACGGCCGCCGGCGGTTTGCCAGTGCTGGCTCACCCCGGTTTGATCGGCACCGACGAGTTCCTGGCCGGCTACGTCCAGGCGGGGCTGCGCGGATTAGAGGTCTACTACCCGGCTCATTCGAGCGAGCAGATCGCCCACCTGGAAGCTCTGGCGGGGCATTATGGCCTGCTAACTACGGGGGGCTCCGACTTTCACGGGCCAGGAGGCTCGGCCGAGCTCGGCCAGATGCGGCTTCCAGAGGCGGCGCTACAGGCCCTGCGGGAGGCACGGGTCAGATGACCGAGGAGAGGTTTTTGCGCGAAGCCCATGCTTTGCGTGAGCAAGGAGGGCGACTGGTATCGCTGTCGGGCCGGCGGGTCAAGGGCGAAGTAGCGCTGATCTACCATTTCGAGCAGGGATCACAGCTGAGCCGGCTTGAGCTCACCACCCGGGGTCTGAGCGCGCCATCGCTTTTCTCCATCTTTCCCAATGCCGACCTGCCCGAGCGGCAGGCAGCCCAGCATTTTCACGTAAAGTTCGTCGGCCATCCCAATCTGTCGCTGTCGGAGGCTGGTCCATGAAACGCTTCTCGCTCCTCTTGGCGACGCTGGTCTTGCTGGGGACCGGTGTGGTGGCTCAAGGGTCGGTCGTCTCGAAGGCCGACCTCAAGCGGGCGCAGGTTTTCGCCGAGGCGGGCAAGTGGGAGGAGGCGCTCAAGGTAACCCAGGCCATGCTCAAGCAGGACCCTCGCCATGTGGACGCCCTTTATCTTCAGGGCCTCTGCCATCTGGGCCTCAAAGACTATGGGAAGGCTCGCGAGTCGCTGCAACAGGTGATCAGCCTCGCGCCCCAGTTCATGCCCGCCTATCAGCAGGTCGGCTACAGCTACGTGGCCGAGAAGAAGTACGAGGAGGCCAAGAGTCATTTTGCCAAGCTCCTGATGCTGCCAGGGGGACAGGCCACGGCGGAGTACTGCCTGGGGGTGGTGGCTTATGCCCAGCAGGATCTGGTAGAGGCCCAAAAACGCTGGAAGCAGGCCATCATGTCCAATCCGGGCCTGGCCGCCGCCCACAACAATCTGGGAATTTTGCACCAGTTGGCCGGCAATCAGCCTCTGGCCCTTTCCGAGTTCCAGGACGCCGTGCGCCTGCAACCCGAGTCTCCCAGCTACAAGCTCAACCTTGGCATCCAACTTGTGGAGATGAACCGCTCCGGCGAAGCCAGACGCTATCTTAACGACGTCATGCAGCAGAACCAGCGCGCCGACCTGGCCCTGGCCGCGGCCGCCTACATGGCCTTTCTGGCCAATGAGAACGACAAGGCAGTGAAGCTGGCCCGGATGGCCCTGGCCAAGAACGACGAGTTGACCCAGATGATGATGCTCGAGGGGAAGTTGCAAGAGAAACTCAGCAAGCCCTCCGAAGCCCGAGCCGCCTATGCCAAAGCTTTGGAGTCCGACCCCAACCTGGAGGAGGCCCGCAAGGCCCTGGCCCGGCTCGGGCCCGAGCCCTCGCCGAGCCCCTCCCCCTCGCCAGGCGAGGAGCCTCAGCCCTCGCCCTCCCCCACGCAATCGGTCGTTCCTAGGGGGGGCGACGAGCCTTCCCCTCCTCCCCGGGGAGGCGAGCCAGAGACGGTGCCCCAGAACGCGAATGTGAAAGGCAGCAAGGGCGATCTCCCCCGGCCTCAACCCTCGGCCACCCCGCCCCACGCCCCATGAGCGAGCTGCACGAGCTTACCGGACGCATCCTGGACTTTCGCGATCGACGGGACTGGCGCCAGTTCCACAACCCCAAAGATCTGGCCATCGCCTTGAGCGTGGAAGCCTCCGAGGTGCTGGAGCTGTTCCGCTTCAAACGCGTTGAGGAAGCGCGGTTGGAGGGGTTGCCCGACGAACTGGCCGACGTGCTCTACTTCGTGCTGCTGTTAGCTCACGAAGCGGGGGTTGATCTGGCCCACGCCCTGGACCAGAAGATGGCCCGCAACGAGGAGAAGTACCCCGTCTCCTTGAGCCGGGGACGAAACTTGAAGTACACCGAGCTGGGTGAGGGGTTGTCAAACTCACACGAATAGGTATAATGCAGCTGAACGCGCCAACTTTGGAGCGAACCCGCTTTATGTGTCCATGCGGCTTCGGGCCGCTTCGGGCGGAGGCAGAACCGCCGAGAAAAGTTGGGTGAGACTCCGACGGGAGGGCGGGGAACATCAGAAATCTCCCTCCCGGTTGGCGCGTTCTCCAAGCTGCAGCACGAAGGTCATCACTCCATCTCGTTTGGAGTAATTGAACGGCGTCAGCTAAGCCGGCTGCCCCAGGGCCTCGTAGACCTGCTGCGATACCACCACCGCACTCAGGTTGCGGTTAAGCAAACAGTCGATCCTGGCCACTGACCCCGTAGCGCTCGGAAACGCCCTCCACGGCCAAATGCTGGAGCAGAGAGGTCTTGCCGGTTCTCGGACCTCCCACCACCGAGTAGTGGCCACCCCGGGCGATCTGCGTGAAGAGCCGGCTGAGCTCGTCCTGGCGGCATAGAACTCCCACCCCTGGACCGGATGACCGCAAACATAAGGGTTTTGAATCGGGCTCTCGGACACGCAACCTGCTTTCTCACCCGGGAGCGTGGGAGCCTGCTATTCTCACCACCTGCCCACGCGCTTCGGTCCAATCGCGAACCGTGGCGACTTCCCCGCCTTCTCGACGCAGCAGCTCGAGTCGCTGCAACGGCGCCTGACAGGTGACAAATGCGGCTTGATTCAGTCTCCCCCTGGCCAACACGCCGTCGTCGGGAAACCCGATGTCGGGCGGCACGAAGAATCCCGCGGCGCCGGTGTTGCGATCGATGAACTGGCACTGGGGAAAGCGCCCTACTACGCTGGACTGGACCACCAGGATCTGGTTTTCCAGAGCTCGGGCACGGCAAGCCAGGCGTACCCGGTGATAGCCGGTGCGGCCCTCGGTGCAGCTGGGCACCAACAGAGCTTCGGCGCCGGCCCGAGCTTGCTGCCATGCCAGAATCGGGAACTCGCAGTCGTAGCAAACGTTGATCGCCAGACAGCCGAAAGGGGTCTGGAAAACCCGCAAACCCTGACCGGGGGCGAGCAGGCCGGTGGAGCGCTCCCACGGGGTCAGCACCAGCTTGTCCTGGTAGTCGAAAGTGCCGTCGGGCCAGAAGAGGTAAGCGCGGTTGCGATAGCCGTTTCCCTGGAGGGCGGGCACCGAGCCCGCTACCACAACCGCGCCACGCTCACGGGCCAGCTCGGCCATTACCTGACGATAGCGCCCCAGGTCCAGCGCTCTCAACTGGGCTTCCAGGGGGGCGTTGGGAGCCAGGAACGCCAGCACTTCCAGGCCCGCATACTCGGGAAACAAGATCACCTCGGCCTCGACCCCCTGCAAGCGCTCGCGCAGGCCTGCGGCATACGCGTCCCAGCTGCAAGGTCGGGCCAGAGCGTACTGAGCAGCGGCGACCCTCACAGCGGCTTCAACCAGAAGACGAGGCGCTTTGAGGTTTCCCGAGGCTGGTCCACGTCTTGCCAGGTGAGCTCCATGGCGAGATCGGGCTGACGTCGGTATCCGCGGCGCTCCCAGAACGCGTTCAGGGGCAGGTAGTCGGCCGGGCGCAGGGGGTGCTCGGGAGGGCGCTCGACGGCCGCAAAACAGGTCTGACGAAAGCGACCCAAACGGCGGGCGTGGGCCTCTCGCTCCTGGAAGAATCGGGACCCCAGGCCGCGACCGCGGTAGGCTGGCAGCAGCACCGACTCGCCAAAGTAGAAGAAGTCCGCGGGGCAGTGGCCGCCCTGGCCGAAGGGCCGGGTGAAGGGCTCGGTCTCGTGGTCGAGGGGCAGCCCGGTGGAGGCCCCCACCACCTCAGCGCCGTCGCGGACCAGCACCGTCAGGCTCTCGGGTGAATTGAGGTAGGTCTTGAGATACTCGGCCTCGTAATCCAGAGTGCCGGCATACAGGTAGGGCCAGGCTCGAAAGACCTCGATCCGCAGTCGGGCCACCTCGGCGAGATAGGGCTCGAGCTTGGAGCCCACGAGGGTCTCGACGATCAGAGCGGATTGGCCGCCAGGGTTGTCGATTGCAGTGCCCCGGTCGGCAGCAGCTTGATTTCCACCGCTCGCCGCTTGGTGCCGAAGACCATTGTGGGAGCATTGGCGGCCACCACCGGCGAGCCGGAGGCCAGGGTGACGGGCTGGCCGTTCTGTCCGAACATCACGCAGGTATTGGAAGTGAAGACAAATCTGGGCGCGATCTGAAAGATGATGCCCTGAGTGGCCCCGCTCTCGACATCCACTGAGACCACGTCGCCGCTCACCAGATAGCTGAAACCGCGACCGATCGGGTATTCCTTAAGAGTCCGGGGAGGCTGGCCGAGCTCCTTGCGGACCACGCGGCAGAAAAGGTCGGTATCGGGAAAGGGGGGGGCTGCGCCGGCTCCGGTGAGGCCCAGAGGGGGCAACCCCTGAGTCCGCGCTTCTTGCTGGGCGAGCTCAAGCGTTCCGAGGATCAGCTGATACGCCGCCTCGATGCGATTGCTTTCGCGAAGGCCGATCAGGTAAGGGATACCGAGTCCGAGCAGCAAGGCCAGAATGGCTACGGCCACAGATATCTCGATCAGCGAGAAGCCTCGTCGCATGCAGAGGAGTTCTCGCCTCGGGAAGGGCCAACCTCCCCCGGACCGAAGTTGCGCCCATGCTGGCCCCGATCGCCCTCAAACCCCGGCCAGAAAGCCGTGTCTGGGGCGGCAGGGGACTGGAGAAGCTTGGTCGCGCGCTGCCGGCTGGCCCCGTGGGTGAGTCGTGGGAAGTGCACGGAGAGCTGGTTGTGGTCGGCGGGGACTGGGCCGGCCGAACCCTGGACGAGCTGGTGCGCGAGCTGGGCCCGGCACTTCTGGGCCCGGGCTGTGAGAGCGACAGTTTCCCTCTGCTGGCCAAGTGGCTCGATTGTCACGATTGGCTGAGCGTTCAGGTGCATCCCGACGATCATCTGGCTCGTGAGCTGAGCGGTGATCCCCGCCAGCGGGGCAAAACCGAGTGCTGGTTCGTGCGCTCGGCCGAGCCCGAGGCCCGCCTCGTGCACGGGTTGGCAGCCGGGACGCGGCCCGAGGACCTGACTTGCGACCGGAGCCTGGTGGACTTGCTCGATTATCGCCCCGCCCGGGCTGGCGACGTCTTCCTGACCCCGGCCGGCACCGTGCATGCGCTGGGGCCTGGCCTGCTCTTGTATGAGATCCAGCAGAGCTCGGACCTGACCTATCGGCTTTATGACTGGGAGCGACCCGGATTGGATGGCCTGCCCCGCCCGCTGCACTGGACGCAGGCCCTGGAGGTGTTGCGCCGGGTTCCTCCCTACCTGGCTCCCCCCATTCCCGAGGGCACCGTGGGCGCGGTGCGGGTGAATACACCGTTCTTTGTGGTCGAGGAGTTGACCGGAGAGCGTGCCTGGACCCCGGAGCGTTTCGAGATCCTGACCGCTTTCGAGGGTGAGGCCGAACTGGAAAGTCGGGCTGGCAGCGAGCGGGTGGCCGACGGCGAGGCACGCGTTCTGCCGGCCACGGTGGGCCGGATCAAGGTGAGGGGAGGGCGGCTGCTGCGCACCTTCGTGCCACGAGAGGCTCCCGCCCGGCCGTAGAGAAACTCGCTACGTGCTGCCTTGCGATCGCTGCGGCCAGCGTCCTGCCACTCGTGTGATCGCTCATCCTCAGATGGGCTACAGCCTGCCCTTGCGGCTTTGTGACTTTTGCGCCCAGGATCTTCCGGTCGCGGCCGACCCGATTACCAATGCCCTGACCATGTTTCAGGTGCAGCTCCCCGCCCTGCAGACCTGCCCGCGCTGCGGGGTGGCCTTCCAGTCGATCTGCCACAGCACCACGCTCGGTTGCAGCTACTGCTACACCTTCTATCGTGCCCATCTCGAGACGCTGCTCCAGCGGGTGCAGGGTAATGACCTGCATCGAGGCAAAGTCCCCCTGCGCCTCGGTCGCAGCGAGCGCGACCGCCAGGTCATTCGCGAGTTGAAAGAGCGTCTGCAGCAGGCCATCGAGGCCGAGAACTACGAGGAGGCGGCCCGGCTGCGCGACAAGATTGGGGAGCTGTCGGCAGGATGAGCCAGAAGCTCGAGGACCTGGCCTGGCTGACCGACAACGGCGCCTCGGACGGAATCATCTTGTCCACCCGGATCCGTCTGGCCCGCAACCTGGAGGGTCATCCTTTTCCCAATCGGGCTGACCTCCCCTGGTTGGAGGCCGTGCTCGGGCGGGTCAGCTCCGCCTTCAAGGCCGAGGGGCCCAGGCTCGGCCTTCGGCTGATGAGGCTCGACCACCTCAACGAGCTGCACCATCATCTCCTGCTCGAGCGCCACCTGGTCAGCCCGGCTCTGTTGGCCCACTTTCAGGCGCGGGCCCTGGGTTTTCGCAACGACGGCACTTTGAGCGTGATGGTCAACGAGGAGGACCACCTGCGCATCCAGGCCTTGCTGCCCGGCTCGGCTTTCGAGGAGGCCTGGCGGCTGGTGGATCAGGCCGACAATCGCCTGGAGTCCCACCTTGACTATGCCTTCGACGATCGACTGGGTTATCTGACCACTTGCGCCACCAACGTCGGCACCGGATTGCGGGCTTCGGCAATGCTGCACTTGCCGGCCCTCAACTGGGATGTCTGGAAGACCGGTGCCATGCAGCGCATCGTGGGCCAGATCGCCCAGATGGGCCTGACCGTCCGGGGTCTTTATGGCGAGGGCACGCAAGCCTCGGGAAACCTCTTCCAGATCTCCAATCAGGTGACGCTGGGCAGCAACGAGGAAGAGATCGTGGGCCGGGTGCAGATGGTCACCGAGCAACTGGTCAACTACGAGCTCAAGGCGCGCGAGGAGCTGCGCCAGCACCTGGGCGCCCTGCTCGAGGACCGTGCCTGGCGCAGCCTGGGCGTGGCTCGGCATGCTCGGCTGATGACCACGGCCGAGGCCCTTGAGCACCTGTCCATGGTGCGCCTGGGCATCGAGCTCTGGATCTTGCCGCCGGTCTCGCGCACAGTGCTCAATCGCCTGATCGTGGCCATCCGGCCGGCCAATCTCCAGGAAGAGGTGGGGCGCCCGCTGGAGGCCCACGAGCGGGACACTGCCCGGGCCGCTCTGCTGCGGCAGCATCTAGGAGGGTAGGCCTTTCAGGCTTTGTTCCAGGCAGCTGGATAGACTGGTGCCATGCAGCTTTGCGCGGCCAGCCCGTTCATGCCTGCCCCTGTGGCTCAACCAGCCCGGGCCTTCGGTCCGAGCGGCCTTGAGCGGCCCGATTCGGTCGAGTTGTCCGGGGTCGAGCCCACCGGTCCCTCCCGCCAGCGACTGGCCGGGGAGGGTCGCCGCGTGGCGACCGAAGCCGCGGCACCGCTGCTCGGGCTCTTTGCCCGGGCCACGGGGGGAAGCTGTCCCTACCTGGCCGCCACTCCCCGGGTGGGTGGAATGGAGCTGGTGAGCAGCGTGGTGCGCCACCTGGACAATCCTTGCGAGGTTTTGGGCGAGCTGCACCAGCTTCACGGCAGCCATTTCCAGGTCAAGCTGCCGGGCAAACTGCTGCTCTTTGATTCGCGCCCCGAGGTGATGCACCAGGCCCTGGCCGGCACCCGCAACAAGAAGGGTCAGGGCGTTTGGGAGAAGACTCCCGAGCTGGCTCATGGCTTTCGTCACCTGTTCGGCAGCGAGAATGTTTTCTCGGGTACGGGCCAGGCCTGGCGCACCAGTCGCGAGCTGCTCGAGCCCGCGCTGCGTGGCAACCAGATTCATACCCAGGACAACATCACCCACCTGGCCCGCGTCTTCGACCGCCACTTCGACCCGGTGGGGGAGGGAGAGCTCGACCTTCGCCGCCTGACCCAGCGGGCCACCCTGGATGCGGCCTTCCAGATGCTGTTCGGAGCCCGGCTGTCGGATACCGAGTTGGACAGCACCCTGGAAGACTTTGCTCTGGTCCGCAAGACTCTGGCCGCCGAGACGCTCAATCCGGCCGGTTTGAGCCTTGCCCAGCTGGGGGCCTCGTCCCTGGCAGGCGCTCACCAGCGCTTGCGTTCCCTGGCTGACCGGTTGGTCGCTGACCGGCGCGACGCGGGAGAGCAGCGTCAGGACGCCCTGGGAGCGCTGCTTGCGGCTGACCCGCCGCTCGGGGCCGAGCGACTGCGCAACGAGGTTTTGACCTTAATGCTGGCAGGCCACGAAACGACCGCCAGCTTGCTCAGCTGGGCCCTGCTGGAGCTGGCTCACAACCCGCAAGTCCAGCAGCAGCTACGGGGCTCGCTGGTCGAGGGTCTGCCGCGCCCCGGACAGTCGGGCGAGGTCAAGGCGGTCTTGCTGGAAACCATGCGTCTGCACTCCCCAGCCTACGTGCTGGCGCGGGTGGCCGAGGAGGATACCTACCTGGGCCAGACCTTCGTCCCCCGGGGCACCACCCTGGTGATGAGCCCGCTCGAGTCGCACCGAGACCGTCAGGCCTGGGGCGAGGATGTCGACGAGTTTCGCCCCGAGCGATTTCGAGGCTCGGCAGCCAAGATGTTTGGCTTCGGCGGCGGGACCCGACTCTGTCTGGGCCAGAACCTGGCTCGTCTCGAGTCGACGGTCTTTGTCACCCGCTTCCTGCAACGCTTCGAGCTTGAGCCGATTTCAGGCTTTCAGTCGGCTTCCGACGTTTCCCACTATCCGCGCGAGGCGAAGGTGAACGTACGTTTGCGTCCCAAACCACCGTAGCTTCGAGAAGGATTCGGGCGCAGATTGCGAAGTGTTTCCTCCGGGGCCTGTACAGGACACTAAGGAGGAGAATCTATGTGGGAACCGTTCACCGAACGGGCGAGGCGCTCGATCGTGTTGGCCCAGGAAGAGGCCCAGCGGCTCGGTAACAATTACATCGGCACCGAGCATCTGCTGCTGGGCATCATTTCCGAGGGCGAGAGCGTAGCGGCGAAAGTGCTCGAGAACCTTGGCGTCAACCTGCAAAAGGTACGCGGTGAGGTGGAGGCTATCGTCGGGAAGGGCAGCCAGACCACCCAGCACGAGATGGTCTTCACCCCCCGGGCCAAGCGCGTGATCGAGCTGGCCTTCGAAGAAGCACGGGCCCTGGCTCACAACTATATCGGCACCGAGCACCTCCTGCTCGGGCTGGTGCGGGAAGGCGAGGGCGTGGCCGCCCGCGTGCTTTCCAATCTGGGCGTCGACCCGGCCAAGATCCGGGCCGAGATCACCAAGCTGCTGGGGGTGGAGACCTCGGTGGCGCCCGCCAAGGAGCGAACCAAGACGCCCACGCTGGACAGCTACGGGCGCGACCTGACCGATCTGGCCCGCGAGAATAAGCTCGACCCGGTCATCGGGCGAGCCAGCGAGATCGAGCGGGTCATTCAGGTTCTCTCTCGGCGCACCAAGAACAACCCGGCCCTCATCGGCGAGCCGGGAGTGGGCAAGACCGCCATCGTGGAGGGTCTGGCCCAGCGTATCCTCAAGTGCGAGGTACCCGAGCTCTTGCGTGACAAACGCGTGATCGCGCTCGACCTGGCCGGATTGGTGGCCGGAACCAAGTACCGAGGCGAGTTCGAGGAGCGCCTCAAGCGGGTGATGGAAGAGATCCGCGCCGCGGCGGGCGAGATCGTCCTCTTCGTGGATGAGCTCCACACCATCGTGGGGGCCGGTGCCGCAGAAGGCGCCATCGACGCCTCCAACATCCTCAAGCCGGCTCTGGCGCGCGGCGAGCTGCAGTGCATCGGCGCCACCACGCTGGACGAGTTCCGCAAGTACATTGAGAAGGACGCCGCCCTCGAGCGTCGCTTCCAACCCATTCAAGTGGGCGAGCCGACCGTCGAGGAGACCATCGAGATCCTCAAAGGTCTGCGCGACCGCTACGAGGCGCACCACAAGGTGCAGATCACTGATGATGCGCTGGAAGCCTCGGCGCGTCTGGCCGATCGCTACATCTCCGACCGCTTCCTGCCCGACAAAGCCATCGACGTGATGGACGAGGCGGCCAGCCGGGTGCGGCTGCAGGCCACCTTGCCTCCAGCCGAGCTGCGGGCGGTCGAGGAAGAGCTGCGCAAGCTCAAGAGCGAGAAGGAAGCTGTCATCAAGAATCAGGAGTATGAGAAAGCCGCTCAGCTGCGCGAGAAAGAAGACCGGATTCGCAAGAAGAAGGAGGAGCTCGAGCGCGAGTGGCGCGAGAAGAAGGCCAACACCGCCAACCGGATCAATAAGGTCACCGAGGAGGAGATTGCCCATATCGTCTCCACCTGGACCAAGATCCCCGTCAGCAAGCTGGCCGAGGGCGAGACCCAGAAGCTGCTCAACATGGAGAGCACGCTGCACGAGCGCGTGATTGGCCAGGACGAGCCGGTGCGCGTGCTCACCCGGGCCATCCGGCGTGCCAGAGCGGGCCTCAAAGACCCCAAGCGTCCCATCGGCTCGTTCCTCTTCCTGGGTCCCACCGGCGTGGGCAAGACGGAGCTAGCGCGGGCGCTGGCCGAGTTCTTGTTCGACGATGAGGACTCGATGGTGCGCATCGACATGTCCGAGTACATGGAGAAGTTCGCCGTGTCACGTCTGGTCGGGGCGCCACCCGGCTATGTGGGCTTCGAGGAAGGTGGCCAGCTGACCGAGGCCGTGCGCCGCAAGCCTTACTCGGTGGTCTTGCTCGACGAGATTGAGAAGGCCCACCCCGACGTCTTCAACATGTTGCTCCAGGTGCTGGAGGACGGTCGTCTGACTGACTCTCAAGGCCGCATCGTCGACTTCAAGAACGCCGTGCTGATCATGACCTCCAACATCGGCCTCTCCGGGCACGAGGGGGGGCCTGACATCGGCTTCAGGAAGACCAAGGACGAGGGCGACAAGGAAGTGCGTTACGAGCGCATGAAGAAGAAGATCCTCGAGGAAGTGAAGAAGGTCTTCAAGCCCGAGTTCGTCAACCGGCTCGACGAGATTATCGTGTTCCACAGCCTGGACATGGGCGAGATCACGCAGATCGTCGACCTGATGCTGAACAAGGTGCGCAAGGAAGTCGAGCAGCAGCAGCGCCAGATGGAGGTCACCCAGGCCGCCAAGGAGCGCCTCGCCAGCGAAGGCTTCGACCCCCAGTATGGTGCCCGTCCATTGCGGCGCGCGATCCAGCGCATGGTAGAGGACCCGCTGGCCGAGGAGTTCATTCGCGGCAACGTGCCCGAGAACAACGTGGTCACCATCGACTTCAAGGAGGGCGACGAGAAGCTCGACTTCACCAGCCGCCCCATCGAGAAAGCGCCCGAGCCTCCCACCGAGGAAGAGCAGAAAGAGCAGGAAGGCGAGCCAGCGCCCGCCTGAGCCTGAGATGAGGGCCGCCCGGACGGGCGGCCCTCTTTCTTTCCATCAGCTGTCTCAGCTGATCTTCTCATTACGTCACTCTGTGGCTGGTCCCTTAATGCGATCGGCCAGAAGAGGGAAGATCAGCACGCTGAGAAAAGCCGCTCCCACCAGGGCCACAGCGTTCTGGTGAAGCATCCGGCCGGAGGAGGCACCGATCTGAGCGATTGCCAGCACGATCGGCAGACAGGTGGCCGAGTAGAAGGCCAGACTCCAACGCTCTCTCGGGGTCAGCTCGCCCCGGTAGAGCAAGGTGGGGAGTCCTCGGACCAGCAAGAACAGGACCAGGAAGATGGGGATCTGAGCCAGGGTCTGAGGCTGGGTGAGTGTTTCCAGGTCGAAGTTCGCGCCGCTGTAAATGAAGAAGGTGGGGATGAAGAGCCCGAAGCTCAGACTGTCCAGCTTCTGACGCAGGGTGGCATTGGACTGGGAGTTGCGGGTGGCCAGTCCCACCATGAGACCGGCCCCAAAGGCCCCCAGAATGAGGTCCAGGCCAAATTTGTGAGCCGCATAGGCCAGCACCACAATCAGCAAGAGGCAGACCCGGACGGGAAGCTGGGAGCTCGTGTCCAGAGTGCGGCCCAGCAGGGCGACCAGGGCGGGTGGATGGACCTGCAGGGCCAGCCATCCGGCCCCCGCGATGACGGCCGCATAGCCCAGGAAGACCAGCCCCTCCACCCAGCCGCTGGAAGAGCTTGAGAAGAGCACCGAGATCAGCAGAACGGGACCGAATTCCCCCAGCGCACCGGCCGCTAGCAGGTAGCTCCCGAAGCGCGATTTGAGCTCGCCACGCTCTCGCAGGATAGGAATCAGGGTTCCCAGGGCCGTGCTGCATAGGGCCACCGAGACCATGACCGGGCTCTTCACCAGGCCTGCCCCCGCCAGAATCGCACTGGCGGCCAGGGCCAGGAAGATCGATGCGACCCAGGCTCGGGCCGCAAGCTTGAGAGGGGGGCCCCCGAGCTTGAAGAGGTCGAGCTCGAGCCCGGCCATGAAAAAGAGAAAGCAGAGCCCGACCTTGCTCAGGAAGTCGAGCACGCCGCTGGGCTCGACCAGGTTCAGCGCGTGAGGACCGATAGCCATTCCGAGCGAGAGCTCGAAGACGACGAGGGGGATGCGCAGCCAGCGGAGCCACTCGACCAGAAGTGGAGCAAGCACCGAGGCCAGGATGATGATCACGACGGGGCTGTGCAAAGACTCATCGCCGTGGGTGGCAGCCAGCAGGACTCGTTACCTCCTCGCCTCGGAATCGCGCACGACGAGGCCGTTTCGAGCCGCTGACGAGCTTCCCTGGAGAGCATAGAAAAAGAGCCCCGTGAGGGGCTCTCGGATAGGGCGCAGATCGCGCGCGTTACGGTGCGCGCATATCGTCGTTCATCAGGGAACGATAGCCAGAGTGCCGTTGACTTCCTGGGCGATGCCGGCCACGTTGCCTCCGCCGGTCACGTTGACCATCAGGCCGCCGCCCGTCATCTGGGCCTCAACCTTGTAGTCCTTCTGGATGGCCTGGCCGCCGAGGCTGCCGGTCGAAGAGATGGTGGCCTCGAGCTTCTGGGGGGGCTCGTCGCCATTCTGCAGGCCTTCCGGCAGCTTCCAGGTGGTGGTCACGTCGTAGGCCTCGCCGCCCAGATCGCCCGAGACGTTGTAACCCAGGGGGGTCTCGCCGCTCTCGTCCATGATGGGCTTGAGGTTCAGGGTGCCGGCCACGCTGCCGAACTGTACGCCAACCTGGGCGGTCATGGTCTCTTCGTTGACGCCGAGGAAGCTGATGCGCTCCTCGTTGCCACCGATGGTGCCGGCCCAGCCGATCTCCTGAGTCTCTTCGTTGACCACCAGGCCGCCGTTGACTGCCTGGCCGGCGAAGTCACCGGAAACCGTAACCGGGCTCTGCTCGTTCTGCAGGTCGAGGCCGAAGCTGAGGTTGCCGTCCTGGCCGGCGGTCTTGGTGGCCACGTCCAGGGTGATGAGCGGAATCGAGCCGCCACCCATGCCGGCCATGATGACGGCGGCGATGCCGGCAGCCAGACCGAGCTGAACGGCCGGGTCCATGGCCGGAAGGGCGGCAGCCTTGGCGGCCGTGTCAATCACGCTGAAGTCGACCTGGTCCGGCGGGGGAGCGGGCGGGGTGGGGGGAGCCGGCGGCTCCTCGTTCTTGGGCCGCAGGCTGGTGGCGGACACCGGGCTGTTGAAGCTGGGGGCGATGGTGCTGAGCATGTTATCTAGATCCTCCCTGTTGTTTGAAGCGCGTCCCGTGTGTTTGGCGGGTCATCGGGGGCAGTGTATGCGACCCGGCCGGAGAATATATTTCCAAGCTATTGACAACTCGACAGCGGCGACCCGTGAGAAGGAGCCCTGATGATTCCTCGCATGCAGCCGCGTTCAGAGGAGTTCCCCGCGCGTTTGCCCAAGTGTCTGGCCATGGGGAGCCTCTTCAAACCCAAAGAGAAGTGCCGTTGCTCGCACATCCTGGTGAGCGAGCAGGCGACCGCTGCCAGATTGCGCGAGCAGATCCAGTCCGGGGGCGATTTTTCTGCCCTGGCACGAGAGCATTCCCTGTGCCCGAGCGGCAAGCAGAGCGGTGGGGACCTCGGAGAGTTCGCCCGAGGCGCGATGGTGCCGGCCTTCGATAAGGTTGCTTTCCAATTGGCGGTGGGAGAGCTTTCTGAGCCCGTGCAGACGAAGTTCGGCTACCACCTCATCCGTCGCACCGCTTGAAAAACCCGTCTCGGCCGGCTACACTGAGCCCGGCAGTGGCCATGGAAAGGAAACGGCGTCATGACAATCATCTCCAATGAACCCAAAGCCCGGAGTATCGAGGCCTCCGAGCAGCCATACGCCTATCCTCCCCAGCGCGAGTTCGTCGAGCCCGACTGGCGGCGCATTCCTGGTTATGCTCGCGTGACCGAGAAGGAGTGGGAGGACGCCACCTGGCAGCGCAAGCACACGGTCAAGAACCTGGCTGAGCTAAAGGAGACCCTGGGCTCGCACCTCTCCGACAGCCTGGCCGAAGGGATGGCCCGTGACCTGGATGAGCGCGCCACCATGTCCATGCTGGTCCCCCCCCAGATGCTCAATACCATGATATTGGACGACCTCGAGAACGACCCGGTGCGCCGTTACATGTTGCCGGCCATCCAGGATCGCAACCCGGACTGGCCCAACCACCCCCGGGCCAGCCGCGACAGCCTGCACGAGTCCGAGATGTGGGTGGTCGAGGGCCTGACCCACCGTTATCCCACCAAGGTCCTGGCCGAGCTGCTATCGACCTGTCCCCAGTACTGCGGCCATTGCACCCGGATGGACCTGGTCGGGCGGGACGTGCCGCAGGTCAAGAAGCATCGCTTTCTGGTCAAGCAGACCGAGCGTCACCAGCAGATCCTGGACTACCTGCGTCGCACCACCACCATTCGCGACGTTGTCGTGTCGGGGGGTGATGTGGCCAATCTGCCCATCAGCTCGCTCGAGTCGTTCGTGGCGGCGCTGATCGAGATCCCCCACATCCGCGACATCAGACTGGCTTCCAAAGGCTTGATGGGTCTGCCCCAGCACTTTCTGCAAGACGAGGTGCGTTACGCCATGGAGCGGCTGGGCCTGAAGGCCCGTCAGCACGATGTGGACCTTGCCCTGCACACTCATGTGAACCACGTCCAGCAGTTGACGCCTCTGGTCGCTCGAGCGGCTCGCCACCTGCTCGAGGACGCTGGTTTTCGAGACGTGCGCAATCAGGGCGTCTTGCTGCGGGGGGTCAACGGGACCTCCAAAGACCTGCTCGACCTCTGCTTCACGTTGCTCGACCGGGCCAATATCATGCCCTATTACTTTTACATGTGCGACATGATCCCCAACTCCGAGCACTGGCGACTGGCGGTGCACGAGGCCCAACGCCTGCAGCACGACATCATGGGCTATCTGCCCGGTTATGCCACTCCCCGCATCATCTGCGACGTTCCCTACGTTGGGAAGCGCTGGGTACACCAGATCGCCGACTATGATCGCGAGCGCGGCATCTCGTACTGGACCAAGAACTATCGAACCAGCATCGAGGGAAACGACCCCGAAGCGGTCAACCGGCGCTATGAGTATTTTGACCCGGTCTACACCCTGGGCGAGGCAGGACAGAACTACTGGCGCACTCAGGAGGCCGAGAGGAACTAAACGTCGGCCCGGGCATGCCCGCATGTGTGGGGCGGCTCCCTCCTCGTCAATCCAAGATTCTTCAGCTGCAGTTCGATTGAATGGCGCTCTGGCGCCACTTGAATCAGAATCTAAAAATCGAACACCTGTTGGCTTGTGTGAACCTCCCCCGGATGGTATATTCCGCCTGCAAGACCCCGAGCGAACGGAGGAACCAGGCACCCGAAGACATCAAAGCTGAATCGAACCCTCTCGTCTCCAGTTGACCTCTGCGACCTCTGCAGAGCACTGAGACGCTTTCGGTGGGCGAATACCGCCTACCGGACGAAGAAGGCGACCACATCGAGAGGTGTGTCCGCACGAGGGCGCCATCATCCGCGGGGTACGCCCCGACGGAATCCGAGCGGCGAAGCTACTTCAACCGCACCTGCAGAGAGACCCCCTGAGGTCCATCGCGACGGCGAACTGTAAGAGCAAGAAACCGAAGTGGCCCGGCAAGACCGGTTGGCAGGGGCTCAGGAGCCTCGCATCGCCCGCCCGAATGAACGTTGAACCTTGCGATTCACGTTCTTGCTCTGGAAGCCAAGTGCTTCTGGAGCACGACTCGAACAACAGGCTCCGGTCTGCGAGTCGAGGTGGCGCGAACCTGCCTCACGGGGCAGAATCCAATCCCTACGGGGGTTGCCCGGAACGAAGCGCCCAAAAGGCAACTCGTGTCGACCTCAAGGCTGCTTCCTCGGAAGCAAGCACCGGGCCGGGGAGTTCTCCCAGGCCAGACCTGAGAAGGTCCGCCAGAAATGACTGGCCAGCAGAGGGTATCACTGGACCCGAAACACGGTCCCACTCGCCGCCAAGCGCTGCGGTCAGAGTGTCAGCGATGTCAGCTCGCCCCACGGGGCGAGCCAGGGTGACCAGGAAGAGTTCCCGGGGTCTTGCTCTTTTTCTTTTCGGGAGGTCCTCGTGAAGGCTCGCGGCAAGACCCACTACGTCTGTCAGGAATGTGGAGGCCAGTCGGCCAAGTGGCAGGGGCGCTGTCCCGACTGTGGCCAGTGGAATACCTTCCAGGAAGAGGCGGTTCAGCGCACCTCGCTGGGGGCCGCCCTCTCGCTCGAGCCGGGTCAGGCCCCGGTCGCCCTCGACCAGGTCGCTCTCGATGATGAGCCGCGTTTCAACACCGGCGTCGAGGAGCTCGACCGGGTTCTGGGGGGCGGCGTCGTACCGGGCTCTCTGGTGCTGCTCGGTGGGCCTCCCGGCATCGGAAAGTCTACTCTGCTGCTGCAGATCGCCCGCAAGTTGGCCCAGACGCGAGCTCCGATTCTGTATGTGAGTGGGGAAGAGTCGGCCCGCCAGATTCGTATGCGGGCAGAACGCTTGAACGCGCTGGCTCCGGGCATCTTCATGGTCTCCGAGACCCGTCTGGAAGCTATTGAGGGGCATATCCGCTCCACCCGGCCCGGGCTGGTCTTCATTGACAGCATCCAGACGCTCTTCCGCTCCGACCTCGCGCCGGCTCCCGGCAGCGTCACCCAGGTGCGCGAATGCTCGGCCAGCCTGATGCGCCTGGCCAAGGCCGAGAACATCCCGGTGCTGCTGGTCGGCCACGTGACTAAAGGGGGCGAGCTGGCGGGTCCGCGCGTGCTCGAGCACCTGGTGGACACGGTTCTCTACTTTGAGGGCGACGGAATGCACAATGTGCGTGCTCTGCGCTCGGTTAAGAATCGCTTCGGCAGCACCCAGGAGATCGGACTGTTTCGCATGGGCGCACGGGGGCTGGAGTCCATCCCCGATGCTTCGGCCTTTTTCCTGTCCCAGCGGGCCGGGGGCGGTCCGGGCTCGATCGTATTTCCTTCCCTGGAAGGCACCCGTCCTCTCCTGGTAGAGATTCAAGCGCTGGTTAGCCACAACCCTGGCAGCGAGAATGGAGTGCCGCCCGCGCGGCGGTCGGTCGGTGTCGATCCCAATCGGGTCAGCCTGTTGCTGGCGGTGGTTAACAAGCGGGCCAGCAACCTGGCGCTGGCCCGTTCAGACGTCTACGTCAACGTGGCAGGAGGGCTGCGTTTGCTTGAGCCTGCTCTGGACCTGCCCCTGGCCCTGGCAGTCGTCTCCAGCCGGCAGAACGTGAGTCTGGACTCGGAGCTTGCGGCCGTGGGCGAGCTCGGGCTCGGGGGTGAGGTGCGGGCGGTTACTCAGCTGGAAACGCGGCTCAAAGAGCTGGCCAAAATGGGCTTCAAGCGCTGCCTGGTGCCATCTCGAAATCTGGAAGGCCTGGAGCCGGGGGACTATCGGCCCCTCAAGATCGTGGGCGTCTCCTGGCTGGCGGAAGCCATTCAGGGGGCCGGTCTGGAGGCCAGTCTCGGGCCGCCGGGCCAGGCTCTGCCGGGTCCTCGATCGGGGAGGAGAATTCCCTCCGGAGGACCGAAGGCGCTGCCATGCCCATGATGGACTTTGGCTTTTTGTGCCACTTTGCCCAGCAAGATGCCGGCAAGCTCTACGCTCGCGGCATCGGCTTTGATCGGCTCAACGTTCCCGGGGTGCCTTGCAGCCTGGACGGCATGTTCTACGTGCTGCAGATTCGCGCCGAGCCGGGCAGCCCTCCGGAGCGTCCCTTCAAGCTTCGCATGATGAATGCCGACGGCCAGGCCGAGTATGAGATGCAGGGCTCGCTCAGCTTCAACCAGGTCAACTATGCCGGAGAGCCAACCGTGCGACTGATCATCGGCCTGGAGGAAGTGGTCTTCCCCCACTTCGGTCTTTACGCCCTGGCCTTCGAGGTAGATGGTCGCGAGGTTCATCGGGCGGGCCTGGAGGTCCGGAGCGAGGCGCTTGCACCCGACGGGCCAGGCGAGTAATCAGGCTTGAGCGCCGGTCTGGTGGTGGACCAGGCTGTCCGTGGCCTGGTCCCAGTAGCGTTGCCAGCGCTCCACGCCCATCAGGCGGTTTCCCTCTCGCTGATACCAGGTGGCCTGAAGCTCGTAGCCGGGCAGGTCGGCCAGAGCCTGATCGTCCTGGTCGAGCCACTCCAGCCCCTCCTTGAAGAGCTCCTCGAGATCTTGCGTCTCGCCTTCTTGCAGGCTCAAGTTCCGGCTCAAGAGCTGCCCGTCCGGAAAGACCACCACCTCCGAGACACGCTCGCTCTTGCTGGTGCGGGGACGAGTGATGACGTGGAAGGTTTGCTCGGGTCCTTTGAAGACGTTGTATTCCAGGCCTCCGGTCACGAAGCGGCCCGGCAGCTGGCTGCAGGCCCAGGAGAGGCTGGCATTGTAGGCTCGCACCTGAGGGTCGCCGGTTTCCGCGAGCGGGCAGAGCCTCTCCTCCTCGGGCTCTTCCTCGAGCGAGAGATCGACCCGCTCTCGGGGAGGGCCGGCAGGTCCTCCCCGCTTGAGGACGCGAAGGTCGATACGAAAGCGATAGTGCTTCATAGGGTGGAAGTATTGTACGAGTCCTGGAAGCCGGGGGCAACCCCTTGAGATATTGTGCCGACTGTGCCGCCGAGTTGAGCTTGCGTCAGGTCGATCGCAAGGAGCGCCACTACTGCCAGGCCTGTGACAAGGTCCACTTTCTCGACCCCAAAGTGGCCTGTTGCGCGGTGGTGCAGGGCCCAGAGGGGATCTTGCTGATTCGCCGGGACATCGAGCCCGCCCGGGGATTGTGGTCCTATCCCGGGGGTTATATGGACCGGGGCGAGACGGCTCCTGAAGCGGCCGCTCGGGAGGTTTTCGAGGAAACCGGTCTGGAGGTCTCGTGTCAGCGGTTGCTGGGCGTCTACAGCTCTGCCACTAGCATCGTGGTGGTGATCGTCTATGAGGCTCGGGTTCTCTCAGGTCAGGCCTTCCCTGGTCCCGAGTGCTCGGAAGCCCGCTGGTTCTTGCCTCGAGATATCCCCTGGCACGAGCTGGCCTTTCCCAGCGTTCGGCAGGCGCTGCTCGACCTGGGCCTGTCCGAGGGGCAGGAGAATCGGCCTGGAGACTGAACTTTTGAAAGGATCGAACCAGGCGCAGTGTTTCCTTTCGAGGCCGGTGTGGGCTGCGAGATCGCAACCTGGCGAAGGTTGGTGACAATTGGCCAAACTGATTCGGGGCATGTTTTACTGCATTTTCGCAGTCTTTGGTGGGCTGTGCGGTTATAATGTTGCCCTGCAGAGTCAGAAGTTCTATTCCGCCCTCAACGGGATGCCACTTTACACAAACTTCGCGGCCCTGATCCTGCTGGGCATTCTGGTGGGCATCATTCTGGCCCCCCTCCTGGCCAACCTGATGATCCGCTCCGTCGACGCGGTGGCGGTCGGTCTGCAGAAGCTATCCCTGCAAGAAGTGCTGATGGGGTCGGCGGGGCTCTTGTTCGGTCTCATCGTGGCGTTTTTCATCAATCTGGCTCTGCAGGCCATCAATTTCTCCAAGATACCCTTTGTCGGCGATTATCTCGGACCATTCTTGATCGTTCTGACCACAGTCTTCTTCAGCTTTCTGGGGGCGTTCTTCGGCAGCCGACTGGTCTTCATCCACAGTTTCCGCAATCTGCTCGAGACCGGCACGGCCGCGCCCTGGGGTCGGAGCTACTTCATTCTGGACACCAGCGTCATCATCGACGGGCGCATCTGCGACGTCTGCGAGGCGGGCTTTCTGGAGGGGACGCTGGTCGTGCCTCAGTTCGTGCTCAATGAGTTGCAGAGGGTGGCCGACTCGGAAGATGCCCAGAAACGCAATCGCGGTCGGCGGGGTCTGGATATTCTCCATAAACTGCGCCAGCACCCGGGCCTGCACATCGAAAAAAAGGACTTCGAGGAGACGGCCGTCGATTCCAAGTTGATCCGACTGGCTCAGGATCTCAAACTGCCGCTTCTGACCACCGACTACAATCTGCACAAGGTGGCCAGCTTGCAGAACATCCGGGTGCTCAACATCAACGAGCTCGCCAGCGCCATGAAGCCGGTGGTGCTACCGGGCGAGGAGATCCCCGTCAAGCTGATCCGCGATGGCAAGGAGGCCGGCCAGGGAGTCGGTTTCCTGGAGGACGGTACCATGGTGGTGGTCGAGAAAGGCCGGCGTCACGTGGGCGAGCGGGTCTTCGTGGAGGTGACCTCCATCGTTCAAAACAACGCCGGCAAGATGATTTTCGGCCGCTTCAAAGGCCTGACCGGCGGGGTCCGTTCCCAGACGGCTTCCTCTACCGAGGCGGTGGACGAGCCGTCCTCCAGCCTGGCTGATTTCGAATCCAACGGCTCCAACGGCAGCACTTCGCGCGATATCACCAAGCTTCTGGCCGAAGAGAGCACACCCAAGCGGAGCACCTGACTTGGCCCTGCTGGCAGTGGTGACCGCAGCCGGGAGAAGCCGGCGCATGGGCGGCACGAACAAGTTGCTCATGTCCTTGGGGGGCAGCCCCTTACTGTTGCACAGCTTGCGAACGCTGCAGAGCTTTGACCCCCTGGCCCGGATGGTGGTTTCGGCCGCCGAAGGGGATGAAGAGGAGTATCGCCGGCTCTTTGCCCACAATGGTCTGACCAAGGTGGCCTGCGTCGTGACCGGGGGGGCCGAGCGCCAGGAATCGATCGGCTACGCCCTGGAGGCCCTGGCTGTGCGCCGGGCCGGCCCTGAGGACGTGGTGGCCATCCATGACGCCGCTCGACCGTTTCTCAGCCACGAGGTGTTGCATCGCCTGGTCAACGGTCTGGGCGACCTGGATGGCGTGCTGCCGATGGTGGCCGTCAAGGACACGGTCAAAATCGTCAAGGAGGGCCGGGTAGCGCGCACCTTGCCCAGACAAGAGCTCTTCGCCGCCCAGACGCCGCAGCTGTTCCCGTTCGAGACCATCCTGGAGGCGCACCGAAGCGCAGCACGAGCGGGATTTCTGGGAACCGACGACTGCTCCTTGATCGAGTGGCGCGGCGGGCGCGTGGGGGTGGTGGAGGGCGACTACCGCAACCTGAAGATCACCACCCCCGAGGATCTGGCCGTGGCCGAGAGGCTGTTGAGCGAGATCGCCGGGGTGTGAGGTGGAAGTTCCCGAGGGGCTGGACGAGGAAGCTCGCGAAGAATACAAGTATCTGCTCGAGGTTCTCGAGGATTATCGGCGTTACGTCAAGGACATCGGGCATCTGGGGCTGGCCGCGCCGAACCTGCTCTACTATCGGGACGAAGTGCAGGAGAGTCTGGAGGAGCTGCGCCTCCGTGGGGTCGACCCCCTCGAGGTGTGGCGCGAGGTCGTGGCGCTCGACAATGTCGTTCGCGCTCGGGCCGCCGAGATCGTGACCGAGATCGGTCACGCCAACTTCAAGCAGTATCAGATCATCAACGACCCCCCACCGGCCTACTGGTGGTGGTTCTTGAACCGGGTGGTGCCGGGTCCGGCCGGGACCGAGCCGCCGTCCTGGCAGTTTTGGAAACGCTAAGTTCCGACAGGTTGTCCAGACTCAAAGCGCGGGACTGTCGCTCAGGGCTCGGATTCAGGCCTCAGGGCGTCGAACATCTCGCCTCGCTCGGCGGCACGCTTGATCTCCTCGTCGCCCTCGCGCACCCGGCGAGCAAGGTTGGAAGGTTTCATCAGGCTCTCATTGGCCTTGAGGCGGTTATCCAGGGCACGCACCTGCATCTCGAGTTTGGCCACTCGCTCTTGCAGAAGCTGAAATTCGCGTCGGGACAGGGCCACGGGTCACCCCCGGGTCGAAGATTCCGGTTCCACCGGTTGGCCAAGGATACGGAACAAGGCGGGCAGTTCCTCTGAGGCCAGTGCTTCGTCCTGCAAATTCGCCCCCACCCCCTTTTGAACCGCAGAGCTCGCGGAGGAGCGCGGAGAGACTGTGTCAGGACGAGGCGCTCCGTGGCCTCGGCGGTCTCTGTGGCTTGACTCAAAGGGTAGGGACACTTACACCGGATGATGCATTAGGAAGGATTCGTAGTTGTGCCGGTCAGTATCGTCTCCAGCAACTCGACAAAGACGACGTTGGCGATATTGCGACCCCGGCTCGTCAGGCGTACGTGCGAGCCGCTACGCCGCACCAGCCCTGAGGGAAGCCCGTCCAGGAAGCCTTCCACCCGTTCCGGCAGGACAGGATATCTGCGATAGAGCCGCTCCAGGTCGAGGCCGCGTCGGGTGCGCAGAGCCAGGGTGATGACATCCTTCAGGGTGCCCTCGAGTCCGAGTCGCTCATGCTCGATGACGGGTGAGCGTCCCTGGGCCACTGCCGCGGCGTAGTAGTGGGGGTGGAGGATGCGCCGGGTACGCCAGCCGTCGATGTAGCTACTGGCGCCACAGCCCAGGCCCAGGTAGGGGCGGTTGCGCCAGTAGATCAGGTTGTGGCGGCAGGCTCTCCCCGGGAGAGCCCAGTTGGAGATCTCGTAGCGTCGGTATCCCAGCGGCCGCAGGGAGGGAGCGAGCAGGTCGGCCATGTCGGCCTGCAGGTCGGGGTCGGGAGGGGCCAGCTCTCCCAGGCGAATCTGGGCCTCCAGGCGGGTGTTGGGCTCGACCGTCAGGGCGTAGGCCGAGAGATGCTCAGGTCGCAGCACGCGGACTTGTTCCAGGTCGGCCCGAAAGTCGGCCAGGGTCTGGCCGGGCAGCCCGTAGATCAGGTCGAGGCTCACGTTGTCGAAGCCGGCCGCTCGGGCTGCGGCCAGGGCCTGGCCTGCCTGCCGGGCGTTGTGGATACGACCGATGCGCTGCAAGAGCTCGTCGCGGAAGCTCTGCACCCCCAGCGAGAGGCGATTGAAGCCGGCCTGGCGCAGAGCGGCCAGATAAGCCTGATCGACTGTGCCCGGATTGGCCTCCAGCGTGATCTCGGCCAGGGGCTCGAGCTGGAAGCTGGTACGGCAGACCTCCAGAAGCTCGCCCATCCAGGCTGCCGGGGTCAGGCTGGGGGTTCCTCCCCCGCAGAACAGTGTGCGGACTCGATAGGCTCGCTCGGCTCCGGTGCGACGCACGTCTTCGAGCAAGGCCTCGAAATAGCCACGCTGCTCGTCCACAGCGTCAGGCTCGCTGTAGGCGTTGAAGTCGCAGTAGGTGCAACGGGTGCGGCAGTAGGCAAAGTGCAGGTAGAGACCGACTACCATCCCATTTTGCGAGCCAGCAGCAGCACGCCGAGGGCTGACTTGGCGTCTCCGAGCTCGCCGGCCAGGGCTCGCCGCACCGCTTCCCCTGGCTCGAGCTCGACTACTTCGAGCAATTCCCCGGGGTCGGGCTGGTTGGGGCCGAGCACGGCGTCGGTCACCAGGTAGAGGTGCATGGTCTCGTCACAGAAGCCAGGGGAGGCCAGGCAGGCAAGTTGGTACTCCACCGACCCCTCCAACATGCCGATCTCCTCGGCCAGCTCCCGGCGTACGGCATCGTCAGGTGCCTCGTCACGGTTAATCAGTCCGGCCGGTATCTCCAGCAGGGCTCGCTCCACGGCTTTGCGGTACTGACGCACGAAAACAACCGAGCCAGAGCGGGTGAGAACGGCCGCGCACACGGCATCATCGTGGCGCACGATCTCGCGGGGGGCGCGGCTGCCATCGGGTAGTTCCACCTCGAGCAGCTCGAGGCGCACGATGCGGCCCTCAAAGCAGATCGAGCTCGACAGGGTGGTCTCAGACAAGACGGCTACTTATCAGGGGAAGCCCATCATCGGCGGAAAGAACCCGATGTTCCAGGGGCTGGCGCCCGCCACCGTGGCCAGGAGCGAGACGCTGGAAATTACGCTGGTCAGCATGGTTGCGCCCATGACCCAGTTGATCCAGTTATTGGACTGCTGAGGTGGGAATTGCTGGCCCGGCCAGGGGCTGGGCATCACCCCGCCAGGATTATACTGGCTGTAAGGCGGCGGACCCCAGGGGCCCTGTGTCTGCTGGGGCCCCTGGGGCCCCCATTGCTGCTGGTGCTGATCCGGCGGAACGTAGCTGGACGGTCGTCCGGACAGGAAGTTCTTAAAGCGCTGCCACAGGCTGGGTCGAACCTCGGCCTGCGGGAAGTTCGGGCGCGAGTGGATGCTGGGGTGGGGCGAGAACTCGCCGTTGGCCACGTTCCCCACGTTGCCGAGCGGATTGTCGGGCGTCCCGGGAATACCGCCACCAGGATTGGCCCCTCCGCCGGGCACGCTCTGGGTCTGGAACTGGCCATTGGCGCTCTGGGCCGCCTGCTGGCCGGCCTGACCGGTCGCCCTGGCCTGAGCCTGGCGGGCTGCCTGCTCCTGGAAGGCCGGAGCCATGAAGCCGGAGACGGGGAACGGCAGGGGGCTCATCTGGGAGAACTCGCCCTGAGGCATGATGACCCGGTCGCCCGCGAACTGCGCTCCGCCCCGGTTGATCTGGCTTCCGTCGGGCAAGACCTCGTGGGTATACTGCCCGTTGTCCCCGCGCACGGCCGTCATAACATTGCCCTGCGGCAGGACCATCTGGGCCACGCGGCGGTCGGGCGACTCCACGGTGAAGTCCATGCTCTGCGAGAACAGGGTATACAGATTTCCTCCCGCATCGCGGAACTGATAGCGATACTCCTCGCCGCCATCGGGCCGCCGGTGCATGGCCACCTGAACCGGGATGGGCTGCTGCGAGCGGGAGTCCATGGCCATGGCTCCAGCCGGACCGTGGCTGATGGCCACTCCGTTGGGCAACCCGATGACCATCATCCCATCGGGGGTGATGGTGCGCATCAAGCCTGAGGGGGTTTGCTCCTGGCGGGCACCCTGCAGACCACCTTGAGGTCCGTAGACCCCGGCATTGCCGACGCCGGGACCGGCCCCGCCCAGGTTGACCTGGTCGGCGCCCATGCCCAGATCGGGGTTGAGAATGCCGCTGGGTTGGGGAGCCGGTTGCTGGACGAACTGCTGCCCCTTCAGGTTCTCGACCGACCGGTCGGGGTGGATGCGAGCTTCGTCGTTAACGACCACGGTCAGGTTCTCGGGCTTCACCGTGATGCGGTTGCCCTCGGCGTCGACGTAGCTGAGCGTCTTGTTGACGTCGTCCGAGGTCACCTCGAGCTTCTGGCCGTCGGACGAATGTCCGGATACCTTACCGGAGTTCATGTCGCGCATCAGAATGTTGCCATCGGGCATTCCCACGATCATCTGACCTGGCATCCGCTGCAGTTGTACGCCCGAGTCGGACACGTAAAGCTGGATGTTGGGGTCGCCCTCCACCCCGAAGCGCTCGACTCCGTTGCGTTTGCCGAGCGACTTGAACTCGACGCCTTCCGGCTCGGGCTGCGGCGGTTGCTGCTGTTGAGCCTGCGGGTCGGGAGTCGAGGTGACCGTCGATGTATCGCCGACTTGCTGCTCGCGAGCGGTTTGCTCGCGGGCCCCCGTGACATCCCCTCGGGCCGCCGCGCTCTGTCGCTGGGCTGCCCCGGTGTGGGTGGCGTTGTTCACTTGGGCATTGGACCCACCCTGAGGGACATTCACATTGCCGATCGCCATCTGTTCCACCTTTCGCGCCCGCGCTCGCACGCACGGGTCGTCAGTTACCAATATAGTCAAGCCCTTCCCCGGGTGCAACCCGAAGGGGGGCTTGACCGGGTGGCGTGTCCAGAAGTTAACAATCATGTTACAAACTCGACCGCCCAGGTTCGGTCGACTGCCTCCCGGCGTCACCAGGATTTCAGTAGACCGCTCTTGTCAGCGCCGAATTTACAGGGAACCCATGAAACAAGTCCGAAATTCCCGGAAACCATGAAGGTGCTGAACGCCAAGAAGATTCTCCTCATGCTGGGGCTGCTGCTCTTGCCTGGGCCCCTTTTCTGGCTCTTTGCGCACAAGGCCATCGACTCGGGAATGTTCTTTCTCTCGGCCCTGGTCTCGTGGGGCTTGCTGGTGGCCAACCTGTGGGACGTCCAGGTGCAGAAGAAGCAAGGCGCCCTGTCGCTGGTGGGCGAGGCCCGCGAGCTGATGGAGAAAGGCCAGATGCACGCCGCCGGCAATAAGCTCAGTGAGGCGCTCAAGCTCGATCACGGCTGTTTTGAGGTGCGGGTCGCCCGAGGCGAGCTGTACAGTCTCGAGCGCGACTATGAGAAGGCTCGACGAGCCCTGGTGGAAGCGCTGGACATCAAGAAGGACAGTTTTCGGGCTCACTACGCTCTGGGCACGGTCTATCTAAACGAGCAGAAGATCTTCGAGGCCATCTCCGAGTTCCGTCGGACTATTCAGCTTAAGCCGGACTTCAGCGAGGCTCAGTTTATCCTGGCCCAGGCTTATGAATTGACGGGCGAGAAAGAGAAGGCCGTGGAGAGCTACAAAGCCTTCCTGGAGTTAGCTCAGAGCGAGATGGCCCCCGGCCAGAAGATGGCCAAATACATCGAGCGAGCCCAGGAAAGGGTGAAGACGCTGAAGTGAGTGGTGAGCGCAACAAGCCAGCTGGTACAAATTATGTCGAGCTTTGCTCGGTGCTATTTCTGGCCGGAGTGCTGGCCGCGGTGATCTTGCCGGGCCTGGCGGCCGTCAATGCTTCCAAGAAGCTGGTCGCCGACCTGGAGGGCTGTCGTCAAAACTTGATGACCATCAGCAAGGCGCTGGAGGATTACCAGAAGAAGAACAAGGGAAGCCTGCCTCCTCGCCTGAGCGTTCTGACCGATGGCAAGGAGCCGTCGCTCCCCAAGATGCCGGTCTGTCCGGCCTCCGGGAAACTGACCTACGAGCAGCCCAATGGCTATCAGTTCAAGCAAGGCGGCGTGCCGGTTTTCACGTTGCGTTGCGCGGGGACCTACCACAGCGAGGCCGGATTGAAGAAGGACGAGCCTTATTACCGCTCGCTTTACGGCAAGGTCGAGGATAGCAAGTTGCGCTGACAGGCCCTTGCTCCCCGGGCCGACATGGTTTAGACTCGACCTGCGTCTCCGCGTAGCTCAGGGGATAGAGCGACCGCCTCCTAAGCGGTAGGTCGACGGTTCGAGTCCGTCCGTGGAGGCCATTGCATTTCCCGATGTCCGAGCATCCGCCCGAGAGTCAGACCCCTTCTGTTTCGGCCGGGCCCGAGGAGCACCGGGAGAGTGGCCACCGGCCACCCTCCTTCACGCGCCGAGACCTGGTCTGGCTGCTGTTGCTCGTGCTCTTTGCCTTCGGGACCAGGGCTTACCGGATCGACTTCCCCTCCCGTGAGTATTTCGACGAGATTTACTACGTCGAGGCGGCCAAGAAGATCTACGCCGGGGAGGAAGACCCCAACAGCGTGCACCCCCTGCTGGGCAAGCTGCAGCTCGGGCTGGGAATCGAGCTGGTGGACTTCCTGCGCTTTCAGGGCGTCCCCCTCAACGAGACCGTGGGGTGGAGGCTGGGCAGCCTGGTGCTGGGAGTGGCCATCATCCCTCTCACCTTCTACCTGGGCTGGATCATGCCCGGCGGCGGTCGTTTCGTGGCCTTCACAGCAGCTGGCATGGTGAGTTTCGACTTCATGCACCTGGTCCAGTCGCGCATCGCCATGCTGGACATGTACCAAGCTTTCTGGATCATGCTCGGCCTGGTGACAACCTGGAAGTACCTCGAGGCAGGCCGCCGCTCCTGGCTCTGGGCCCTGACAGCGGCGGTCATGTTCGGTCTGGCTACGGCCTGCAAGTGGAGCGGCCTGTTCGCGGCCGTGGGGGCCTTCCTGGCCATGGTCTTGCTCTGGCCGGCGGGGTTCAACGTCAGGCGCCTGGTCGCACTGATCGCGCTCTTCGCGCTGGTGATCCCGGCCGTCTACCTGCTCTCCTATACCCCGCTCTTTTGGCGCGAAGGGGCCATCGGGCCCAAGCAGCTCGAGACCATCAAAGGCTATCACCAGCGCATGGTGCGCTTTCGCTACAACAAGAAGGAGTTCGACCACCGCTACCTGTCCCCGTTCTACTCCTGGCCGGTCGACTACAAACCTGTCTGGTATGTCTACGAGGAAGAGCCCAAGGATGAGCCGCTGGCCGAGAACAAGACGGTCCGGGGTGTGGTCACCATTGGCAATCCCCTGTTCTGGCTGCCCTTCCTGATGTTCTTGTTGGAGGCCAGTATTCTGGCCTGGACCCGGCGCGACCGGGCCCGGGCTTTCCTGGTGCTGACCTACTTTCCTCAGGTGCTGCTGTGGGCCTCGGCCACCACCGGCGGGTTCATCTACTACATGTTGCCCTGCATTCCCATCATGGCCCTGATCTCCGGGATGGCCCTCTTGGACTGGACCGACACGCCCTTCTGGCGTCGCGCGTTGATCGGCTACTTTGTCTGCATCTTGATCTCATTTGCGGTCTTCTTTCCCCTGCTGACCGGATTGAGCATCCCGGAAGGCTACTTTCGGCGCCTCTTCTTCATTCGCAGCTGGATATGACGGACGACTTCTTCACCCGACCCGAGGACGTCAAGCCCGAGCCCAGCGTGCGCAGCTTCGAGGTCGGGCCCGAGGACGTCGGCGCGCGGCTGGATCACTTCCTGGTTAGCCGGCTGGAGTGCTCGCGCTCGCAGATTCAGGATTGGATCGAGTCGGGCCGGGTGATTCTGGGCAATCAGCATGCCCGATCTTCCACCCGGCTCAAGGCCGGCTGGCAGGTGCTGGTTGAGATCCCTCCCACCGTCCCGGCCGAGCCTGAGCCGGAAGCCGGCATTCCGCTCGACATCGTCTACGAGGACGGACACATCCTGGTGCTCAACAAACAGCGGGGACTCACCGTCCATCCCGGCTCGGGGGCCCGCGGCGGCACGCTGGTCAACGCCCTGCTGGCCCACTGCCGCGATCTGTCCGGCATCCGCGGAGTGGAGCGGCCGGGCATCGTGCACCGCCTGGACAAGAATACCTCGGGCCTGATGGTGGTGGCCAAACACGACCAGGCCCACTTTCGCCTGCAGCAGCAGTTCCAGGACCGCACCGTGATCAAAGTCTACCAGGCTCTGGTGCACGGGGTTCCCACGACCACTCGGGGCCGGATCGAGCAGCCGATCGCCCGACATCGGATCGACCGCAAGCGCATGGCAGTGGTGGCCGGCGGGCGCGACGCCCGCACCGATTACGAGGTGCGCGAGAGCTTCGGAGGGCAATATTCCCTGCTCGAGTGCCACCTGTTTACTGGACGCACCCACCAGATTCGGGTCCACCTCACCTGGCTGGGCCATCCCCTGGTGGGCGACCCGACCTATGGCAAACGGTCCAACCCCTTCGGACTCGAGGGCCAGGCCCTGCATTGCCGTCGTCTGGAGCTGCAGCACCCGACAACGGGCCAGACACTCGATTTTACGGCGTCCCTGCCGGCTGTGCTGGAGGAGATCGTTCAAGAGTTGCGACTTCGCTACGGAAGTAGTACACTATCGGCATGAAGCGCTTCGTGATCGCCCTCATGATCTGCACCCTGAGCGCGGGCGCCTGGGCCGAGAAGGGCCTCGTGACCCAGACCCGCACCGATGCACAGGGCAACAAGACCATCGTCATCAAGGACTTCCGGCCCAAGAAGAAGCGTCCCCTCAAGCGGCAGCCAGCTTTCAAAGAATATGACCTGGGCCAGTCGAACGTGGATTACTCCAGCTCAGGTCCCGCGGTCATGCAGAACTACGCGCCTCAATCTGTCCAGGCTGCCCAGCCCGTGCAGCGCGTGCAGACCTACAGCCAGACTTATTCTCCCGGCCCCAACAAAACCATGAGCCCGGGCGGCGGCGGGGGAGCCTTCGCCTCCACCGTGCTGCCTAGCGCGCCCGTGTACGGGTGGGGGTGGGGAAACCCTTGGTATGGCTACGGCAACTGCAACAACTACGGGCCATTCTACCCGGCCGGGGCTCGCGTGGTGCCCGGAGTGAGGGCGGTCTATCCCAACACCTACCCGGGTTTCATGCCCGGCCTGCCCAGCGGTCCGCCGGCTATCACTGGCTATCCCGTCTTCAACACGGTCAGCCCGCCTATCGTGCGGCCCGTGCTGCAGCCGGGTCCTTACTTCATTCGCTGAGCACGGCCTCGAGCACGTCTAGACCCTCGTCGAGCTCCTCCCAGGCGATCGAGAGCGGCATCAAGAAGCGCAGCACGTTGGCGCCAGCGCCTGCTTTTAGCAAGATCAGCCCGCGCTCGTAGCAGCGCTTGAGCACCCGGGCGGCACGCTCGCTGGCGGGGGCTTTGTCGGCCTCCACCAGCTCCATGGCTACCATGGCCCCCAGGCCGCGCACCTCGCCGATGAAGGGAAAGCGCTTCTGCCAGGTCCGCCCTCGCTCGAGCAGGCGGCGGCCGAGCTCCTCAGCGCGGGCAAGCAGGCCATCTTGCTCCAGCGTCTCCAGGGTGGCCAGGGCCGCCCGGCAGGCCATCGGCGAGCCCCCGTAGGTGCCCCCCAGGCCACCCGGGCCGGGCGCATCGAGCAACTCGGCCCGACCGGTGACCGCGCTCAGCACCGTGCCTCCGGCCAGCGACTTGGCCATGGTGACCAGGTCGGGCTCGATTCCGAAGTGCTCGGAGGCGAACCAGCGACCGGTTCGCCCAAAGCCGCTCTGCACCTCGTCGGCGATGAACACAATGCCGTGCTTGCGACAGAAGGCCTGCAGATTGGTCAGGTAGCCCTCGGGGGGCACGATGAAGCCTCCCTCGCCCAGCACCGGCTCCACGATCAGGGCCGCCACCTCGTCCGGCGCCATCTGCGAGCGCACCAGGCTCTCCAGGGCGGCCAGGTCGAGCTCACAGCAGGGGGTGCGTTGGTGGGGGCAGCGGTAGCAGTAGGGGACGGGAAGGCGCACGATGTCGGCTGGAAAGGGCCCGAAGCCAGCCTTGTAGGGCTGGACCTGGCCGGTCAGACCCAACGCGAGCAGGGTGCGACCGTGGAAGGCCCGGTCAAAAGCCAGCACGGCCCGGCGACCGGTGGCCGAGCGGGCGATCTTGACCGCGTTCTCCACTGCTTCGGCTCCGCTGTTGAAGAGCACGCTCTTCTTGGCGAACGAGCCGGGCGTGAGCCGGTTGAGCCGCTCGCACAGCTCGATGTAAGGCTCGTAGACCATGACCTGAAAGCACTGGTGCAGGTAGCGGTCGGCCTGATCGTGCAGGGCGGCCACCACGCGCCGAGCCCGGTGGCCCACGTTGACCACCCCGATGCCCCCCCCGAAGTCGAGCAGCACGTTCCCGTCCAGGTCGGTGATGCGGGCCCCCTCGGCGTGGGCCACGGCGATGGGGGTGGTGTGGCCGACCGAGCGCGGCGTGGCCGCCTGCAGCCGCTCGTAGAGCGCCCGGCTGTTCGGCCCGGGCACTTCGGTCTTAAGGGAGATGGCACCCATCAGCCGAACCGAGCCATCACGTGCTTTACCACGGTGTAGTCCTCCAGGCCGTACATCGAGAGGTCTTTGCCGTAGCCCGACTGCTTGAATCCGCCATGGGGCATCTCGCTGACCAGCGACATGTGGGTGTTGATCCAGACGCAGCCGAAGCGCAGCGCCTTCGAGGCTCGCAGAGCCCGGTTGACGTCCCGGGTCCAGACCGAGGAAGCCAGGCCGTAGTCGGTGTCGTTGGCGTGGGCGATGGCTTCCTCATCCGAGGCAAAGCGCGTGACCGTCAAGACCGGACCGAAGATCTCACGCTGGACGACCTCGTCTTTCTGCTCCACTCCGCCCAGGATGGTGGGCTGGAAGAAGTAGCCGCGTCCATCGGGAATGCTGCCACCGAGCAGCACCTCAACGTGCTTTTGCTCTCGGGCCCTCCCCACGAAGCCGTTGACGCGCTCTTGCTGCGAGCGTGAGATGAGCGGGCCCATCTCGGAGTCCTCCGAGCCCACGTCGCCCACCTTCAGCGTGGATACCCGGGGGATGAGCTGCTCGAGCAGTTTGTCGTAGACCTTGCCCGAGGCGTAGACGCGGGTTGCGGCGGTACAGTCCTGCCCGGTGTTGTAGAAGCCAGCCGTGCGCAGGGTGCCGGCCACGTACTCGAGGTCGGCATCATCGAAGACCAGCACCGGAGCCTTGCCGCCCAGCTCGAGGTGGACCCGCTTGAGGTTCTCGGCCGCGGCCCGGGCCACTTTCTTGCCGGTGGAGGTATCCCCGGTCAGGGACACCATGGCCACCTTCGGATGGGCCACCATGGCCGCCCCCACGTCGCCGTGACCGGTGATCACGTTGAGCACGCCCGGGGGGAAGAGGTCGGCGGCCAGCTCGGCCAGGCGCAAGGTGGTCAGGGGGGTCTGCTCGGAGGGCTTGAGAACCACCGTGTTCCCGGCCGCCAGGGCGGGGGCGATTTTCCACACGGCCATCATCAAAGGATAGTTCCAGGGGGCGATGGAGGCCACCACGCCCACCGGTTCGCGCCGGATCCAGCTGGTGTGGTCAGCCAGGTACTCGCCCGCGGCTCGCCCTTCCATCAACCGGGCAGCTCCCGCGAAAAAGCGCAGGTTGTCGCTCATGAAGGGTACCTCGCCTCGGGAGTAGCTGATCGGCTTGCCCACGTTGGCCGACTCGAGCTGGGCCAGCTCCTCGGCGTGCTCGTCGATGCGGTCGGCCAGCTTCAACAGGGCCGTGGCCCGGTCGGCGGGGGTGCTCTGGGACCACTTCTCGAAGGCCTGGCTGGCGGCCTGAACGGCCCGCTCTACGTCCTGGGAGGTACCCTTGAACACCTGGGCCAGGCCCTGCTCGTTTGCCGGGTTGAGGATCTCCTCGCTGGAGCCTCCGGCCGAGTCGGCCCACTGGCCGTCGATGAACATCTGCTGGTGCTTCAGGGCTGTCTCCGCCATGGCGTAAGCCTCCTATCGATGGGGTCGTGAGCGCCTTCGAGCCGGGCGGGTCCCGCTCCCTCCAACTCGACGCCTTGACGGTGCGGTGAGAAACTTGTTTCGAACCGCTTCCAGAGTGTTGTGGCACCGGCGATGCGGCGAAGTTCAACCTGTTGAGCATTCAGCGCGTCATTGCGCGGGAGGCCAGAGGAGCCCGTCCGAAGGTTTGCGAACCTCGGGTCATGCTGCGATGGGTATTGACGCTCAGGAGATTCTGGTGGCCAGTGGCGTGGACCGGGCCGAGGCGGCCATGATTGCGGCCGACCTCAAGGCCCTCGCCCTGGAGCTGAAGGCGCGCTCGCGCTGATGCGGGCCGTCGTGCTGGCGGGGGGGATCAATACCCGATCCCTGTTTCCCGGTTATCAACCTGGCCCCAAAGCCACCCTCGAGATCGGTGGGCGGCGCCTGATCGATTACGTGCTCGAGGCTCTGAGTGGCCTGGAGGAAGTGGCCGTGGTAGGCCAGCACGACCTGCCTGGCTACCGCTGTCTGCCAGGCGGAGACGAGCCGCTGGAGAGCTTCAAAGCTGCCCTGGGCGCTTTTCCCGAGGAGGAGTATGTCCTGATCGTGACGGCTGACCTGCCGCTGCTTCGCTCGGAGATGGTGGACCAGTTCCTGTCGCTGTGCCGCTCACGCCCGGGGGGAGACTTCTACCTGGCCCTGGTTCCCCGCGAGCGGTTCACCGGTCCGTTTGCGACCATCCGCAAGTATTTCAGCCACTTTGCCGATGGGTCCATCTGTCACGGCAACCTGGCCCTGGCGCGGCCCTCGATTCTTCACAACCGGGCCGCCATGGAGCGGGTCAACGGCATTTATCGTAATCGTCTCAACCCGGTCAGCTCGGCCATGGCTCTGGGGCTCAAACTGGGCCTGTTCTACGTGCTGGGCGTGCACTTTCTGCACCGGCTGCGCCTGGAGCAGTTCACCGCCGCCCTGTCGCAGCGCTTCCACACCCAGATGGTGGGGGTGCTGATGTCTTACCCCGAGGTGGCCGTGGACGTCGATGAGGAGGCTGACTACCGCATCGCCTGCCAGGTGCTGGGCGCGTGAAGCAGCGCACCTTCCTGGCCCTGGGGGCGGCGGCGGCCACGCTGGGCCTGGCCCGGGTAACCCTGGAGCCCTGGTGGCTAAAGACCCGGCGGGTAACGGTCGAGCTCGACGCCCTGCCCGGCGAGCTCGACGGCCTGACCATCGCCCAGCTCTCCGACCTGCACCGCGGACCCTGGGTGCCGGAGGCCCTCTTGCGCAACGGCCTGGAAGCTACAGGGAAACTGGGCGCCGACTTGATCGTGCTCACGGGCGACTTTCTCAGTGTGTCGGCCCGATATGCTGCCAGCCTGGTGGCCCTGGTCAGCGAGCTGCGCGCTCCACTAGGGGTTTACGCGGTGCTGGGCAACCACGACCTTTGGGTGCGCGGTCAAGAGCCCCTGGCCCGGGGCTTTGCCCGCCATGGCATCGAGCTTCTGGTCAATCGAGCCGTGCAGTTGCGCCACAAAGGCGCGGCCTTCTGGGTGGTGGGGGTGGACGACTGCTGGGCCGGCCAGCCCGACCTTGCTCTGGCTCTGAAGGACATTCCCCCCGACCAGTTTCGTCTGCTGCTCGCCCACGAGCCCGACTTTGCTGACGTGGCCTCGGAGTTTGGCATCCCGCTGCAGCTGAGCGGTCACTCCCACGGGGGACAGTTCCGCCTTCCGCTGGTGGGCCCGGTGGTGCTGCCGCCCCACGGGCGCAAGTACCCGATGGGTCTCTATCGCCTGGAAGGCGGCACCCAGGTCTACACCAACGTCGGGTTGGGCGTGGTTTCGCCGCCCATCCGGCTGGGCTGCCCGCCCGAGCTGACCCATCTCACCCTGCGGAGTCGCGTGTGAACGCCTGGCTGGAGCGCACCTTCAAGCTGAGCGAGCGGGGTTCGAGCGCCCGCATCGAGGTCCTGGCCGGTCTGACCACCTTCATCACCATGTCGTATATCCTGTTCGTCAACCCGCATGTGCTCGGCGACGCCGGGATGGATCGCCAGGCGCTCTTGATGGCCACCGCGCTGGCCTGCGCCTTTGGCTCCATCCTGATGGGATTGTTGGCCAACCTGCCCTTCGGCCTGGCGCCGGGCATGGGGATGAACGCTCTGTTCACCTACACTGCCGTCAAGCAGCTCGGGCTGACCTGGCAGCAGGCGCTGGGGGCTACTCTGATCGACGGCTGCATCTTCCTGGTGCTCAGCTTTCTGCCCATTCGCGAGCGCATCTTCAAGGAGATCCCGTTCAACATCAAGGTGGCCACCTCGGTCGGGATCGGCATGTTCATCGCCTTCATCGGGCTGAAGAACGCCGGTATCGTCGTGCCCCATCCGGCGACGCTGGTGACCATGGCGAGCCTGACCTCGCCCTCGGCTCTGGTGGCCATCTTCGGCCTCCTGCTGACCGCCTTTCTGCTGGCCCGCAAGGTCAAAGGGGCGCTCTTTCTTGGGATCATGGCGGCCACCGTGGTGGCCCTGTTCATGCCCAGCGGGGAGGCCCACGTGGCCAACTGGCCGGCCGATGGGCGGCTGGTGGCCTGGCCCGATCTTCAGGTGCTCGGCAAGGTGGCCTTTCAGCTGGATCTTTCCGGAGCCTGGAACCGCGGGCTTTTGTTCATCGTCTTCACCTTCACCTTCGTGTCCATCTTCGACACCGCTGGCACCCTGGTGGGCCTGACCACCAAGCTGGGCTGGATCGACCGCAAGCGCCAGACCTTCCCCGGGCTCTCCCGGGCTCTGGTGGCCGATGCCAGCTCGATCGTCTTCGGGTCGGTGGTGGGCACCTCCACGACCACGGTCTACATCGAGAGCGCTACCGGCATTGCCGAGGGAGGGCGCACCGGCCTTGCGGCCGTGTGCACGGGCTTTTGTTTTCTGGGGGCCATGGTGCTCTCGCCGCTGGCCTCGGTCATTCCCTCCGCCGCCACGGCGCCCGTCCTCATCCTGGTGGGGTTCTTCATGCTCGAGCCGATTCGCGATCTCGAGCTCGAGGACATGACCGAGGCCCTGCCGGCGTTCCTGACCATGGTGATGATGCCGTTTACCTTCAGCATCGCCCACGGGCTGATCTGGGGGATCCTCAGCTATGTCATCTTGAAGGTCGCCACCGGGCGCGTCCGGGAGATCATGGCCACTACCTGGGTGATGGCCATCCTGTTCGTGGTCAGCATCATCTGGCACCCGTAGGACTGCTCCTTTCCCTCCACGAAGAATCAGCCGAAGTGCCCAAGTTCTCCTACCGACTGCGCGACCAACACGGTGGGCTCAAAACCGGAGTTCTGGAGGCGCTCGACCATCGTCTGGCCCGTGAAGACCTGGTGGCGGCGGGCTGGAAGATCGAGACTCTGGCGCCGGCCGACCCGTCCGCTCCCGCTCAGCCCCTGCCGCGGCCGCCGGCCATGGTGGACTTCAGTGAGGTCTTCGAGAAGAAGGCGCCCCCCCCGGCCGCACCGGATCCCAAATCAAAGTCGGCTCGTCCTCAGCTCGATCAGGCTCTGGAAGAGGCGCTCAAGCCCCGGCCAGCCTCGACTTCGGGCCCGCCCTCGGGCACCTTTTCCCGGCCGGGAGAAAGGGCCTCTGGCTCTCCGTCTGGCCCCCTTTCTCGACCCCAACCGGGCGCCACTGCTGGCCCTCCCTCGGGCACTTTTTCCCGGCCCGGCGAAAAGGCCTCGGGCCCGCCGTCTGGCCCCATTTCTCGACCTCAACCGGGCGCAAGTGCTGGCCCTCCCTCGGGCACTTTTTCCCGGCCCGGCGAAAAGGCCTCGGGCCCGCCGTCTGGCCCCATTTCTCGACCTCAACCGGGCACAAGTGCTGGTCCTCCCTCGGGCACCTTTACGCGACCGGGGGAGAAGGCCTCGGGCCCGCCCTCGGGCAAGGAGGCCTCGGGCCCACCCTCGGGCACCTTTGCTCGGGCGGGCAGGGAGGCCACCTCCTCAGGCTCGCTGTCCCGAGAGCCGCGACCCACCGCGGGCGGCGTTCCGCGGGCCAGCTCCGATCCGCATCGCCCTCTCCCCCCTCCGCCCGCCGGCTCCTCTTCGTCGTGGCGCTTCCTGGCCATCGGGGCCTTGATTCTCGTCGGGCTGGTGATCTGGGTCCATCAGAGCCGCTCTGGTTCCTCCAACAGGGCCGAGTCGACCCAGCTCAAGCTGCACGACGTCAGAGTACTGGTGCGCGGCCGTCTGCGCCTGGGAGATGTCAGCGGCCCGCCGCGGGACGCTCGCCTGACCATCCACCTGCCCCAGATCCCGCTGGATGTGACCCGCCAGGGCCAGGAGCTCAAACTCGGCCAGGAGGGCGACTTTCTGGTGGAGATGAGCTTCCAGAGCTCCCGGTTGCCCAGTGTGGTCAAAGTCACGGCCAGCATGCCGGGCTATCGCGAGGAGCAGCTCAAGGAGTTTCCTCTGCAGGGCGATCCGTTGACGGCCGAGATTCCTCCGATCGTGCTCAAGCCACGGTAACTGTCGACCGCCCCTGTCGTTGGCTTCAGCGCAGGATCCGAACTTCCAGGGGAGAATTGCCCACCCCCCCAAGGAGGAACTGATGTACGGCAACCTGTTCGGAGCCCCCAATCGCGAGACTTTTGCGACCAGCCTGCTCAACGCCATCCGGCGAGCCGGCGACGAGCGTCCCATCCGCCTCGACCGCGACAACTTTTGCCTTCAGGTCGAGCAGAACAAGATCCGCCTCTTCCTGGCCCAGGCCTACGACGAATACGTGGCCGCCGCCGGACGCGAGCGTCGGGGCGTGATCGAGCGTTACGTCGGCGTCTGGCTCGAGGGCGGACAGGCCCAGGGGCCGCCGGATACCTTCGCTGAAGCTCGCGCGGGGCTTCGTCCCCGGGTGCGCGAGCGCATCTACTTCGAGCAGTCGCGCCTGCAGTTGGGGGCCGACATCCCCTTCCGCCTCCTCTCCACCGAGCTGGGCCTCGAGCTGGTGCACGAGGACTCGGTGGCGCTCACCCTGGAGCACCTCGAGGAGTGGGACGTTTCCTTCGAGGAGGCCCTCAAGGTAGCTCGCCTCAACCTGGCCGAGCGCAGCCAGGCGGAGTTCCGCGAGCTGGCCCCGGGTTACTTCGTCTCGACCTGGAAGGACGGCTACGACGCCACCCGCCTGCTGCTGGCCGAGCGATTGGTGGCGCTGGCCGTGAAGGGCTCTCCCGTGGCTCTGGCCCTGCGCGCCGATACCCTGGCCGTGACCGGCTCGGAGGATGCCGCCGGAATCGGCCGGCTGGCCGCCCTGGCGCAGGAGGCCATCGGTCAGGACGGCCTGCTCTCACCCATCCCGGTGGTCTGGCGCGGGGGCGCCTGGCACCCGTTCGTGCCGGCGGTGGAGCACCCCCACTACGAAGCGGTGCGCCGCCTGTTCATGCAGGGCGCCTCCCGCGACTACGCGTTGCAGGCGCCCTTGCTGCAGAGCTACCACCCCGAGGCCAGCCTGGCCGGCTACGAGCTGGCCCGCGACCGCGACACGGGTCACTGGGTCGATCTGGTCAGCTGGGACGAGGCCACCGGCCAGCAACTCTTGCCCCGCGCCTCCACCGTATCGCTGGTGCGCCAGGGGCGCAGCCTGGGCTACTTCCGCTGGGAGAAGCTCCACGAGGTGTGCGGCGAGCTGCTCGAGCCACTGGCCTACCACCCGCCCCGGGTGGCCACGCTCGGTTTTCCGAGCGAGGAGCAGATCACGCGCATGCGGTTGGGCTGAACCCGGCCCGGGTTGCCTGGGGGGAGGCTTACGCGGGGCCAGCCCGCCTCCCAGGTCGACTTCGTCCCAGAAGCCGTTCCAGGGCGGTCGAAGAATTTCGAGGCTCCGGGGACGCTGGCTGAGAGTTCAGCCCCACACGGTGCGGGTGATGGCATGGTGAACGAGGCGATCGGTACGGCCGGCTCCAAACGCAACGTCTTCAAACACCGAGACAGATCTGGCCACCATGGAGTAGTCCTGGCGGCCCAATGTTCGATTCAACGCTTTAGGAGCGCGCCAATACAGTCCATCTCTTTTTGATTTTGAACCGGCGGTTCAGATTTGGAACGTTTGTTAGTGTTGTGCGGGGCGCTGCCGGGGCCTCGCGGTGAGCCGAGCCAGCGCCGGGCGGTTTGGCCACAGGGGGCGCCAGGGACCCGGAAACTCCACCGGGATCCCCCACCGCATTGCGCAATCCCGAGGTCACGCTGAGATCACTCGTCGGCTGGCGGACCTGACCGCTCTGCCGCATACCCAGAGCTCACGGCAGGCCGAGCAGAGGTCATCCTCACCTGAGCCTGTCGAGCACCCACTCCGGCCCCAGAACATCCGCCCGGTCCCTCCCTGAGCGCACCCAGCCACACAGGAAGACCTCGCGCCCCTCGCTGCCTGGTATGAGCGGAATCACTCGCTCCAACTCTCCCAGAGCCCGCCCGACGTCAGTGCGCTGCTCCCACTTCACCGTGCCCACCAGCAAAGCACTCCCATCAGTGCTCTCGGCAACGACATCGACCTCTGCAGCTTTGCTCCACCAGCGTTGTGCCTCGCTCCATTCGAGCCCGAACAGCGTCGAGCCCGGCACTGAGGCCCGCACGAGGTCTTCCCACACTGTGGCCACGTGCAGGGACAGGTCGGCCCGAATCGAGGCCACCATGCCCTCGAGCCGGCGGGCCAGGGCGGACCGATTGGGTGCCACGAAGCGGAACCAGAATCGCAAGAACGGGTCGGCCAGGCGATAGAGCGTGCGCTTCTCCAGGCCAGGAAACGGACGGTCGCGCACCACCAGGCCCAACTCCACCAGCCTCTGCAGTGGACGAGAGAGCGATGTGACGGGCTTCTCCAGACGGGCCGCCAGCTCGGACGGGCGGTGGCACCCTCGTCCGATCAGCTCCAGGATCGAGGCTGACTGGGCCGGGTCGCGGAGGTCGTCAAGCAGCAGCGTCAATGGCTCCTGGTGCAGCACGCCCAGGGGGTCGAGCACCAGGTCCTCGAGGGCCGACCAGGAGTCGGGAAAGTCAGCGGCCAGCTCCCAGTAGCGCGGAACTCCGCCCCAGAGACTGAAGGCCTCCACGGCCTCAGTGGCCGACAATTCCGGCAGCGCCTCGCGGATCCAGCCGGCCGGGAGCGGGTCGATTTTGAGAATCTCCGTCGACCGGCCGAACAGTGGCGCCGTGCGATCGAGCACCAGACCCTGCATCATCCGCTGGGAGGAGCCACAGAGGATCAAGTGGACTCCCTGATCTTTTCCCAAATCGTGCTGGCGCTGCACCACGCTGGGGAGGCTCGCATCCATGCTCACCAGGGCGGGGAACTCGTCGAGGATCAGCGTAGTCCCCCGCGGCGCCTCCCGCCACCACCGGCCGAGCAGAGCCTCCCAGTCAGGGTACTGCACCTCGGAAAAACCGGGCAGCAGCCGTGCCATCTCCCTGGCCAGGGAGGCTCGCTGCAGCGATGGCTCCCGCTCATCGGCCAGGAAGTATATGCCGAGGTCCGCCGCGATTGCCTCTTGCAGTAACCTGGACTTTCCGCAGCGTCGGCGGCCGTACATTGTGGCCAGAGAGCCGGTGCCTCGCCGGAGAAATCGCGTCAGACGGCGCATCTCCTCGATTCGGTTCAGGAAGGGAAGCTCCAAAGGTGAGATCTCTTTTCAAAGATTATGCACCAGATACATTATGTTGTTGCTTCATAATCCCTCCCCCGAAGGAACCAGCAAGGGATGCCTCGGTCAATCGTTCCCGCATTCCGGGCAGGTCGGGCCGGCGATCCCGCAGTCACGGATCTTCTCTGAGCTGTCGTATCCGCCTGACCGGTCCGATACCGGGACCGGGCCTGTCAACTGAGCCCGCCCGATGAGCACCTTCCGGACGAAGCACTCCGGCAAGTGAGGGAGCTTCACATCGCTCCCGCGCGTTGACCTGCTCAGAATTAGGAACGGGAGTGTAGGCAATCTGTTGAACGGCGGCGCCAATTCCTCAAGCGTTCAAGGCGCGGCGTGGGAGGGGGTCTAGGGCAGGAGAATCAAGCATTGACTCCGTTCACAGCATCGCTTAACAATGCAATCATTGATGACAAGGAGGCGCCACGGTGGCCAGCATCACGATCCGCAGCCTGGATGAAGAGACCAAGCTTCGCCTGCGCATTCGAGCCGCTCGCAAGAACTGCTCGATGGAGGAGGAGGCGCGTAATATTCTCTGCGCCGCCCTGGCTCAGGAGAGCCCGCCAGGAGACAATCTGGCGGAGTCGATCCAGCGTCGCTTTGGCCCGCTGGGCGGTGTTGACCTCGAGCTCCCGCCCCGGGAGCCGATCCGCCAGCCTCCGGTGCTCGAGCGGTGATCGTCCTGGATACCAATGTTCTCTCGGAGTTGATGAAGTCACGCCCGCAGGAGCGCGTCATCCGATGGGTCGCGGCTCAACCCACCCCCAGCCTCTACACCACCAGCATCACCCCGGCCGAGATCCTGCATTGCTTGATGCTGCTGGCCACCGGTCGACGCCGCAACTCGCTGGAGGCGGCTGCCAGCGACATGTTCCGAGAGGACTTCCCGGGGCGCGTCCTGCCGTTTTGCAGCCAGGCGGCCGCCCTCTACGCCGAGATCGCCGTCCACCGAAGTCGAGCCGGTCGACCGATCTCCCAGTTCGATGCGCAGATTGCGGCCATCGCGCGCTCGGCGGGCGCCTTTCTGGCCACGCGCAACACCTGGGATTTCGAGGATTGCGGGCTCAGGCTGCTCGACCCCTGGAACGAGCCCGTGGCCTGAAGCTCGGCTTCAGGCTTTTTTCAGGCCGGCAGGCTTTCATGCCCTCGCAATGATCGTCTCGCCTGTCCAGATGACCAACCCGGAATGGAACCGTCAGCGTGCGCTGACGGTGCCCTCCTGGGTCATCGAGTCCGAGCCCCCCGAGCAGCGCTCGAAGCGACGACGCGGCCGACGGCGGACCGCCGACCTGTTTGACCTCAGCCCTCAGCTCGAGCAGTTGCTCGTCGAGGAGGCCCTTGATCGCCTCTGGAAGGAGATCGCGCTCCCGCCCTCACCGCCCACCCTGGACTGGGGCAGAGCGGCCCTGGGGGCCTTGCTGGGCAGCCAGCTCGCCGGCGCGGTACGCGAGGCGGACCGGCGCTCGCAGCATCACTTTCTACCCCGGACCTACGCCGACTTCTCCTCGCTGGTGGAGGCATTCTCGCTGCACTGAGACCGCGGGAGCCGGGAGGGCCGAGCGGTAGCGGTGCTTCTTCTTGACCGGCATCCAGCCCAGCATGAAGGGCCCCACCACCGCGCCCAGCGCGGCAAAAATGGCTGCCAGCAGGCCGCTGAAGTTGGGTCCCGTACCGGCCCCGATCCAGGCGCCCACCCCGGCCAGCGCGCCCCCCACCAGCCCGGCCACGATGCCATAGATGGCCATGAGCACCGTGATCACGAACCAGCCCATCAGCGGGCTCATGATCCCCCCGCCTCCTTCCACGCTGGCGGCCACCAGAAAGAGCGCAAACGAAGCCACCAGGCAACCCACGAAGACCCCCGCCAGGGTGGCGTAGAAGGCCCGTTCGCCCGCTTTGGCGCGCACGTCTCGTCCGGACGTAACGGCCGCCTGGTAGCCTCCGGTGGCCCCGAGATAGGCCGGCAGCGAGGTGAAGAGCAGCAAGATGAAGACCGGCACCAAGGTGAGCCAGGCCCGGCTGGAGGACTTGCCGCGGCGCCGTTGCTCCTCCTTCTCGCGCTGCTCCTGCTGCTGCTCGAGCAGGGAGGGGGGCGGCGGGGGAGTGGCCGAGGCCACCAGGGCCGGGGCGGCCAGGTCGAAGCTCAGGCTCGAGGCCAGCTCGCGCAGGCGCTGCTCGGAGGCCTCTGGTGGGCCGCTCAGGACGAACACCACCAGGTGGCCGCGGTAGAGCACGAACAGCGCCGTGCTCGCTCCATAGCGGCTGCGATAGCTGGCCAGGGCGCGGGGAGGGTCGGAGCCCTCGATCGGCTTGAGCCAGTTGAGGGCTTTCGTCTCGGATCGTCGGCTCTCGACCACGAAGTAGTGTTGGACGCGCGCCCCCAGCTCTTCGGGAAGCTGGCGCCGGCGCAGCTCCTCGAGCACCTGCGTGCCCAGTTTCTTGCCTCGGGCCGGGTCGGTGCGGAACGCGAGCCGGGCCTGGTCGACCTTCTTGCGCAGAGCGTAGACTTCGTCCCGGTCGGGCTCGTACTCGAAGCTGACGTAGGGGAATCGGGACAGCTCGAGCGAGCGCTCCTCGGGGTCCATCTCGGAGTCTCCCAGCGCCTTCTCCAGGCGGTCGGCGGCCTCGCGGTGCGGTTCGGCTCCGGCGTCGGTGGCGCGCAGCGTGCCCTCCTTGCCGTGCGACCAGACCTGGGCGCTGGGCTGAAAGCCCTCCGGGGGCTGGAAGCTCAGGTGGTGCTCCCCCGCGGCCACAAACCCTGGCGGCGACTTGCTCTCGGGGCTAGGCTCGTTCCCGGCCGGCTGTCCGCAGCCGGTGAGGAGCCAGAGCAGGACCACCAACGCGACGACAGGAGCGGTCGACCATCTGAGCATGGCCGGGGAGATTGCTCCTCGGACTCCTTTGAGCCTTCTTTCAGCCTCTCTTGGTTGCATGGTAAGCATGCAGATTCACGCCCTCTGGAGCGGTGCCCTGCGCCCTGTGGCGGCGGCTAGGGACGGCTCCACGCCCGTCACGGCAAGCTCCGTGGACGCCTACGTCCCGGGGCCTTTGCCCTCGGAAGACCTCGATCGGCTCAGCAAGCTCGACTTCCGCATGGGCCTGCAGACCATGACCTACTTCGACGCCGAGCTTTCGCCCCAACCCCAGATCGACGCCCTGGTCAAGGCCGTGGGGCGCAATCGAGTGCCCGACCAGGCAGCTCGAGCCCTGACGGGAGTGGCCCACTCGTGTATGATCCGCGAGCGGGCCAACCTCCCTCCGGGCCACCGCCATCGCGAGCCGGTCGAGCAGGACCGCGCCTGGGCCCGCGCCTGCCTCAAGACCCTGACCGACTGGCGCGACCGGGGGCAGCTCGAGATCCGCTATAAGGGCCGCCCTGTTACGCCCGAGGACGACCTCTACGCCCTGGTGGCGGCCGGACGACCGGCCGTGCGCGACGGCGTGGTCCACCTGCACGCTCCGCCGCCTCCCGCCCCTCCGCGCATCGCCGCCCTGGCCGAGGAGGTGCTCTCCGAGCTGCCGGCCCAGTCCAACGTGCCTGCTCCGGGTCTGGACAAACTGGCCGCCCTGGAGCCCATGCAGGCCGCCCTGGTGGTGGGCGCGCTGCTCGACCGCTTCGACCTCGTGGGCAACGCCGACGACATTGACCGGGTTATCCGGCTGGTCAAGCACGCCCCCCTCAAGCAGGCCCTCGAGCCCCACGTCGAGCGGCTGGCCCGGGTGGGCTCGGAGGCCGAGGCTCGGGGCCGCCTGGCCTGGAGCTTCGGGGAGGGGCGCCACAAGGTGTGGCTCCTCAAAGAGCTGGTGCAGGTCTTTCCGCAGGTGGCCGATCCTCAGCGACGACAGGAGCGGCCAACAGATTTCTTCGAGCGCGAGCTGGCCCCGTTCTTGCTCTGCGACGAGCTGAACAGCTCGCACGCCGCCGTCGACCTGGCCGGCACGCGGCCCGACTGGACCCGCCAGGCGCTGGATCTCTACACCTCCCAGAGCGACCTGCGCCTGGACGAGCAGCAGCACCGCCTGATGCACCGGGGCCTCAAGGAGGGCCACTGGCGCCCCGACGCCGCCCAGCAGGAGTGGCTGGCTCGCCGCCTGGAGCTGCCCGACGCCAGCGTGTTCAAGTACGAGGGCTCGGCCGAGAACTTCCGCTACACCCTGCGCAGCGTGCGAATGGCGGCCGAGCAGGACCCGACCGCCTTCTCCGAGGACCTGCGCGACCGTCTCCTCGAGCGATTGCTCAGCGATCCCACCCCCAAACTGAGCGAAGGCCTCTATCGCGAGCCCAACGGGGTGGACCCCTACCGCATGATGGGAGACGCGATGGCCTTCGTCTTCCACCCGCCGGGCGGGCGCATCGACCGGCTGGTGGGCGAGCTAGACGGCCCTCGCGGGGAAGCGGCGCTGGCGCTGTTGGCCTCGCTCGAGCTGCCCGAGGAGCTCTCCGAGCACCTCGCCGAGCGGCTCGAGCCCGAGATGCGCCGAGATCCGCCCGCCGATCAACGCGACCTGGACACGCTGGGGCGCATCGCCGAGCAGTTCCGCCCCCGCCGCATGGCCGCTCTGCCGGCTCGCGAGGCGCTGCAGCTGGCCTACAAGATGCCTCCCCAGAAGGGCTTCTCGCCCCCGCCGGTGGACAAAGTGGTGGAGGCTCTCGTGCAGCGGCATCGGAGCGAGGCTGCCGAGCTGCCCGTGCTGGCCGCGGGAAGGCTGGAGAGCTTCACGCCCGAGCAACTGGCCGAGGTGGAGCTCTACGAGGGGATGACGCGTGGAAAGCCCGAGCGCAAGGCTTTCCTGGACCGCTTTGGACCCGAGCTGCGCGAGCACAAGGAGCGTCCAACTTTACTCGAGGGCGTGGTGCGCCGTCTGCGCCAGGCCGCCCTCAAGGAGGCCCTGGAGCAGCTCAGGAGCGGAGAGCTGCCCGTGAAAGAGCGCCTGGAGCAGCTCGAGCTGGCGGGCAACTCGCGGGAGGCCTGGCAGGCCCTGCGCGAGGGGCTGAGCCAGGGCGAGGACTCTCGCGCTCGCTGCAGCGATCAGCTCAATAAAGACGGCGAGCTGCGCGCCGCCCTGGAGCACCTGGGCGATCAGAGCCAGCGTTGGGAGCGCTTCGATAAGCTCTATGCGCTCACCGACGGCAAGTTCCCTGATGCCCTGAACGCGAGCCGGGCCCTGGAGAGCGCCATCGAGCGCGGCCAGAGCCCCGAGGAGGCCTGGAAGGCCGCCCTTAAAGGCTGGCTCTATGAGGACGGCTCGACCGGCGGGCCCGGTCTGGTGGTGGGCGTGGAGGGAGACTCCCTGCGGGTGGGCTCGGTGCGGGTGCCGATCAGGCGACCGGAGGGCACCCCCTCGCCCGAGACGAAGGACGACCCATGAAGCGCTACCGCTGGTTCGTGGCCGGAGACCTGAACGGGTTCTTCGGGCTGATGTTCGACAATCTCACCGTGCTGGCGTTCTTGTCCGGCATCCTGGTCTTCGTGTTCGACTTCCCGGCCGAGATCGTCTATACGAAGATGTTCCCTGGCACGGCCTTCGGCGTGTTCTTTGGGGATATGGTCTACACCTGGATGGCTTTCCAGCTGGCAAAGAAGACGGGCAACAACAACGTGACCGCCATGCCGCTGGGCCTGGACACGCCCTCCACCATCGGCGTGGCCTTCACCGTTCTGGGCCCCTGCTATCTCACCATGAAGGGCCGCATGACCCCCGAGGATGCGGCCATGATGACCTGGTATGTGGGCATGGCCACCATGGTGCTGATCGGCATCATCAAGCTGGTCTTCTCCTTCACAGGCAGCTTCTTGCAGCGCATCGTGCCCCAGGCGGGCCTCCTGGGCTCGCTGGCCGGCATCGGCCTGGCCCTGATCGGCTTCATCCCCATGGTCGAGATCATGGGCGCCCCCCTGGTGGGCTGCGTGGCGCTGGGCCTGATCCTCTACAACCTGGTGGCCCGCATCCGGCTGCCCGGCAACTTTCCCGGGGTGGCCGCCTCGGTGCTCTTCGGTACGATGCTCTACTACCTGCTGGCCCCGGCCGGGCTGACCGGCGGCATCTACTCGGCCCCCTCGGCCACCTTCCACATGGGCTTCCCCACCCCCACGCTGGGCTTCCTCAAGGGCTTTGCCGAGGCCCTCAACTACCTGCCCATCGCCTTCCCCTTCGCCATCTTGACGGTGGTGGGCGGCATCAACGTGACCGAGAGCGCCCGGGTGGGCGGCGACGACTACAGCACCCGCGACATCCTGCTCACCGAGGCGGTGGCCACCCTGATCGCCGGCGTCTGCGGCGGCGTGGCCCAGAGCACCCCCTACATCGGGCAGCCGGCCTACAAGGCGATGGGGGCGCGCGCCGGCTACACCCTGCTGACCGGCCTCTTCGTCGGGCTGGGCGGCATTCTGGGCTACATCGGCTTCATCGTGGAGCTGATTCCCAAGGCGGTGTTGGCGCCGATCCTGATCTTTGTGGCCCTGGACATCATGGTGCAGGCCTTTCTGGCCGTCCCGGCCCGTCACACCCCGGCCGTGGCCTTCGCCTACATCCCCAGCGTGGCCCGGCTGGTGCAGATCAAGATTCTGCCCCTCCTGATGCCCCCCACCAATAAGTACTGCGAGGAGCTGCTCGAGGTGGTGCCGGGCATCGGGCACTCCAAGATCCTGCCCGAGAGCATCGTCACCGTGGCCCTGGGCAACGGCTTCATCCTGACGGCCATGCTGTGGGGCGCTGTGGTGTCCTGCCTGGTCGACCGCAAGCTGCGCGCGGCCTCGGCCTACCTGGTGATCCTGGCCGGGTTGACCTTCTTTGGCATCGTTCACTCGGTGGACCCTGACGGCAAGATGTACCTCCCCTGGGGACAGCCGGCCCCGGCGCACCTGATCAAGCCGTTCGTAGAGGAGACGCGCAAGAAGGCCGGCGAGCAGCTGGCCGCGCCCGAGGCGGCCGCTGACCCGCACAAGCTCGAAGTGCTCAAGAGGAAGTCCGAGCTGACCGAAGGGCAGCTCCAGGCGGCGGCGCGCCAGATTCCCTACCAGTTCACGGTAGCCTACCTGGTGATGGCAGCCATGATGCTTGCCTTCTCCTTTACGAAAGAGAGCCTGGAGCCGTTCCCCGAGGAGGAGATGGGCCACGGCGGGCACGCCCCGCCCCCCGAGCCGGCGCCCGCATCAAAACCAGAGGAGCCCACCGGGGTCACTCCAGCGGATTGACGAAGGTCTGCCCGAGTCCAAAACGCCGAAAGTCGTTGTCGCTGGAGTAGAGCGTCGCGCCGTACTCGATGGCACGCGCGGCCAGGTGGGCATCGGAGGTCGCGGCTCGGGTCAACTCGCAAGTTTCGCGCTGCGGGCTGAAGCGCCGGCACGTTGGGTCGACTCAACCACATAGCCTGCTCGGCTTTGAGAGGTCGGCCGAAGAGGCCCGGATGCGAGGTGAGCCGGAGAAACCCCAGCACAACGCTCCAGGCCAGACCGATCTGCTCTTCCTCGTTGAAGGCCTGATTCCACCCACTTGTCTGTGTCTCACGAGGTGGTGTAGCTACCTCGCGCTGGGCAGACGCAGCGGTGGCGAAGGTCTGACTTTGACGTTCATGGAAAGGTGTCAGCTCGAGAAGCTTCTCTCTGACGTGGAACGCTTGGCGCCGAGGCTTCAGGGTTCCTTAAGTCCCGCAGCCTAAATTCGAGGGATGGAACTTACCCCCAGAATGCTCCAGGCGCTGCCCGACGCGCGCCATCCGGAGCACGCCGCTCGCCGGGCTGAGTTCGAGAAGCTGACTGAGGCCGCCGGCCCCGAGCGCGCTCTCCACGCCTACCGCTGGTTGGAGGGCTCGGACGACCATCGGTCCGCCCAGGTGGATGTATTCGTGAAAATCTGCACCTGGCACCCGGACGCCCCCACCTTCGGCGGCGCCCTCTCCCTGGCGCGCGAGCTGCCGCTGGAGAGCCCGGATCTGCCTGCCCGCATGGCCGAACTGGAGCAGATGGTAGCGTGCTCGACGCCCGAAACCGGCCTGCTGGCCTACCGCGAGCTGCCCGACGATCCGGCCGAGCGCCAGCGCCAGGTCGGAGATTACGTGGAGATTTGCTCCTGGAACTCGAACCTGGGCCGCTTTGGCACCGCCTCGAAGGTACTCCACTTGCTCAATGAGTGCCCACCGGACCTGCGTCAGGATGCCATGGCTACCGTCAAGAGCCTGGACTGGGGCAGCGACTGGTTGGACTGCGACGCGGCACTGAAGCAGCTCCCCACCGTAGAGTCGCTCGTGGAGCGCTTCCCGCGCCACTTCATGCGGGCCCGTCCGGGCGAGGTGGGGGAAACCGACCAGCACTGGCTGATCGCCGGGTCAGTGTTGAAGAAACGCGGTTAAGTCTCGCGCTTTTTGACCGGCACCCCCGCAATGATCCACCGCTCCTCGGTCTCGCCCAGGGCCTGGCCGGCGGTGGCCGGGTCGGCCAGGAGGGCCAGTTCGGCCACCTCGGCTACGGACAGGGTGGATCTCGCCAGCATGGGAGCCAGCCGGGTGAGCTCTGCGTCCAGATTGTCCGGACGCCTCTCGGTCACATAGCGCAAGAGCTCCAGAGAGCGGGCCGGCTCCAGGCCGGATAGGCGCTCCTCCAGAGGCACGGGGTGGCGGGTCAAGCGCTCGTCGAGGAAGTCGCAGATCGGCAAGAGGTCGCCGGTCGAGCCGGTCTCGCTGGCGAGCCGGAAGACCAGCCGTCCCGCCAGGCCCCGGGTGGCGAGCGAGCGCAAGGTCTTCATTTCGTCCAGGGTTGCCTGCGCGCCCTGGCCTGGCAGCTTCACTTTCAGCAGGTTACGGAACTCGGCGCGCATGGACGGATCCTTCTCACCCATCACGGCTTTTACCAGGTGTGGGCCCCAGCCCGATTCCGCCAGTCCCGGGCGCAAGCTGAAGGCTTCCCGGTACAAGCCGAGGTGCTCCTGGCGAGCTCCTGCCTCCTCGGGCAGCGCCTGGAACGATTCCAGGCCATGCTGGGCTCCCGCCGCCGCCACCAGCTCCCGCAGCTCGGCCTTGCGGGCCTGGTAGTCCGGCGCCGAGGCGTCCAGGGCTCGCATCAGGTGACTGCCCCAGCCCGAGCCCGCCAGACCTGCTCGCCAACCGCCGATCTCCCCAAACAAGGCGACCTGGCCCGCTCGCGCGGCGGGGTCGCGCGGCAGAGCCTGGAATGCTTCCAGGCCGTACTGCGAGCCGGCTGTCTCCACCAGTTGCCGTAATTCTGTTTTGCGCGCCTCGAAGTCCGGGGCCGAGGGGTCGAGCGCCTTCATCAGGTGGCTGCCCCAGCCGGAAGTGGCCAGTCCCTCGCGCCAAGCGCAAATCTCCTCAAAGAGGTCCGTCTGCAGGGCCTTCTTGGCCCGGTCGCGGGGCAGCGCTCGAAACGTCTCCAGGCCGTGCTGGGCCCCTGCCTTCTGAACCAGCACCTGTAGCTCCGCCTTGCGGGCCTCGAAGTCGGGTGCCGAGGAATCCAGGGCCGTCATGAGATGCCTTCCCCAGCCGGAGCTCGCCAGCCCATCACGCCAGCTGCAGACCTCCTGAAACAGGGCCATCTGCCCGGACCGCCGGGCGGGATCGCGCGGCAGGGCTCGAAACGCCTCCAGGCCGTACTGGGCACCCGCCATCTGAACCAGCACCTGTAGCTCCGCCCTACGGGCCTCGAAGTCGGGTGCTGAGGAATGCAGGGCCGTCGTGAGATGGCTTCCCCAGCCGGAGCTAGCCAGCCCCTCACGCCAGCTACAGACCTCGTGGAACAGGGCCATCTGCCCGGACCGCCGGGCGGGATCGCGCGGCAGGGCTCGAAACGCCTCCAGCCCATATTGAGCCCCGGCCAGCGTAACCAGCTGGCGTAGCTCGGCCTTGCGAGTGAGTAGCTCGGGTCCCCGGAAGCCGGACAGTGCCTTCTCCAGGTGGGGAACCCAACCGGAAGACAACAGACCGTTGCGCCAACCTGCGATCTCCGAGGCCAGCGACCGCCCGGCCAGCGAGGAGGCCGAGGTTGGAAACACTCTCATACAACCTGAGCTTAGCGCAGGTTGCCTGAAAGAAACACGAAAGCCACCCGGGTCAGGGGTGACTTCGGCGACCGACAAGAAAGTCGAGGCCCACTCCCCTGCGCAACACGGTGGCTATGCGTTCGTTTGGAGGGAGCTGCGCATAATCGGGCAGGGGAGGGCTCATCCGTCGCTAACTGGCCCCTCATGGAACTGACCTTGCCCGATCAGACCGGCACGCCGGTGCAGGTGCTGCCCCCGCCGCCCGACACCGGCCTGACCGTGCTGACCAGCTTTCGAGGCCACTGGTGACCCTTCTGCAAGGCTTTCGTGCAGAGCCTCCAGGCCCAGAAGCTCGAGCCGCCGGCGGTGCGGCTGCTGGCTGTCAGCGCCGACCCGCCTGAGGTCAGCGCGCGCTTTCGCGAGCAGCTCTCGCTCACGTTCCCGATCCTGAGCGACCCGCAGCTCACGCTGGCCCAGAGCTTGAAGGTCCCGACTTTTGGGAAGCACCCGCAAGCCCTGCGCTACCCCAGGAAGGCCTTCTTGCAGCCCTTCGTGCTGATGTGGACCTCTGAAGGCAAGCTGGTCTTCGAGTGGCGGATGAAGACCCGGCTCTGGAACCTGTTCGGAGCCGTCAAACGCCTCAGCCCCGAGGACATCGCCGCTAAGGCCAGGGCTATTTGCGGATCTTCACCGACTATTTGCGGATCTTCACCGACTTGAGGCCCGGGTCATAGTGCACCGCGCCCTGCTGGCTCAGCACCACTTGCTGGGCCAAAAGCGAGCCGTAGACCTGGCCGCTGTTCTTGATGAAAATCTTGGCGGTGGGCCCGCAGAAGGCCATGTGGGCCCGGGCCGAGTTGAGCACCTGCACCTCCACCGGCCGGTGGGGCTCGGCCTGGTAAACCTCGAGGTCGGCCGGACGGCCGCGCTCGTTCAGACCGCCGGAATTGCGCAGGGTGAGGCTCTTGCCGAGGTAGAGCACAACCGGGCCGTCGAGATCGATGCTGGCCGAGTTGTGCAACTCGATCGAGTCGATGCGGTAGACCCCGGGAGCGAGCAGGAATCGGGCTGAATTGTACCCTTCCAGGCGCGTGTAGCTGCCCGGCCGAAGCTGCATCTCCTCACTCTTCTTCAGGTTGTGGCTCGGCCCGCTCGGGCTCAAGACGCTGGGCGACTGCACCGGGATGCGGCCCTCGGTGCCCTGCACCACCAGGCCGTCCTTCTTCTCGCTCTTGGAGGGCGCGGTCCACACGTCCACCGAGGACTGCCCGTCGAGCTCGACCTTGGTGCCGTAGATGGCGCAGTCGAAGGTGCTGAAAGGGCTCTGGGCCAGGGCCACCGAGCCGAGCAAGAGAGCGGTGAGAAGCATGTTGCGCATGGAGGGCCTGTTCCGTCTGCAGGGTCCCAAACCTTCCCGGTGAAGCCACGCCCATGCTCATCCGCCCTCTCGAGCCGCGTGACCTGGGGGCCTGGCGCGTTCTCCTGCAGCAGATCATCGAGGAGGGGACCACTTTTGCCTACACCGATCTTGCCGCCTTCGAGCAGAGCTGGCTGGGTCCCGGCTGCACGCTGCGGGTGGCCGAGGAAGAGGGCCGCCTGCTGGGGAGCTACGGGATCAAGGCCAACTTCCCGGGCCGCTCCGACCACGTGGCCAACGCCTTTTACGCCGTGTCCGAGCGGGCCCGGGGCCGGCAGGTCGGCCAGCGCCTGGGCCAGCACTCGCTGGAGCTGGCCCGCCAGCTCGGCTTTCTCTCCATGCAGTTCAACCTGGTGGTGAGCACCAACACCAGCGCGATTCGACTCTGGGAGAGCCTGGGATTCGCTACGGTGGGCCTCTTGTCGGGCGCCTTCCGCCATCCCCAGCTGGGCCGCGTGGATGCGCTGGTGATGTTTCGCGAGCTCTGAGATGCTTCGACCGCTGTCGTCACTCGCTCGTTCGGCCGCCCGTCGTCGCTCGCTCCGACTCTACAGTCCCGCGCGTTGACCTGTCCAGAATTAGAACGCGCGGGAGTGTAGACAGTCTGTTGAACGGCGCCGCGCCAATTCCTGAAGCGTTCAACGCGCGGCGCCTTAGGACCGCTCCTGTCGTCCCCCGCTGTTTGACGCTCCTGTCGTCGCCGATCTGACGGGACCTGCTTTGCATCAGTCCGCCACCTGTGTGGGGGTGGTATAATCCAGACGTGATAGTGGCGAAGCTGCTCCTGGCCCTGCTCCTGGCCGTCCCCGTGGAGGCCCAGCCCCCGGACGAAACTCCGGTCGAGTCTCCGGTCGACGAGATCCGCGTCTACATGGACCCCAGCGGCGAGCTGCACCTGGAGAACCCACCGTCCCAGGAAGTCGAGCTGATTCCCACCCTGTCTCGCAACGAGCCTCCCAGCTATACCGTCTATCCCAACTGGCTGTGGTACGACCCCTGGGAAGATCCGGGCTGGCTGTACCTCTACGGACGCTATCCGACGCCCTTCGACCCGAGCTACTGGCCAGGCCCCAATGGCTGGTGGGGCCCCTGGTGGTGATACACTTTCGACACGATCGCCCGACCTTCCAACACCCCCGGCTGGTAGGATCGGCCTGTGAGAAACCAGATTGCCGCCTGTGCCCTGCTCTTGTGCCTCGCCTGTGGCGGGGGAAGCACCAGCTCGCCTGCCGCCTCGACCGACCCGGCCCCTCCGACTGACCCTCCTCAGCCGGTCGTGGAGCCAGCCCCCCCTGCTCCGGCCGACCTGGATACTCCGCTCCGGACCGCCCTGACGGCTGCCGGCGTGGGCCCGGTCATCGTCCCGGCCGCCGACCCGGCCCGCGTCGCCCTGGGCCAGGCTCTCACGTTCGACAAGCTGCTCAGCGGCAACCAGGACATCGCCTGCGCCACCTGTCACCATCCCCGCCAGGAGACCGGGGACGGCCTGAGCCTGTCCATCGGCACTGGAGGCTCGGGGCTGGGGCCGGGGCGAGCGCTGGGCCCGGGCAAGACCTTCATTCCCCGCAATGCCAATGCCATTTTCAACCTGTCTCAGGCTGAGGTTCTCTTCTGGGACGGACGGGTCAGCGGCAACCGCGCCGCCGGCTTCCAGACCCCGGCCGGGGCTCAGCTTCCGGCTGGCCTGACGGGTGCGCTGGCGGCTCAGGCCATGTTCCCGGTCACCTCGCGCGATGAGATGCGCGGCCAGCCGGGCGACCTGGCCGTGGACGGCTCGGTCAACGAGCTGGCCGCTCTGGGCGATGACGACTTCGCCGGCATCTGGAACGCCCTGGCTGCCCGCTTGAAAGCCAATTCCCAGTATGTGAGCCTGTTCCAGTCCGCTTTCCCCGAGGTGCCCCCCGACCAGATCGGCTTTCAGCACGCGGCCAATGCCATCGCGGCCTTCGAGTCCAGCCAGCTCAGCCGCCTTGGCTCCCCGTTCGACCGCTATCTCGCGGGTGACAACGCCGCCCTGACCGAGGCTCAAAAACGCGGAGCCCTGCTCTTTTATGGGACGGCTCGCTGCTCGGTCTGCCACCGGGGAGGGCTGCTCAGTGACTTCAGTTTTCACAGCATCGCCGCTCCCCAGGTCGGACCGGGCAAAGGGGACGAAGCTCCCCTCGACTTCGGACGCGGTCGCGAGACCGGTCTGGCGGCCGACCGCTTCGCTTTTCGCACCCCTCCCCTGCGCAACGTGGCCCTCACCGGCCCCTGGACCCACTCCGGGGCCTACACCAGCCTGGAGGCGGTCGTGCGCCACTACATCAACCCGGCTCGGGCCTTGCAAGCCTACGACCCGGGCCAGCTCGAGGCGCGGCTTCAGGGGCAGGTCCACAACCAGGAGTCCATCGCGGCCGGGCTGCTCCAGAGCCTCGATCCTGTCCTGCGCCAGCCCAACCCGCTCAATGACGGACAGGTGGCCGACCTGGTGGAGTTTCTGCGCTCGCTGACCGACCCTGCTCCGCTGCCTGCCGCCCCTCCGAGCGTGCCCAGCGGTCTTCCGGTGGACTGAGTATAGTATACCAGTCAGTTTATTCCTGGAATCAATCCGATCTTGCCTTGGAAACCCGGGGATAGGGTGCTATACCCAAGAGAGGGGGACCTGGGAGGTCATAAAAGTGTCATCACGGCGCGGGATGGCCCTGTTTATTGACTCTGACCAGCATCCTTTTGATGATGGTCATCTCGCTCTATCTCTCAGCCCGTGGGGGGCTTTTTTCGAGCATGAACCATCAGCGTCGGACCCAGACGCTGTACACCGCCGAGGCGGGGCTGGCCGACACCATGGAAGCCCTGGAGGCAGCCAACTTCAACCTGCCCGGACCGCTCAGCGGCACGCTGCCCTCCGGGGGGACCTGGGATGTCCAGTTCGCGGCGGGTCCGCCCTACACCGACCTGGACTCGGTGAACAACCTTACCAATCCCAACGGTTGGGCCGAGAGCTATCGGGGCCCGGGCACGGTTCCCCCCAGTTCGGCCCTGATCATCGTCCGGGCCAGGGCGGGAGGGGTCGAGCGGGTCCTGGAGGCGGTCATCACCCGCGGGGGGGGACCGGTCAATCTGACCAACGCCATCCAGACCTCGGGCGCCCTGGTGATGGAAGGCAACGTCAAGATCGACGGCGTGAAGGCGCTCAATGATACCACCCCGGTTCCGGGTAGCGTGCACAGCAACGCCAGCTCTGGGACGGCCGTCAAGTGGGACCCATGGCCGGCTCGGCCCTCATCACAGGAATGGTCTCGTCCGTGGCCAGCGGAGCCTCGGCCATCGACCTGGCCGGCTACACCCCGGTGGGCGGGACCCAGGACGGCAAAACCCCGGCCCCCTTTCCGAACATCAACGTGGCCGGAACGGTTTCCTCCAAGAGTGCTTCCCCCTCCCCGGCCCTGAACCCGATGGGCACCTCGGCGCTGGGCGGCGGCGACTTCTATAACAGCGGGGACGTGGTGCTCAACGGCGATCTGAAGCTCGACGGCACCAACCTTTACATCGATGGCAATCTGACCGTCAACGGCTCGATTACGGGCACGGGCTCGGTGTATGTCAGCGGAGAGACGGCCCTCAAGGGCGACTCTCAGATCGCCGGCAACGACAACATCGCGCTCTACAGTCGGGGCAACGTTTCCCTGACCGGTTTTGACGGCAACCTCTATCTCAACTCGCTGGCCTCCACCGATCCGGCCTTCGCCACCAACTGGGCCCAGGCCCAGGGCACCATCATGGATATGCAGGCGACCATGGCCTCGGCGGCGGCCAACACCGACATGGTTGGTGCCGGCGCGCTGAAAAACGACCTCGATTCCCAGCGCCGTACCCTGGGCTACGCGGCTGCTTCGGGCGTGTGGAAAGGCTACAACAACGACCTGATGGCCCGCCTGGCCACCACCATCCAGGCCCAGCCTCCCAGCAGCGCCCGGGACTTTCTGTCCAAGAAGTTCCTGGGGTTGAAGGATGTCTACGTCAACTGGGGCGACGAGAATGGAGTCAACCCGGTAGGCATCACCGCCGCCCAGGTTGTGACCGAATGGCAGTCCGGGGCGTGGCAGACGGGCACCAACGCCTACATCGGTATCTTCGATGCCGCCATCGACGGCGGTTATGACCTGGTGATGCCCGAGCTGGTGAACCTGACCAACCAGATCGACTACGACAAGCTGGGCACCTCCTACTTTCAGGGGATGATCTACACCAACGGCTATATCTACGCGGCCCACGAGGTGAACGTGCTGGGCGCCGTCCTGACCCAGGGCGATTCCTCGCTCCCCTCGGCCACTATCAACGGCAAGACGGTCAAGCCCGGCGACATCTATCTGGCTAACGGCACCCGGGTGACCTATGTGGAGAGCCTGTTCACCAATCCCATCGGCTCGGCGGCTGGCCCCACCGTCGCGGTGGAGACCTGGATCGGTCGCTAAGGCGCCGCGCCTTGCACGCTTCAGGAATGAGCGCGGCGCCGTTCAAGAGAGTCCCGCTGAACAGGTCAACGCCGGGGGCGGTCGTTGCTTTGCTCAGGGCAACCAGGAGGAATGGCTTCTCGGTGGCGGAGCTGGTCCTGGCCTTTGGCATCGTGGCGGTGGCCATCCTCGGTCTGGTGGGAGTCTTCCTGGGGGGCGTGCAGCTCTCGGCCCGCTCGCGCGACCTGGCCACCGGCACCGAGCTTGCTCACCAGATTCTCGAGCAGGTCAAATTCAACATCAAGAAGGGCGGTTTTGGCTACATCCCCAACGGCGCCTACACCTTTGACGGACGCAATCCCGACCCCACGGTCGGCGTCGCCCCGCTGCTCTTCCCTCCCGGGCCTTATCCGGGACAGACCCTCAGCAACCAGAAGTTCGATATCATCGTGACGGGTCAGGAGATCTCTCCCACGCTGAGGAGCGTCACCGTCCAGGTGCGCTGGGGCCAGACGGGCAATGTCGTGCTGGAGACCCATCTGCACCCATGACGAGCAGACAGGGGTTCACTCTGATCGAGGCCATGGTCGCCTACATGCTGCTGGCCATTTTGTTCCTCATGATGTTTTTCATCTATCGCACCGGGGCCAGCGCCTGGAAGAAGGCCGAGGCTCAGACCCAGCTGCTGCAGGAGGCCCAGGTCGTCACCGGGCGCCTGAGCCGCGAGATCGAGCGCAGCGTCTATGCCAGCGCCATACTCGACCCGAGTCCGGGCACGGGAACAGCGGTCGCATTCCTGACTTGCTGGAACGATGCCACCCAGGAGTATGACTACGATCCCGGCACCCGCAGCCCCCTCTGGCACAAGTACCTGATCTGTTACTACAATGCGGCCACCCAGGAGGTCTTCTGGACCGAGACCCCTCTGGTGCCACCCAGCTCCACACCGACGCCGCTGCCGGGTCTGGCTGGATTTCGTACCGGCGGTAAGCTGCTGGCCCGCAACGTCACCCGCTGTGACTTCACTCTGAGCGAGGACATGCTCGAGCTCCAACTCGAGCTTTCCCGCAAGCGCTACGGGTCGGAGACCCTGGAGGTCGTGCAACTGCCCCTGAGGGTGTTCTTCCGCAACTGAACTAGCCGTTTGGAACGTTGCTCTGCAACTCGTCGAGCCACACCCGGGCCTCCGAGTCCGAAGGCGCCCGCCAGTCGCCCCGGGGCGAGAGCGAGCCACCCGAGCCCACCTTGGGCCCGTTGGGGATGCAGCTGCGCTTGAACTGGCTGATCTGGAAGAAGCGGAACAAGAAGACCTCCAGCCACTTCTTGAGGGTGGCCAGGTCATACTGGCGGCGCTCGCTGACCCCCTCGGGCCAGCGGCCGCGCTCGCGGTCGCTCCAGGCGTGGTGAGCCAGATAGGCCACCTTGCTGGGCCGAAAGCCGTAACGGGTCAGGTAGTAGAGATGAAAGTCCTGCAGCTCGTAGGGGCCGATCGTGGCCTCGGTGCTCTGGCCTCCGGGAATGAGCTCGGGGGTGATCTCGGTCTCCAGAATGCTTTGCAGCGTGGCGTCGGTGTCGGGCCCGAACTGCTCGCTCGCGATGACCCAGCGGATCAGGTGCTGGATCAGCGTCTTGGGCACCGAGGCGTTGACCGCGTAGTGGGCCATGTGGTCGCCCACCCCGTAGGTGCACCATCCCAGCGCCAGCTCGCTCAGATCGCCCGTGCCCACCACCAGGCCGCCATGGTGGTTGGCCAGACGAAACAGGTGGGAGGTGCGCTCGCCGGCCTGGACATTCTCGAAGGTGACGTCGTAGACCGGCTGGCCCTCGGAGTAGGGATGGCCGAGATCCTTGAGCATCTGCAGGCAGCTGGGGCGGATGTCGAGCTCGTGGGCGCTGACTTGCAGCGCGCGCATGAGTCGGTGGGCGTTCTCCAAGGTCTGATCCGAGGTGGCGAAGCCCGGCATGGTGTAGGCCAGGATGTTGTCGCGCGAGAGCCCCAGCCGGTCCATGGTGCGGGCGGCCACGATCAGGGCGTGGGTGGAGTCGAGCCCTCCCGAGACCCCGATGACGAGCTTTTGCACACCCGTCTGCTCGAGCCGCTTGGCCAGCCCGTGCACCTGGATGTTGTAAGCTTCGTAGCAGCGCTGGTCGCGGTGTTGCGTGTCGGAGGGGACGAAGGGGAAGCGATCCACCGCCCGCTCCAGGCCGAGCTGGCCCTCGGGAGCCTGAAAGGGCAGCTCCACCCGGCGCAGGGTCCGCACGCGCTCGGCGTGCAGGGCGGCGCAGTCGTGAAAGCTCGACTGGCGCACCCGATCCTGCACCAGGCGCTCGAGGTCGAGGTCGGCCACGATGAGCTGCTCTTCGCGGCTGAACCGCTCCGACTCGGCCAGCCTCTCGTTGTTCTCGTAGATCAGGGCGTGGCCATCCCAGGCCAGGTCGGTGGTGGACTCGCCCGGGCCGGCAGCCGAGTAGAGATAGCCGGCCACGCACTTGCCCGACTGCGAGGCGCACAGATCGCGGCGGTACTCGTCCTTGCCCACGGTGATGTTGCTGGCGGACAGATTGGCCAGGATCGTAGCCCCGCCCAGGGCGGCGTAGGTGGAAGGCGGGATGGGAGCCCATACGTCCTCGCACACCTCCACGGCCAGCGCAAAATCGCCCGGACCCTGGAAGATCAGGTCGTTGCCAAAGGGGACGCGTTGGCCAAACAGCTCGACTTCACCAAAGGCGGCTGAGGCACCCGACGTAAACTGGCGCTTTTCGTAGAACTCGCGATAATTGGGCAGGTAGGTCTTGGGCACCACCCCCAGCACCCGGCCCCGGTAGAGCACCACGGCGCAGTTGTAGAGAGCGGCCTGGAAGCGCAGGGGAGCTCCTACGAGCAGCACCGGGGTCAGCTCGGCGCTCTGCCGGGCCAACTCGGCCAGACTCTGGAGGACCCCGTCGAGCAGGGCGTCCTGAAAGAACAGGTCGTCGTTGGAGTAAGCCGACAGGCCCAGCTCGGGGAAGAGGCAGATGGCTGCGCGGGCCTCGCTGGCGCGACGGGCCAGCTTCAGGGTGGCTTCCAGGTTGAAGGCCGTGTCAGCGACCTTGACCGGGGGAACGGCCACGCTGGCGCGCACGAAGCCGTGGCGATAGGGCGAGAAAAACATGCTGGCCAGCTTTCTGCCAGCGGGCTGCCGGCCCCTGTCCGGGCGTTAACGATCCGGGCGACAAAGCGTAACAAGCCTCCTGTCGCCGATCTGCTAGTCTGCGCGAATCAAGCAAAACATATCGGGGAGGACCCACCCATGGTTATCACCGCCACCGCGCCCCAGTTTCACTATAGCCGCATCGCCAGCCAGCCCCAGACGGCCGGCTCGAGCGACCGTTTCGAGTCCAGCGCCTCGCCGCAGGCCTTTCCCACCCGCGCCCAGCTGCTCAGCCTGACCAGGCCCGCCGAGCGGCTCGCCCCCACCCTCGGGGACGTGCAGGGACCGTACTACCGCCCCAACGCCCCCGTGCGCTCGGAATTGTTCTCGGTCGCCGAGGAGGGCACCCGGGTCAGCTACCGCACCCAGGTGGTGGACACCGACGGCCACGTCATCCCGGGAGCCATGGTGGACGTCTGGACGGCCGACAAGAACGGCGTTTACGACATGGAGAGCTCGGAGTTCCGCGGCCGGGCCCGCCAGCAGGCCGACGGCGAGGGCAAGGCCGACTTTGGGGCCGTGCGTCCGGGCAATTACGACCTGGGCGTCGACCCGGGCACCGGCGAGCGCCTCTTCCGTCCGGCTCACGTGCACGTCAAGGTGTCCGCCCCGGGTTACCAGCCGCTGCTCTCCCAGCTTTACTTCCACGACGATCCCTACAACACCATCGACCCCATCATCGACCGCGAGGAAGGCGAGCGTGGCTACGACCCGTCGCTGGTGATGGGCACCGAGGGCGAGAACGTGCACACCTTCAAGTTCGTGCTGGCCGGGGCCTGATTCTCGGTTGCGGGGGCGGGGGCCCGCGCTGTTCAAAGTTCGTTCGCCCTCGCCTCCCGTCGTCACTTGTCTTGACGGCCTGCGCCTCAGCGGCCGGCGCACTCTCTGCGCGCCGTCCTCGGAGGATGACGTCACGCCGCGGAGCCAACCTGGCCCCGAGGGCGTGTCGTCCACGCCCGTGGTTCCAGGTCACCTTGGGAATGATCTGCGGGGCGTCAATCTGGCTGTTTTGGTCAGTGAAGTCTCGAAGCAGTCTCAGGCGGGAGCTGCGCCGCACCAGCGGCGTGAGCGTCGGCTCCTGGCCGGTGCGGGGTGACTCGTGAACACGACGTCCTACGCCGGGGGCTAAGAATTGAGCGGATTTGAGTGCCGAACCTCGAAGCGATTGAAGTCCCGGTCAGTGGTTACTACTTCTGCGCCATTTTCCAGAGCCAGAGCTGCCAGAGCAGCATCCATGACGAGGTTCCCACGCACCTGGGCACCCTCCAGGATCGCTCGCAAATACCTCCAGTAGGTGCCACCTGGGGAAAGCAGGCGAACCTGTGGTCTTTCGAGCCACTTATCGACGTGGGAGCACGATTCTTTGATTGTAAGCGGCTTGGAAAAAAACAAAGCATGGGTGGTAATTCTCAAGAATGCCAGCACGACCGACCAGGGAGGGCCGACGAGCTCCGAGGAGTTGAGCCTTCGCTCCCACCAGTTCCGGGCAATGAGCCTGCGTTGTAGGCGTGTAGAAGGAGATTGGCATCGACCAGGATCAGCGGCGGTTGGGACCGTCGATCTGATCAAGAAGACCTTCTACGTCATCGAGACTGAGGCCCGGTTTCAAACCCAGGTCGCGGGCACGTATCCGAAATGGTGGCAAAGCCGGTGTAAGGTCCCGGGTTGCCAACCCGGCCCGGATCAGGTCGTTGAGGGTCGCCTTGAAACCGTGCCCGGTCCGCTGCATTTCTAACTTGACGCGCTCGGCAACGTCGGGGTCCAGGGTGATGGTGGTTCTGAGGTGATTCATCCTCATGAGGATGCTAGTCTGTTCGCATCATGATGTCAAATCGCCTGAGTGAAGCCAGAGAACAAACTGGGCCGCCAGAGTGGTCAGTTTTCTCCTCGGCATTGGACGCGCACCTTCGTCAGCACAACCCGAGGTCCACCCATCGTATGGAGCAGGCCCGCTTTCTATTACTGCCAGTAGATGCGAGCGCGACGCGAGAAGAACGGGGAGCGAAACATTCCTGTCGACTCGCAGTCGACCTGCACACGCAGCCCCTTGCCCAACTCCACCGCCTGGCCTACTACCCGAAAGCGCAGGGCTCGCTGGCCGACCCTCACCCCGGTGATCTTCACCGGGGTTTTCTGTCCGCTCAGCAAGAACACGGCCCGGGCATTGAACATGTTGGGCGTGCTGCACAGGTCGCCCGAGAAGGTATCGGTCAGGGTGGCCTGCAGAGCGGGATTGTCCACCCGCACCTCGCCCTCGGCGTGAGAGAGCGGGGCCTTCACCCGGGGCAGCCCAAGAACTACGGCGGGGTCGCCAAACAGGACCCGCGAGGCGGTGCCGTAGAGCATGAACTGACCGGGGCTCCAGGTTGGCTGCCCCGCCTGCAACCGGGGCATTCTGGACGTGCCCAGGGCGAGGATGACCTCGTCGTGGGTCGACTTGATCAGGTCGCCGGACGACCCTCCCTGCCAGGCCAGGCGCTCGATCTCCTGATAAACCGGCATCCCGTGGTCGGGATGCAGCGAGGCGAAGTAGGCCAGCGGACGCCGGCTGAGCAGTGCCAGGCAGAAGCTCGTTCGGGCCGTCTGCCACTTTCCGGCCTCGTGATAGCGGCCGGTCACCCCGCCGTAGCAGCAGCCGTTGAAGACAAACGCGGGCGGTAGCTGCAACTGGCGGGCCTGGGAGGCGGTCATGCCATCCACTATCCGGTCGGCAAGCCCGTGGCCCCCCAGGTGCAACACGCCGGCCGTGCTCATCGACTCGAGGGCAGCCGCCGGAACGGTGACCGGACCGTGCGAGAGGGTCAGCATCTTGAGGCCAGACAGACCGGATAGAAAGAAGCTCGACCCGGTGGACTGGAGCTGACCGATCTTCAGCCCCTGGCTCATCGGTCCCAGGTTGTCCACCAGAACGGCCGGAACGCGCTCCCGACCCGACAGTACGCCGGTCAGTCGCTGGAAGTAGGCGCCCCCTTCCGGGGCGATCAGAAAGCCGGTGCGGGTGTCCACGAAGGGGTCGGCGTCCAGGCCGGCCGTCTTCTCCAGCCATTTCCAGGCCAGATTGGTATCCAACTCGTCGGGCATGAGAACGACCAGGGTGAAGTGGGGCCGATGGCGCTTGAGCAGAGCCGTGGCCCCGGCCAGCTCGGGCAGGTCGAAGCGCCCCGTGATCGCCCGGGGATGGAGCTTGAGAGCCTGCGCCAGGGCTTGCGGATGAGCCTTCTCGGCCCGGGCGCTGGCCAGGATCAGGTAGGGCCCGGCCGGGTCGAGTGAGACCGGCAGCGTGGGCTCGGCCACGGCCAGGGCCAGGGTCAGCAGCCACACCCACAGGGTCCGCATGGGGGAGGATTCGAGGGGCTCTCCGCCCGGCCTCTCGACCGGCGCGGTGCGGGTCGAAAGCGGCCTGCGGACGGCTCTGCTCCCGCACGGGTTGTCCCCCGGGTCGTGCGGGTCGAAAGCGGCTGCGGACGCTCTGCTCCCGCACGGGTTGTCCCCCGGGTCGTGCGGGTCGAACGCGGCCTGCGTGCGCTCTGCCCCCCGCACGGGTTGTCCGGGGTCGTGAGGGTCGAACGCGGCCTCTTGCGGGCGCTCTGCCCCCCGCACGGGTTGTCCGGGGTCGTGCGGGTCGAACGCGGCCTCCTGGGGGCGCTCTGCTCCCGCACGGGGCTGTCCGTCCGGCGGTGCCAGCATGGGGTCAGATGCCCCTTTACGCAGGACCCGCAAGCGGTCATGATTGCCCCATGGATCCCGAGCGAGTGGCCGCTCTGCAAGCCCAACCGGGAGTCTTACCGGGGGCCGTGGAGCGGGGTCTGGAGCTGATCTATGCCCCCCCTTCCGCCGAAGAATGGCGCAGCTTCCTGGACCGGGCCCTGGCGGGACTTGGCGCATTGCTGCTGCTGGCTGGCGTCTTCTTCTTCTTCGCCTACAACTGGCGCGATCTGAACCGCCTGAGCAAGCTCGGGCTGCTGGCGGGCCTGATCGCCGTCCTCTTCATGGCCGGTCGCCGCGAGAGCCTGGCGGGAAGGGTCAGCCTGGCCGCCGCCAGCGCCCTGATCGGCGCCCTGCTCGCGGTCTACGGCCAGGCTTATCAGACCGGGGCTGATTCCTACCTGCTCTTTGCCACCTGGGCCCTGCTGGCCCTGCCCTGGGTAGCGGCGGCAGGTCTTGAGCCGCTCTGGCTGGGCTGGGCGCTGCTCTGCAATCTCTCGCTCGGGCTCTATGTCGGCCAGGAGCTCGGGATGAGCCCGGAGGACGTGGCCTTCACCCAAATTCTGGCGGCCTTCAATGCGCTCTTCTGGGTGGTGGGAGAGCGAGTTCGCCCGGGGTGGCTGGTGGCCGCCCTGGCTACGCTGGCCACCGGGTGCCTGACCTGGGCTTCGGCCTGCCAGTTGATCGAAGGCGAGGCCCCCCTGGCGGCCCTGGTGGCCTTGCCCCTGGTGGTGGCCTGGTATCGTCCCCGCCAACGGCTCTACTTCCTGGCCCTGGTGGCCGGCTCGACCATCACCCTGCTCACCACCGCCTTCATCAAGGCCTTCGGAGAAATGGCTGACAGCCCGGCCTTCTGGCTGTTGCTGGCCGTCATCCTGCTGGCTCAGCTGGCTCTGGCCGCCTCGTGGCTGCGCTTCGAGGCCCGCCGATGAACTGGGCCCAACTGCTGCAGGAGCTCAGCTGCCAGGGGCTGATCGAGCCCGAGGCCCTGCCCCAACTCGAAGCCCTGGACGAGCACGACCGGCCCCCATGGTTCGTCCGCCTGCTGTTGGGCCTGGGAGCCTGGCTGGCCTCGCTGTTCGCCGTGGTGTGCCTCTTTCTGGCCCAGCTGCTGAGCTCCGAGCTCTCGATGCTGGTGATGGGGCTCATGCTGGGGCTCGGGGCCACGGCCCTGCGCAGGTCTATCCGGGAGGGCGGCAACGATTTCTTCAATCAGCTGGCCCTGGCGGGTATGCTCACCAGCCAGATCCTGGTGGCGGTCGGTCTGGGGGCATGGCTGGACGAGCTGTGGGCTCCCTTCACGTTGGCCTTCATGGGCCTGCTGATCGGGGTGTATCCCGATCGCACGGGCCGGTTCCTTACCTGCCTTGCCATGTGCGCCATCCTGGCCTACCTTTGCTTTGAGTATGGCTGGCTCACCCCCGGGATGGTCGTGTTGCCGCTGGCCCTGGCGGCCGGATGGCTCTGGCTGCAAGCGCCTCGGCTTCCCCTGGGCACGGCCTCGCCTCCCCTGTCCTTCGCCCTGGTGATCGGCAGCTTTGCGCTCATCTTGATCCTGAAGCCCGGAATGGTCACCGCTTCGCTGCTGACCCTGGCCGTGACGTGGCTGGCCTGGTGGCTGTCGGGCCGGCTCTGGCCCCCTCTGGGCGTGGCCGTGCTGGGGCTCTCCACCCTGACCGCACCCGGGGTCTCGGCGGCTCTGGGGGCACTGATCCTCGGCTTTTACCGGCGCAGCCTGCTGCTCCAGGGTCTGGCCTGGGTCTTCCTGATCACCTGTGGAGGCCTTTACTATTACGACCTGGGCCTGACGCTGCTGGCCAAATCGGGCCTGATGGCGCTCAGCGGGGCCGTGCTGCTGCTGGTGCGCTGGAGGCTGCTGCGATGACCCGACGCTTGCTGCTCTGGCTGGGCCTGGTTCTGGCGCTGGGAGCTCCCAGCCTGCTGATCGCGCAAAAGGAGATGTTGCTGGCGCGGGGCACTCCGGTGCTGCTCGAGCTGGCCCCGGTGGACCCGCGCTCGCTGATGCAGGGGGACTACATGGTCCTTCGCTACGCCCTGGCCAGCCAGGTCAGCGGCTCGGGTCGCATGGTGATCCAGCTCGACGAGCGAGGGGTGGCCCAGTTCGTGCGAACTTATGAGGGAGGCTCGCTGGCTTCCGGCGAGATGTTGCTGCGCTATCGCAGCTCGCCAGAGGGGCAGCCCCGCCTGGGAGCTGAGAGTTACTTCTTCCAGGAGGGCCAGGCCGAGCACTTCGCCACCGCTCGTTACGGCGAGCTGCGCGTGACCTCGGCGGGCGACTCGGTGCTGGTGGGTTTGCGGGACGCCAATCTTGGCAAGCTCTAATCTGAATCTTGTCGACCGCTCCTGTCGTCGCGAGCAGGCCCGCTCCATCAGCCGAAGAGGCCAGCCGCCTCAGCGCCGGCGGCCCTTCGGCCGCGGTCCAGGTGGAGAATGGGGGACTGCGGGTGGGTGGCGTGTTCATCCGCTCGCGCGAGCGCTGAAGCAGGATCAGGCCATCGCCCGGCACCATCAGCTTCCAGTAGATGTGGCTCTGGCGAAACGACCGCCCCGGTCCGGCGTTCGAGAGCTGGGGGGGCCAGAAGATGGAGTGGAACTCGCCCGCGGCTCAGGCAACTCGACGCGCCAGGGTAGAGATTCCACGCGCAAAGCAAGGTCAAGAAGAAGAGCAGGATCCCAAAACGAGCGGTCACGCTCTGAAGGTTTGCCATCAACTTCCTTTCAGGTCTGCGCGGGGGGAGGGTTGGCCCTGGCGGCTTCCCTGAAAGGGCCCGATCCACCCACGAGCTGGTGGAGCAGAGCATCGAGAAGCGGGAGTTCGGCCCCTGACCTGGGAGACCCCGTGGCCAACGAGCGGCGCGACTTCATGGGGGCGCTGGTGGTGAGCGGGGCAGCTGGCGCGCGGGCTGGTTACCTGTCCTGGGCCTGACCGTCCTGGCGCAGATAAGGCAGCAGCTCTCCGGTCTCGACGAGCTTGTGGGCGTAGGCCAGCCGTTGCACCGCTCCCACCGTCGACAGGCTGGCCACCAGCCACAGGGCCAGCTCGGCACTATCGCGCCAACCCAGGGACAGGAGCAAGAGCGAGAGCAGCACCAGCACGACCCGATCGGAGCGGTCGCCCCAGCCGGGCCACTCGCGGTTGTCCGAGACGATCACCAGGCCCGTGCGGGCCTTCACGTAACTGACCACGGTCGAGCAACCCAGCGCCGAGGCGGCGGCCAGCGGGAAGACGCTGGCCAGGCCGACCAGCAGGGCGGCTTCCACCACCCGGTCCACCACCGACTCGAGCAGGTTGCCGTAGGGCGTGACCCGGCCCTGCAGCGTGGCCACCGGGCCGTCCACGAAGTCGACCAGCACCGAGGGCAGGGCGAGGGCGAAGGCCCAGCCGGGCTGTCCCTGGAGGACCAGCCCGGCCGCCCCCACCGAGAGCGGAACGGCCAGCAGAGTGAGCAGGTTGGGGGGGATGCCGGTGGCTGCGATAGGGCGTGCCATGGCCAGTTTGACCGGCATAACTGTCTGGCGCAACTGGTTGAGCATTGCGCGGTTCTAGCGGCGCTTCCAGACGGCCGACCAGGAGCGCTTCTGATTGCGGATCTTCACGCTGTCCGAGTCGGCGCGGTAGACCCCCAGCACCCGTTCCTCATTGGCGTCGTAGTAGAACTCGCTGTCGGAGGTCCAGTGGGCGGTGTACTCGGTGGGCGGACCGCTTTGATTGTCGACCTGGACCAGGAAGGTCTCCGGCTGGCCGGAGTAGGCCAGGTTGACCTCTTTGCCGCTAGACGAGACCCAGTAGCCGACGACCCGATCGCTGCGGGGCCGCCCGGTCTGGGCCAGCACCGCGACTTGAAGCATGATGATCAGAAGAAGACGCTTGAGCATCGGCCAGCTTTCGTCACCGAGAGCCGCTCAGCCTTCGCTGGATGTAGCTCAACACCAGATAATCCAGGTGGGACAGCAGGCGCACGCCCTCGGCCCGGGCCAGCCAGTTTCTGAACTCGTGCACTTCCTCGCGCAGGTCGTTCCAGAGCCTTTCCCAGGCCGCGTCACGCACCACCGCCCTCTGGGAGAGATCGGTCTGGAGGTCATCAGCCGAGACCACGGCCAGGGCCCCCGGGTAGCCGAGATCGCCTTCCACCGGGTCGAGCAGAACGCCGTGCAGGCAGGGGAAAACTCGCCCCGGTCGGTCGCCCTGATCGGCAGGTAGCCAGAGATGAGCCCAGCAAAGGGGCACGGCTTGCTCCAAGACCGGCTGGAAGTAGGCCTGTGGAAGTAAAGGGAGCCTCAGGATTTTGCGGTTGCCGGCGCCAAGGTAGGGCCGGATGGCCGCGTCAGGCAGGGCCAGGAACCTCTGGTGGTCCGCATAGACCTGACCGTATTCATCCCGGTGGGCGAGTATGCAGGCCAGCAGATAACACTGGTCGAGCTGAGCGTGCTCGGGGCGGAAGGCTCCTCGGAGCAGCACGGGCTCGGCATCGGGTACTTTCCAGTCGTAGACGAGAGGGCGGCTGGGGAAACTCGCGCTGGGCAGGATCTCCCGTTCGTTCACGCTGACGCCCCCGGCCTTCTGCAGCAGAGGGGGGCGGGCCGAAACTCGTCCCCCAGGCCGGAAGATCAGCCGGTGACCCAGCGGATGGTCCTTGCGGACGGGCTGATAGAAGGCCGTCGTGAAAATGCCCAGGGGACGTCGCTCCCAGTCGTCCAGGCGGGGCTCGCTGGCGTCCACCTGTCGGCCGTCGAGCCGCACCGGGACCGGGCAGAAGGCCGCCAGCAGGCTCACCATGGCGTGCTCGGCGGTGCGCCGGGCCAGGGCCGGCAGCAGCCGTCGCCACCAGCTGCCTGCCGGGCGCCGCAGTTGCAGGCAGAGCTGGTTGCTGGTCTGGACCAGGCTCCAGGAGCTCTCCCCTCGCTCCAGGCGCAGGGTGCAGTTGGCCACCGAGAGTGTGGCCGACTCCGGCTCGAGGGCTCCCAGCGCTGCCCAGGCCCAGGCCAGGTGGTGCAGGGCGGGCGAGCTGAAGTCCTGGAAGGGACCCTCGAGCACACGGTGGACGCCCTCGGGCAGATTGCCCCGGGCCGGGAGAGTGGCGCTGAAGCGCACCTCTGCGACGCCGATGCGGATCTCGATGTCCAGAGCCTGCAGGGCCACCGCCGCCTGGATCGTTTTCAGCAGGTAGAGGCCGGGCAGGTCGAACTGGCGCTCGGCCAGCTTGCGCATGGCCTGCTCGAGGTCCACCGTGAAGGCTCCCCGACTGTCCAGGCGCCCTTGTTGGCGCAGTTCCCCGAGCATCTCGTCCATGACTCCTGGCACCTCACTTGCGTCAACAGGTTTCGTCGCATCGCCCGTGCCGGTTCGCACCACACGTCTCCATGCGATTGAAGTCTAGAACAACTCGGCCTGCTCCTGGACCGGGGTCATGCAATCCGGCTCCTCGTGGGCCGGAGAGTTGACCACGGGGGACACGGCAAAGCTCTCCATCTCCTCGGCCGGATAAGGTCGAAGTAGACCCTGGAGAACCTCGGGGCTGGTCGCGTGGTCGAGCCAGAGGGCCCGGGCCTCTCGGGGCAAGATCACGGGCATCCGGTCGTGCAGACGGCCGACCAGAGCATTCGCGTCCGTGGTGATCACGCTGCAACTGTGCACGCTCTCGCCCTCGGCTGGGCGCCAACTGGCCCACAAGCCAGCGAAGGCGAAGGGGCGACGGTCTTTCAGGGCGATGTAATAGGGCTGCTTGCGCCGGGCAGCGGCCGTCTTCCACTCGTAAAATCCATCGGCCAGAATCAGGCAGCGCTTGCCTTCAAACGACTTGCGAAAGGCCGGCTTGGAGGCCACGCTGTCGCTGCGGGCATTGATCAGCTTGGAGCCGATCTTGAGGTCTTTGGCCCAGAAGGGCACCAGCCCCCAACGAAAGAGCTGCACCCTTACCGGCTCGCGGTCGGAGATGACCGCGGCCGCCTGGGTGGGAGCCAGGTTGTAGCGTGGCACGAAGTGCTCGTCCACCTCCTGGACCCCGAACTCCTCGATGAGTTGCTCGGGCCTCACCGTGAGCGTGATGCGGCCGCACATTACTGCATCTTGAAGCGGGTCTCTTGCAGCACCACTTCCAGATTCTGGGTGGGGATGGCGATCTTGACCACCTGGTTCTTCTCGTTGAGGAAGAAGGCCATCCCTCCGTCCGACTCCAGCCGCCACACCTGCGTTTCCTCACCGTCCGGGCCGGCCAGCGGCTCTTGTCCGCGTACCTCGAGCACCATCTCGCGAGTCCGCAACTCTTCGGGCACGAAGATGTGGAACGTGTACTTGTCGCCCACATTGTAGGTCTTGCCGGATTCGGGTTTCGGGGTCTGGCCGACCACCAGGGCCCACTGGGACAAGAAGCGCTGGTCGGTCAGGTAGGTGCCCTGGGAGAAGGGCACTTCGCGCACCACCGCGCCGTTTTTCTCCTGACGCTCCTGGCGAGCCATGTCCCGGCTGAAGGCAAAGCTCTGCTCCATGGTCTTCTTGCCATTCTCTTCGGCCTGGAGCTTGAACTCCAGGGGCAGTCCGCGAGTATCCACAAAGAGCTCGGAATCGGCTTTGAAAGGCACCGTTTTCTCCTGGTTGATCTCGGCGGCAGCAAGGAAGACATAGCCTTCCTTGTCGCCCCGCACCACCAGCTCGCTGATGCCAGCAGTTTCCTGACCGATCTTCTGGCCGTCCTTGACGATGGTGTAGACCCGCTCCTCGCCCACCGGCCAGCTCAGCTCGCTATTGAAGAAGGCCACCTTGCTCGGAGCGCGGGGGGCGTAGCTGATCACTTTGACGTCCAGGCTCTGCACGTCACCGCTCTCCCAGAGCGCGATGTGGCTTGCGCCGACGTGGCCCTGCTCCTCGGTGGTCGGGTCGAAGGGGGTCCAGCCCTCGTTCGGTCCCAGCCAGATCTCGGCCCAATGGTGGGGCACGAAGGAGCCGTCGCGGAACAACAGGCCCCCCACCCGACGGGCCGGCAGCTTGCTTGCCCTGGCCATGGCCACCAGCACCAGAGCTTTGCTCTCGGGGTTGCCCACGCCGCTCTCCAGGGCGTAACGGGCCGAGGGCAGCGAGACCCCTTCCTCGATCTGCGACTGCACGTAGTTGCACAGCCGGCGGGCGGCCGAGTAGGTGTTCTCGGCTTTCCAGGTCAGCTCGAGCGCCTTGTTGACGATGGGAGAGAAATCCGACTCCACGCCCGGACCGGGCTTGAGGTAGGGGGCCACGTCGTCGGGGACGGCGTCGCGATAGGGGTAGGGTGTGCGGCGCTCGATCTCGACCGGCACCGAGCGAACCACCACCCGTCCCTTCATGTAGCCCTCGCGCAACTCGCCGGTGAAATATTGGCGGTAGCCGGGCACCTTGTGGTCGGCAAACTGGCCCCCCCGCAGCGAGATCTCAACGTCCGCTTCCAGGGCCGTGAGTTTCTCGGGGTCCGGGAAGAACACATTGGAGGCACGCACCTTGCGGGGCCAGAGGTCAAGCCCTTTGGAGGCCTCTACCTTGTCGACCACCTTGGGATCTGAGACCCTGCGCAGAATCAAACCGCGACCGATCTCGTTCACTTCCAGAAGCTCCAGGTTGGGCTCCGACACGCGCACGTTGGCCAGCAGCTCGCCCTTCAGGTCGGTGATGGCGTAGAGGCGGGTGCTCACGTCCTTGCCGCCCCATTTGATCTTCTCGATCTTGGGTGCGTAGACGACGATCTGTCCGCTGCCGCGCAAGATGGGGTCGTAAGCCGTGAGCACCCCCCCGTTAACGGCCGAGCGGATCAAGAGCCAGTAGTGCTCGGGGAACGTATCCAGCGCTCCCCACAGGTTGTTGAACAAGAGGCGCGGCGTCTCGCCCGGAGGGAAGCTGAACAGGTGCTGCTGCTGGATCTTCCCGGCGGTATTGGTCTGGGCGATGGCTCCTTCGGTGTAGACGCACTCGAGGCCGAAGATGTCGTCCTTTTTGCCCGAGCCCTGCTTGCAGGTGAAGAGCGAGGGCTCCAGGCTCTTCTTCTCCACGATCAGCTTGGACTGGAAGACGGTGTCGGTCACCCCTCCCACGCCCAGCTTGATCCGGCCGCGCGAATCGAGGATATAGTACTGCTCGCCCGCCAGTCCCATGGAGCCGGTCACCTGATACATCGAGAAGCCGACCAGCTTGTCGTCGTAGAGAATCTCGAAGAGGGCGGCGTTGCCGACCGGGAGGTTGGCTTTGACCACGGGGGGGCCGGCCGGCATCGGCCGGGGAGCCAGGGGGGCGGGCCTTGTGGCATCGGGGGGCGGCTCGTCGGGAGGCATCTCCAATGGCTCGAAGTCTTCATCCGGGTCGGGAGGGACGTCGGGCATATCAGGCAGCACCAGGGGCGGCAGCGAGCCCGGGGTGGAGGTAGGCTGGGAGGTCGGGACAGCCGGGGCTGGCACGGCCGTGGTGTTCGGCGCTCCCGGCGGGGGCTGGTCGGGCTCTTGAGCCGGTGAGCCAGAGGCCAGAAGCGAGAAGGCCAGGATGAAGCGCAGGGCCAGGCGGCTCACACAAACCGGGCGCCCGGGTGCTGTTTGCTGAACTGTGGAGGCGGCCGACGGACCCGGACGAGCCGAGTTACCAAAAAGCCTGCGAGCGTAATCCAACATCATTGTTTCCTATGCCTCAACGGAATTCTCCTGACCCTCCCGCAGCCGTCGCAGAGCGAGAGCCGGATCTTCTGCCGTCACCAGCGATTCGCCTACCAGAAAGGCATCCATTTCCGGCAGCTCTTCGAGCTCGAAACGACTGAAAAATCCGCTCTCACTGACCCGGACGACCGAGGGGGGCAGGCGAGCCCCTAGTTTCTGAGAGATTTTCCGGTCAACTTGAAAACTGGTCAGGTTGCGGTTGTTGATCCCGACCAGAGTGGGGTTCAGAGGCAACACCCTGGCGAGCTCTCCTTCGTCGTGCACTTCGATCAGGGCGGCCATGCCGAGATCTCGGGCCAGACAATGCATGGTTTCCAGGGACTCGTCGGACAGAGCTGCCGCGATCAGCAGCACGGCGTCTGCTCCCATGGCCCGGGAGGCGAAGAGCTCCCAGGGCTCGAGCAGGAAGTCCTTGCGCAGGACGGGCAAATCGACCGCCTGGCGGGCGACTCGCAGGTCGTCGGGGTGGCCTCGGAAATGCTCGCTTTCCGTCAGAATCGACAGCGCTGAGGCTCCACCGGACGCATAACGGCGCGCCAGGTCGGCCGGGTCGAGGGGGTCTTTCAGCAATCCCCGTGACGGCGAGGCCCGCTTGATCTCGGCGATGATGCGGGGCCAGGGCCCGGTTCTCAAGGCAGCGGCAAAGTCGCGGACTGGCCCGGCCGCTGCGGCTGCCTGCTCGAATTCGCGCTGGCGGCCCGGACCTGCCTGAAACTCGCTCGACTGCCGACGCGTATTCAGAATCTTCTCGAGGTACATTCTCGCGGCGCGCGTTTTCGGCCACCGGGGCGGGAATCCTCCGCCCCGTGTAGGATTTGGCCGCGCGATGGGCAAAGCTGCCGGCCATGGTGACCTGCCGTCTGATCCTGGCCAGCCAGCCCGAGTTCGAGCAGGCCTTGCAGTTGCGCCACAAAGTCTTTGTGGAGGAGCAGGGCGTGCCGCCCGAGCTCGAGCGCGATGAGCATGACGGCCAGGCTCATCACGCTGTGGCTTTTCAGGGCGACCGGTTGCTGGGCACGGCCCGGCTCGTGGCCGACGCAGGGCGGGGCAAGATCGGGCGCGTTGCGGTCTCGCGTCACTCGCGCGGACAGGGAACCGGAGTCGAGCTGATGCGTTTTCTGGAGCAGCAGGCGGGCCAGATGCAGATCTCCGAGCTCTATCTCGATGCCCAGCTTGCCGTAATCGGCTTTTATGAGCGCCTGGGCTACACCGCCGAAGGCGAGATCTTTCTCGACGCCGGTATCCAGCACCGACGCATGCGAAAGAAGCTGTGACCGAGCCCGAGGAGCTGATCGGGCTCGAGCTGCAGGGGCGCTTTCGCCTGGCCCAGTATCAGGGCTCGGGCCAGTTCAGCGAAGTCTACGAAGCCGAGATCCTGGCCATGGGCCGGGGAGTGGGGCGCTGCGCGGTCAAGATCTTCCAGCTCAAGCCCAACGCTCTGCGCGACGAGGTCAATGAAGAGCTCCAATCGCTCCTGAGCCTCAAGCACCCAGGTCTGGTCGCCATGCAGGCCCTGGGTGAGCTCGAAGAGGAGGAGAGGCGCATCTATTGCGTGGTGGAGCTGAGCAACAACACGCTGCGCCGCCAACTCGCCCGCACTCGCCAGATGCCCGAGAACGAAGTGCGCAACCTGGCCCGCAGCCTGGCCGAGGCGCTGGAATACCTGCACATCCATCGTCGCGTCCACGGCGAGCTGCGCCCTGGCAACGTGGTGCAGTCGGTCGAGGTGTGGAAGCTCTCCGACTATGAGTTGCCCCGCATCAAAGGCCATCTCGTGCGCCTCGAGGCTGGCTCGGATACCCTCCACTACGGCGCCCCGGAAGCGGTACTGGGTCGGCCCGTGCCGGCTTCCGACGTCTGGAGTCTGGCCTGTGTGCTGCACGAGGCACTGACGTCGCATCACCCCTTTGCCCACCTGGCCGGGACCACTCCCTCCGAGCTTGCCTACCGGTCCGAGCAGGAAGGCCCGAATCTCGACCAGGGGCTCTCCGATGACTGGCGAGAGCTCTTCATCGCCTGTTTCCGACCCGAGCCCGCCGCCCGCTGGACCGAGCGCCAGATTCTGGACTGGCTGGACGGCAAGTCTCCCGAGGCCGAGGCGGAGGTGCAGGAAATCGCCCCTGCGCCCGATCCCGAGCCGGTGGAGATGGAGATCAAGCCATTCAAGCGCCCTGAGAAGAAGAAGGGCACCATCGAGCTCGAGCCGGTTCCCGCCCCGGCCCCGGAGCCTTTGCCGCTCCCCCCGCGGCGGGCAGCTCCGGCCCTGGTGGGGGGACTGGTGATTCTGTCGGTGCTCTTTGTCGTGGTCATGGGAGTCCTGCTCTGGAAGGGCCCCAAACCCGACCCGGTGCCCTCGGTGACGCCGGTGACGCTCTACCCGATGCCGTTTGAGGCTCCCACTCTCAACAGTACCGGCCGCATCCTCAAGAGCGAGGCCGGAGAGGCCCAGGGATACGCCGAGTCGCTGACTGGCTCGGAGGCCATCGAGATGGTGCTGTTGCCGGGTGGTGATTTCACCATGGGTGTGCCCGAGCTCGAGCCTGAGTCGGAGCACCACGAGGGGCCTCCGCACACCGTTACCCTCAGCTCGTTCTATGTCGGCCGTCGCGAGATCACCCAGGAGCAGTGGAAGGCCGTGGCCGGCCTTCCCCAGGAGAAGACCCCGCTGGTGCTCGAGCCTTCCGAATCACGCGGGGACCAGCTCCCGGTCGACTCGGTCAGCTATGAGGATGCCCTGGAGTTCTGTCGTCGCCTGTCCCGGCTCTCGGGGCGCACCTACCGGCTGCCCACCGAGGCCGAATGGGAGTATGCCTGCCGGGCCGGCACGAGCTCCCCGTTCTGCTTCGGTCCCACCATCAGCCCCGAGGTGGCCATCTACAACCCCACTCAGGCTTACGGAGAAGGGCCAGTGCTGACCGAGCCAAGGCTATCGGCGGCCCCGGTGGGGGAGACGGGAGCGTCCAACATGTTCGGTCTCTTCGACATGCACGGGAATGTCGAAGAGTGGTGCCTGGACTACTACGGCCCCTATTCCGGCAAGACCGAGAAGGATCCGCGCGGACCCGAGAAGGGAACCGAGCGCGTTTTGCGGGGTGGAGGCTGGTTCAGCTATGCCTGGAACTGCCGCTCGGCGGCCCGGGCTCACGCCAGACCTGACCGGGGCAGCAACTACACGGGGCTTCGAGTGGTCTCCGAGGTGAGCCAGGCTGAACCTTAGTGCCGTGTCAGTTCCCCGGAAGACGGACCGCCAGGCCGAGTTGGCCTCCAGTCTCAAGCAAGCGGCGGCTTGCTGAAGTTGACTGGTTGAGCACCACGAACGCCCCGGTCAGCATCGTGAGCAGGGAGCGCTGCACCACGCGACAGAGTCCGGTGGGTCCGTTGCTCAGCTTGCATCAATTGAGGTTGTTGCTAAGCTCCTGACGGCGCGCCAGGTCGCGCTGACGCCATAATTCGCGCTCATCTCGGATCAGTTCGCCGAACGCTTTGCGATTGGCGTTCTGGTTGGCCAGGAATTCCTGCTTGCTGATCTGGCCCAGAGCCAGCTGCTTCACGCCCTGGTCGCGCCAGGATTTTGGCTCAATTCCCGTGGTTTGATAGTAGACATTCTCCAGCTTGCGCCAGAAGTCGACTTTGCTCAACAGCGGGTTCCACATGCCATTTACGATGCAGTAGTAGTCGGCCCACGGCATGCGATGGTGCATGGCGTGGCTCTTCTTGCTCTGGGCCAGGCCGAGATTTTGCAGCAGTTTGCCGATACGGGGCGGGTTCTCCATGTGGGTCCAGCGGTGCGACCCCTGGGCCAGGTAGCCGCCCGTCAGGAAGGCCAGGGCGCTGGCCGCCACCGCGTAGTGAGGGTTGGCCGCCGCCACCAGGCCCATCATGGGCGCCAGGAATCGTCCCGCGTTGACGCAGTTGTCCAGGAAGGAGACCTCCAGCAGGTCATAGGTGCGGAAGTGGTGCTCCTGGAACTCTTTGGCCATTTTGCCGACCACGGGTGTCTCGGGAGTCGGGTAGTTGTCCACCCAGTGGTGGAAGATTCCGCTGGAGAGATCGGCGGCGGCGTAGCCCGCCACCAGCGCTCCCGCGGCCAGGGCCACCCCGGCCGGGCCGGCCGAGGCCACCTGGCCGGCGATGTTGGCAGCCGTCCACAGCCCTCCGCCCAGCATCGCCGCGGCTACCACTTTGCCCAGTGGGGAAGTGGCCGGACTGCCACAGCGTACCTGGGCGGAGGATGAGAGATCAGAGCGTGGGGTTCCGTCGTCGTAATGGGTATCGACCTCGGCCGGGCGGTCCTCTAGCTCGACGGTGGCGGCGTCATGGCCCTTCAGCGGGGCAGAGGTGGAGGCGGTGGGACGGGTGGGGAAGTGAGAGGTGATCTGCATGGTCGTGGGCTCCTTTCGTGTCTCACGGCCATGAAACCAGGATCAGGTTCCGCTTCCGTCAAGGCAGCGTTCCATGGAGGGGGGGGAGGTAAACATGAGATGAACCAGTTGTCTCGCCTCCCTCCCAGGGGGGCGCGGCCCGGTTCGTAAACAGGAATTGAGCTTTGTGGCTCCCGGAGCGCGCTCCGGGAGCCACAAAGCTCAGCGCGGCTCACCCAGGACTTTGATGTCCTTGAGGTAGAGCCCGTCGCGCCGTCCAAAGCCGCCGGCGACCAGCGTGAATTGGAACTGGATGTTCTTGCCGTCATAGGCCGACAGGTCCATCCCGTGCGGCTGCCAGTCCGACCGGCCGGTGAGCGAGCCCACCGGAGACCAGTTGCGGCCGCCGTCCTTGCTGACCTGGATCCAGACCACGTCGCCGCCGCTGTCATCCAGGTCGTGCCTGGCGTCGAAGACCAGCGTCGCGTTCTTCAAGCCCTTGAGTGAGAAGGGCTGGCTCGAGAGAACGCTGGTCTTGCCGCTCACCAGATCGCCGTCGGGGCTGTCGGTCCAGACGCCCCCCTCGACCTGGGCCCAGTCTCCCTGGATGTTCCAGGTGGCAGGCCCGCCGTCTTGAAAGGCCTTCTGGGAGGCATTCACCTGGCCCCGGGCGCTGACCATGGGCGAGATGTTGCCCACGTTGTCGCTTGCCTTGAGAGCCACGTACACCTCCTGGCTCGACTCCGAGGGGCGCACCGGCAGGACGAGCTTCTCCCGGCTGCCTCCCGAGCGCGGGCGGGCCACGGGCACGGGCCGGGCTTGCTGGAAGCTCTCCTCGTCGATAATGGGTCGGTCGCTGACGCGCAGGTCGTATCGGGAGGCCGTCCCCTGGCTGTGGTCGTCTCCGGGGGCGACCCAGGACAGGATCAGGCTGCGAGAATCGCTGGACTGCACCTGGAACTGCTCGGGACTCCCCGGGGCGGTCTTATCGTCCTCCAGGCTGCGGGCCGCGTTCAGGCGTCCGCCGGTGGCTACCAGGCCCTGCAGCGACTCGACCTGATCCACGCCTGAAAGCAGTCGTCTCTTGATCTCCTCGTTGCTCGCCTCAGGGTAGAGGGTGGCGATCAGCCCGGCCACCCCGCTGACGTGGGGGCAGGCCATGGAGGTGCCGTTGAGAGACTCGGTTCCGCCTCCGGGGACGGTGGACACGATGTCCTGCCCGGGGGCGGCCAGATCCACCGTGGTGGCTCCATAGTTGGAGAAGCTGGCCCGCGAGTCGTTGCGGGTGGTGGCCGCCACGCTGACCATGTTGGGAATGTCGTAGGTGCTCGGGTAGTGACCCTTCAGGTCGGTGTTGGTGCGACTGTTTCCGGCCGCTGCGATGTGCAGGGCCGAGGAGCCCGCGAAGGCATCCTTGATGGCCTGGTTGTACTGGGTCCCGCCCCAGGAGTTGGAGGTGATGCGGGCGCCCATCTTGTTGGCATACTCCAGACCTTTGATGATGCTGGCGGCGCTGGTCTGGCCTTTGTCATTGAAGATCTTGATGGCCATGATACGAGCCTGCCAGTTGACGCCCACGACGCCTTGCCCATTGTTGCCCACGGCCCCGATGGTCCCGGCCGTGTGGGTGCCGTGCCGGTGCCCGTCCTGGATGTTGCCGGAGTTGTCGTTGGGATTGTAGCCGTGCACGTCGTCCACCACGCCGTTGCCGTCATCGTCAATTCCGTTTCCGGGAATCTCGCCTGCATTGGTCCACAGATTGGCCATCAGGTCGGGGTGGGTGAGATCCACCCCCGTGTCCAGCACCGCGATGACCGGCCCGTTGCTCGAGCCAGTGGTGATGGCCCAGGCCTCGGGAGCGTGGATGGCCTGCATCCCCCAGAGCTCGGCGGAGAGGTCGTCGGGCCGGCGCTCCTGGGCGTCGAGCTCGAAGACGTGGTTGGGGACCGCGTAGCGGACCCGAGGATCGTTCTCCAGCTTGTCGATCGCCTGCTCGGTGCTGGTGGACTCGGGCAGCTTCAGGTGCAGCACGGTGGCTCCCCCGTCCAGGCTGGAGCCGGGGCTGGGAAGCTCGAAGCGATCGACGATCTGAGCCTCGAGGTCGGAGACCACGTCTGTGGCCAGGTTGGCTCCCTCATTGAGTCGCACCAGAAGCTCGCCGGGACGATGCGCGCCCAGCTCTCGATGGGTTTGGGTAACGTTCATGGTTCCTCCTTGAAATCTTGCATGGTCTACTTAGTTGGGGGGGAGGCCGGGCTCGGTAGGCGGTATGAAGCCAATGCCGATGTTGTTGTCCTGGCTCCCTGAGTTAGTCGGGTCAGCCCGCGCGCCAGTTTCGGGTGCCTCCGATGGCTCTGGCGGGCGTCGAGAGTTGGTCGGGCCAGGCCGGGCGCGATTTTGGTTGGCTCCGATGGGCTCGGCCACGCGGGTGAGATGTTGTGGGGGCGGCGCCAGAGTCCGGAATCAGGCGCCGGGGATGCGCACCAGTTTCTGGTGGCCTCCCGGGGCCCCCACCAGGTAGCCCGCGTAGATCCCGTCGTCGGCAGTCATGAGGTCGGCCGAGCTCCGGGGTGGAAGCTCGCGGATGGCGCCCTGAGAGGTGCGCACCTCGACTTCCTGGCGTGCCAGCTCGACCGCTTCCTGGTCGATCGGCTCCCACAGGCGGTGGAAGAGGCGCCCCTCGCGATCAAACCCCAGCGTGAGGCTGGCCGCCAGGTCGGTGGAGGTGCCGGGCTCGAGCTCCACTTCGCGCACCTGGGTGTAGCGGAGGAAGGTCTCGCCTTCGCCGTTGCGCTGGATGGACTCGCAGCCAAGAGCGGGGAGTGGACCCAGCCCGAGCTGGTCGCCGAGCAGCGCCTCGGCCTCCGGCGCCGAGCTGGGGACCCGCTCCAGACGAAGAGCCGGCACCTCCTCGGCTGCGCCGGCTGAGAGCAGCCCGCGCCGCATCATGACCTCGGTCAGGATGCCCTGGAATTTGCCGGCGTGGTAGCGCCGGTCGGCCTTGAGCATGGAGTCGGCCATCTGGCCCAGCCGCTTGAGGCGGTTGGGGCCCAGCTCCACGGCGTGAGCGCACAGCGTGAGCATGGCGTCGCGAGCGGCCACGATGGCCTGGCGCGGATCCAGGCCCTGGCGCATGTTCTCCTCGGTCATGCGGGCCAGAACGTCCCAGCAGGCACCGGTGAAGATCCGACTGAAGCTGTGCGGCTCGCGAGAGAGCTCCTCGGGTGGGGCCCGATCGGGGAGCTGGGAGGGCGGGACGTAGGTAAAGTTATTGTTGGCGTCGCGCATGGCCCAGTCGTCCGGGCGGCTGCCGCCGAGGTGGACGTGATTGATCCCCAGCGACAGCTCCTCGGCCAGGCGAGCCACCTGGTTGGGCCGGTGCAGGTCGCCTCCGGTGTCCTGCACCAGCTTGTCCAGCACGTGCGGGTCGTGCAGCGAGGTGAGGATGGTGGCCAGGTCGCCGAACGACTCGTGGAACGCGGCTGCCTGTTCGCTGCCAAACCAGCCCACCAGGCCCGGTCGCAGGGCATCGAGCACGGCGTGTCCGGTCTCATGGCTGATCACATCCAGCGACTCGCTGCCCGCCACCACTTTGTTGGTGGTGGTGTCCAGGCCGTCGAAGAAATTGATGGAGTGGTCCTGGCGCAGGTAGAAGGCGTTGAAGCCCTGTCCGTAGTGGGGATGGATCTGCAGCTTGCCGCGAAAGGCCCAGGGGATCTCGTGCCCCAGGGCTTGCTCGAAGAGCCGCAGAGTCCTGGTGGCGCACACCAGCGAGTTGGCCTGCTGGAATTCGCGGGTGCCAGGCTGGAAGAGGTAGTTCCCCTGAGCATCGGGTTGGGCAGGCTCGCCATCATCCACCCGCAGCCGCGGGCCTTCCAGGCGGTCCCCGACCTCCCCGCTGTCCAGGATCATCTCCGCCGGCCTGCTGACCAGCGGATCTTGAGGAAGATAATTGACTCGAACGTTGGTGATCTGCACAGTCTCCATCAACCTTTCAAAGTATCCTGAAGGAACTGGTGATACGACAGAACCAGCTCCACCGAGCGCTGGGCGGCCACCGGCAGGCCGTTGGCGTAGCCCTCTTGGGCGCCCTGGTAAGCACCCACGGCCAGCCCCACGGCCGTCGCCAGGGGCGTGGCCAGCAGGGCGACTGCCGGGATGATGAGGGAGGTGGTCGACTTGTAGGCCAGGGTCTTCTCCGAGGTCCACAGATCGCAGTAGGCCTTGCCCACCAGTTGGGGCGTGCGAATCAGCGTGGCTCCGCCGATCCCGACGCTGTCCACAACGGCTCCGATCACGGCGCCGGCGGCGCCTTCGGCCAGTCGGATCGGTCGAGAGGTGACGGTGGGGGAGGTGTGGTTGGTGATGGTCATGTTCACGGCGTTTTCTCCTGCTCGGCCGGCGTCGTGGTCTCCGGGGGCTTCTCAGGCAAATCGGGCTCGGGCCGGAACTCGAGCCACACACTGCGGCCCGCATCCCGGATCAGACCCAGCGGCTGCAGGGCGACAACGTCGAGCACGTCCTTGGGATGGTCGTAGAGCATCTTGCCGGCCAGCAGCGTATAGCCGCCCGTGCTGAGGAAGGCCCCGACCAGAGGGCTGGAGACGGCCGTCATCGCCAGCAGAGAGACCGAGACTCCCATGTGGAGCGCACCATCGAGCACCTGGTGGATATCGGAACGACGCATCCCCTCGCGCACCTCGCCATAGCCCGAGATGAGGCCGAGGCCGCCCACGATTCCGCTCACCAGCTTTCCGGCGGTGGGTGGAAGAACTCCGGGCGTCCCGGCCGCCAGGGCGACTCCGAAGAGCAGGTCGCGGCGGCCGCTGCGGGCGCTGTCGCTGAAGTAGCTCTTCGGCTCACTCGGTGGGTCCGGCAGCGGGGCCGGGTCGGGTGTCGGGGGAGGCTCGCTCAGAGCCCGGGATGGCATCCGGGGAAGGGGGGGGATAGTGATGATCATGACGAGGAATCCTCCTTGGTTGCTTGGGTTGGGCGATCATGTCTTGCCTGAGACTCGGGGTTGTCATCGAGACGTCTTGGAAGTCCCCGAGCTGTGAACCAGGACGAACCACTCGGCCCTTTGGGCAGGGTCCCAGCCGGATCGCCGTCTGGTCTGTTTGATGACCGACCTTCGGTCCGACCAGGGGACAATGCGTCCGGGTCGGGTGCCACATGTCCGACCCGGGGAAATGCGACCCCGGGTATTGCCCGGTATCCGGACCAGGGGAAGTGCGACCAGAGCGGGTGCCAGGGTTACCTGGTATTGCCGGCCAGGTGCGATGGAAGGTCCGGACCAGGGGAAGTGCGACGGGTGCTCTCACGTCATAGGAGGGCAGCCTGGCCTTGCTGGGTACGAGGCGCGATAGCAGGTCCGGCCAGGAGGTGCGACCGCTTGCTCCTCATGTCGGATGGGCCGACCTGGTATGGGCGCGGGTGCGACTGCGTGCTCCTCTTGTCGGTACTACCTGGAGGGGACATTGACCGACCTGCTGGCGGCCTTGCACTCTATGCAGGAGCGTCGCCAGGCCGGAACAGCGGCGATTCGTGTCGCCAGCGAACCGGGCGGGTCGCCCCTGGTCAGGACATTGCGCCGACTCGGACTCAAGCCGGAAAAGAAGAAGGAGCCTGGCCGGCTCCTAGTGCTAATGGGCATAGCCTGGTTCTGTTCCTGGCTGAGCCCATCAGCACAATCAAGAGAACGCGCCGGAACTGCTTCCAGCGGGTTGTAGAGTGTGACAGGTCGGTTTGGTGCCGAGGCGTTACGTCTTGCTCTCGTCGGAAGCCGGAGCAATCCAGCTGGCGAGGCGCTCGACACTGCGAGTGCCCCAATCATACCCGGCCTGAAAGCTCTGGGGGGCAACCGCGCTACTGGCATACACGCCGGCCGACAGCCCCACGACCTCCCCCACCAGGCCCCGAGCCACAGTTGCGGCAGCACCCTGGCCCTGGGAGATCTGCTCGGGCAGCCTGGCCAGACTGGCCTCGACCCATTCATCGGCAGTTCCACGGATCTGCTGCTGGAAAGCCGGGGCAGCCGATTTCCAGTCCTGGTTCCCAATGAGGGCATTGGTGACCGCTCCCGCCGCGGCACCCTCGGCGGGGCTGAGGGCCAGGGCCTCATACCCGAGGCCTCCGGCCAGCGCGCCGGTCGCTGCCAGGTTGGCGGTCATGGCGACTTTGAAACCGAGGTCCGCCTGGTCGTCCTTAAGGCCGGTCGCCTTGACGATTCCCTGGCCGGCCCCGGCACATCCGCCCACGATCATCCGGTTGAAGGTCAGGGCCAGGCCGCTGGCCACTCCAATCGTGCGGCTGGCAGCCTCAAAGACGATCCCTCGCTCGACGCGGTCGGCAGGCTCGGTGGATGTATCCCCCGGCGGCTGGCTCTGGGCCCGCTGCGGTGCGCTGATGAGACTACTGTTGGTGCAGGTTGCGATGTTCATGATGGATAGACTCCTTTTGTTAGATTGAACCAGTTTGGTGCTCGAGTCTTGGCGTGGCCGGCTCACGAGAGTCCGGTCGGCTCCTTTGCTCTGGTTTAACTGACCTTGCGGAAGGCGGGTGGGGCGAGGAGCCGGTCGTAGGCCTCGCCCAGGGCGGTGGGCCGGAAACCTAACTCGCTCTGGAAATGGGCTACCGCATCGCGATACAGGCGCCGGGCCTCCGACTCGCGACCCTGACTGATCTGAGCCGCCAGCAGATCGGCCCAGGCCTGCTCGCACAGATCGTCGTGTTGCAGGGCGCGGCGCGCGGTCTGCTCAGCCAGCTGTGTATGCCCAAGAGTCAACTGACAGTTCGCCAGCACGTGGAGGAGGCTGCCGCGTGCCGCCGCCAGGCGGGCTCGCAATGGCTGGATCCAGGCATCCTCCAGTCCCTCGAGGAGTGGGGCCCGGTAGAGACTGTCGGCCGAGCTGGCCAGGCGCAAGGCATCCAGTGGCTGATTGTACTGGAGTTTGCGGGCTTGCTCGGCGGCTTGCTCGAAAGAGTCCACATCGGTCTCAAAGCGCGCATCCAGGCTGAGGGTGTCCTGCATCCGGCAGCGTATCAACCCTTCTCCAGGGAGGCCGAGGAGATCGCGGAGCGCGTAACGGATCTGATAGATGCAGTTGCGCAGCGAGGAGCGGCCTCGACCGGGGGTCAGCTCGGGCCAAAGCATCTCGATGGCAGCCGCGCAGCTGACAGGTCCTGCCTGGCGAGCGACCAGACAGGCGAAGAGTCTCATCGCCTTGGCGCTGGGCCAGCGCTCCGGGGTCAGAGTTCGGCACTGGTAGCTCAGGCGCAGAGCTCCGAAGAGCTCAGCCCGGGGCTGCTCGGACCAGACGGTCGTGTGGCTTGCGGTGTTGGGACCGGCCAGGCTTCGCAAGCCCTGGAGCACGGAGGCCCGAGCCAGTCGCATCCAACTGTCGCCCTCTCCCAGCTTCTCCATGATCTGCTCCAGTTGCCCGAGTTTCGTTACCTCGTGCATCCCGATTCGAACCTGGGTATCGGAAATCTCGGCCAGCTGAAGGAGAACCTCCGCGGCCTGTTCCATCTCCTCGCGCTCGAGCAACTGGCGAAGATAAAGTTGCAGGGCCTCGCTCTCGTCCCGGGGGCTCTGGGGTGGTTCATACAAGAAGTTCGCGTTCACGGTAAAACCTCCGAATCTGTCTGCCCCATGAAACGGCCCCGCCGTCTCTGGACGGGGAGCTCGAGCGTTGAGGAAGCGTTGAATTCGGGGGGGGCAGATGAACAGTTGATGAACGGGCTCACGGACCGTTCCCTCGGCCGGGGTGGACGAACTCACTCCAGGCCGCGGGGGTTGTTCACCCGGGGCTCCATGTGTCTCTCTGAGGCAGTGCGGGCCGGCTGGGAGGCGCTCCGTCGGTCTCAGGGCGAGAGTACACGCGGGGAGGTCTCAGTGCGAGAGGAGGTCAGGGGAGGCGGTCAGGACGGGGTGGGTTCTCAGGGCGAGAGGAGGCGGTCAGGGCACGCGCGGGGCGGCGAGGAGCAGGGAGGTCGTCAGGGCACGGGGTGGCTCTCAGGGCAGACGCGGGGAGGTCTCAGTGCGAGAGCAGGGGAGGCGGTCAGGACACGGGGTGGCTCTCAGGGCGAGAGGAGGCGCTTCAAGCAGGGGCATCACCGGCAATCCTTTGGCAGGAGTCCTGCTGGCTGCAAGGCATTCCGACATCTATGGACACGCATCGCAGGCCCACCGTCATGGAGGGCCACGGATTCTACAACCAGCACTCCCAGCAGCAAGCGGGGGCTGCAAGTTTTGGCTATGCTGCTCTTGAGGCCGCCGCGGGCGAGGTACCGCTGGCCTCCGTCGTTCGGATTGCCGACTTCGGCTCTTCTCAGGGGCGCAACTCGCTCGAGCCGATCCGGCGCGCCCTGGACGTGTTGAGGGCGCGCCGGAGCGATCAAGTGGTGGAGGTAACCCACACCGACTTGCCACAGAACGATTTCAATTCACTGATCCAGTTGGTGGCGGGGCCGGATGGGTATCTTACCGGTCAGACCGGAGTCTATGCCTCGGCTCGGGGCGGCTCTTTCTACCGCCAGCTCTTCCCCGAGGCCACCTTGCAGTTGGGCTGGTCTTCCATCGCCACGCACTGGCTGAGTCACCCTCCGGGTGCACTGAAGGTCATCTTCTCCAGCCTGGCTGACGTGCCTGACCCCCTCTGGAAGGAGCAGGCAGCCAGAGACTGGGAGTCCTGGGTGACCCATCGTCAGGTCGAGCTCGTGCCCGGCGGCCAGGTGGTGATGGTCGGCAGCCGCGCCGATGACCAGGGGGTGACCGGGGCTGAAAGTCTGATGGAGGTTGTGCAAACGTGCCTGGCTGAAGTGCTCTCGGCCAGTGAGCTCGCTGGCCTTTGCATTCCAACTTACTACCGCAATCGCGACGAATGGCTGGCCCCGCTGGGTCGCGGCATGCAAGTGCGCGAAACTCACGAGATCGAGCTGGATGACATCTATTGGCGCGAGTTCGAGCAGACGAGAGATCGCGAGCGCTTTGCCGACCAGGTCGTCGGGTTCTGGAAGGCAGCCTTCGGCCCCCCATTGCTAGGGAATCTGGAGGTCAAGGATCTCTACTCCCGGGTGCGTGAACGCCTGATCGTCGACCCCCAGCGGGGTCGCTGCCAGTGGAAGTTGATGGTTCTTAGACTGCAACGCATGCCCTGAACGACCCGTAGCGCCGCTCAGGACAACGGTGCCCCGGCTGTGTGGCTCGGGGCGGCTCACCCGGCCGGACACACCACGGCTCTGAAGGCTACCGACGACCACCGGATTAGAAGATGACGACAATTGAACGTTGACTTGGGCCATCGATTCAGCCTTCACACAGGGGGTTCAACCTGGCTACCAGACGGGCCTCAACTCGAGTTGGGTATCGTCGCACGGGAGAGCCGGCTCGGTGGGGAGCCCTGATGGGTCTTGTTCTTGCGGCGGCGATCCCGAGCCTGGGCCCACGGGCTCCCTGTCTTGAAGTCTTGCTGGTGGGTGTGCCCGTGGCAGGAAACGCACAGCAGACTCAGATTGTCGAGTGTGTGAGCTCCGCCCCGGGCGACGGGCCTCTTGTGGTGGGCATGCAGTAAGCCACCTCGCCCGCAGGACTCGCACCGACCGCCGGAACGCGCGATGAGAGCCCGGATGAGGTTTGCGGGCAGCTTTCTTCGGCGCCCTCGCCCCAGCACCAACACCGAAGGCTCGGTCGGTTTGCTTCTATCCTCTGCCTGGCCAGGGACTGCCTGCACCACCACGCTGCCTGCCAGGCTAAGGTATTCATGATCGCGTCCGGGGCTGATCGGAAGATTCCCGCGGTCGGTCTCCAGGAAGCCCTGTCCGTCTGTCCCAAGACGGACCACGACGGGATTGCGCTCGAGCTCCGAGCGGGGCGAGGTGGCCAGATGCCGACGGATCAACTCCAAGACCACCTCTTTGTAGCTCAGTCGTCGCCCAAACTGTCTGGAAAGCCGTTCTCGAGTGGACTGCCACTCGGCGTATTCCTCGGGAGTAAAGTCCATGGCGACGTGGACAAAGTGGGGGTGGGGCAACGAACCTGATTGCTCTGTGAAGAGCGAACATCCACCCACTTCTGCCGAGGAGAGTCCGGACGGGGTCGGAGAGCTGGAAGGAGACAGGGTCGGGGCTTGAGAGTCTTCTGTCGCTCCCGGAGCCTGGACCAGCATCTCGATGACTGGCGAGCCCGCATCATCTGGTAGGGTCTGGCACTCTGAGGAATCCGGCCTGGTGCGAAACAGAGCGTCCCTCTGACACGAAGCTGCCCGGAGCTCGTAGGTTCGAGGGCTGCAGGATAGTTTTTGGCGAACCTGATCCGTGGTGTGGCCCAGCGCAAACTCAAGCCAGGACTCATCCGTCTCAGGTTCAGCCACTCGCGTGATCTCCCGTATCTTGGCGTAACCAACGCGCCCTTCCTTCTAGGCGGCCGCAAGCAGCGGGAGCCTCTCCAGTGCCTGAGTAATGCGGAGCAGATTGCTAGCTTTGTGGGGCTCCAGGCCCGCGCGTCGAATGGCAAAGCCAACGGCACTGCGGAAACCAGCCTTCTCGTAGGCCAGGGACCGGTCGACAGCCAGCAGCCAGGCGCCTAGCTCCCATTCCCTGCGGGTAACCTCGCGGGCGGCTCGCACCACTCCCCGAAGCATTTCCTGCGGAGCGCAGCATAGAAATTCGGAAAGATAAGCAGACATAGGATCACCTCTGTAAGATAGTTGATTGAAGAAGGCGCTGTCCCCCGCAATGCTTCTGCGCTCGGTCGGGGGGGGTCGCTCGATTGCCGGGTACCGGCTCTTGTTGAATATCCTTCTTGGAACAGGAGTGATATCCTGCGAGCAAGTGTTCTGTTTTTGTGCCGGCGGTTCACGAAAACTTGTTCTCTTCCACGTCTCAGAGGTAGCCCTGGCCAGTCTCCTGTCTCCTGCTAGACTGAGAGGCGGAAGGGAGGGATAATCTACCCAGGTATTCCCTTCGAACCGTCATTGGAGGTCTCCGAGGTTGGCTTTCTTGATGCTCGGCATGTCATCTATCGGTCAGATGATCGCCAACTCCAACAGCAACCTCAATCTCACGAACCTGCCGGGCAAGCCCGGGACCGGGTCCCTTCTTGATGGCTCGAAAGGCCCGGACATCTCCAAATTGGTGGCCTCCGACAGGTTGAAGACCGGTTACGAGAGTATCCTGCGCGATATCCCACGCGAGACGGTCCTGACTCCCAAGCCGCTCTTTCCGGAGCCCAGGAACGAGACCAGTCTGGCGGATAGCATGCGCGAGGCGCAAAAGCACGCGGAGATTCATCAGGAGCGAGAGGCTCAGACTCGCAAGCAGACGGAGACCGTCTCCCGTCGCAACGAGATGCTCGAACGCAGCCAGCAGCTGGCTGATCGCTGGAGTGCGGTGGTCTCATCCGGCTCCCGCGCTGATGCTGAGGCCCTTCACCGAGAGGCCAGCGAGCTGATGGCCGAGTTGGGAGGATTCGAGCAAGACTCTTTCAGTGCCGAGAATCTTCAGTTTCTTCGCAAGCTGAGCCAGGCCGGTCAGAACCTGTCCAAGGAGCTCGAGCAGCAGGCTCCTAAGGAACATACTCAGCAATCGGCCCCGCAGCGCGATCAGAGTCTGGACGCTGTCGCCAAGCGGCTCTTACCCGAGCCGGCTGAGCCGAAGCAATCGGAGCAGAAGTTGCCCGCCAGCGATGGTAAGCAGTTGGATTTGCCCGGAAGTCAGCGTAGCAAGGACGGTCAGCGCGTTCACCTGCCGCAACCTCAGACTCCCCCCGAGAGGTTCCTGGAGCGAGGCTTTACCGCTCACCCGAGCACGCTGCCGGAGGCCGCAAGACCAAAGGATACCCGCGAGCAGGTCAGCAGCGAGCCCGCCTCGGGGCACGAGGAGTCCGAAGGTGGAGTCAAGCGCACCCAGTCAGGTGTTCCTGAGAAGGTCCAAGGGTCGAAAGGCCAGAGCCGTGATTCGAACCAGAATCAGAGCTTTGATCGCCCGGCCGACGAGTCACCTGCTCCTCGGGCCGGAAAGCTCGCCCCGAGAGAGGGTATGCCTGAGCCAGGTGGCGATTCTGGCAAGCCCACGCCCGCCCCGCGCTCCGAGGCCGGCAAGCCCGCCCCGCGCGCCGATGCTGGCAAGCCCGCTCCTGAGCCGGCTCCGCGCACTGACGCCGGAAGGCCTGCGCCCGAGCCTGCCCCGCGAGCTGATGCTGGCAAGCCTGCTCCCACGCCCGAGCCCGCTCCGCGAGCCGATGCTGGCAAGCCTGCTCCCACGCCCGAGCCCGCCCCGCGTGCCGATGCCGGCAAGCCTGCTCCCACGCCCGAGCCCGCTCCGCGCGCCGATGCTGGCAAGCCAACTCCTGAGCCGGCTCCACGCACTGACGCCGGAAAACCTGCGCCCGAGACCGCTCCGCGAGCCGATGCTGGCAAGTCAGGCAAGCCTGGGGAGGTGGCTCTGCCGACTGGTTCGCCGGTCCTGACCGGAAAGGCCGCTCCGGCGCAGCCCTCGACCACGACACCGAACCCGAGTCCGACTGTTCACGCGGAGGCGAGGCCGGCTGTGCCCGTCGCTGACGAGACACCGAGGCTAACTCCCGGGCCTCAGCCCACACCAGGCCGGCCAGAATCGACTCAGGTCCGGTCTGGTCGACCTGCCGACGTGAGGGTCGATCAGGGGGCGCGTCCTGTGGATTCTACTTCCGCCGCGACTCCGGTGAGGGCTGAACTGGCCGGGGCGCAGATTCGCCCCGTGGAGAGTGCGCCCACAACCGACCGGTCCTCTCGCACCGAGAAGAAGGAGTCCTCCCGAGAGTCAGATGCTCCTCAGTCGGGGGGTAAGGGCCTCAAGGCTGTTGGTGTGTCGCCTGGCGGGGGTGAGGGGAGCTCTGATCCGATTCGCTCGATTCAGAAGTCCCTGACTGGTGCGGCGGGTCGTCTGGATGACGAGCCCCGGAAAGATTCTGCCGGGCGCCAGGATACCCCGCGACAGGAAGGTCGGCCTCAGCCCTCTCCGCGTCCTGAGATCTTGTCTCCGCACCTCGAGGCTACTCGGTCTCGTCCGGAGCCCGCAGTCTTTCGCCCAGATCCCGTTGCTCCGCGCCAGGAGACGGTTCCGGCGGCGACCCCGCCTGCGGTCACCCCGCGAGTTGAGTCGGCTCAACCGGAGCCCCTCGGCCTCCGTCTGGAGCCGGCCCCCGCCCCGCGCGCCGAGACGCCCGCCAGCCAGCCGGCCCCTGCTCCGCGCGCCGAGACGCCCGCCAGCCAGCCGGCCCCCGCTCCGCGCGCCGAGACGCC